>Ga0210394_10000747_pt1 | contig 61702 bp, 61 predicted proteins | sample IncBWC12MmetaG_FD_160121 | JGI IMG/M metagenome (GOLD analysis project Ga0210394, IMG submission 160121) | Forest soil microbial communities from Barre Woods Harvard Forest LTER site, Petersham, Massachusetts, United States - Inc-BW-C-12-M | ecosystem: Environmental > Terrestrial > Soil >...
CCCCCCCCCCCCGCCCCCCCCCCCCCAACCATCACAGCTCCTTCATCATCACCACCGCCGCCTCCCCGTCCGGGTAATAGGCCTTGCGGATGTACTCGGCTTCGAAGCCGAGAAACGTGTAGAACTGCTGGGCTTCGTCGTTCGAGCGGCGTACCTCGAGAGAGATCGTCGTCACGCCCTGTTCGACGGCGAAGGCGGTGCAGCGCTGCATCAGCGCCAGCGCGATGCCCTGCCGGCGTAGGGTCTCATCGACGGCGATCTTGTTGATGTGCATCTCGTCCGCGAGCCACATGGCGAAGAGATAGCCGGCGATGCCGCCATCGTGACGGGCCACCAGGTTGAACCGTCCTTCGTTCGTGAGCTCGCTCTCGAAAAACTCGCGGCGCCACGGCGAAGGGAAACAGCGCTGTTCGAGTGCGTGGATGGCGCGGATGTCGGCCGCGACAGCCCGTTCGATGGTGAGACCGGCAATCATCATTGCTTCTGCTGTTGCAGTTTCACCTCGGCTTCGGCGAGGCGAACGTAGATGGGAGTGACGTCGCGATAGCGCTCGCCGTCCCCTCGGGCCACGATCGCACGCGCACGCCGTGCGCAGGCCAGGGCTACATTCTCATACTGCATCACCTCGGCGACCCGAATGACGGGAGCGAGCGAATCGACTTCATCACGTTTGGCCAGGTGCGGGGCGACGACTTCGCGGCCGTCATCGAACACGGAGACGTAGAACTCGCCGCGGCCTGCGTCGTCGACGATGGCGGCGCGCCCCGAATCGGGCGCCATGGCCTCGTGCGTCGACATCGCGCAAACGGGCCTGCCGAGGGCCAGAGCAAGACCCTGCATCGTAGCCAGACCGATGCGAACCCCGGTGAATGAGCCGGGGCCGCGTGTGACGGCGAAGAGGTCGATGGATTTCCGGTCGATCGCTCCCTCGGTCAACAGCCAGTCGATGGCAGGGAGAAGCTTTTCGTTGCGCGACGACCTGCCTTCGAGGGCGATCGCGCCGAGGAGGACGTCGTCGAGAACCAGCGCCACCGAGAGAATCGGAAGAGACGTGTCAGCGGAGAGGACGAGCATGGATGCGGGAGTCGAGTGTCGGGTGTCGGAGAGAAACCGACACCGCTCATGCTCCGACCCCCGACCCCCGACTCCCGACTTCCGCTTCCCCGATCCCAATCAAATCGATCCCGATCTGCTTGGCGATCTCGCTCGAACGCTCGTCGCGATAGAACTCACTGTAGTAAACGCGGCGGATGCCGGCGTTCGCGATCAGCTTGAAGCAGTTCCAGCAGGGTGAGGCGGTCGTATACATCTCTCCGCCGTCGATGGCGACGCCGTTCTTGGCCGCCTGCAGGATGGCGTTGGCCTCGGCGTGGACGGTGGTGATGCAGTGCCCGTCTTCCATCACGCAGCCGGCATCCTCACAATGCGGCAGCCCGCGCAGCGATCCGTTGTAGCCGGTCGACAGCACCGTTCGGTCGCGCACGATGACCGCCCCGACATGTTTGCGCGGACAGGTCGAGCGCGTGGCCGCCTGTTGCGCGATGCCCATGAAGTACTCGTTCCACCCGGCACGCATGGGGGGATTGTAAGGGAGTCGGAAGGATGAAGTCAGAAGGATGAAGGATGAAGAGACCGTTCATCCTTCATCCTTCATCCTTCTGACTCCCCCCTTTCGCGCACGAAACGTGCACGTGCGTGGGGAGTGGCGTCCAAACCGAAGGTGCTGATCGTGGAAGACGACCCCGATGTGCGTAGACTTTACGCACTGGGGCTGAACCGGCATGGCTTCGAGGTAAAACTTGCCGCGAACGGGGCGGAAGCGATCGAGCGGATCAACGACGAGAAACCGGACCTTGTCCTCCTCGACTGGCTGATGCCGCTGATGGACGGCAATGAGGTCCTCGGCAAGCTCGGTGAAAACGGCAACCGCACCGTCCCCGTCATCGTCATCAGCGGGCAGCCGGCCCCCGAATCTCTCCCCCCGCGCATCCTATGCTGGCTCACCAAGCCGGTCTCGATCGAAGAGCTGGTGAGGGAAATCGAGCGACCGGTGACGCTGTCGTCCACGCTGTCATCCTGAGGCTGCCGCAGCCGCGCCCAAACAGTCGGTGCTTGCGCGAATGATCGTCGCGGCGGAGGACGCCGAAGGACCCCCAACCTGCAACCCGGAAAGGGAGGGGGGAGCTTCGACGCGCGCTGCGCCGCCTGCGGAAGCGGTCGCCAACAGCCCCCACCCTTCCCGGCAGGTTGGGAGGGGGTCCTTCGGCGTCCTCCGCCGCGGGACTAAATTGGAGCAAGCACCAACAGTCATGCCGCGGCTGCGGCAGCCTCAGGATGACAGCAAAATCAGCCAACTCCACCAATCAGCTACAATCCGCCAACCCATGGCCAAACTCTCTTTCGTCGGACTCGACGGCACGGAGAAGAGCTATCGCTTGCAGACGCACCGGCCGTTCACGGTCGGACGCGACCCAGGCAACGACATCATCCTTCGCGATCCGAAGGTCTCGCGGCATCACGCCGAGATCATCTTCGAACGGGGGTTCTTCGTCGTCCACGACCTGTCGAGCGCAAACGGCACGTACATCAACGGGAAGCGGGTGCGCGTCGCGCCGCTGACCCATTCCTCCAAAGTGCGCATGGGAAACACGTTCGGGCGATTCTCGGAGGAGCTGCCGACGGAGAACGACGGAGCGGCGGCCGCGGAGCCCTTCGAGCAACCCCTCCCCATTCCGGGCACCGGCCCGATTCCGGTCGCCAGCCCTACCCCGCTCGCCCAGCTCGACGCGGGGCCGACCGCGCTGCACGACCGCTTCACACTCTCCACGCAGCCGCATGAACAGATCGCGCCCGAGGAGCTAAAAAAAAAAGCGGAGTAGAGGATGACGACACGGTGCCGGTCGTCGACCCCAACACCGAGCCGATCCCCGATCTCCCACCGCTCCCGATCTCCAATCCCGCTCCCGCCCCTTCCCCCGAACCACCTCCCACCCCCACCGCTGCCTTCGACCGTTCGCGCTTCCAGTTCATGAGCGGGATCCCGGCCGGGGAGACGGCGTACATCCGGGCCGAGGACGGGAACGCAGTGCTGTCCTACCGCAGCTTCGCCAGCATCGTAGGGGTCATCGCTGCGCTCATGACGGCGATCGTGCTCGCCGCCGGCGCGGCCGGGGCGCTGTTGCTGCTGATGGATCATCGCCTGTTGCCGGCCATCGCCGCACTGATCCTCAGCACCGCGTTCGCAGGGATGATCGTCATGCTCATCCCGGCCACGAGCGTGACGATCTTCGACGCCGGGACGCCGGCCATCGCGATCACGCAGCAGCCGGGCTTCAGCTTCCCGAGCGTCACGTACGTCGTGACACTGCCGGACGGCAAGCCGATCGCGCGCATCGCCAAGTCGTTCTTCTCCCGTTTCGGCCGTAACCGCTGGAGGCTCCGCAGCACGGACGATTTCCTGGCGCGCGGCGAGGCCGTCGAGGAATCGTTCGGCCGCGCCCTCCTGCGCAAGGCCCTCGGCAAGTTCGCTCCCGCCTATCAGTCAAACCTGCGCATCACCTGGAACGGCGAAGAAGCCGGATGGATCATCCGCCGCCCGGATCCCGCGGGGCACGCCGACGTCCTTGATCTGAATCCGGCGTCGACGTTGGATCGACGGGTGGCGGTGGCCGTGGCGGTGCTGGTGTTGGGGAGCGAACCGTAGGCAGCGGTGGTAGTTGTGATCGGAGCGCGGGGTACAACTCTCACTGTCATCCTGAGGCTGCCGGAGCCGCGCCTCGAATGCTGGTGCTTGCTCGGATCTACGTCGCGGCGGAGGACGCCGAAGGACCCCCCGCGCGCTTGCATCGAGAAGTACCACCACCCGACCCGGCAAGCACGGAGGGGGTCCTTCGGCGTCCTCCGCCGCGGGACCAGATTTGAGCAAGCACCACGATTCGTACCGCGGCTCCGGCAGCCTCAGGATGACAGTAAAAGTGGAGCTCAGCGCGAGCATGCTCCACCCATGATCTCGATCTTGACGCGATACTAGCTAGTCGCGCCGCTGCGGTGGCCTCAGAATGAACGATGAAGCGAGAGGCGCTTAACCTGCTCAGCGTCCGCTATCCTTACTGCAGGGAGGGGTCATCGATGGGACGCTCACTCTTTGCGAAACTGCATCGCCGCTTTGGTCGCCGCATCTCGGGAGAGGAGCGGCGGCAGCGGGCCGCGGATCATTTCGAACGGCTGCGGCAGGCCATGCCGGTCGGGCTCATCGGCGCGCCGCAAAGGATTGCGTCAACCAGTCCGCGCGTGGCGGTGCTCGGCGCGGGGTTCGCGGGGGCGAGCGCGGCCTGGTTCGCGTCGCGGGCGGGATTTGGCGTGACGCTCATCGAGCCGGGAGTGACGGGTGGGCGGGTGTCGTCGACCGACACGTTCGTACCGGGGCGCATCCTCGAGGCGGGGGCGGAGCTGATCGGGACGAACCATCCACTGTGGATGGCGCTGGCGGGGCACTTCGGGTTTGCGCTGAGCGTGCTCTCCTCAGAAGACAACTACGCGGCGGCGGGGCTGGAGATGCCGCTCATCATCGACGGACGGCATCTCACGGCCGAGGAACAGGAAACGCTGCACGATGAGATGGACAAGGTCTTCCAGCTCTGGGGAGCGGAGTCGAAGGTCGTCCACAACCCATGGATGCCCTGGACGACGGAAGGGGCGGCGGAGCTCGACGCGCAGTCGGTGGCGGACAAGGTCCCGTCGGCGATCAGCGAGTTGACGAAGAAGGCCATCCTCCTCGAGTTCGAGCTCGACAACTGCATCCCGGCGGCGCAGCAGAGCTGGCTCGGCGCGCTGACACAGCTCGCGGCCGGTGGCGGCTACGCCTTCTTCGAGGAAACGGAAGTCTTCCGCTGCGCTGCCGGCAATCAATCGCTGGCACCGCGTCTCGTGGCCGGAATCGATCTGAACAAGGGACGGGCCACGAACATCCGCACAGGAGACCGGCTCTTCATCGAGCTGGAGGGAGGAGCGATCGAAGGACCGTTCGATTACGCGGTCGTGGCCGTACCGAGTGTGGCCATGGAGAAGATCACCATCGACGGCAAGCCATTTCCGTATCGCGCCATCGCCCACGGGCCGGCGGTCAAGTACCTCTCCGCGGTGGAGCGGCGGTTCTGGATCCCCGAGGGGCTGGCGCCCAGCGGGATGTCGGACCAGCTCGGGATGATGTGGGAAGGGACCGACAACCAGATGGACACGGCCCGCTTCGACGTCAGCGTCTTCGCCGGCGGCCGGCCGGCGCAGCGCGCCATCGACGCCGGCGGCGGGCCGGCGTACTTCGCACCGCGTCTCACCGCGCTCCTTCCGCACTACGAGGCCGTGCGGACGGAGTTCGAGAACTGGCCGCGACGCATCGGAATGGGCTACTCATGCCCCGGCATCGGCGAGGTGACGACGACACAGAAGTCCTACGGTGAACTGATTGCCGGCCGCATCGCCGTCGCCGGCGAGCACACCTCGCCGGCATGGTTCGGTTTCATGGAAGGGGCGCTGGAGTCGGGGCTCGTGGCCATGGCGCGCATCGCCACAAACGCGGGCGTGAAGATGTCACCGGGGTACGGGTCGTTCAAGGCGGTATGAGCAGATGATGATCGTTCGCATGGCCACGCCGGCCGACGCCGCCACGTTGTCGGCGCTGGCGCTGAAGACGTTCGTCGATGCCTTCGGCCCCGACAATACCGCCGAGGATATGGACGCTTACACGGCCGTCGCCTTTGGCGAGGCCCAGCAGCGCCGCGAGCTGGAGACGCCCGGCATCGTCACACTCTTTCTCGAGAAGGCCGGTGAGGCCATCGCCTATGCGCAGCTCCGCCGCACACCCGGCGCGCCGCACGGTGACATCGAGCTTGCCCGTTTCTATGTCGATCGGACGCACCACGGCCGCGGGACGGCTCGAACGCTGATGGATGCGGTCATCGACAAAGCCTGTGCGCTCAAAGGCATACGCCTCTGGCTCGGCGTGTGGGAACGCAATCCCCGCGCGATTGCCTTCTATCGCAAGTTCGGCTTCGTCCAGTGCGGAACGCAGCCGTTTCTTATGGGCAGCGATCTGCAGACGGATTGGGTGATGAATCGGATGCTGTAGGCGGCGCGGCGGCCAACTCATCGTGCGAGCCGGCGGATTTACCGCGTGAGCCGACGGCTCACCGCGCACGCCCGATGACTTTCGGCGCACACTCGATGACTTTCCGTGTACACCCGATGACTTTCCGCGTACGCCCGATGACTTTCCGTGCACGCTCGATGACTTTCCGTGTACGCCCGATGACTTTCCGCGTACGCCCGATGACTTTCCGTGTACTCCCGATGACTTTCCGCGCACGCCCGACGAGTCTCCGTGTACGCCCGATGACTCTCCGTGTACGCCCGATGACTCTCCGTGTACGCCCGATGACGTCCGGCGCCAGCTGGTCGATTCACCGCGCGTGCAGAACGATTCACCGCACCAGCCGAGAGGTTTACCGTCCGACCTGCGAGAGTCACCGCGCGGCCTGCGAGAGTCACGGCGCGGTCTGCGAGAGTTCGCGCTCAGCCTGGCGGAGTCACCGCGCGGTCTGGGAGAGTTCGCACTCGGCCTGGGAGAGTCACGATTCGGTCTGGGAGAGTTCGCACTCGGCCTGGCAGTGTTACGGCCTGGCCTGGGAGAGTTCACACTCGGCCTAGGCGAGTCACGGCCCGGCCTGGAGGATTCACGGCACGAAGCAATTTGTCATCCTGAGACGCCGCAGCGTAGCGCCGTCGGCTCGACGGCCGGACCGCCAGCGGCTCGCTGGCGGTTTGTCATGACTCGCCGCCGAGCCGGCGGCGGTCCGGCCGGCGGGCCGCCAGCGCTACGTAGCTGGTTCGCTCAGGAGGTCTTCCTGAAATCGGTCGGACTTCCCTCGTTCATCATCGCCGTGATGCCATTGCCGTCCAGCAGGATCGAATCGATGGGACGCGAACGAGTTCTTCGTTAGCGTCGGGCATGCCCGTCATCCTGTGCCTTGCTCCCACCCCCCACTCCCCACGCCCCAAGCAACGCATGAACCTCTTCATCCGTCGTCTGGGTGAAGTCCTCATACCAGAGACCGACTGCCTCGAACGGCTCCGGCATGCGGAGACAGACGATGTCGTCGACTTCGCGGCGCAGGTCCTCACAGGCCTCGCGTGCACCGACGGGGACGGCCACGATGATGGCCTCGGCGTGCATCTTCCGCAGCGCGCGGACGGCCGCGCGCATGGTCGAGCCCGTGGCCAGCCCGTCGTCGACGACCACGACCGTCCTGCCGCTGACATCGAGCGGCGGTTTCGATCCGCGGTAGATCCGTTCCCGCCGTTCGAGCTCCACCAGTTCCCGCGCGGCGACCGCCTCGATTGCGTTTTTCGAGACCGGCACGTGGCGGAGAACGTCTTCGTTGATGACGCGGACGCCTCCGCTGGCGATCGCTCCCATGGCCAGCTCTTCCTGGCCGGGCACGCCCAGCTTGCGGACGATGAAGACGTCGAGAGGCACCCGAAGCGAGCGGGCCACTTCGTATCCGACAGGGACGCCGCCGCGCGGAAGAGCGAGCACGATCAGGCCGGAGTGATCGCGGAGGTGCTCGCCTAAAGCCCGCCCGAGGAGCTGACCAGCGTCAATGCGGTTGTGAAATCGTTCCTGCCACATATGCACTACGCCTCTGGGCGCGTTGTCGGTTGTCGGTTGTCGGTTGTCTGCGCGCTGCGGCGCGCGTGGTCATTGTGGATCGAGCGACGTAAGTGCCGATGTCCCCGCCGTCAACCCCGACAACCGACAACCGATAACTGATAACTGATAACCGACAACGCGACGCCTAGCCCTGCATTCCTGGAATCGCCGCTGGCCCAGCGCCGTTTCCGCCGCAGTGCCCGCTGACACAACTCTGCGCAGGTTCGTGGCCCCCCGCACGCTCACGCGTGGCGATGCCTATTACGCGCAGGGTCGCGTTCGACGTCTGGAAAAGCTCGGCAGCGAGATCCACGCCGAGGTTCAGGGCAGCCTGCTCTATTCGGTCCAGCTTCTGCTCGAAGGCGATCGGCTGACGACCGACTGCACCTGTCCGTGGTTCCAGGAAAACTTCGAGGAGTGCAAGCACATCTGGGCGGTCATTCGCGCCGCCAGTGCGCGGCGCATGCTCCCGGAGCGGGCCCTAATTTTCGCGGGCGACATGGACGAGGATGACTACGCGCGGTACGACGACTTCGACGAGAACATTCCCGAGGATTACGACCCGCCTGTGAGGACGTTCCCTCGCGGCATCTCTCCCCGCCCGCAGCGTCCGCCATGGCAGCGCTTTCTCGACGCCCTCGGCCCGGTACCGCCGCCGGCGAACCAGTCGACGCGCAGCATCCCCGAGGAGATCGCGTACGTCATTGAGTCGCTGGCGCTGACACACCGATTGAACCTCGAGATCCTCGGCCGGGCCCACAAGAAAAACGGGGAGTGGGGAAAGTGGAAGCCGCTGTCGCTCCGTCTCGATGAGCTGCACCTGCTTCCGTCTCCGGACCGCGAAATGGTCGCGCTCCTGAATCAGAATTCGTGGGCGCGCACCGTGGAACGGATCGCCACCATCCCCCCATCGACGACAGCGTGGTGGATCGAGAAGATCGCGCGCGCCGGGAAATTGCGTGTGTTCGATCGGGAAGACAACCAGCAGCCGATCGCATGGGATGACGGGCCGGCGTGGACGCTTCGCGTCGCCATCGTCAACGACGCCGAGGCATCGACGTACCGCATCGCCGCGACGATCGAGCGGGACGGGGAGACCCTGCCGGTCGAAGCCGTGGAAGCGACGTTCCCGGGCGTTCTGATCTCCGGTGAACGCGCCAGCCGCTTCGACGACGGAGGCCGCGCGGCATGGCTGGACGCGTTGCGTGCGAGCGGTTCGGTGGAGATCCCGCACGCCGACGCCGATTCGTTCCGCAAGGCGCTTCTCCGCGCGCCTATCGCCAACATCGCGCTCCCCGAGGAGCTCGGATGGTCGCTGATCGACATCGGTCCGCGCCCCATCCTGACGCTTCAGGACCAGTCGTGGACCTCGGAATTGAGCGGGGAGCTCTTCTTCGAGTACGACGAATGGCGCGTCTCCAGCCGCTCCGAGGAGATGCAGTCGACCATCGGGCGGAAGCTGATCCGCCGCAACGGCTCGTTCGAAGAGGGCTTTCGCGGCCGGCTGGCCAGCCTGGGCGTGATCTCTACATGGGACGGCTATCGCCTCCGCCTGGCCCAGCTCGATGAGGTCGTGCGCGCGCTGAGCGCCGAGGGATGGACGATCGAGCTCGGCACGGGGAAGGTGCGCGTCGCCGACGATTTCGACGTCGAGATCTCCAGCGGAATCGACTGGTTCGATCTGAGCGTGAGTGCCACGTTCGACGATGTACGCATCGCCCTGCCGGAACTTCTGGCCGCGACGGGCTTGCATCGCTCGCTTCTGCGGCTTCCGGACGGCTCGTTCGGCGTCATTCCGAGCTCATGGTCGGCATCGCTCGCCCCGGTGCTCGAGCTCGGGAAGCGTGAAGGCGACTCGGTGCGCTACCGTTCCTCGCAGGCGCTCCTGATCGACGCGCTTCTGCGGACGAAGACGCAGACGGTGGATGACGCCTTCTCCGCGCTTCGCCAGCGCATCTCCGAGGCAACGCCCGAGCCGCGGCAGGAACCTCCGACGTTTACCGCCGAGCTGCGTCCCTACCAACGCGCCGGCCTCGGATGGATGGAGTTCCTGCGGACGACCGGGCTTGGGGGATGCCTGGCCGACGATATGGGCCTCGGCAAGACTGTGCAAGCGCTGGCGTTGCTCGAAGGGCTGCGCGTGAACGGCAACGCCGGCCCGTCGCTGGTCGTGGCGCCGCGATCGCTTCTCTTCAATTGGGCGGCCGAGGCAAGACGGTTCGCGCCGCAACTGCGCGTGATCGAACATCACGGAAGCGAGCGCGAAAAGAACGACTTCACCGGTTTCGACCTGGTGCTGACGACCTATGCCACGATGCGCCTCGACATCGGCAGGCTGGCCGAGACCGAGTTCGAATACGTCATCCTCGACGAGTCGCAGGCGATCAAGAACGCGTCGAGCCAGGTGGCCAAAGCGAGCCGCCTCCTTCGCGGCCGCCATCGCCTGGCCTTGAGCGGCACGCCGGTCGAGAATCACCTCGGCGAGCTGTGGAGCCTCTTCGAGTTTCTCAATCCCGGCCTGCTCGGCTCCATGCGCGCCTTCTCGCGAACCTTCGCCGCGAAGAACACGCCGCCTGAGCGCCGCCGGGCGCTCGCGCGCGGGTTGCGCCCTCTGCTCCTCCGCCGCACGAAGGAGCAGGTGGCGCCCGAGTTGCCGGAGCGCATCGAGCAGACGCTCTATTGCGAGCTGGAAGGCAAGCAGAAGGTTCAGTACGAGGAGCTGCGCGATCACTACCGCGCGGCCCTTCTGGGCCGCATCCGCAAAGGCGGCATCGACAAGGCGCGCATGCACATCCTCGAAGCGCTCCTGCGGCTGCGCCAGGCCGCGTGCGATCCGGGGCTGATCGATCCGAACACGGACGCTCCTTCCGCGAAGGTCGAGCTGCTGATGGACGAGCTTCGCGACGTGCTGGCCGCCGGTCATCGCGCCCTCGTTTTCTCGCAGTTCACGTCGTTCCTTCACATCGTGAGGACCGCCCTGGAGGCGGAAGGTCTGTCCTATCTCTACCTCGACGGCAAGACGCGCGACCGCCAGTCGCTCGTGGAGCAGTTCCAGCAGCCCGATGGCCCGCCGCTCTTCCTCATCAGCCTCAAAGCCGGCGGCCTCGGCCTGAATCTGACCAACGCCGACTACATCTTCCTCCTCGATCCCTGGTGGAACCCGGCCGTGGAAGCCCAAGCCATCGACCGCGCTCACCGCATCGGCCGCCTGAAAAAGGTCGTCGCCTATCGGCTTATCGCCCGCGACACGGTGGAAGAGAAGATCCTGGAGCTGCAGGCGAAGAAGCGCGAGCTCGCGGAATCGATCATCTCCGAGGACAACAGCGTCCTGCGGAAGCTGGAGGTCGAGGACCTGGAGATGCTACTGGGGTAGCGGGCACGGACTTCCAGGCCGTCAATAAGCCTCATCGCGGCGGAGCACATGCAGAATGTTCATGATGCGGCGATCGTGATCGAAACGGAACCGCACGCGCCACTTCCCGATGCGGAGTCGGTATTCGGGCGGAGTGATGTTCTGAAGCCGCAGTACGTCGCCTTGGACTCGCCGGCAAACACTTCCACTGCCTGCCGGACCCGATGCTGTTCCGCGCGGTCGAGACGGGCCAGCTCCTTCAAAGCCCGCGGCGCCCAGACCGCTTGCCAGCTCATGCCAGCCCGAGGCGCCGCATGGCCTCATCGTGCGGGATTCCCTTCCCCTCTTCGATCTCGCGACGTGCTTCGGCAACGGCCGCGCGTTCCTCTTCGGTCTCCGGCTCATCGTCAATGGGGATGTCTCGCAACGCCAGCGGCACGGGGTCGGAGCTGGAGCTCAGTGCTTCGAGAACTCGCAGAGCGGTAGGAACGTCCTCGCTCGGAAGCGATTCGACGAGGTCGTGCAGCTTCGTGCGTGCTTCGGCAGTTGTCATGCACCCACTACCTTAACTCCCGCGATGCCCTGACTTCAAATTGCCGATCCCCAGCACCCCAAAAACAAAAAGCTCGCGTCTGCGCGAGCTCGATACCGATTGCATTGGTGCCCAAGGCCGGACTCGAACCGGCACGGATTTCTCCACACGCCCCTCAAACGTGCGCGTCTACCAATTCCGCCACTTGGGCTTGAAAAGAACGACTACCGATTACCGTTTGGCCGGGGCTGCCGGCGCCGAGGTCGCGCCGCCATTCATCACCGAGGCGCGCGGACGAGCCTGAAGGATGGCCAGCGACAGCGAGGTGAGGACGAAGAGGACAAAGAATCCCGTTGTCAGTTTGTGCAAGATCGTCGTTGCGCCGCGCGCGCCGAACGCCGTCTGGGAGCCACCGCCACCAAACGCGCCCGCGAGATCCGCCCCCTTCCCCTGCTGCAGAAGGACGACGAGGATCAGGAAAAGGCTGATGACGACATGTAATACGACAAGAAGTACGGTCATGGATTCTCCGGAGCGATGCTGCTAACGGGGCAAGGGGGCGAATTCTTCCCGGAAAGGGGTTGGGAGTCAAGGAGCGGTGGCGCGGTCTCGCGGCTGTGGTGTCACACCCACCCCGGGACCGCGAAACCGCGCGACCTCGTCACCGCTTCAACGCCTCTGCGAGCGCGAGAAACTTCTTCGAATCGAGGCTGGCCCCGCCCACGAGGAAGCCGTCGATCCCGCCTCGCGCGGTGAGGTCATCGACGTTCTCCGGCGTCACGCTTCCGCCATAGAGAACGGGGGCGTTCCGCGCCAGTGCGGCGGGCCAGAGCCGGCCCAGGGAGACGCGAATGGCGGCGACGATCTCCGCGACCATGTCTCCCGTCGCGTTCCGTCCGGTGCCAATCGCCCAGATCGGCTCATAGGCGACGACGACTTCCCACGCGCTCTCGATGTGCGGCACCATGGCGGCCCGGAGTTGATCCGCGCAGAACGTAAGCGCATGGCCGCCATCGCGTTGCTGCTGGTTCTCGCCGATGCAGAGGATGGGCGTGAGGCCGGCCTCGATGGCCCGATCGAGCTTTCGAGCAACGCGCGCGTCGTCCTCGCCATAGACGTTGCGCCGTTCGGAATGCCCGACGATGACGAAACGCGCGCCGCACTCGCGCAGCATGTCCGCCGAGACCTCGCCGGTGAAGGCGCCCGATTTCTGGTCGGCGCAGTTCTGGGCTCCCGCCGCTACGCCGTTTGTGGCACGGGCAACGACATCTTTGAGGAAGACGAACGGCGGCGCCACGACGATGCCCTCCCCTTTCACTGCGCCGAGATACGACTCGATCCCCTCGGGCGGGAGGTTCATCTTCCAATTGGCGACGAGGTAGCGGTTGGGCATGCTTAGGAGTCTCTCACGCCGAGTACCGGTTCTTTCCGGCCCGCTTGGCCTCGTAGAGCCGCTCGTCGGCCCGGCGGATGACGTCGCCGGCGGCCGTGTCCTGGCGCTGATAGTCAGCGATGCCCAGCGAAATCGAGCAGCAGATGATGCCTTCATCGTCCGCGGGGATCGTCAACATGCGCACTCTCTGCAGTATCCGATCGGCCACCGCGCACGCTCCACCGAGGTCCGTGTGCGGCAGGATGATGGCGAATTCGTCGCCGCCGAAACGGGCCAGAAGATCGGGCGGCCGCAGCGTTTCGCGTACCGCGCCGCAGAGCTCTGAGAGGACGACATCGCCGACCGTGTGCCCGAAGTTGTCGTTGATCTCCTTGAAGTCGTCGACGTCGAACATCACCAGGGTCAGCGGCAGCGAATAGACGCGTGCACGCTCCATCTCCTGCGGCAGTTGACGCCGGAAGAAGCGCTTGTTCGCGATCCCGGTGAGCTCGTCGGTATCGGCCAGCCCCTGGATCTGTTCGCGCGCGTTGAGCTGCCCGATGAGGAGCGAGACCTGTGCGGCGAAGATCTCGACGATCTGCTGATCCCGCTCGTCGAACGGCTCGCCGCGATAGATCAGAAGCACGCCGCTGCTCCGATTCCCGACCGTGATCATGGCGGACGTGGAATGCTCCAGGCTGTCTCCGGCGCCGTGTCGCGGCAGATCGCTTCGTTCTGCCTTCACGATGACGTCCGTCGCGGCAAAGGAGACAGGGATCATCGTCTCCAGCGTTCGTCGCAGACTGTCGATGAGCGGCGGACCGACGAGCGACCCTGCTCCTTCGCGCGTGATGACGTAGAGGTCGAGGTTCTGCTCGATCATCACGGCGGCGGCGAGGTCAAAATCGATGGCGTGATCGAGCGCGCGGATCGATGAGACAAAGAGGTCGGCGATGTTGTCGGCGCGCGTTGCCGGCCCGATCAGCTCGCGGATCAGCGACAAAACCCCGGCGATCGGATGTAGCTCGTCATGTCTCACGGATGGCTGAATTATACGGAGCACCTATAATCCGATGCCATGACCATGCCTGAGTCGGAGGCGATTCCATTCGAGCCGCAGGACTTACGCGGTGAACGCCTCCTGGTCCTGGCACCGCATCCGGACGACGAGGTCATCGGGTGCGGCGGACTGGTGGCTCTGCATCTGCGCGAATTCCGGTCCGTCCACGTGGTCGTGGCGACCGACGGAGCGCAAGCCGGCGACGGCGCGCAACGGGAGGCGGAGTCGCGCGCAGCGCTGGCGATCCTCGGAAACGCCACGATCGAGTTCCTGCGCATCCCCGACCGCCAGCTCGAACGTGCGCGGGACCTCGACGAACGCCTTGCTGCCATCCTCCGCGAGCGGAAGCCTGACCTGGTCGCCGTCCCCAGTCCCATGGAAATCCATCCCGATCACATCGCGCTCTCCCGCGCCTTCTGCGGCCTGATCGCCCGCGACCCCTCGCTCTTCGCCGAGCTCGCTGTCGCGCGCGTCGCGTTCTACGAGGTCAGCGCACCTCTGAGGCCAAACACACTTGTCGACATCACGCCGGTGTCGGATAGTAAGTACACCGCGATCGAGGCACACGCGTCGCAGACGGCAATCCGCGATTACACGTCCTACGCGCGCGGGCTAAACGCCTGGCGCGCCATGACGCTGCCGCCGAACGTCAAGTCCGCCGAGGCATATTGGACGATTGCGCTGCCGTCGTTGCGGACGACGCCATTCAGCGCGTTGCGCGAGGCCATGGGGCCGCAGCGAATCGAAATCGTCAAGGAACCGTTGCCGATCAGTGTGATCGTCCGGACCAGGGACAGAGCGGCGCTGCTGGCCGAGTCGGTCCAATCGATCCGGGCCAGCGGGTATCCGGCCGAGATCGTCGTCGTCAACGACGGCGGGACACGGCCGAATGCCGACGGCGTGACGCTCGTCGATCACGAGACGTCGCGGGGACGTTCCGAGGCCGCGAACGCCGGCGTCCGCGCCGCGAAGAATCCCTACATTGCCTTTCTCGACGATGACGACCTTTACTACCCCGAGCATCTGGCCACGCTGTCGAATGCAGCGCATGGGTCGAATGCCACGGCGTGGTACAGCGATGCCGTTTCCGCGTTCATCGACGGCGAGAGCCGGGAGGTGATGCGCATCTACGGTCGCGACTTCGACCGCGAGTTGCTCCTCGTCGACAACTACATCCCGCTCCCCACGCTTCTCCTCCGCCGCGCCGATTTTCTCGACCTCGACGGATTCGATCCGGCCTTTGACCTGTTCGAGGATTGGGACTTTCTGATCCGTCTGGCGCAGCGAGGCGACTTCGTCCGCGTGCCGCAAATCACGTGCGAGATCCGGCACATCAAGGGGGGCGGGTCGGTCATTCTCTCCAATCCCGAGGGCTCGGCAGCGTTCCGCGAGGCCAAGCTGCATGTGTGGCGCAAACACGCCGCGCTCATGGGCGAGAAGCTGTTCGCAAACGTATTCGAGCGTGAGAAACAACGGACGGTCGCGATCGAAGGTGACGTTGTCGACGCCCACGGCGCGCTGAGCCGGATGTTGCAAGAGGTGGCCCGGATTGAGCGTGACAAGCAATCGCTCATCGCGCAGATCGGCGCACTGAGCGAACGGATCAATGAAACGATGATGCGCATCAGCCATTTGGAAGGAGCGAACGCCGAGGTCCGCGGGGAGCTGGCTCTCGCAAGGAGTGAGCGCTACGCGGCCATCGCCCGCCTCGCAGAGCTCGAGCCGGCCTTCGCCGGGAGCCAGACCGCCCTGGCCGAGATGCAGCGCACGAACGGAGCGCTGTATGCCGAGGTGGCGCGCCTGCAGAACCTCCTCGACACCATCTTCCGGTCGCGCACGTGGAAGCTGCACTCGATCGTCGAACGGATGAAAGGACGGGGATGACGCGCGCGCTGCTTGTGTGCCCCGAGCCGCTTGGCCATCACCAGCCGGCAGGAATCGGCATCCGCTTTCTGGAGATGGCCAAAGTGCTTCTCGCGGATGGACACGAGGTGACGCTCCTCTCGCGTGACGCGGGTGCTGTCACCGGCTGCCGCGTCGACGCCATTACGCCACAGAGCCTGAATCGACACACCGGCCAGGCGGACGTCGCGGTCGTACAGGGACACGCCGCGAATGACCTCTTCGCGCACGGAGTGACGATTCCGACGGTCGTCGACTTGTACGACCCGTTCATCGTCGAGAATCTGCACTACTACCCGACGCGCGGCGCGGAGGTGTTCACGCACGATCACGCGACGCTGATGCAATCGCTCCTGCGCGGCGATCTGTTTCTCTGCGCCTCGGAGGCGCAACGGCTCTTCTACCTCGGCACTCTGCTCGCGGCCGGCCGCCTGAATCCGATCGCGTTCGAGAATGATCCGCATCTCGATGCACTGATCCGCATCGCTCCCTTTGGGGTGCCGCCCGGGAACGTGAGCGGGGCGCCCTCGGTCCCCCGCGTTCTTTTTGGCGGCATCTATGACTGGTACGACCCGATCCTGGCGATCGACGCCGTTGGGGCCGCGCGAGCGTCGCTGCCCGACATCACGCTGACCTTCACGACGCACCCGAATCCGTCGCTGACGCCGCAGGGGAAACTGGCCGAAGCCATCGAGCATGCCAGGCGGAACGGATGCGACTTCGTCCACTTCGAGCCGTGGGTGGCGTATGAACAACGCGCGGCGTTCTACCGTCGCTTCGGCGCGACGTTGCTGTCGTTCCCGCAATCGATCGAGACCGATCTGTCGATGCGGACGCGTGTTTACGACTACCTGTGGGCGGGACTGCCGATCGTGACCAGCCCCGCCCCGGGCACCGACGAATTGCTGGCGCGCTATGGCGCGGGCGAGATCGTCCGCTCCGGCTCGCCCGCGGCGTTCGCCGCGGCGCTGGTGCGCGTCTTAAGCGACGACAACGACCGCATGCGCGAAGGAGCGCGACGCTTCGTCGAGGAGCACCAGTGGTCGCACGCGCTCCAGCCGCTCGTCGACTTCGTTCGCGCGCCGCACATCGATCCGCAAAAGGAAGCGTTTGCGGCGACACTGCAGGTGCCGGAGCGCTCGCGCTCGTTTCTCGATCGCATCAAACGCCGTATCGGAGGGCCGTCCTGAGCGCGCCGGTGGTCGACGTCATCGTCGTCAACTGGAACAGCCGCGACGACACGCTGGCCTGCCTTGAGGCGGTGTCGGCGCAGCTCAGCGATGACGCGATGATCACGGTGGTCGACAACGGATCGACCGACGGCAGCATCGGCGCGATCGCCGGCCGCTACCCGGGCGCGCGCATGCTCCCGCTCGGCGCGAACCACGGCTTCACGGGCGGCATCGCGGCGGCGCTGACGCGCTCGACGGCACGCAACGTGGTGTTCCTGAACAACGACGCGGTGCCGGAGAAGGGCTGGCTGGCTGCGCTGGTCGAGGCCATCGAACGCGCACCGGACGACGTGGTCTCGGTCGGCGGAAGGATCGTCGATCCGACCGGCGATCTGATCGATTTCATCGGCGGCGCGCTGACGTTCGACGGCCACGCCTTCCAGAACGGCTTCCGCTATCCACTGACGTCGCGCGCGGAGCCGCCAGCTGGATCGGAGATCCTCTTCGCCTGCGGCGGCAACATGATCTCGCGCCGCGAGAAACTCCTCGCCATCGGCGGCTTCGACGACGACTATTTTGCCTATCTCGAAGACGTCGACTTCGGCTGGCGTTCGTGGCTGGCCGGTTACCGCGTCATTTACGAGCCGCGGGCCACGGTCCGCCACAAGTCGAGCGCGACGAGCCAGCGCCTCGGCGATTTTGAGCGCGGTGTCCTTTTCGAGCGCAATGCCCTGCAGACGGCGCTGAAGAACTACGAATCGATCCATGACGCTTCGGGCTCGCTCTTCTTCACGTTCCTGGCCCGCCTCCACAACTACACAACCACGCGGAACGCCAACGCTGCCGAGCTGACGCGCGAACCGTTTTCGAAAGCGTCGAAGGCATCTCGGGGACTCCTCTCCCGCGTGAGGCGAACGCTCTTCGGGGCGAAGCCGCTGGCCACCATCGATGATCCGCTGACCGCGATGCAGTTCCGCGCGTTCGAGTGGATCGTCGCCCACGGCGATCGCATCGTCGCAAAACGAACCGCGGTTCAGAACCTTCGGCGCCGGAGCGACAAGGAGATCTTCGAACGCTTCCCGCTCCAGATCGTGCCGACCTATCCCGGCGACAAGGCGCTCATGAGCAACGCGCTCTTCGATCTGCTGCGGCCGTCATTGCCATCCGTCGAACGGACGCTGTCCGATATCATGCGAAGGTGACGCGGTTGGCCTGGTGGCGTCGTTTTCTCGTGCGCGGTGTCTTCTGGCGACAGGCACTTCGCTTCGCCGTGCTGAATGTCCCGCCGTGGACAGAGCCGATCGTCATGGCCTTCTGGTCCACGTTTTTCCTGGTGTGGGGCCCCGGCCGGCGCGGCGTGATGCGCAACCTGAAGGTGATCAAGCCTGGCTCCTTTGCGATCGCAAACCTTTTCCGCTGCTATCGCGTCTTCTGGAACTTCGCGTGGACGATTGCCGATAACGTCCGCTTCAAGGAGCTGCGGACGATTCCCGACTGGGAGTTCACCGGCTGGGAGCACTTTCAGGAGATGCAGATGCGCGAAGGGGCGATCCTCCTGACCGCGCACATGGGAAGCTATGACCTCGGCGCGCATCTCTTCTCGGAGACCTCGACGCGCCGGATCGTGATGGTGCGCGCGCCGGAGGCCGATCCGCAGACGCGCGAATTCGAAGAGCATCATGGTGCCGACGGGTTGCGGGTCGAGTTCAACACACGAGCCAGGGAGCTCGCGCTCGATCTGCTCGAGAACGTGCGCAACGGCGATATCGTGGCCATTCAGGGCGACCGCGTGACCGGCGCCATCAGTTCGCTGCCGGCAACATTGTTCGGCAAACCGACCACCGTGCCGGCCGGTCCGTTCGCCCTGGCACTGGCCGCGCGCGTGCCGATCTATCCCGTATTCGTCGTGCGCCTCGGCCGGCGCCGGTACCGGCTGATGACGTCGCGGCCGATCGAGATCACGCGCAGCAGCAATCGGAACGATGACTTCGCACGCGCCGTCGCGCAGTGGACGGCAGAGTTGGAACGCGTCATCCGAGAGTGCTGGTTCCAATGGTTCACCTTCGAACCCTACTGGCCGGAGTCTGCCACGTGACGATGAACGTCGCCGTCAATCGCCCGGAGGCGCGGTTGCTCCCGTCTCGGCACCGATTCGCGATGGCACGCCTCGTCGCGTACGTTCGCCTGCGCCTCGACCGGCCCGCAGCCGGTCAGCCGGAGCACCTCATCCTGCCGATCGAGCGCGATCAGACGGCGGCGGAGATGAATTGCGTCGCGGTATGGGTCTTCGCCACGACGGCATGTTACGTCGCGGCGTCGCTTCCCTTCAGGCTGCCATTGTCCGTCGTCCTGGCCATTCCGCTGGCCGCGATCGTCATCCATGCCCCGATCATCGCCGGCGGCATCGCGCTGCGGCTCGTGATGGGCGACGGGAACCACATCAAGATCATTTCGGTAATCACCATGGGACTTCTGCTGGTCGCCTCTTCATACGCTGTCACCACGACGTCATGGAGCCGCTTCGTGGCCTGGCTCTTCTTTGTGGTTCTCGCCGTCAATGCGGCCGCCGCGGTCATTCTCAGGCGGTTGCGAGGCGCTGTGCAGGCTGGTGAAGAACGATGCGTGCGCTGATCCTCGCCTACGCCTGCCTCGCACCGTTTCTCCTGATCCTGCTGTGGCCACACTCATGGCTCGCCGCGCTCGCCGTTCTCGCGCTATCACACGCGCTTCTCCTCTGGCCGACGCTGCGGCCGAACTCGCAATGGCTGGGGCCGGTCATCACCAGGTTTGAATCGTCCGCGAAGGAGGTCTGGCTCACGATCGACGACGGCCCGACCGATGACACGGCGGCGCTCATCGAGGCCCTCGGCACGCGCGATGTCAGAGCAACATTCTTCGTGAAGGGAGCGCTGGTCGCGCAGCGGCCCAACCTGGTGCGGTTGATGCTCGCGCACGGCCACACGGTTGCCAACCACTCGCAGACGCATCCGTCAGGGACGTTCTGGTGCCTTTCGCCGCCGGCAATCGCCCGGCAGATCGACGCGTGCTCCGCAGCGCTAGAGACGATCACAGGCGAGCGACCGCCCCTGTTCCGCGCCCCGGTGGGCATGAAAAACCCGTTCGTACACCCGATCCTGGCCCGCCGCGGCTTGATCCTCGCCGGCTGGAGCATGCGCGGATTCGATTCGTTTGGCGATGACGTGGAGCGCGTCGTCCGGCGCATCGTGCCGCGTGCCGGCCCGGGATCGATCATCGTCATGCACCAGGGCCGCGGCTTCTCGGTCGCCTGCGTCAGCCGCGTCGTCGACGAGTTGCAGAAACACGGCTACTCATTTGTGATCCCTTCCGTCGAGCGCCTGAAGACGAAGAGATAGTTGTTGAAGGGTGTACGCCCGTGCAGCGGCACGACGTCGACATGGAAACCCACGAATGGCCGGATGACATCCTCGCGCGTCGGGAAGTGAAGCAGATCCGCGCGCAGCCATCGGAGGGCTCGCGCAAACATCTCCTGCATGTACGTGATCCGATAGCGCCAGCTTCCGTCTCGGATGGCATCGCGGATGATCACGGTGTTCGCGTTTGCCGCGGCGTTGGCCAGGATGCGCGCCTGCTCCTCGCCGTGAAAGTAGTGCAGCAGATCGATCAGCACGATCGTCCCGCGGGTGTGGTTGGCCGTCCGCGCATCCGCGACATCGAACGTCCCGTCGGGCATGACGCTTCGGGCGATGGCGATCTTCCGCTCATCATGGTCGACGCCGCGGATCCCGGCGCGAACGCCGCGGGCACGGAGGTAGAGCGCCAGGATTCCAATGCCGCATCCGATGTCGAACAGCGGCTCATCGCTCCCGCGGATTCGCTCAAAGACAGCGTCATAGACGGGGTCAAGCCGGATCTTCGAGCGGACGTATGCACGAAGAAAGCGCGTCGGGTATCGCGCGGCGATCGGGCGCGCCCAAGCGTCCGTCGTCACGGCGAAAGGTGCTCGATGAGATCGATCAGGTCAGGCAGGTTGAACGGCTTCGGCAGAATCGCGGCGACCCCGAGCTGCAGGATGGCCTGCGGCTCCACGTGCAGATGCGCGGACACGACGATGATCGGAACCGTGCCGAGGTAGCCGGATTCCTTCAAACGCTGCAGAAAATCCCAGCCGTTCACGCCGGGCATGGCCAAGTCCAGAAGGATGACGTCGGGCCGATGGAGCGTCAGCGCCCGGTGACCTTCATTCCCGTCGCCGGCAAGCAGCACCTGGAAGCCGGCCTGGCGCAAGGCAGCGGCGAGCATGCCGCGCAACGGCAGGTCATCGTCGATGACCAGGATGCGCTTCCTGTCGACGTCCGAGACGCGTTTCCCACTGCCGTCCTGAGGCTGGATTTCACTCATGCCGGGCTCACAAGGACTCCATTTTACCGACTGCGGGCTTGGACGTGCACGACGCTGGCCACAACGACTGCTCAGAAAAGGTCGCTGTCGCCGTAGGTGTAATAGAGCCGCTGGCTGATGCGCGCGCTGGCGTCCGGCAGATCGAACGGCACACACATCAGCGACAGGTCCTGCGGATCAGCCCGCGACTCGAATTGCATGTCACTCAGTATCGCGCCGAACCACGACGGCCTCGGGGGAAACCAGCCGTCGATGCGATCGACCGGGTAGCTCGGCACGACGTGACGGAGGAGTACTCCCGCGGCCTCCGGCAACTTCGGGTCAAAGAGCGCGTCTCCCCAGGCCAGCCGCGAACCGCGGACTCCGAAGACACTCCAGCCGGCAAGCCGCCTCCATTTGCGGATTGCCACGATGAAGTAGGGGACGTCAGGGCATTCGAGATATCGCCACCGTAGGTAAGGCGCATCGCGCCGAACGAGAAAGTGATACGCCGGAGCGACACGTTCGAAGAAACGATCGAATTCCTCCCCCGGGTCATGGACGAGCTCGAGCTGCCATCCATGAAGCCACCGCTCACGCCGCGTGATCGGCCGCAACGGATTGGATGCCAGGTCCCGAACGCGATAGGCGACCGGCTCCACGGCATCGCTGCCGAGAAAGCGCACGGAGAGCTCGCGGTGGGCCGCGGTCGTGAAGCCGTAGTTGAAAGCGACTCTTCCTCGGCAGAAGACATCATAGAAATGCTGTGCCGTTCGAGCCAGGATGCTCGTGGGGCCGCGGCCGACCTGGCGCACGGAGCGGTCGGTCATGATGTCGCCGATCTGATGGGCAACGAGATCGCGGCCGTCGTCAACCACCCGCACCGGGTAGCCGGCGTATTGCCCGACCAGCCGGCCAGCCTGGTCGAACGTCAGCGAGATGCGCTCATTGCCGGCCGGGTTGCGCTGGTACTCCCAGCGAAAGTGATCGATGCCTCGGGGCGCGTGCGGGAACGCGCGGGCGAAGAGGTCCAGAATCTGCTCCTCGTCACCCGTCCGGAACGGGCGCGTGGCAAACCGCGCGTCAACGGGCATGCGTCGGCTCGACGGAGCGGATCGCGTGGAAGTTGACCGGCGCCCCGGCGCGACGCTTCGCCACGATCCGGATCGAGCCCGAGAAGAGCAGGAGAGGATCCGGAAGAATCTTCAGCATCATCCGCACGAGCGGCGCCAGTCCGGGCCAGCGCGTGGCGACGGAGTGACGCAGAAAGCGGTGATCGCGGTATGCCAGCTCGGCGCCAATGCTGACGATCTCGAACCCGGAGTGCTCCAGCAGTTCGATGAGCGCGGAGCGCGAATAAAGAATGAGATGCGTGCGGAAGTTCTGGGTCATCCATCGCCGCTCGGTGATGAGGTAGACCAACCCTTCCGTGTCAAAGGTCGAGAGCAGCAACACGCCTCCCGGCTTCAGAAGGTCCTTCATCCGAGCCAGGGCATCGTGAGGATCGGCCATGTTCTCGAAGACGTGGAAGAGGACGATGGCGTCGAAGGCCGGCCCCGTGTTGACGAAGTTCGGCACGGTGGAGCAATAGACCTCGAGCCCGCGCGCGCGCGCGGCGCGCGCAGCGGGAGCGGCTCGGTCGATGCCGACGTATTCGAGCTCGCGAGCAGCAGCGGCGCCAAAGCTGCCGTCGCGCACTCCAACCTCGAGAATGCGCGCCTTCGCTGTGAGGTGGCGCCGCAAGGCGGCCAGACGGCGCTCGCTCGTCTTCTCCCGCGCCACGCCATGATGGACCGTCTCCTCCCCGATCTCCATCGGCGCCGGTTGCGGGCGCAGAACACGGCGCACCGGCCTTGTATCGCCGTCGACTTCGAAACGCCCGAGGTAACGGCACTTGCAGCGGCTGCAGGCGCGCACCACATTGCCCGGGATCTGATCGAGGTTCCACACCTCGTTGGAAAAACAGACCAGACACCTTCGCGGCGCCCGGTAGCCGTTTCGCCGGTCCGTCATCCGGATCGCGACGGCGGACGCGACGCCCTGCCAGAAACCGAAGGTCCGCCTGGCCGGGCCCGCCTGGGCATGCACGGTCAGTCGCTCGATGCGGAATCCGTACTTGTTGGCCAGATACGCGGTCTCGAGGTCGAACCCGCCGCCGCGCAGCTTCGACTCGGCGACCAGCAGCCGGGCCGCGCCGGCGGCGAATGCCTTCAGGTGCAGCGATGGATCGGGGAGAATGGGAACGAGAAGCGAGCGCAAAACCACGTTGTCGCGGCAGCCCTCCCGCCGGGCGAAGACCACCTCCGCCGCGCCTGACTCGATCAGCGCGACCGCGTCGCCGATCGCGCTGACCGGATACGGCAGATCGTGGTCGGCGACGATGATGACGCTGCCCGCGGCATCCGCCACGCCGCGCCGGATCATGGCGCCATAGCCGGCACCGTCGCGCCGGTCGACCACGCGGATGTCGAAATCGAAGCCGGTAGCCTGAAGGTAGCGCTCGATCGTCTCGATCGTCGAAGGCAGTTCGGCCGACGGTCCGATCAGGGGGACGACGATCGACACGCTCGTCGAGCTCATACGGGTATTCTAGCTTTGGCCCAGGAACTGAGCACGCGCCCGGTGCGCCGGACGACCGCGCGAAGGTGGAGGACGTCGCCACGATACGCGCTCCAGATGTCGTCAGGAACCTCCACGATGTCGTTCGCAAAGTGGCCGGCCGCGGTTTCGAAGTTCGCCAGCGGCGATGCTTCGATAACGAGGTCCTCTCCCGTCGGCGCTCGTTCATCCGGCCGGACGGGAGAGTCGGACCTGCGCTCGAACCGCTTGATGAAGGCTCCTCCCCATTTGCGAAGGTAGAGCAGCTCTGACCGCACATAGAGCGAAGCCGCCTCGTCCGAACCACCGGCGCTCTGGTTGTACAGGTGCCGGCAGCGGGCCGCGGGCACGTACACGACATCTCCGCGAACGCGGCGGAGAAAGTCATTCTCTTCAAAGTAGAGGGCGAATCGCTCGTCGAACGCGCCAGCCGCGTCAAACGCGCTCGCGCGAATGGCCATGACCGCGCCGGAGAGGGCACGGACGGGCGTGGGGCCATCGAGTGACCAGAAGGCCACGCGTGCGAAGAAGCGGCGGCGGTCACGCCGGCGTGCCCACGTGCGCGAGCGGCTGGCCACCACGCGATCGATGACCTCGCGCCTGCTCTGCAACTCGGCCGGCGGCAGCATCCACTGGTGCGCGTCGTCCCAGAAAAGCGCTGGTCCCGCCACTGCCGCATCCACCTCGACAAGATGATCGATCGCCCGCGCCCCAAAACAGACGTCGGGATTGGAGACGACGATGACCTGGCCGTCACAGGAACGCCGTCCCGCGTTGATGCCGCCGGCGTAGCCGAGATTGCGCGGCGCGGCGATTACGACATCGGCGACGGCACGCAGCGCGTCCACCTCCGCCGGTTCGCCGCTGTTGTCGACGACGACCGCCTGCAACGGATGCACCGTCGCAGACCGCGCCGAGCGAATGGCTTCGGCCGCGAGCTGGGCCGAGCGGTAATTGATTACGAGCAGCGAGATCGGCGTCATCTGCTGCCGGCCGGCTGAGCGACACTCGACCCGGCCGGCGAAAGCGACCAGTGATGGTCCAACGAGATCAATCCGACCTCGAAACGCTCTCCGGTGATGGAGAACGCGGGCCGCACATCGCGGCGGTCAAACACCGTGATGGCGTTCTCGTCGCCGACAAAGGCGATGATCGAGTACTCGCCCCGGTTCAGAGGCACGTCGTGGAGCTGCACGATCAGCTCGTATTCATTCTGTCCCGACGGCGGCTCGACACCGTCGGCATGGGTGCCCACGGCGAAGCACTGGAGATCGTCAGCCGAGCGATGGACGCCCACGATCGTGTGGATCGCCTGCGAGGCGACCTCGGAGTGGATGTGCAGCTTCACATGAATGTCCTCGCCCCGCTCGAACACATCGCGCGGGCGTCCGGCGCGGTCGCAGATGACGATCTCGCGAATGCGGACCGGCGACGGCGGACGTTCGTGCTCGGGCTCGCCCTCGCTCGAGGGCCGCTCGCGATCGCGCTGCAAAAGGAACGTCTCGTATTCGTGGACGACGTCCAGGGACGGACCGTAGCGCATCACACGGCCGTGGTCGAGCCAGAGCGTACGCCGGCAGATGGAGCTGACGTGATACAGGCCGTGCGAGCAGAAAAGGATCGTCTTGCCCTCTTCCTGGAACTCGCGGATCTTGTCGACGCACTTCTTCTGAAAGTGTCCGTCGCCAACCGCGAGCGCCTCGTCGATGACGAGGATATCGGGGTTGACATTGACGGCGACCGAGAAGGCCAGGCGCATGTACATCCCCGAGGAGTAGGTCTTCACCGGCCGGTCGAGAAAGGTTCCAAGCTCCGAGAACTCGAGGATGGCAGGGAGTCGCTGTTTGAGCTCGGCCGGGCCGAGACCCAGGATCGTGGCATTGAGCGAAGCGTTATCACGGCCGGTGAACTCCGGATGAAAGCCGGTGCCGAGCTCGAGGATCGAGGCGATGCTGCCCCTGGTCTCGAGCACCCCACTCGTTTGGCGCGTCACGCTGCAGAGCAGTTTGAGCAGCGTGCTCTTGCCGGCACCATTCTGACCGACGATGCCGATCGTCTCGCCGCGCTCGACCTCAAAGGTGACGTCCTGCAGCGCCGGAAAAACCGTGTGCCGCGGCCGGCGCGTCACCGTTTCGATCAAACGGTCGATGGGCCGCCGGTAAATATCGTATTGCTTCGTCAGCTCGAATGCCCGGACGGCGTTGGTCATTGCGGACATTGTACGGACGGGACCGCGAAATCATCACACGCAAAAAAAAGTGGCGGGCCGGAGCCCGCCACTTTTTGTCGCGTTGCGGTGGATTGTGCTACGGCCTATGGCCATCTCCTAACGGCATGGCCTCCCCGCGGCACGGAGGGTGCGGAGACACCGGTTCCGACCTTCACGGTCGCCGTCAGGTCAACCGACATCGACGGGTTGGTAAGGTGCAGGGTCACCCTGTACGTCCCGTTTGCGACGTACGCGTGCGAAGGAGCCTGCGATGTGGAGTGGCTGCCATCGCCGAAGTCCCACGAGAACGTGTGCGATCCGCACGAGAAGTCGTACCCGAAATGATTTGCCTGGAAATTGATCGCCTCGCCGATTCCGCACGACGTATCGGCGGCAAAGCACTGGCTGGTAGGACCGAGAAACCCGATGTACACATTGGAGTCGGGATACATCGTCGGGCAGCTGCCGCCACTACCGGTACCGCCGCTACCACTTCCGCCCACGACGACCGCGTGGCTGAACGTGATGTTCTGTGAACCCTGCGTGATGGTGACTGTCGCGGTCCACGTGCCGGCCGCCGAATAGACGTGCGTGGGGCTCGGGCCGCTGCCCGTTCCTCCGTCGCCGAAGGTCCAACTGTAGTTGTGCTGGGCGCAACTGAAGTCGTAAGGGGAAGAACCCTTGCCGACGGCGGAGAACTGGATCGTATCCGAGGCGTTGCAGGTGCCGCCCCCATCGCTGCAATTAGGACCGCTGTACGTCAGTCCGACGTTCGATTGAGTCATCGTCCCGCAGGTCTTCTGCTGCACCGATCCGACCTGGAAGGAGATCGAGTAAGCCTGCGTGCCGCCGTTGTTGCTGGCGGTACACGTTGCCGAATAGGGTCCGGCGCTCGGGAAAACATGCGCGAAGCTCTGCCCGCTCCCGCTGGTACCGTCGCTGAGGCTCCATTGATACGTCGTCGTCGCGCAGGAGAAGTTATAACCCTCCGGATAAAGGGTAAAGAGAATGCTCTCTCCAGGAGTGCAGGTTCCGAAGCTGGGTGTGCACCCCGAGGTGGCACCGATCAAGCCGACATAGGCGCTTTGCGTAGTCTGCGCGGGGCAAGTACCTCCCCCACCGCCACCACCACCGCCGCCATTGCCGCCACCGCCACCGCCGCCACCACCACCGCCACCGTTACCGTTACCGGTACCAGCCGTGACTGTGGTGGCCAGGTGGGCGATGGTGGATGATCCAGCGGCGCCAAGTGCCAGCGTCACATTGAACGTACCTCCCGTGGTGTATGCGTGGGTCGGGCTCGCGAGGCTGGACGTGGCTCCGTCGCCGAAGGCCCACTGGTAGGTGTTGCAATCCGCAACCGCCCATCCGATTGTCGAGACGTGGAAGAGGATCCCCTCTCCTACGGAGCAGGTATCCAGGGTACTGAAGCAACCCGATACCGGGCCAGCGAAACCGAGCGCGCTGTTAGCCTCCTGCGGCACCGGGCAGGTAGCCTGTGCGACTGTGAAGGGGGCCGATTGAACCGTGGCCGATCCGATCCCATTGGTGACGACCAGCGTGGCCGTGTAGCCTCCAATCGTTGTGATGATCGGCGAGTAGTCGGATACGGCGCTGCAGTGCGGACACGGAACGGGCCCGCCAAGGCTCCAGTCATACGACCAGCCGCTCTGTGAGCCTCCCGAGGTGACCGTGAGGTGGCAGGTATCGCCGATGTGCGCGCATCCGGTCACAACGATCGTCGGGTCGGGGCCGTTCAGGGCATCTGTCTTGAGCGCCTGCGACTCGAATCCCACCCGGCTGCACGCGGCGCTGACAGCGCTCGTGTTCACCGACACGGTCAGGAGGACCCGCATTCCTGGCGAGTTGAACAGGCTCCGTGCCACGGAAAAAGTCGGAATGGTGGCGAGCGTACCGGCAGCCTTCAGGGTTTGTCTGTTTGCGTTCGACGCGTCGACCAGATCCCACTCGTAGTTACACGCGGTATTCGCGCCGGCCGGCAGATCGGCCGCGAGCTGAGAGGTGCGCACCAGGGCCGTGAATACCGCATTCGGGGTTTGCGGAGTGGTCGCGGGCGGCAATTGAATGGCGACGGAGTACGGTCTCGTCGCATACGTCACCGAGTCGATCGGGAATTGGGCGTCGGAAGCGGCGGCAAATGTCGACGGGTCATACGGACCGTAGTGGGCGACGAACTTCAGCGTGTGCACGCCACAGGCACCGACGGACTCGGTGCCGGTGGGTAGCTGGTTCGTCGACGCTGAATCGAGAACCCACTGCGTATAGTGACCCTCGGTGTTACCGTCGGAAATGTCGGCAAACGTATCCCCGGTCACGATCTGTGCGGGAGAGCTGGCATCGGGCAATCGGAACAGATAGCCCGTGGCAGGAACCTTGTAACCAGCCTGCGGCTTGGCCAGCGTGACGGTAAGCGAGTCCGTCATGGTGGAATCGGCGGCATTCGTGGCGGTGACCTGCCGTGTCAGCGGTAGATCGCTCGCCGTCGCTCCCCCGTACTGGTGGTTGATCGACGGCGAGCCGGGAATGGTCGCCCCGGTCGTTCCATCGCCGAAGGTCCAATTCACCGCCACCGGATTATTGGACGCCAAAGAGCTCGTGAATGTCTGCTTATCGCCGTAGAACGGCGTTGGTGAGCTGGTCACATGCGCGCTCAGCGTGTCGCCCGCTTTGATTTCATAGACATCGCCGAAGCCGAACGCCTCCACGATGAGATAGGGGGCGGCGTGACAGGTCGAGTCCCCTGGCGCGCACGAGAGTTTGTACGGCGCAACATCCATGAGCGCGCTGAACGTCGGGATCGCATAGCCGGCAGGAGCGCCGCCCGAGTAATACTGCGCGAAGTAATTGTTGAGCGGGACCTCCGTCAGCGATCCGCCATTCCCGATCTTGTACAGGTGGACGTTCCAGCCGCCGGCAAAGTTTTCGACCCCCCACGCGGCGAGATAGCCTGCTCCGGCGCGAACGCCGCCCGGTGTGGAGAAGGAGGCCAGAGACCCGTTCGTCTGGAGAATCGGCAGATCGGTCTCGGCGTACGTCGAGCCGTTGATCACGGAGATGTATGCGGAGCCGGCAAGCGACGCCAGAAGGTAGAAGTTGGTTCCATCCGTCGTGACGGACTTGAACTGCCCGCCGTTGGCCACCTTGGTGACGGTGGGATCGCCCCCGGTGACGAATGCCTTCGTCGTGAAGAGCTCGAACTTTCCGCTTGGGTCGAGGACGGCCACCCGTCCGTTGGCGAAATCCCTGGCAACGGAAGCGAACTCGTGGCCCGGCATGTCGGGCATCTTCACGGGGACGCTGGTATTCGTGACCTTCCACACCTGCGCTTTGGTGTCACTGCCCGACGTGATGACGGCGTAGTAATCAATCCCGCCCGCATCATTGGTCAACTTGCAGGAAACGATCGTGATCGGCGTGAGGTCTCCCGGATCCGGAACGATCGGCAGGTGTGTCACATCGTCGATGCCTGGGAGATGCTGATACAGGCTGGGCATCCAGTCTCCGCCCGTGCCGAAATCGTCGTGAAGGATGCCCCAACCGAAGGTCGAATAGGCCGCGTACACGTTGCCGCGATCGTCCCAGTCCAGTCCGTAGAGCTTGTCCTGCCCGTCGCCGCCGGGGATGATCCAACCGCCTCCGTCCTCCGCATAAAAGAACCGATCCCACCAGAGGAATTCTTCGGTATACGGAGAACGCTGGTTCTGGTAGGGGTGGAGAGGGATGCTCGTCGAGAGCGCAAGCGTCTCGTGAGCGGCCAGACGCTTGAAGAACGAGTCCGTTTTGTAGGCCGCCGGGGCGCTGCCGATCATCATATAGACACGGCTGTTCGCAATCGTTGAATCCAGAAAGCCGACGCTGCGCGCGCGAGCGGTTCGAAAGTTGAACTGGTATTCCTTCGTGATCTCAGAATCGAGGAACCGGCCTGTGAACTTGAGCGTCGGCGGATAGCCGATGGTTTTCAGGGTCGTCTTCCCGACGCAAGTCAAGCAAGGCACGTCTGTATTCGCCGTCGATGCCGGCAGCACCCAGTCCTGCGCATGCGCCGCCGCGGCCGTCAGGATCAACGTCAGACAGCAAACGAAAACCCACCTTCGATGAATCGAGTTCACTTTCTCTCCTCCGTGGCAATTGAAAACGGGTGATATGACGGACCGATCCGTCAACCGCGCGTAACGACCAGAGACACTGCGCGCAGCGATTGTTATTTTACCCAAAGAGCCTCGTCGTTGTCTATGTCTATCTCAAAAAAAAAGGCGGGCCGGAAAACCCGGCCCGCCTGTACGGCAAACTGCTGTTTGGGGAAACTTACGGCACGTTCGGGGTGACGTTGGTACCCGTGCACTGGGTGGTCGTGCCGTTGGTCATGTTGACCGGCGTCACGCTGCCAGGAGGCGGCGGGCAAACAAAGACACCACCAGCCGGTCCGATCGGAGTCGTACCGCCGTTGGCAGTGGAGAGCGCGGCAGCCGCGGAGCAGCCGTTTCCAAGCCATGCAGCGTCGAAGTCGACCGTCAAGCGGTTGGAGCCGACATTACCGAACATCTCGATGATGACCCAGTTCTGGCTCGCGCGCGGAGTTCCGAACACGGTAGGCGTCGGGCCGGTGATGATCGTTCCGCTCGGATGACCAGTAACGGAGTAGGCGCTCGAGCCGCCGTTGTTGAGGTTGAGATACATCCAACCGCCAACGTCGCCAGAGGCACCGATGGCCGGGAAGGACTGGCCGGCGGTGTTATCGGCTGAGGTTTCCGGAAGCGTCGGGAGCTGGGTGTTGCAAGGTGAACAAATGAAGCCGCCACCAAACGTGGTCGGGTTCTCATGCTCGTCGAAGCGGACAAACTCACCGATCGGCAGAATGCCGTTGTTCACGTACGAGGCGCACGACGCGCCCGATCCGGTGACACCTTCACGCCAGATCTTGTAGTTCGTCGCAAACGCGCCCGTGCCACCCTGGATGAAGCGGGCAGCCCACGTGGACGGCAGCGGCTGACGACGATCGATCGTCCGGTTCGCGGCCGGCGTGTAACGGTCGTAGAACGTGTACGGAAGGTTGGTTCCCGGCTGCAGTCCGCCGCCGATACCTGCGCCACCACCCTCGGGTACGGCGCGGATATGAACCATCGGGTTGCCACCGCCGTCAAAGCTCGACGCCGTGCCGGTGCCGGCCGGTGCCGGTCCGAGCTGCTGGTAGTCGCCGATGAGGACGTTGTCAAACAGGATTTCACCAGTACCCGTGTTGTAGTAGGTCGGGTCGTTGGGGAACTTGGTCGAGCAGTCAGCAGCGACGTCGACGGTCACATAACCGATCGCGTTCGCGTGCGTGCCACCCGCGGTCGAGCAAGCCGCAACTCCGCCGCCCGGATTGTAGACACCGGTGGTCAGAGCGGTCTTGACGGCGGCGACGAGGCTCGTCGGCAGATTGCCCGGGAGTCCGATGCAAGGCGCCACGCCAAGGTTGATGTTGTTGTTCGCGTTGTTCGCGGCCGACAGCGTTCCAGGCGTCGTCGCCGAGGTCGTGCCGCTCGGAGGAGCGACGACGCCGCGGACGATGATGTCATAGAGGTTGATCGGCTGAACGTCATATCCGGTCAGGAAGATGTTGAAGTCGAGGACCGGGAACGACCAGTCGGTCCAGATCGTAACGTGGGCGATCTGGGGATAACGGCTGACGTTCGTGATCGTGAACAGAGTCGTCTGACCCTGCACGGTCGGGTTCGGGTCGACCTCGAAGTACGGCAGAAGCAACGTCGCGGCCGGTGCGGTACCGATGTCGCACGAGTCGTCGTTGTTTGTCGTCGTCGGGCCGGCGGCGATACCCGGTGATCCAAATGAGAAGGTCGCGTTCGGAGCCGGCGTCAACGCTGGACGCTGGATCGCGAATGCCGAACCCGCCATCAGGAGGGTGGCCATCATGGCCAGAACCATTAATTTTTTCATGCTGTTCTCCTACACATCGATGATTGTTTGAATCTGCTTGTTCAGACTGGGGTCACCCTCTCTCGACGATACGATCACCTCCCGCGCCGGATTTGAAAACTTGTCTTCCTATTCCTGTTTCACGTAACAGTATTGCCTCTGAACCCAGAAGTCAATGCCTCAGACGCATTTTTATGTGGTTACGACATAGGCTCATCAAACGAGATCGGGCGGATTATACCGAAACAGCACTTCTGCACAAGTACAAATCGTATCCGGCCTGCCCCATCCCGGCAACTTCCCCTGCCTGCGCCGGCATCACGAAGGATCCCGCCGGCACGGCTGGGGAAGCCAATCGCCGGAGCGAAGTTGCGGCCGGGACGGTCCATCGCCGCCCGGCCGCCGGGAGAAAAGCGCTCACTTCTTGCCGGCCGCCTGCGACGGCTTGACCACGCCGCGGTTGAGAAAGACGTGAATCGAACCGTCGTTGATGCTGAGCGACGAGGTTCCCGACGTTTCGTAACCGACGATCAGGTCGGGCTTGCCGTCGCCGTTGACGTCGGCGACCGTGATGTCGTAGTTCCGCTGCGGCGCGATCGTCAGTCCCTCGATCTTCGCCTGCGTGAAGCCGCCCTTGCCGTCGCCGAGCAGGATCACCGCTTCGCGTGGGTTGGTACGTGTATAGATGATGTCCAGATTGCCGTCTCCGTCGAAATCGCCCGCGGCCATGCCGCTGACGCCTTCGTGTCCGCTCCAGCGTGCGATGGATGTCCGCTTCGGACCGTTCTTCGTGAACGAGATGCGATCGATCGACGTCATCTCCACGAGCGGCGGCTTGGCCACGATGCTCTCATCGAGATCGGTCGGCCAGTAACGGAGATCCGACAGGATGGCGTCGTCGAGCGTCTTCGATGAGAACTTGCCCGTGGCGCTGGCCATGAAGTAGGCGCGCGACGGAATCAGGTCACCGTCGTTCTTGATCGTCTCCCAGGAGTTGGGACCCTTGCTCATATAGATAATGTCCCAGCTTCCCTGGAAGATGCTGCCGAACGCGAAGTCGGGGTAGTGATCGCCGTTGAAGTTGCCGACCGACATCCAATCCGCGCCGGTCTTCACTCCCGGCTGCACGACGTCGACCCCTTCCCACTTCGTGCCCTTGTTCCTGTTCAGGTAGAGGCGCACGTTGCCGTAACGCGAGTTCCCCATCCCCTGCACGCTCGGACCCTCGGTGATGGCCACGATGTCGGGATAGCCGTCGTTGTTCGCGTCGGTGATGGAGAGATGACGGGTGGCGAAGTCGCGCGGGAGACCCTCGGTCACTTCCTTGAAGTTGCCCTTGCCGTCGCCGAGGTAGACGGCGACGCCGGTGAGATGGACCGCGAAGGCCACATCCAGGTGGCCGTCCTTGTTGAAATCGGCCACGACCACCCCGCCGTAATCGAAGGCGTGTGGGAAGTTGGTCTTGTCCCACAGCTTCCAGTGACCCTTGCAGTCGCCGAGGAAGATGGCCGGAAAGTTTGACGTGCCGCGCTGCGGCGGAGCGACGATGTCCGGGCAGCCGTCTTCGTTCATGTCGCCGACGGCGAGCGAATTGCGCCACGATCCTTCCTTCGGCAGGCCCTGCGACGACTCCTCGAAGCGGATCGTCTTCTCGCTCATGGCCGGATCGAGTGCGCTGTACTGATCCCTCGTCTTTTTGAGAAACGCGATCTCCAGATCGTTGTAGCGGCTCTTCGCCACAGGCGGCGGGATGGGCTCACCGGTCGGCGTGGTCGTGGGCTCGGGATCAGGAATCCAGACCCACACGAACTTCTCGTTCTGCTGGTAGATCTCGAAGGCGAAGTTCACCTGCGCCAGCGGGCGGACCGATCCATCTTCGCGGTCGTAGGCGGCCAGACGGCGTTCGAAGCGCTCGATGTGGTACGACTTGCCGTACCGCCAGAAATGCTTGTTCGGATCGGGATTCAAACCGGGATCCTCGACGCCGAGCCGGTCGCTCCGGTGCTGCGCCGTCTCGGGATGGATCCATGCCGGAACGCCGCCCTCCGGCGTCTGGTCCGCGGCGGCGCTGGTCGCCGTCGCCGGCGTGGGCTGAGGAGGAGCCGATGCCGGCGGCGCCTGCGCAAAGAGGCCCGGCACCACAAACGCGGCGGCCAAACAGACTACGAGAATCAACTTCCTGTCGATCATTCATCTCTCCTGCTTCGGAATTGTCGAGTCAACATCAAATGAGGTCTGCCAGCGTCGCTTGCGCCCGGCGGAAGAAAAACAACCCGCCGGTGAAGAGTCCTGAGGCGATGACCAATAGGTATACGATCGAACCGGCCGCAGGTAACGCTGCCGAGAGCATGGCGCTGCGAAACAAACCGGCGAGAGGCGTCATCGGATTCCACAGGAAGAAGCGCTCGAAGCGGCCGGGCACCGGATAGAGGATGGGGCTGAGATAGAAAACGAAGGAGAGCACGAAGCCGAGAATCGGCATCAGGTCGCGAAAGAAAACATAGCTCGCCGCCAGGATCCAGCCCAGTCCCACCTGCACCGCGAACTGCACCGCCAGCACGAAGGGGAGCAGCCACATCATGCGCAGCGGCATGCCTCGGATCAGAAGGAACCCGCCGAACAGAGCGAGGCCGATGGTTTCGAAGATCATGGCCGAAGCGTTCGGAACGAGCACGAGCAGCTCGCTGCGAAAAGCCAGACGGCGCACCATCGCGGCATTGTCGACGATGACCGTCGTCGATCGGATGATGCCCTCGTTGATCCCCAGCCACGGCAGCAGGCCGGCGATGAGAAAGTCGATGTAGTGCTTGTTGTCCGCCGCCGGACCGCGGCTGAACATGAACGTGAAGACGAACCAATAGAGAACGACGAGGCTCAGCGGCTGCAGCACAGCCCAGAAGACACCGAGGGCCGAGCCGGTAAAGCGCGCGTGGAAGTCTCTTCGGACGAGTTCCCGTAGGAGGTGGACGTTTTTGTACGTTTTCGGGACCCTCTGGACTTGACAGCGGACCCGCAAGTCCGTAGATTGGCGCGGAGTTTATGGTTCCCGCCGCATAAAAGTCAACGAAACCCGCATGAATAAGCCAGCCCAACTCGAGCTCGTCGGACGCAAAATCCGCCAACTCCGCCGCCAGCGCAAGCTGACCCAGGTGGAGCTCGCGGACCGCATCGGCGTTCACCAGTCGGACCTCTCGCGCATGGAACAGGGCGAGTACAAGGTCGGCCTGGACACGCTTCTCAAGATCCTGGCTACATTCGACCTGAGTATCGGCGACTTCTTCGACGAAGGGAACCGCACCGAGACGGTGGTTCAGAAATATCGCAGCCTCAGTCCGACGGCGCAGAAGGAAGTGGAGAGCTTCATCGAGTTCAAGCGCGCGCAGGAGGAAGACGGCTCGTGGGATTCAGACAGTGGGGAGAGCGAGGGTGACGATGTCTGAGCTGAACAGTCGCATCGAGGAGTTGCGCCAGGAAGCTCTGGCGAAGGTTCGCTCGGAAGAGTTCGACGATGCGCTCGTCATGTACGACGAGGCGCTCGTTCTGGCCACCGATGAAGAAGTCCGCGAACTGATCACGATCAACAAGGGCCACGCCCTCATCGCCGCCGAGCGCACCGGTCCGGAAGTGAAAGCGCTTCCGATGATTCTGATGCGCCGGCGCAACCCGCATCACACATTCCTCTCGTCGTACGCGCTGATGTACACGCACCGGCTGACGAGCGAATCGAAGCGTGCCATCTTCTACGGGCAGATTGCCCTGGAGGCGGCCACGCAGGCCGAACAGACATTCTGGAAACTGGCCGCGCTCAACGAGCTCGGCATGGTGTACGAGCTCGACTCCCAGTTCGCGAAAGCGATCGAGTGTTTCGAGCAGGCCCTTGTCTGCCTCGAACAGGTCGACAATCGCACCGAGCAGTCCTTCAGTCACGTGGCCATCATCGCCAACCTCGGATACAACAAGCTGATCAGCGGCGAGACGAAGGAAGGCCTTCGTCTGCTGCACAGCGTCATCGACGGGATCGCCTCCCAGCACCTGAGGTCGGACGCCTACGTCGATCTCTGCTACGGCTATCTCGATCTCGAGCAATATGAGAAAGCGCGCGCCTACGGCGAGACCTCTCTCGATCTCGCGTGCGAGCCCCGTCAGGTCAGGAACGCCCACTACCTCCTCGGCGAAGCCGCCTACAAAATGGGCGACATCGACGCGGCGGAGCAGCACTTCGAAGAGCTGGCCCGCTTCTACCCGCAGTTCCGCCATCTGAAGAGTCTTCTGTTCGCGATCGACCTCCGGTCGATGATCAACCTCAAACTATGAAACGTCTCCTGCTTTCGTTCGCCGCAGCACTCTTCGCCGTCGCCGGCTTCGGCCAGACGGTAGACCGCGACGTGCTCGTGACACCCGGCGGGACGGTCTATACCGTGGAGACGCAGACGCCGCCGGATAGCACGATGGACGCCAGCCGCACGCTCGTCCTCACCGTGCAGGACGGCACCAACGTCAGTCACGTCAGCGTGCCCGACTCCACCTCGGCTGGTTTTCACTCCTGCGGCGGACTGGCCTACGACGCCGACTCCGACACGCTCTTCCTCATCTGGATTCACACGCCCAACGGCATGTCCAGCGAGCTGCTGCTCACCTCGTACCACCAGGGCGCGTGGAAGCAGGCGGTATCGATCGACAACGAGCAGTACAGCCTGCGCAGCAACCTCCGCCTCGGCATCACGCGCCGCGTCTCCCAGCTTCAGGCGGATGGCACCTTCGCCGATGCTCCGGCTCTTCTCCTGCACGCCGTGTGGTGGGATGAGTCAGGGGACGGCGAGGAAGCGCGCTATGCGCTTCTGGCCACCGAGAAGGGTGCTCTGGCGTCGGTCGAGACGCACTCGCTCAGCGAGTTCGTGGCCGCCGCCGACAACCCAACCAACACGGTCGACCCGACGTTCAATAAAGAGCTCCTGCGCCACCCCGCCATCGTGAGCACGCCCATGCAGGACACGGTCGACGTCGTCTTCGGGGACACCGGCTCGAATGCCATCCATGGCCTGTCGCTTCACCCCATCGCCGATGTGCGTATTCACATCCCGGTCGGCATCGGCGGCGGTGGCAACGGAAACGGCGGCGGTCCCAAGGCTTTGAACATCGCCGCGCCACCGTCCTTCAACGCCGACTGGACGGGACCGATCCCTGTGATCGAGCACGGTACCAGCCTGGCCTTCGCCAATGTCGGAGACACCTCGCTCAACTACATCACCTACACGAACGGCACCTGGGCAGGCGTGAAAGCCATCGCCATCGACAGCCACTTCCCGGCCGAAGCAGCTCTCGCGGCGCTCGACCGGATGCTCCTCAGCGCGCAATAGCAGATCTTCACGATCCATGATGCGAGAGCCGGCGACGTTCGCCGGCTCTTCTGTTTTCGCGCGAAACAGCCGGAACGGACTGCGGGACACGATCACGGGAGAGCCGTTCCATCTTGACTGACTCTCGGTATGGTCAACTGGCCATGGCAGCCAGGTTCCCGGACATGCCTCTCAGTCTCACGGCCTGACGGTTCACTCGCCTCGAATGGCGTCTCACACCGTTCGGCCAGACGTTTTGCTCGAATCAACAGTCCTTCACTCGCCTCGACTGGCGTTTCACTCCGGGCCGACAGGCGTTTCTCTCCGACGGACAGGCATATCTGTCGGGTGGAACAGAAGTTTCTCTCGGGTGGAACAGACGTTCTGTCGGATCGAACAGAAGTCCCTGCCGCGTCGAACAGAAGCTTCTCCCGAGCGGACAGGAGTATCTGTCGCGTCGGACAGAAGTCTCTCCAGGGCCGACTGAAGTCTCTCTCGGACCCGACTGAGCGCGTCTTGGACCCGACAGAAGCGCGTGTTGGGCTCGACAGAACGCGTCTCGGGCTCGACAGAACGCGTCTTGGACCCGACAGACGCGCCTCTTGGACCCGACAGACGCGCGTCTCGCACGGACAGAGGCGCGTCTCGCGCCGACAGAAGCGCGTCTCGGACGGACAGAAGCACGTCTCGGACCGGCCGAAGCGGTCTGGCCCGGTCTAGCCCGGGTCTAGCCCAGGTCTAGCCCTGGTCTAGGCCTGGTCTAGGCCTGGTCTAGGCCTGGTCTAGGCCAGGTCTAGGCCAGGTCTAGGCCGCATTTCTCACAAAGGCTTACCGTGATGGGACCTATCGAGCACCCTCTCCCCGCGATCGAGCGGGGAGAGGGTGGACACCTTCGACGATACACAAGTGTCCGCGATTCCACTCAGATGGTGTTCGAGCGCCATCCTGTTTGCATCCATCACCAGGCACGAGGAGCCGATTCCATGGGTGTGGAATATTCCTATTGACACTTGCGTTATAGGGGCGTATTATGGAGGGTTGCGCTTAGGAACTGACGATGATGAGAGATGTACGGATTGGAGCTGCCCCTGGGAGGAACGCGAATGACTCGCGCGGGGCCGGACTGCGTTCGCACGAACTGCACGAGGATTCGCGGTCGTGGGAACGTCCCATCCGTCACACGGTGAAGGTGATCGACGCCTCGCTGCGGCTGATCGACTCGTCCAGCCGTATCATCGAAGACTGCGAGAGGATGGCGGCGGAACATCCGATCATCGCCACGCACCGGCTGGAACGGGTTTCGGGCCGCCTTGCCCGAGTGGCGGGGCTCCTGGAGAGTGGTGTCGACGGTCTGAATGAGACGACCGAGCGCGTAGCCCTATCACCGGCAGAGGCCGGGGATGCTCCGGAACAGGTGATCGCCGCCACGCAACGCTGGATCGATGCGGCCACGCGGCTTGCCGCGCTCTCGAACCGGCTGGACGAGACCTTTGCCGCTCTGGTCGACTATGTCAACGGTGGCACCGCTCCGCTCGATCTCTCCGAGGTGTTCGGGAAGACCGGTCCCGCGCCGGAATTCATCACCACCCGCCCGTCGGTCAGGGTCCTGTCGATCGAGAGCGGCCGCATCTTCTGCATCCATCTTCGGCGACTACGGTCCGCTCGTCTGACCGTCGCCGATGCTCCGAAACGGGTCTTCCGAGGACGTGCTCCTCCATCCGTCTCAACCTGCTCGCTCTGATCACGGCAAGTTGAGAAAGGAAAAGGAGGACTCATGTCCAACGTGAATGCAGTACCCGTTACAGCCCCGGCGGCCCCGGCGACGTCCTATACGGACGCCGCGGCGACGCTTATCGATGTGGTTCGAGGTCTGAAAGATCAGATCCCGAATTTCGTGGTTCCGGAGTCCAAGGGAGCGAACCAGAAGCTTGCCAAAGCGGCTTCGGTGCCTCTGACGTTCATCAACCTCGCGGCGGTTGCGATCCGCAACAACGGGGAACTGGCGCGCGGAGGCAACACCGTTCAGCCGCAGATGCTCGATCTGGCGAGCTACGCCGAGGCGTTTGCCCCGGTGGCCGATGAGCTGGAAGCGATGGCTCTGTTCATCCGCCACAGTGTGCAGGCGGCGAGGAACAAGGCAGGGAGTGAAGCGCTCACGACCTACGCCCTGGCGCAGCGGCTGGCCAAACGCCCCGAGACTGCCAGTCTCGCTCCGCATGTCGAGGATATGCGGAACGCCCTCGGCAGCTTCGGACGCAAGGCCAAAGCCAAGCCGGCCCCGGCGCCGGCCCCCGGCACATCGCCGTCTCCGACGCAGTCCTCGCCCGTGACGCCGTCGTCACCGGCGCCGCTGCCGAAGCAGTGATGATCCGGAGGTCCAAGCAGTAAGTACCCGCGCGGGCGCGTCCGAAGGCGCGCCCGCGCATTTGGGGTGGGGGTGGGAGGGGGCGGCGAGTGTTGCGTCATCCGCTACTGTCATCCTGAGGCTGCCGCAGCCGCGCCTCGAATGTTGATGCTTGCCCAGATCAGCGTCGCGGCGGAGGACGCCGAAGGACCCCCTAACTAAGTGCCGGGAGGTTGGGGGTCTGCCGCGCAACTTTGAATCCCCGCAGCACGTGGGGGCCCGCGAAGCGAAAACGAAGATTTGGCCCCACACTTCTTCCTACGACGCCGACCTCCACTCCCGCTCCTTTCCCTCGCCGAAGGTGACCAGAAGCCCGAGGGCGGCGAGAGAGTCGAGGACGGATTGGACCTGGGGGCGTTTGGCGCCTTTGAAGGCTCGGGCGGTGCGGTCGACCGTCCAGGCTTCGTGGTCGCCGGCGGTAATGAGGTCGCGGACGGCGGCGATCTGAGCTGGGAGGTCTTTGGGCCAAGGGACGGCGGCTTTCGGCTGAGCCTCGGCCTCAACCTCTTCTATCTCGACGCCGGCCATCGTGGTCTGCTGAGCGCTCTTGCTCCCAAGCGGGTTCTGAAACTCGGGACGGAGCCAGCGGACGATGCCGCGCCGCTCTTCCTCGGCGCGCTCAGCGTTCAGCGCCACCAAGCGTTCGAGGATCTGCTCGTCCGTCAGGTCGTGCGGCCATCCGTAGGCGTCGAACACCGCCGCGTCGAGGTCGTCGTGGATCTGTTTGAGGACCGAGACTAGCCCATGCTCGTGGATGACCTTCTCTTTGTCCGTCAGCGCCCCGCCACTACGGAGCTTTTCGAGGACGTTGTACATGTCTGTCAATGCCAGATCTTGATTCACAAGCTGCTGACGCTTGCGATGGCGGTCCAGAGCTTCTCCCCACTGGGCGATTTCTCGAGAAGCACCTTCCGCTGCTGCCGGAAACGCGAAGGGTTCAAAGCACGTCACGTTTCTCCAGCGCAGGTCGTTCCCAACTCCCATCCGTGACCCCGCTGCTGCGGACCACACGGAATGTGCCCGGGACGACAGGACACCCATCGAGAATCCGTCATCGAGCGCGATTGCGAAGACCGTGTGGTCAGGTACAACGTTGAGCTCAAGGAAAACGAAGATGCGATGTTTGGATGTCTCTGGTGTTGCTATATATCGTGTCAGACCTTTCAGAGCCTTTCTAAGTCCACCTCGCGTCTCGCCAAAGAGCCACCATTTGCTGCGATAGCCTTCTCGTTTGTTTTGTTCCCGGTTCGGTCGTACGCGGTCATTCAGCCACTGGTAGATCGCAGGATGCCGTTCCCGCACGTCTTCGATGTCTAAGCCGTACAGGTCGATGACGAACCGACCGGAATTGATACGTGTCAGCTCGCGGCCGATGAGGTACGGGTGTACGAATTCCGGCAACTCGTCGCCTTTCAAACCCATATCGCTTAACTGATCGCTATTGATTCGGAAGCCTTCGCCCACGAGCGTCATGCCCATGAACGAGAGACTCTTGTTGGACCGCAGCGTGACGGCGTCACTGACGTTGGCACCGACAGTGAGATCCGCATTGATTGTCCCAGCCGTTGATTTGAAATCGACTGACCTTTCGTCACCCGAGCCCTCTCTTTCCCGAGTGACGTTGAGCAGCGTACCTTGACTTTGATCAGATGCTCCGACCGTCATCGCAATCCGTACCGCGGCGCCTGTCTCGGAATCTGACCAAGGGTGGTCTGGAATCGCGAAGGTGAGCCTCAGCCCACCACTGTTTCCCATTCGATTTTGGAGTAGTCGACGTGTGCCTGGTTGCGTAATGCTATTTGTCGTAATGAGCCCGAATCTCCTAATGGCGCCGATCGTAACAAGGCGAGCCGCCTCATCCCACCAATACATCACGAAGTCTGCGGTATCGGGAACGTCTTTGTGTGTTGACCGGAGCGCGTCGACGTATGCATCATCCAATGCAACCCGCATCTTCTTGTTCCCGATGAACGGCGGGTTTCCGACGATGAACTCAGCCTCCGGCCATTCTGTCTTCCGCGGATTCACATATCTATACACCGGCACTCGCGCTGTATCGTCCGGCACATCCTCACCCGTCACCGGATGCCGCTTCATCGTCTCGCCATCCCACCGGGTCACGGGATTGCCGTCGTCATCCAGCAGCGGCACCTTCTCGTCGTAGGCGAGCACGGCGTCGCGGCACTCGATGTTGTGGTAGTCGTGGAGGATCGGTTCCTCTGGGTTGCTGGCGAAGCCGCGGGTGCGCAGCTGCCACTGCAGGTAGCCGATCCAGAGAACCAGCTCGGCGATCTCCTTCGCCCAGCGCTTGATCTCGATGCCGAGGAACTGCTTCGGGGAGACCAGGCGGCCGAAGCTGGTGATGCGACCGCCGCCGAGGTTCGAGAACATGTCCAGCACCTCGTTCTCGATCCGCTTCAGGACGTCGAGTGAGACGTAGAGGAAGTTCCCGGTGCCGCAGGCAGGGTCGAGAATGCGCACGTGAGCGAGGCGGTCGAGGAATGTCTCCAGGAGGCGCAGCGCTTCCTTCTCGTTCTTCGCCCCCGATGCTTCATCAGCGATGAGGGTGCGCACGCTGGCGCGGACGGTCTCCCACTCCTTGCGCAGCGGCTCCTCGATCGTCGGCCGCACCAGACGCTCGACGTACGCCCTCGGCGTGTAGTGCGCGCCGAGGCGGTGGCGTTCCTTCGGATCGAGTGCGCGCTCCAGCAACGTCCCGAAGATCGACGGATCGACGTGCGCCCAGTTGCTCTCCGCGGCCTCGCGCAACGCGTGGAGCTGGAAGCGGTTCAGATCGATAGCGGTGGGATCACTAAACAGTCCGCCGTTGAAGCGCCAGACTTTCCCCTTTCCCCAGAGCACGCCGCCCTCGTTCATCTTTTGCCACAGCTCTTCGATGGCGGCTTTGAAATGCTCGGGGTTCTCGCGCCAGTCTTCGAAGGCATCGGAGAAGATGCGCCGCGGAAGGAGACCGACATCCTCGGCAAACATGGTGAAGAGGCAGCGCATCAGGAACTTGGCCACCAGCTCGGGATTGTGGCCGGCGCCTTCGAGCTGTCTAGCAATCGTGGCGATCCGCCCTGCCACCTCGCGCGTGATGTTGGCTGCGTGCTTCGAGGGATCGAGCTCATACGGATCGGTGAAGACGCGCCGCAGGCGACGGCCGAATTCCGTCAGATGCCGTTCCTCGGGTAGATACTCGATCGGGTCGGGCTCGGCATCGTGCGCCTGCCGGAAGATGTGACGCAGATAGATGCGCGAGTTCACGGCATCGGGAAAGGCGCGGTAGCTGGCGGTGTGATCGAACGATGCGTAGAGGTCGAAGCAATGGCCGACGTCTGTGACGATGAGGAACGGCGGCGGGGCGTTCATGGCCCGGGCGTAGGTGAGCGCCTGACCGAAGGCATCCTGCATAGCGATGTGCCATGCAGGGCTGTCGCGCCGTGCCGTGCCGAGGCGCGAGGAGCCTTTCTCCGAGCCCTGCTTGGCCTCCAGGACGAAATGGCCGCGCTTGAAGAGATCGATGAAGCCGATCCCCTCCTGCCGCCCTCCGTGCGGGACGGTGACCGGTTTCTCGAAGACGTAGGCGTCGCGCTCAGGGTCGGAGGTGGCAGCGTGCGGCGGGTCGACGTTCAGGACGGCGCAGAGGTCGTTTAGAAATGACTGCGCATTCGACCGCTCGGCGGCGGCGGAGTCACTCCACTTATCGAGGAATTCGGATGGGGTCAACGGGGGCAGTTTACCGGATGCTGGCTGCACTTCCGGCCAAATGAGGGACCGGGGCCATGCGCTGCCGGTGTCTTGAGTGCGCTGGGTAGGGAAATCGCGGTGTACGACACTCCTATACTGAGGGGGCTCAGCAGATGCAACCACCGATCGAGGAACGCGCGACTGCGACGATTGAAAGAGTTGCGACAACCGTGGAACGTGTCGGAGCGCCGGCCGCCACGCTCGCCATAGGTGCGACTATCATCATATTGAATAGTGGGCACGAAAAACTCGGGCCCCTCGTTTGGGTTGGTGCTGTTCTGGTGCTCGCAGCTCTGGGAGTCTACGTTTGGCTGACTCAGCGCTCGACAACGCATGTTCAGAGTCTCCCCCCGGTCGTGCCGGACGAGCTGATGCAGGATCTTCGGTGGCTACGCGATGAGATGAGTGAGCAGAATAAGTGGCTTCGTGCTCAACTTGAAAAAACCGGCCCTCCGAGCACATGACAATAGACTCCCCGCCGGTTACGGCTGAGCCCAAGCCGGAGTGAGTACGACGTAAACGTGAGAGCTGAACAGTACTGTTGATTGGAGATCGTCATGAGGGCTCACCTAGGTTGGTTGACATTTCTGCTGGCAGCCGCATTTGCGACCTGCCTCGTGGCGACGCTGATCCTGAACACTTGGTTCGGTTTTCCGGGGTCGAAGTGCGTGATTGGCTTCTTTGCCTTCGGTATTCCGACAATGATAACTGGCGGGGCAACCGCCACGTTGTGGGATGGCAGCAAGTCGCTCCAAACACTCCTCGGCTGGGCCGGAACCATGACCGCAATTGTCTGCGGCGTGGCCGTGCTACTCCTGGTAGGTGCATGGATATTCTCGGAGACGGTCCAGCCAGAAGTCGGCCCGTTGGTCTGGCGTCTTGTTGGCTTTGGTGTCTGCGGGATCGCGTGCGGCGGCTTCGGCATCGCTGTGTTGTTTCAAGCCGAGGGCAAGAGTATCTAGCCAACCAGCGTCGGCCCATGGCTCATCGAATCAGCGTTCCTGCTCTTCGAGCTTTCGCGTGAGCCGGTTACGTTCCGAGGCCGGAATGTCAGCGAGACTGGTCGCCGCCAGCGCGAGAATCGCTGCCGGCGTCGGAGCGATGTCGACCGCTTCTCCGTAGTGGCGGCGCAACAAGGCGATCACCTGTCCTTCGAAGCTGCGGCCACATCGCTCCGCGTCGGCCTGGATTCTCGTGCGGAGCGCACCGGGCATGCGAATGGTGCGTGCAATCGTCGGTTTTTCATGCTGGGCAGTTGTTCGCCGGCTCATAACCGGAATCGTACCAGTGTTGAGGGACGGCGAGGCATCGGCGGGTGGACCACACGTTACTAATGGCACATCCGGCCGTCGTGGTCACGCGCGAAACCTTCGGACAGCGCGCAACCGCCCGCCCTCGGAAGAATGTCGTCAACGTTTGTGCCGCGGACTCCGCGCTGGGGATTCTTCGCTTCGCTCAGAATGACAGGCTCCACGAGTTCTTCTCGACACCCATATCCATCGTCGTTACCATCGAGCCGATGAGCCCGACCATTTTTAGGGAAGGACCGTACCGGTTCTACTTCTTCTCCCGTGAAGAGACGCGAATCCATGTACATGTCGCTTCTGGCGACGGTGAGGCAAAGTTCTGGCTGTCACCGGAGATCGAGCTTGCCGAGGTGCAGGGACTGCCTGAGCGGGAAATCGGAAAGCTGGTTAGAATCATCCGGAACCATGAGCAACAAATCAGAGCAGCCTGGTCCACTCACTTCGGAGGTTGAAGTCACCAACATCTCCGGCCACGGGTTCTGGCTTCTCCTCGACGGACGCGAATTGTTTCTGTCGTTCAGTGACTTCCCCTGGTTTGCAGAAGCGCCCGTCAGCAAGATCGCTCAGGTGGAATGGCCCAGCAAAGACCATCTGTATTGGCCGGCTCTGGACATCGACCTGTCCGTTCGGTCGATCGAGCACCCCGAAGAGTTTCCGCTCAAGTCCGTGTCGCACGGCTAGTAAGTCAAGTCATGGGTGGAGCAAGCGCTGAGTTCCACTTTTGCTGTCATCCTGAGGCTGCCCCTTCGACTCGCTTCGCTCGCTCAGGGCAGGCTCCGCCGCGGTACGAATCGTGGTGCTTGCTCAAATCTGATCCCGCGGCGTAGGACGCCGAAGGACCCCCTCCGAGCTTGCCGGGTCGGGTGGTGGTACTTTTCGATGCAAGCTCGCGGGGGGTCCTTCGCCGTCCTACGCCGCGACGCTTCATCTGCGCACGTGCCAACATTAGAGGCGCGGCTCCGGCAGCCTGAGGATGACAGCGAAGGTGCTCAGCGCGAGCATGATCCACGCACGGCGGGCTCGTGGTTCATCGAATCAGCGTTCCGCTCTTCGAGCTTTCGGGTAAGCCGGTCACCTTCCGAGGCCGGAATGTCAGCGAGACTGGCCGCCGCCAGCGCGAGAACCGCTGCCGGCTTCGGAGCGATGTCGACGTCTTCTCCGTAGTGCCGGCGCAGTAAGGCGATCACCTGTCGTTCGAAACTCCGGCCACATCGCTCCGCGTCGGCCTGGATTCTCGTGCGGAGAGCGCCGAGCATGCGAATGGTGCGTGCAGTCGTCGGCTTCGGTGCTCGGCGGCTCATAACCGGAATCGTATCAGTGCTGAGGGAGGGCGAGGCATCGAGCAGCGGACCCCACGTTGCTGACGGCACATCCTGCCGTCGTGGTCACGCGCGAAACCTTCGGACAGCGCGCAACCGCCCGCCCTCGGGAGAATGTCGTCAACGTTCGTCTCGCGGGCTCCGGGCTGGGGATTCTTCGCGTCGCTCAGAATGACAGGCTCTTGTCGTCGAGCGTCGGTGAGGGCAGATCCGTCAGGTCGCCAGCCATACGCGTGGCCGTTATACGCAGAGTTGCTAAAAGCTGCGTATAACAGGGTACTCCGGCCGTCCTGGGCCTGCACGGCCGCCTGGCGCTCGCCGGCCAAGGGCCGGCCACCATCTCGCTGTCTCTGCTACCGCGCACGCCTCTAGGTACCTTTCGGCTCGTCCTTCGGCTCGTCGTGATTGCGAGTCATGGCGTCCCTGAATCCGCGAATCGACTCGCCGAGACCACGGCCGAGCTCGGGGAGCTTTTTAGGCCCGAAGAAGAGCAATGCGATCCCCAGGACGAGGAGGAGATGCGTTGGTTGGAGAATGTTTTCGAACATGGTTTCCCTCGTTTCCTAATGTGCGCGCGAGTATGCGGTATGTGGGCGCGATCCTGCGCGGTCGTGGCGCACACGGGGATGTGACGAGCGGCACTTGTCGAGGCTTTTTTCACGCGGAGGCGCGGAGACGCGGAGTGAGAGGGCAGAAACCTCCGCGACTCCGCGGCTCCGCGTGAAAACCGGCCCCTCGGCCGTAGGCATCGCCATTGCTGAGCCTTGTTTCTGGAGGTACTCCGTGAGCTGGTTCAATCTGTCATTCGTGGGCTGGATCATCCTGATCGCGGCGCTGGCGCTGGGGGCTTATAAGCTGCACGTCCCGACCATCTGGATCGGCATCGCCGCGCTGGCGCTGGTGGGCATCGGCGTCATCGCCTCGGTGGGCAAGGCGAAGCCGGGCGTCTGACCCGGAAACACAAACGGCCCGGCGAATCAACGCCGGGCCGCCCGAGTCACATCCTGCGTGGGCGTTACAGCTTGTAGACGGTGAAGGCGATCAGCAGCGCGTAGATGACCAGCGACTCGATGAGGGCGAGACCGATGATCATCGAGAGACGGATCGCACCTGCTGCGCCCGGGTTGCGGGCGATGCCCTCGACCGACGCGGCGATGGCGCGGCCCTGACCGATGGCTCCGGCAGCGGCTGCGATTCCGAGAACGAACGCCGCGGCGATGACGCCCCAGCGAACTCCGTGCGCGGCCGTGGCCTGAGTGATCGGATCCTGCGGCGTGGCTTGGGCGAACACCGCACCGGCCATCAGAACGATGACCAGAGCCATCAAGACGATTTTGAACTTGCTCATTAACCTATCCTCCTTTCCTGTATTTCTTGTGAGTCTTCAATTGCGAATCAGTGCTCTTCAACGACGGTGGCCCCGGCGATGTAGACCATCGTCAGCATGATGAATACGAAGGTCTGCAGGAAGGCCCCGAAGATGCCCAGGCCCATCATCGGCCAGGGCAGAACGAACGGCAGCATGGCCATGAAAACGCCGGTGACGGCGTGCTCCCCGAAGATGTTGCCGAACAGGCGCATCCCAAGGGAGAGGATGCGCGCCAGGTGGCCGATGATCTCGATGGGGATCATCAGCGGGGCCAGGAAGAGCACGGGCCCCATGAAGTGCTTCAGGTAGTGCACGATCCCCTGTGTCTTGATGCCCTGCCAGTTGTAGTAGAGGAAGGCGCAGATGGCCAGGCCGAACGTGGTGTTCGGATTGGTGGTCGGCGGCTGCAGGAAGAAGAAGAGGCTGAAGATGTTCGAGATGAAGATGAAGGCGGCGAAGCTGCCGATGATGTAGAGGTGACGGTCGCCATCATGGCCGATGATGTCGCGCAGCAGGTCTTTGAGCCCGCTCACGACGACCTCGAGCATCTGCTGGAAGTGGCTCGGGTTCTCGCGGCTGATCCTCCGGGCCATGAGCGGGAAGACGACGGCGCTGATGGCCAGCACGAGCAGGGCCATGACCACGTGATCGGGAATGTCCCAGGCATAGCGGTGCTGCACGGCGTGCCACAGCGCGTTGACGGGTGCGTAAAGGATTGAGCTTTCGTGTTCCATCGATCTCTATTCGGCGAAGCTTCGGAATGTCGAATACACAGCTTCACCCATGATTCCCACCACCACAACCGAGAATCCCAGCAGCACACTTACGGCATTGATACGAGCGACGAAGATTGTGACCAAGAGCGCAACACCGAGGAGAGCGAATCGCGACAAAATGACGAGCGTCGATCTCCCGAGGTGCCTGCGCGTCGGCTGGAGCAGCGCCTCGACGACGTCCTCCAGCCAGAGAAAATTGATCATAGTGACGAGGCCACTGCAAGTCAATCCGATCAGTCCCCGCCACCCGTTCGTGATCAGGACCGGGACGGTGAAGACGGCCCAGGCGGAGACGGCGATGCGCCGGATGCGGCCCAGGACGACGGCGGCCGATTCATCCTGAACTGCCGTCATCGTTCCGCAGTCCGATCCGGAAAAGGTTGACGAAGGCGGCGATGACGCCGAATCCGGTGAAGATCCACGTCAGCCACGGGCTGGTGTGAAAGAGCTTGTCCATCCCCCACCCCCAGAAGTAGCCGAGGGCCATGGCGATCGGGAAGACCAGGCCGATGGAGGATGCCTCCAGCAGAGTTTCGTTCTGGCGGCGTTTCTTGCTGTCGTCACCGTCCGGCATGAGGGGTAAGCGCCGCGCGGGCGGCGACGTTGTTCGAGGAGGCGATGACCCGGTCGATCATCGGACCGGGCAGGATGCCCAGCACCAGCGTCACGGCCAGGCACAGCCCGGCCACGATCCTGAGCGGCGTGGTGATGGCGAACTCCGCCTCGACGCCTTCTCTGAGGTACATGGCCACGACGAGGCGGAGGTAGTAGAACATCGAGACGGCGGACATGAGCACGGCGATGACGGCCAGCCAGCCGAAGCCGGCCTGCACGGCGGCGGCGAAGAGGAAGTACTTGCCGATGAAGCCGGCGGTGGGCGGAATGCCGCCGAGCGAGAGCAGGAAGATGACCATGGCGAAGGCCCAGAGCGGCGCGCGGCGGCTGAGCCCTTCGAAGTCGTCCACCCGTTCGCCGGCGTACTGGTGGCGGCGCAGCATCAGCACCGTGGCCCAGATGCCGAGGTTGGCGAAGACGTAGACGATCGAGTAGACCAGGACCCCGCGCAGGCCGAGTGCGTTGAGCGAGATGATGCCCAGCAGAACGTAACCGGCGTGGGCGATCGACGAGTAGCCGAGCATCCGCTTCACGTTGTCCTGCGTGATGGCGGCCAGGTTGCCGAGGATCATGGAGAGGGCGGAGATCGTGGCCAGGACGCTGTTCCATCCGACATGAAAGTCGTGCAGGCCGACGTAGAAGATGCGCGCGAAGATGGCGAAGGCGGCGGCCTTGGAGGCTGTGGAGAGGAAAGCGGCGATCGGCGTCGGCGCTCCCTCGTAGACGTCAGGCGTCCAGACGTGGAAGGGAACCGCGGCGATCTTGAAGCAGAGCCCTGCGCCGAGCAGCATGACCCCGAACATCAGCGCGTCGTTCTGTACGATCGTGGACATGGCCGCGGAGATGTCGAGCAGGTTGAGCGATCCGCAGACGCCGTAGATGAGGGAGATTCCGTACAGGAGGATGGCGGAGCTGACCGCTCCCAGGATGAAGTACTTCATGGCGGCCTCGGTGGACTTGAGCTCGCTCTTGAAGAAGCCCGCCAGGATGTAGCTCGACAGCGACAGCAGCTCGAGGCCGATGTAGATCGTGATGAGGTGGACGCCTGAGGCCATGAACATCATGCCGCAGAGGGCGAAGCCGAGGAGCGAGTAGTACTCCCACGAGGAGTAGCGCGACTCGGCCAGGAAGTCGTCGGACATCAGCACCAGCATGCCGATGGCGGCGATGAAGAGCAGCTTGAAGAAGATGGAGAAGGCGTCCAGTGCGAACATCGCCTGAAGCTGGCGGGACTGCACGATGGTCTCGACGGAGTGGGAGCAGACGATGAGCGATCCGGCCGTGATGGCCAGAACGGCCAGCATCATCCATTTCGCCCATTTTGCGGACAGTCTCTTGCCGTGCGGGCCCATGACCGGCACGAGCAGCATCACCGAGGCCCCGGCCGTGAGGATGATCTCCGGCAGGAGATAGATCATGTCGTTCCAGTTCATCGGGTTGTCTCGACCGCGCTGACGACGACGGGCGCGGCCGGCGGATACGTCAGCGGCTGTTTATCAAAGTAGGTGGGGTCGACTTTGCGGACGATGTAGTTGACCGGTTCCTCGATGACGTCGAAGAAGACGGCCGGTTTGATCCCGATCCAGACCATCAGGACGACGAGCGCCAGGAGCATGCCCAGCTCCCGCTTGTTGACGTCGGGAACGTTCTTGTTCGCGGGGTTGTCGAGCGGACCCCAGAAGACGCGCTGGTAGAGCCACAGCAGATAGGCCGCGCCGAGGACGATGCCGGCCGAAGCGAAGGAGGCCCAGACGATCGACTTGTTGGCCGCGCCGAGAAGGATGGTGAACTCGCCGATGAACCCGTTGAGCGCGGGAAGTCCCATGGACGAGAGCGCGGCGATGAGGAACAGAGTCGCGTACACGGGCATCTGTTTGGCCAGCCCGCCGTAGTCCGCGATCATGCGCGTGTGCCGGCGCTCGTAGATGATGCCGACGAGAAGGAAGAGCGCGCCGGTGGAGATGCCGTGATTGATCATCTGCAGGACGGAGCCTTTGAGCCCCATCGGATTGAGCGCGAACATTCCCAGCATGACGAAACCGAGGTGCGAGACCGATGAGTAGGCCACGAGCTTCTTCATGTCCTTCTGCACAAGGGACACTAGCGCGCCGTAGATGATGCCGATGATCGACAGGACGACGATGGGGATGATGAGCTGCTTGGTGGCGTCGGGCAGGATGGGCAGCGCGATGCGCACGAAGCCGTAGGTGCCCATTTTCAGCAGGACGGCGGCCAGGATGATGGAGCCGGCCGTGGGCGCTTCGACGTGCGCGTCCGGCAGCCAGGTGTGGAACGGGAACATCGGGACTTTGATGGCGAAGCCGAGGAAGAAGCCCACGAAGATCCAGAACTGCAGCGTCGGCGGGATGAGGTGGCCGATGTTGTGGTACTGCAGCATGGAGAACGTGGCCGGGTTGCCGAGCCCCTTGATGTTGAGGAAGGGGATTCCGCCGTCGTTGAAGAAGTAGAGCGCCACGATCGACAGCAGCATCACCACCGACCCGGACAGTGTGTAGAGGAAGAACTTGATCGCGGCGTACAGTTTCCGCGGCCCGCCCCAGATGCCGATGATGAAGTACATCGGCACGAGCATGATTTCCCAGAAGACGTAGAAGAGGAAGAAGTCGAGCGCGCAGAACGTGCCGATCATGCCCGTCTGCAGGAGGAGCAGGAGGATGTAGTACTCCTTCTGCCGGTGATCGATGGCCGAGTACGAGGAGACGATGGCGATGATGCCCATGAACGTCGTCAGCAGGATGAGCAGTAGGGCGATACCGTCGATGCCGAAGTCGTACTGCACGCCGAGCGAGGGAATCCACCGGTACGTTTCCCGGAACTGGAAGAGGCGGGCTCCGGTGCCATGCGGGTCGAAGTTGAACCAGAGGTAGAGGGATGCGGCGAAGTCGACGACGGCGAAGAACGTGGCCGTGTAGCGGATGGCGGCGCCATTCTCTTTTCGCAGAAAAAGAAGGATGACGATCGCGCCGATCAGCGGGATGTACGTAACGATGTTGAGAATGCCCATCTTCGGTCGTTCCCCTTAAGGCTTCATAAACAAATACACCGCGACGATGAGGACGATCCCGCCACCCATCGTCAGCGCATAGTTCTGGACGAATCCGCTCTGCAGCTTGCGGAAGAGGCGCGAGCCGCCGCGCGCCGTGGATCCCACGCCGTTCACCGCTCCGTCGACGATGTAGCGGTCGAAGAGCCATGAGCCGTGGCCGAGGATGACCACCGTCACGTTGCGGACGCCGTTGACGATGCCATCGATGATGTGCGCGTCGAACCACGACATGGCACGGCTGAAGGCAAGCGTGCCGCCGACGAAGACGGTGTTGTAGAACTCGTCGACGTAGTACTTGTTCTCGAGCAGGCGGTGCAGGAAGGCGAACCTCGTGGCCAGGCGCGCGGCCCGGGCGAAGGAGGCGTCCTTCTTGTACAAGACGTAGGCGATGAACCAGCCCAGCGTGGCCACTCCGACCGAGGAGAGAATGAGCAGCGCTTCCTGCATCCGGCTGGCCTCGGCGAACTCGAAACGCTCGCCGCCCAGCGGCAGCAGCACCGGCAGAAGCCAGCGCTGGAACCACGTCGGATGCGCGCCGCCGAACATCTCCGGGAGCCCGATCAGGCCGCCGAACACGGCCAGAATCGCCAGGATCCACAGCACGCCGGTCATGCTCCATGGCGACTCGTGCGGCGTAGCCGAGCCGCGGTCGTGGCCGTGCGCTTTGTCCGAGTGAGCATCCCCCTGATCGAGATGAAGGCTTCCGGGGATGAGGTCGTGACCGGCATGCTCCGGCTCGGATTCAGGATGGCCTTCGACGTGCGCGGCGCGATAGTCGCCTGAGAAGGTCATGAAGTAGAGGCGGAACATGTAGAACGAGGTACAGGTCGCGGCGACCATGCCGAGAAAGTAGAGGAAGCCGTGATGCTCGTAGGTGTTGGCCAGGATCTCGTCCTTCGAGAAGAACCCGGCCAGCGGCGGGAAGCCGGCGATGGCGATGCAGGCGATGAGCATCGTGGCGCGCGTCTTCGGCATGTACTTGCGCAGGCCGCCCATCTTGCGCATGTCCTGCTCGCCGCCGCAGCCGTGGATCACGGAGCCGGCGCCGAGGAAGAGGCAGGCCTTGAAGAATGCGTGCGTCATGACGTGGAAGATGGCCGCCGTGAACGCGCCGACACCCGCGGCCAGGAACATGAATCCGAGCTGCGAGACGGTGGAGTAGGCCAGCACTTTCTTGATGTCGTTCTGGGCGATGCCGATCGTGGCCGCGAAGATGGCCGTGACGGCGCCGACGGTTGCCACGACCAGCATGGCCGTCGGCGAGAGGCGGAAGAGGACGTTGGAGCGGACGACCATGTAGACGCCTGCCGTGACCATCGTGGCGGCGTGGATGAGCGCGGAGACGGGCGTGGGGCCGGCCATGGCGTCGGGCAGCCAGACGTACAAAGGGATCTGTGCCGACTTGCCGCAGGCGCCGACGAAGAGCAGCAGGCAGATCGTGGTGGCGATGCCCGTGTAGGCGGCGGGATTGGCGCTGGCCAGCGCGAAGACTTTGCCGTAGTCGGCCGTGCCGAAGGTGTTGAAGATGAGGAAGATCCCGAGGATGAAGCCGAAGTCGCCGATGCGGTTGGCCACGAAGGCCTTCTTGCCGGCATCGGCGGCGAAGTTCTTGTCGTAGTAGAACCCGATCAGGAGGTAAGAGCAGAGGCCCACCCCTTCCCACCCGACGAACATGACCAGATAGTTCGCCCCGAGCACGAGGAGCAACATCATGAACATGAAGAGGTTCAGGTAGGCGAAGAAGCGGGTGTAGCCCTCCTCGTGCGCCATGTAGCCGGTGGCGTAGAGGTGGATGAGGAAGCCGATCCAGGTGACGATGAGCAGCATCGTGCAGGAGAGCGTGTCGATGCGGAATGCGAAGTCGACGGCGAAGCTGGCGATGCCGCTGCCGCCGACATGACCGAGCCCCGCCGGGATCCATGTGTACCAGGCGTGCTGGAATGGGGCTGCGCTGCCGAAGTAGCTGATGACGGTCCACGCCGCGAGCAGCGCGGAGAGTCCGGTTGAGCCGAGGGCGACGATGTTCGTGATGGTCCGGTTCTTCGGCGTGTGCGGCCATGCCGCGGCGCGTACGCCGTTGATCAGCGCGCCGAGGGCCGGCAGGAGGGGGATCAGGAGCAGAATCGTTGCGTTCATGCCCGCCGCTCCTCGGTTGCCGGGTTCCCGAGTCGCCCCGTTGCCTGCCATCTGGTCACCGAGTTATCGCGCTGCCGGGTTTCCTTCAACCTGGTCACCCGTGAACCTGGCAACCGGCCTTCACCGGCGAAGCCGGCGTAAGAACCGTAGCCCCAGGCTTCAGCCGGGGGATTCGAGCAGGCTGCCCAATTCCGTGAGCCCGCTTTAGCGGGCGGCAGAGAAGGACGCTGCGACGCATCCTGCCGGCGCGTCTGTCGCCCGCTTAAGCGGGCTCGCAATAGGAGGTAACCCGAATCCCCCCGGCTGAAGCCGGGGGCTACGGATCTCACGCCGGCTCCCGCCGGCGACTGTGGATCATCGCGATATCGTCCGAGGTCGAAATTACCCATTCAGCGACCTCGCTTCATCGACGTTGATCGTGCTCTTGAGGCGATACAACTGGATGATGATGGCCAGGCCGACCGCGGCCTCCCCTGCCGCCACGGTGATGATGAAGATCGTGAAGACCTGGCCTTCCAACGATGCGAAGTGGTGTGAGAAGGCGACCAGGTTGATGTTGACCGCGTTCATCATCAGCTCCACCGCCATCAGGACGGTGATCATGTTCCGGCGGATGATTACGCCGACGAGACCGACGGCGAAGAGGGTCCCCGAGAGCATCAGATAGGCCGCGGTGCTGGGAATGGCGTCAGGCACGCATGGCCTCCTTGATTTCGTGTTCGGTCTCGACCCGCTCCAGCATGTAGGCCGGCACGTTCTCCTCTTCGACCGCGGAGAGCTCGCGCTTTCCGATGACGATCGCGCCGATCATGGCCACGAGGAGGAACAGCGAGGCCACTTCGAACGGGACGAGGTAATCGGTGTAGAGGGCCATCCCCATGGCCTCGGAGTTGCCGACAACCTTGCCGCGGCGGAAGAGCTTCCGGACGACTGTTCCATCCGGTTGCGGCACCTTGCGGTGGTGATAGGTGTACGTCGAGCGCAGAGCCTTATCGTTCGCCACCGGATCGTGATAGACGCCGGGACGGACGAGCGTGGCGAAGAGGATGAACAACGCCAGCCCGACCGCGAAACCGCCCTTCCAGAAATTCGAGAGCACGCGCTCGTCGGGCAGGTGCCGAACGTTGATCAGCATCACCACGAAGAGAAAGAGCACCATGATGCCGCCGGCGTAGACCAGAACCTGCACGGCACCGACGAACTCCGCCCCCTTCATCACGAAGAGCACGGCCACGCAGAGAAACGTCACCAGCAGGAAGAGCGCCGAGTGAACCGGATTCCTCATGGCCACGACGAGGATCGAGGCCGCCACGGCCACCGTGCCGACCAGGAAGAAGACGAGGAGGGCGGGACTCACGGCATCCCCCCCTCGATCTGTTTCGGCTCGGGCTCGTCCGGAGGAAGTCCGGCGTACTCCGGCCGTCCTTCCCAATACTCGAGCTGCTGCATGTTGAAGTAGAGGTCGCTGCGGTCGTAGGTGGCCAGCTCGTAGGTCTTCGTGGTCAGCCAGATTGACTTCGGCTTGGTGGGGCAGGCCTCTTCGCAAAGAGCGCAGAACATGCAGCGCTTCACGTCGATGTCATAGCGGTCCAGGACCTTCAGCTTCTTCATCTTGCCGTCGACTTCGCGCTGCTCGTCGTGGACGTCGATGTAGATGATGTCGATCGGGCAGGCCAGCGCGCAGAGCTTGCAGGCGATGCAGCGGTCGAAGGAAAAGCGGAACATGCCGCGGAAACGGTTAGCCGGTTCCATCCGCTCTTCCGGATAGCGGATCGTCACCTTCGTTTTGAACAGCTCCCGAAAGGTAGTCTTCAACCCCTCGAGCATGTCGAGGAGAAGAAACTTGTCGGACCACCTATGCTTCGGATACTCGACGTGCATGAGTCACCTTTGCGCGCGGCCGGAGCAACAGAAACAGAGTGAACGCGATGATCGCCGCCCCGGCGATCGAGAGCACCACTTCTCCCTGGAAATTGAGATCCTGTCCGAGGAGCACCACGACGGCCGTGACGGCGATGTTCGCCAACGCCAGCGGAATCATCCACTTCCAGCCCAGGTCCATGAGCTGATCGAAGCGGAAACGCGGGAATGTGGCCCGGAACCAGATGTACATCAGCATGAAGACCATCACCTTGGTGATGAAGATCAGCGCTCCGAGGATGCCGCCGTACAGACCCCATCCGCGGAGCACACCGGTGGTGAGACCGTAGCCGTTGATCGCCATCGTCCAACCGCCGAAGAAGAGGCTGACCATGAGGCAGCAATTGACGGTCATGGACGAGTATTCGGCCAGCATGAAGAAGGCGAACTTCATCGCCGAGTACTCGGTGTGATAGCCGGCCACGAGCTCTGACTCGGCTTCCGGCAAATCGAACGGCGTGCGGTTGTTCTCCGCGTTCATGGCCACGAGAAAGATGAAAGCGGCGATGAGCTGCGGGAAGAGATTCCAGACGTGATCGGCCTGGTAGTTGATGATGCGGACGAGATCGAAGCTGCCGCAAAGCATCAGCACGCCGACGATGGAGAGGCCGAAGGGCACCTCGTAGGACACCATCTGGGCCGCGGACCGCAGACCGCCCATGAGCGAGTACTTGTTGTTCGACGCCCATCCGCCGAGGATGATCCCGTAAACGCCGGTCGAGGTCAGCGCCAGGATCAGCAGCAGACCGACGTTGATGTGCGTCACCACGAAAGTCGGCGGCGGGCCGTACGGGATGAGGCAAAAGACGAGGAAGGCCGGGATCAGCGGCAGCATCGGCCCGAGGAAGTAGGCGACCGTCTCCGCGCTCGAAGGAACGATGTCTTCCTTCAGGATGAACTTGATCGGATCAGCGACGATCTGCGCCAGTCCCCAGGGAATGCCGAATTCACGGCCCACGCGATTCGGCCCGAGCCGCGCCTGCATCAAACCCAGCAGCCGCCGCTCGATCCAGTTCATGGCCGCCACGATGACCTGGACCACGACGAACGCGACCAGGAACTTGACCAGAGGCCAGATGAGGTAGCGCATCAGGAGGTCCTGCGTCATCGCGCCACCTCCTCTTCGAGTGAAAGGATGAAGGATGAAGGATGAAGGATGAGAGTCACTTTCATCGCGTTCATCCTTCCGCCTTCATCCTTCATCCTTTGCCTTTGTCTCACCTGTCCACCTCGCCGAGCACGATATCAATCGTCCCGATCAGCGCCACCAGGTCCGACACGAGATGTCCCTTGGCCATGGCCGGCAGGGCCTGCAGGTTCACGAACGACGGCGGACGCACGTGGCAGCGATAGGGACTCTGCGATTTACCGTCGGCGATGATGTAGTAGCCGAGCTCTCCCTTGGGCGATTCGATAGAGTGATAGACCTCACCCTCGGGCGGACGCACCACCTTCGAGATCTTCGCCTTGATGTCTCCGGCCGGCGTCGCTTTGACGAGCGGGATGCACTGCTTGAGGATCCAGTTCGACTGCCGCATCTCTTCCATCCGCACGAGGTAGCGGTCGTAGGTGTCGCCGTTCCTGCCGATGGGGATCTCGAACTTCAGTTCCGGGTAGCACTCGTACGGCTGCGCGCGCCGCAGGTCCCATTCGACACCCGATCCGCGCAGCGGCGGGCCGGTGATGCCCCAGTCGATGGCATCCTCCTGGGAGATGACGCCGATGCCGACCGTACGCTTCTTCCAGATCCGGTTGTTCGTCAACAGGGACTCGTACTCGTCGACGGCGTTCTCGAACTTGTCGACGAACGCTTCCAGGCCGTCAAGCCAGTCCGGCGGCAGGTCATCGGGCATGCCGCCGATGCGCATGCAGTTCAGCGTCAGACGGGCGCCGCAGTACTCTTCGAAGAGATCAAGGACCTGTTCGCGCTCGCGGAAACAGTAGAAGAACGGCGTCATGGCACCGATGTCGATGGCATGCGTGGCCAGCCAGAGCAGGTGCGAGGAGATCCTCTGCAACTCGCTGAGCATCACGCGCATGAGCTGCGCGCGCCTGGGGATCTGTTTGGTGATGCCCATCAGCTTCTCGACAGTCTCGACGAAGCCGAGGTTGTTCGTGGCCGAGGCGACGTAATCCATCCGGTCCGTGTGCGGGATGCACAGCGGATAGGACATGTTCTCGAAGAGCTTCTCGGTGCCGCGATGGAGGTAGCCGATGATCGGATTGGCGTCGATGATCCGCTCGCCGTCGATCTTCAACAGCACCCGCAACACCCCGTGGGTGGAGGGATGCTGGGGGCCGAAGTTGACTTCCATTTCATGAACGTCAAACATGGACCGCCCTCCCGCCGGGGAGTCGGGTGTCGGGTGTCGGGTGTCGGAGAATCAGCAGCGGGGCCGCGCACTGCGTAGCTCCGACACCCGACTCCCGACTCCCGACTCCCGCGAGATTCATCATGCCTTCCCCGCCATCAACTGCTTCAGCATCGACTCGGTCTCGTCTTCGCCGGGGACGCAGAGCGTGATGTCTTTGGTCTCACCCGAGGCCAGCGCCGCGGCGTAGCCCTCGCAGTCCCAGCCGCAGGCGGTGCAGTCGGTCTGTGCCATCGCCGCGAAAAGCTTGTCCTTCAGACTGCCGGCCTTGGCCAGCTCCATCCGTTCCGTGAGCGCCTTTTCCGGATCGTGCCAGGGCGCATCCTCGGTCGGCTGAGCCGTATCGGCGACGACACCAGCCAGTTCCGGCGCCGGCGGCTGACCGCCCAAGGCCGCGCGCTGCTGGATCTCCGCGACGGGCCACGTCCCGTAGTGCTTCCATTCGCCTTTGTAGATGTTGACGTCCGCGACATCCTTGCCGGTCGATCCCGCCCGGGGTCCACCGCCATCGGGGAAGACCTCGGGATAGATGCGCGCGCCGGTGTCGATCCCGCGGATCGGAAAGTCTTTTCGCAGCGGATGGCCGTTGAAGCCTTCCCACATCAGGATGCGCTCGAGGTTCGGATGGCCGTCGAACACGATCCCGTACATGTCGAATGTTTCCCGCTCGTGCCAGTTTGCTGTCTTCCACACGGACGTGACCGACGGCACGGGGGTGTTTTCATCCGTGGTGACCTTGAGCCGGACGCGGTTGTTCTTCGTGAATGAGTAGAGCGTGTACGACACCCCGAAGAGCTCGCCGGTCCAGGCCGGGTATTTCGAATAGTCAACGCCGGAGAGATCGACGAGGTAGTTGAACCCGTCGTCCCGAAAGGCCTTTGCCACCTCGACGATGCGGTCGCGGGCAACGGTCAGCGAGATCTCCCCGGCGAATTCCTTCGCGGCGATGATGGCGTCGCCGGCGCGCTCGCATGCACGCGCCACCAGCGGATCGCGCTTGATCTCTTCGAAGCTGCGCGCCGCCGGTGCCGTGGGCGCGGCTTTAGCGGGGGCCGAGGGCTTTTCGGGAACTTCAGTCATGGTGGTGATCGGTGGCCAGGGTCAGGCGGCCAGCTAGTTGATCTCTTCCTCTGTTTCGGCGATTTCGGGAACGACTTCTTCGGGCTGTGTGGCGCCACCGGCTTCGGCGGCCGGGGTGGACGCGGGTGCTGCCGCGGGAGCCGGCTTCGCTTTCTTCTCCTCGATCGGCGTCCGCTTGATACCGGAGATTGGTGCTGGTTTCAACTGGGCCTTGGCCTGCTCCGCGCGCAGCGCTGGTCCTTCGTGGACCGGCCGGATCGAATCGCGTACAGCCGCGCGGGCAAAGTCATACGACTCCCCTCCCTTGCGGATGACGTGCATCTTCTCGATCTTTTTCTGCAGCTCCATCAGCCCCCAGATCAGCGCCTCGGGGCGGGGCGGACAGCCCGGGATGTAGACGTCGACGGGGATCAGGCGGTCAACCCCCTGCGTCACCGCGTATGTGTCGTACGGGCCGCCGCACGTCGCGCACGAGCCCATGGCGATGACCCACTTCGGATCGGGCATCTGGTCCCACAGCCGGCGAACGATCGGCGCCATCTTTTCGGTGACCGTGCCTGAGACGATCATGAGATCGGCCTGCCTCGGCGTGGCGCGAAAGACCTCGGCGCCAAAACGGGCCATGTCGTGGCGCGGGTCGAGAACGGCCATCATCTCGATGGCGCAGCAGGCCAGACCGAACTGCATCGGCCAGAGGGACGATTTGCGTGCCCAGTTGAAAAACTTGTCGACGGAGGTGGTGAGGATGTTTGGATCGAAGCGGTTTTCGATCAGACCCATGAAAGAACCTTCCTCTTCCACGCATACACGTAGCCGACGAGCAGGATCGCCAGGAAAACTCCCATTTCCACGGCGCCGAACCAGCCGAGCTGTTTGAATCGGATCGCCCAGGGGAAGAGGAAAACCGTCTCGACGTCGAAGACGATGAAGAGGACCGCGACCAGGAAGTAGCGGACGGAAAACCGGTGGTCAATGGCCAGCGAGCTGGCCGGGATGCCGCACTCGTACGGCTCCAGCTTGACTTTGCCCCCCCGTGAGGCTCGAACGAGCGGGGTGATGATGAACAAAGTCAGTACCGGGAGCGAGATAACGATGACCGTGGCCACCAGGAGTACCGAATAGTTCGCCATTTTTTGCCCGTCGAAAGACCGCCGGTATTGTAAACGCCGACTGACAGGAGTCAACCATTCGTTGCGATGCGCGTGTGTCAGAACAATTTGGTCTGAAATCGCCAGCCGTCGCGACCCATCCCGCGTTCCTGCACGAGCACGCGGATATCGGCGCCGATACTGTCGGGAAGAATGAGGCGCTTGGCATCGTCACGGGCGCTCAGCAGGGCGATCCCCTGCTCGGCGTTGTCGACGGCGATCTCGTCGATCGGCCGCAGCAATTCGTGCCCGGCCGCGCCCAGAGCGAGCAGAAACTTCGCCTGGATATCGAAGAAGAGGGTGGCGAAGCCCTGGCCCTGCCCGGTAAGGCGGAGATCGTCGAAGTTGATGTGCGCGGTCAAATCCTGCTGGCCCGGATTGATGAGTAGGTCGCGGCTGACACGCTGCCGCGAGTACGCGGCCGCCGTTCCGTAGCGCCGCATCCGGCCCCGAAAGAGCTTCGTTTGCGGGAGACCATAGTCAAAGGTGACGATGAGCCCCCGCTGGACGAAGCGGCAAAGCTCGTCGTAGAACGCGGACCATTCGAGCGACACATCGGCGAACTGCCCGTCCTCCAGCTCGATGCCGCGCTCGGCGAAGTAGTCGTCGTACCGTGCATCGGCCTCGTGCTCAGTCCAGTCGAGTAGACCGTCTCGCTCCGTGACCCACAGTTCGTGCAGATCCTCGCCTCGCTGAACCAGCCGCGCGAAGGGCAACGCGTCAAACAGCTCATTACTAGTGATGAGACGCGCGCCGGCCGGAGGGATTTCGTCCAGAGAGGTGACGTAGGTGACACGCGGATCGGGCTGTGCGCGGCCGAGGTTGCGGTCGAGACCGAAGAAGCGGGGGGTGGGGAGTGGGGGGTGGGGGGTGGGAGAGGCGGCGCTCGCCAGCGCACGGATAAG
>Ga0210394_10000749_pt1 | contig 61550 bp, 49 predicted proteins | sample IncBWC12MmetaG_FD_160121 | JGI IMG/M metagenome (GOLD analysis project Ga0210394, IMG submission 160121) | Forest soil microbial communities from Barre Woods Harvard Forest LTER site, Petersham, Massachusetts, United States - Inc-BW-C-12-M | ecosystem: Environmental > Terrestrial > Soil >...
GAAGCGGGGGTCGCTACGCTCCCCCCGCCTCCCCAGACTCTACACCCCAACTAAACCCCTCACACCAAAACCAAACCGGACACTTCGTGTGCTATGAAAACCGGACTTTTTAACTTGCCACCGACAGGTTGGTCGAATAATGTTGTCGAATTATGGTGGTAAAGCAAAGCCTTAAAGGACTAGCACTTGGCGCAAGGGCTGCGAAGAGGCAGCTCTCTTAGCTCAAAATTCACCTTTGAGATCCCACTCCGCGGAGTATAATGCCGCCGTATTCCCGCCCCGGAGTCCGCCCGCAGTCTCTTCACATCACAGCAGACACGCTTACAGGGAGAACTATCTATGGCTACTTCTCTATTGGATGGGGTTCTGGCTTTGGTGACCCCGGAAATGAAGCAGGCGCTTGCTTCTCGACTGGGCGAATCTCCAACGGCTATTCAATCGGGCTTGAGTACAGCGGCGGCGGCGACCTTGGGAGGGCTCGCCAGTAAGGCAGGTGACAGCAATTTCCTCAATCAGATTATCGGTCTGGTGAGCGGTTCCTCCGGCCAGAGTATTCTCGGCAGCCTGTCGAACCTTGGCTCCTCGGGTGCTTTGGGCGGCATGAGCGATATCGTCAGCCGGTTTCTTCCCATGGTTTTCGGCAGCCAGCAAAATCAAGTGACGAGCTTAATGTCGCAGAGGGCCGGGATCAGTTCGTCCGCCGCCTCTAGCCTCTTGCAGACCGCGCTTCCACTCATTTTGGGGTTCTTCGCCAAGATGCATGCGAACGGGTCGCTCAGCACCAGTTCTTTGGCCAGCATGCTCAGCGCGGAAGCTCCCAATCTTCAGAAATTCTTGCCAACGGGCTTCCTTAGCAATTTTTCGTCCACCGCGTCCGGCGTGAGCAGCAAAGTGGTTGGGGCCGAACATGCCGTCGAGGAAAAGGCCAAGGGCATGAACTGGATGGCCATTCTCGGCGTGCTCATCGCGCTTCTGGTCGTGTGGTTCGTCTACCGCGCCTTGCAAGGCGCCAACACGAAACCCGTTGCCGACGCTGCGGCCAGCGCCGCTAACACTGCCAGTAACACCGCGAATTCCGCCTGGGCTGCGCTCGGTTCCTTCTTCAAAACTAAGTTGCCGGACGGAACCGAATTGAACATTCCGCAATACGGCGTTGAGAACAAGCTGATTTCATTCCTGCAAGACGGCTCGAAGGCGGTTGACAAGGACACCTGGTTCGACTTCGATCGCCTGTTGTTCGATACCGGCAGCGCAACGCTCCAGCAGGCATCCAACGAGCAACTGGGCAATATCGCCGCAATCCTGAAAGCCTATCCCAACGTGAAGATCAAGATTGGCGGCTATACCGACAATACGGGCGACAAAGGAGCCAACCTGAAACTGTCCCAGGATCGGGCAAACAACGTCATGGCGGAACTTATAACGCTGGGCGTAGCATCGGATCGTCTCGAGGCACAGGGCTACGGAGAAGATCATCCGATTGCGGACAATACCACCGACGACGGCCGGCAGAAGAATCGCCGCATCTCCCTTCGCGTTACCGCCAAATAGAGCTGACGATCCTTTTAGGCAAAAACCTCACGCGACTCGCATCGCGTGAGGTTTTTTGCTTGGACGATTGAGGGAGTTTGGAGTGTTCATTTCGGAAAGCCCCCCGCAATTTTGTAGGATCCGTTTGCGATAGATCATCACCGGATTCGCCGACCAAGCAGGAGATCGCCTGCACTGTTTGCAGAGAGGCTATGCAGATTTCCGACCACGATTCAGTTGGTTAAGCAGGGCATGCGAAGGACACATCAGTTGTGAAAGAAAATTGGCTGGGAGGCCTGGACTCGAACCAGAATAGCCAGATCCAGAATCTGGAGTCCTACCAATTGGACGACCTCCCAGCCGATGGGAGACTGCGGGAAGCAGAAGAAGCAAGGAAGAAATTCGCGACCTCGCCTCAACCTTTTTAGATTAGCGAGAACTCTGTTCTCCGTCAACTTGCTCCGACTGGCATGGTTTCAACTTCCCTTGTAACTGCTCGACGGGAGAAATACGAATGTCTTGGCAGATGTTGGTTGCAGCCGCTTGCCAGCCGTGCTATTTTCGGCGCGTTGTTGTAGGTCTTTGACTGTGTGAGTCCAGGCGGGGCGGCGTCAAGACGGTCATAATATCAAGAACTTGACCGCAGAGTGGTCATTTTGAAGACGTACCACGGAAAAAGTGCATCCTTGAGAAGAATCGGCGCCGCGGCGAGACTCGATCAGGGCATACGGACAGTCTCATGAACGCTGACCAGGGCACCGCTCAGCCGCGAAGTTGGATTTCTGCCCGCTGGGTGCTTGGTGTTTGCCTCGTGTTTCCGGTTGTCGTTTCTGCACAGGCTCCTGCTGGCGCCGGATCAGGATCGACATCCGCTCCCGATTCGCCCCAACCCAAGTCTCAAGGCGCGACGAATCCCGCGATGGACACCACCACCCGGTTCATCGGCTACGTCACGAACAGATCAATCGCGTTTCCTGACATCGCCACCAGCGAAGGCCCGCTGACGCCGGGTGAGAAGTTCCGGCTCTTCGTCAACCAGAGCATTTCGCCTCCGTACATCATCGCGGTGGGAATCAGCGCCGCGTACGACCAGGCGCGAGACACGCCCAAGGCCGATGGCCAAGGGTGGGACGCATACGGAACCAGGTTCGGGGCAAATATGGCCCGTGCGTCCTCGAACAGTTTCTTCACCAGCTTTCTTCTTGCTTCGGTTCTCCACCAGGACCCTCGTTTTTTTCCGCAGAGCCATCCCAGTCTCTGGGGCAGCGTGAAATATTCAGCGCTTCGCGTATTGGTCACTCGGACGGACTCGGGAAGAAGCACCTTTAATTCGTCGGGCATTGTGGGCACGGCGGCAGCGGAAGCGTTGGCAAACGCATATCTTCCGGTGTCCGAGCAAACCGCCGGGAAAAATGCGGAGCGTGTCGGAACCGACTTGGCCTGGAAGTTTGCCGCGAATATGTTCAAGAATTACTGGCCGACCCTGTTTCGCGGCATGGGATTGAATCGGCTGAAAGTCATCCCCGATCCTGGCTCGCCGGATAATCCAAGTCCGCATCCGACAAATTAGGCAGATGAGACCACCCCCTCCGCAAGGCTATTCTTTTTCCAGTCGCTTGCGAGCTTCTTTCAATTCGGCAAGCTCCGCGGACGTTACTTTTGGATATTCGAGTTTCAGCCGGTCCAACGTGTCCACGACTGTGGCAACGACCAGCAAACGGCTGAACCATTTGTTGTCCGCCGGCACCACCACCCACGGGGCGTATCCCGTGGCGGTGTTGCGGATCATTTTTTCGTAGGCTATCTGGTAGTCATCCCAGTATTTGCGCTCTTTCAAATCGGCCAGTGAGAATTTCCAGTGTTTTTCTTTGTTGTCCAGCCGCTCCAAGAAGCGCCGTTTTTGCTCTTTTTTCGAAATGTGCAGAAAGAATTTACAGATAGCGATTCCGTTCCGCGTGAGATAGCGCTCGAATGTGCTTATGTCCTCATAACGTCCTCTCCAGACATGATTGCCTAGCACGGAGTCTGGCATCCGCTGTTTCTGCAACAATTCAGGATGGACGCGCACGATCAGAACTTCTTCGTAGTAAGAACGATTAAAAATGCCGATTTTGCCATGTGGCGGCAAGCAGCGGTTCGTCCGCCAGAGGAAATCGTGAGCTAGTTCCTCGCTGGATGGAGCCTTGAAAGAATGCACTTCGACACCCTGAGGATTTACGCCGGACATCACGTGGCGGATGGTGCTGTCTTTTCCCGCCGCGTCCATCGCCTGGAAAACTAACAGCACACCCCAGCAACCCTGCGCATAAAGCACTTGTTGCAGGTCGGAGAGCATCGATACGCCGGCCTGCAGCCATTTTTTCGCCTCGGGCTTGTCTTCGGACTTGAGCTGGTGCGTGTCGCCCGGATCGAAATCCTTAAGCCGGAAGTCATCCCCCGACGTGATAACGTACGGCTTGATGAATTTGTGGACGTGCTTCAGTTTTGGCGTTGCCATTTTGAGTCCCCGCTCCAGTCTCCCGAGGCTTGCCGCTAAGAGTTGACTTCCCTCATTTTGCCATCTTCAATGGCGTACTCGATGCCGCCCCACTTGACGCGATTCGATGCGAAACTACTCAGCCAAACGACAAAATGGACAGCATCCCTGAACGGCACGAGCCATAGTTTTTTTCGAAGAACTTCGTCGCCAACGCCCCAGACGCCAGCCACACGGGCGAGCGTCAACCTGAGAAAGAGATACGCCGCAACATACCCTACCGAAATCCATACTGCGGGCGCCACTATCGCGGCCGCGACCGCCCATGGCAATCCGTGTGTAACAATCAGACCAAAAAAAGAAGCCGGACGAACCAATCTTACGGTTCGCGCCCAGCGCACCTGGTGTTCCCAAAATTGCCGGAAGCTCAGCACAGGATACATCGTCCAGACCGGTTCGCGCGAAAGCAGGACTTTTCCTCCGGCTTTATGCACGCGGTTGCCGATCTCATAATCGTCGGCTAAAACATTGGCGAAGGACTCGTAGCCCCCGATCTTTTGCAGCCACGCTGTGGTCGTTGCCACGGAAGCTCCCAAGGCGAACGTGACCCCTTCCATCCAATCGGCAAGCAGCGCTCCCGCAAAAAAATCGCTTGCCGCTCCTACAGCCTCCAGCTCGGCCCAAAGGTTCGGCTGCGCGACGCTGCGATAAAAGCAGCTCACAACACCGACGGAAGGATCCACAAAGGGAGCAAGCACTTCACGCAAATAATTCGGGCCGACGCGCACGTCCCCATCGCTCTGCACCAGAAAGGCGTTTTTGGCCTCCTTGGTCATCAGCGCCAGGTTGTTCACTTTGCGGTTTGTGCCGTATTGCGTCGCGCCGGAAAGAATTCGAATTTCTCTCTGGGGGAATTCCGCCATCACCGTTTCAATGACGGAAACCGCCGGGTCAGACATTTCGTTTACGCAGAACAGTATTTCGTAGTCCTCGTAGTTTTGCCGACAAAAGCTCGAGAAGTTTTCGTAGGAGGCAAAATCGACTCCACGGACAGGCTTCAAGATGCTGACGGGCGGACGAAATTCCGGAAGCGGTTTTTTCCTCTCCATGGTAAAGAACCGGAAGCTGGCGAATATCGCGACGACGTAATAAGCGAACGGGCCGATCGCCAGCAACAGAACCACGAAACGCCAGATGGCAATGTGGGGCATCATCTGAGGAGTGAAGGTCTTCTATGCCCTTCGAAACTTGTCACGAAGCACTAAAGTTTGCCGGTCAGGAGCACCAACATCACGCCGACACACACCATCACCACGCCCATCCACCGCTTTGCCGACACCTGCTCTCTCAACAGGTACTTGGCTCCAAATGTCCCAACAACATAGTTGAACGCCGAAGCCGGGATCACCACGCTCAGGGGAGCCCAGGAAAATAGTATCAGGAGCGAATAGAAAGCCCCTCCCAAAAGCGGCACCGCGAACCACACCCAACCGTTCCGCATGGCCTTGCCTATAAACCGCAGCAGCGCCGCGGGGCGAAAGCTTTCCGGCTCTCCCACCTGCTTCATTCCATGCGTCATCGCGATTTCGCCGCCGGTGCTGCAGCAGATGAAGAACACCAGCACCAAGCCCACTTTGATCACGGCGTCACCGGTTTCGGCTGCGTGGTGCTCGGACGGGTCTGACCGACGAGCAAGACACCGGTTACGATCAGGACGACGCCAATCCATCGCTGCGTATTTACCGCTTCATGCAGGATGACGACGGCCAGCATGGTTTGGATCGCGTAGCCGAACGCACCCGCGGGCATCACATAGCTGTAATCGGCCCAGCTCACGGCAGTCATGTAGCAGAAAGTGAATGCGATGAGAAAGAGAATGCCCAACCAGATCGTGCCGTTGTGAATAGTGGAAATCAGCGCGTGCCAAATCCCGATGGGGGTGGTCTGCACGGCCCCAATCTGCAGCATGCCCCGTTTCAGCATCAGGTCACCGGTGTTGGCGCACACCACCATCAGCAGGACCATGACAAGGGTCTTGATCCTAAGCCTGCGCTCGTAAGTCATTCTTTGTGGTCAGTCGTTTCCGCTGGCCGAAGAGGTTCCGGACACTGCCACCATTGTTTTCGGCGTGTCGCCGCCGTTGCGGACCCATTTTAGCCGCTCGGCGCGCAATTTGAGGAAGTCCGTGGCTTCATGGTAAAGGCGCTTTCGCTCGTGGCCATCCCACAGCGCGTCTTTCACGATGCGCCAAACGACCTTCGGACGGAAATAATACTCATCGTAGAAACGTGTCACTCCCGCCATCATGTCCGCTTTGGAGAGGTGAGGAAATTCAATGTGCGGCAACTGGTGACCGCTTTGATCGGCCAGCGCTTCCACGCGCAGAAAACCTTCCTTGGACATTTGCTCGTGAAGTTCGGTTCCCGGCATCGCGTGAGCGAGGGAGACCTGAATGGTTTCGCAATCCAGTTCCTTGGCAAAATCGATGGTCTTTTCGATGGTTTCCTTGGTCTCGCCCGGCAAGCCAATGATGAAATCGCCGTGGACTTTGATGCCGACTTTCTTGCAGTTCTTCATGAACTCGCGCGCCATCTCAATGGTCGCGCCTTTTTTGATGTTCTTCAGGATTTGCGCGTCGCCGGATTCGAAGCCGACGATGAACAATCGCGCGCCGCCGTCGGCCATGGCCTTCAGTTCCTCGTACTTGCTGTGGCAACGCGCCGTGCAGGACCACTGAAACTTCAACGGCTTGAACTTCTGGCTCATTTCGATGGCGCGGTCCTTGCGGATGTTGAAGGTGTCGTCATCGAAGAAAATTTCCTTCATCTGCGGAAAGTACCCGAGGGCGTTCTTGACTTCCTGCACCACGTTGTCCACGGAGCGTACCCGCCAAGCATGGCCGGACAGCGTTTGCGGCCACATGCAGAAGGTGCACAGCGCCGGACAGCCTCGAGAAGAATAGAAGGAAACGAAGGGATTCAGCAGGAACGGAACGTTGTAGCGCTCGATCTGCAAATCGCGCTTATAAATATCGGTCGCGAACGGCAGCGCGTCCAGTTCTTCGGTGTGCAGCTGTGGGCGCGAAGCATTGTGAACGACCTTGCCGTCCATCTTGTAGCTCGCTCCCAGAATCTGGTCCAGCGGCTTGCCGTGGGCATACTCCGCAACAGCGTGGTCAAACTCACCCCGCACGATGAAATCGATGTCTTCGCTAGCATTCAGCGTTTCGTCCGGCCGGATATGGCCATGCGGTCCTACGAACGCAACCTTCAGAGACGGATTCGATTCCTTGATCTTTCTCAAGAGCTTGACGTCGCTGTCAAACCCGACCGTCGAAGTGAACAAAACCAAAAATTCGTAGTCCTTCGCAATCTGAACCGTCTCTTGCCAATTGATTTTATGGGGAGACGCATCGAGCAACCGGCTGCCGGGAATCAATCCGGCGGGGTAGCTCAACCAAACGGGATACCAATAGGATTCAATCTCGCGTGTAGCCGGCCAACGCGAACTGGCTCCGCCGTCGAAGTTTTCAAAGCTCGGCGGATTCAACAGCAACGTCTTCAAAACATCAGGCATTCTTCACCCTCAGACTGCTTCAGAATTCGGCCTGCAAAACTCTCCCGTGGCAGCCACACAAACCGTCGCAGGAGAGCGGCCCGTCTTGCTACCCGACAACCTAGATTATAGTTTACCGGAGTTGGTTGCATGATGGCATAGCTTTCCGCCAAAGGCGTCAAAGATGCATCCAATGGATAAACCCAGCATTGAGCGGCACTTACAGTACCGTTAGCACCCCAACACCTCGTTTGCGGATTCGGACAGGATCTCCCATATTTGCGGTACCCACTCACGATGCTCCGGCTTCATGAGCACGGAACGCAGGCATGTCAGACTTGTTCGGTCCTGCTTTACGCTCTCCGGAATGACTTGAAAGAACTTTGCCGGCAGCTCCGCCACTGCAAGGTGCAGATTCCGCCTTGCCGCAACCTCGAAAATCTTCTTGCTGAGAGCAGAAGATTCGCTCAGGCCCGCCGAGCGCGGCGCGAAGATCACAATGTCGAGTTCAGGAGAGAACCCAGCCCAGAATCGCTTGTCGCTGGAGATCCTTCGGTGAAACTCCAGCGCCGCTTCCCTGCACCGTTCCAATCCGATCGCAAACTCGCCATTCCTTTCCAACGGTAACAGTTTTTGCGTGGCCCACAACGCTACGGCTGCCGCTCCGGGCCGAGAACACTCCAGGCTGATCTCGCCGAGATGCAACTCTTTTGAACTGAAATAGGTATACGGAGAGTCGTGTTTATAGAAACGGCCCACATTCGGATCGCGGAACAGCACGCAGCCGCAGCCATACGGTTGGAGACCATGTTTGTGGGGATCGATCACGATCGAGTCCGCATCTTGAATGCGATCGAATGCGTTGCGCGCATCCTCCGCTAGATTTCCCACCAGCCCGAAATATCCGCCATACGCGGCGTCGCAATGCACGCGAAATCCATACTTCTCTCGCAACGCCAGAATTTCCGATAGCGGATCGGCCGATCCAGTTGCGGTGGTGCCCATGGTGGCTACCACGGTTCCGACGTCACCTTGAGCCAGGCGTTGCTTCAGGGCTTCGACGCCCATCCTCGCGCGGTCGTCGCAAGCAATCGCCTCAAACGGAAGCTGAAGCACGCCGCTGATTCGATGGTGTGTGTAGTGCGCCTGTTCGCTGGCCAAAATAGTTTTCCCCGGCTTCACTTGCCCCGCCACCCAGAGCGCTTCCAGATTGGCCATCGTTCCGCCGCTCGTTAGATGCCCAAGATACAGGTTCCAGCCGAACATTCGCGCCAATTCACGGACCGCTTCCTTCTCCATCGCCGAAGAAGCGCGTCCGCCGTCGACAGCGTGATTGTTCGGATTGATCCACTGTGCCAGCGCGTAAGCCATTCGCGCGACCGGGTGCGGCGGCTTCAGCATCTGCCCGGCATAAAGCGGGTGAAAATAAGGATAGTTGTCTTGCAGCCGTTCCGCGGTCGTCGCCAAGACTTCCGCAATGCGGTCAAAGCCGGGATTGTCGGGCGAAGTCTCCGGCAGCGACCGGAAACCCGAATCCAGCTTTTCTAGTCCTTGCTGGAGAATTTTCAGGCTGTCCTTCTCGAGCATCCGCTATTCCAGCGCCTTTTCGAGCTGCCCCGCCGTTCTCAACAATTCCAGTTGCGCCTGCTGCCGCTGAAAATTTGCATCGAGGTAGGCCATCCACTTTTCGTTTTCCTGCAACCTGGCTTTTTCCATGTCGCGCAAGTTGGTTTTGCCTTCGTTGAACTGGGATTGCAGCACGGCCACGTTTTGTTGCGCCAGCTGCAATTCCAGTCGAGCTACTTCCTTGGCCGCGTCGGCCTCTTGCACCTTTCGCGATTTCTGGCGAACATCGGCGCCGACCTGGGTACGCTTGTTCGCTAGATTGAGCTTTGCCGCATCCAGGCTGGCTTGAGCCAAGGCGACATTCGCGCGCGTCTTCGAACTGAATATGGGCACGTTAACGTTAATTCCCACGTTCAGGTTGTTGTACATAAAATTGCTGTAGATGTTGGAATAATTCCGGAAGCTGTATTTTTCCAGCACGCTGTAAATACCGACCAACTGCAACGTCGGCCAATAGCCTTTCTTTTCGCCGGCGAGCCGGAATTGCTTGGCTTTCACATCCGATTCCGCAAACGCCAGGCTGGTGTTTCCCTGCGTAGCCATTGCCACCAGGGTCGCGCCCTCTTGCTCCGCGGAGCCCGGCAAATCCTCGGGCGTCACCTCGAACGTTTGCTCTGTCGCCAGCCCCAGTTGATCGCGCAGAAATACTTCCAGTTCGTCCTGCCTTCCTTCCAGCTGCAGAATTCGTTGAATCACTTGGGCCTTCGTTAGTTGAGCTCTAGTCACTTCCGTGGGTAATTCAAATCCTTCGCCCTGCCGTTCCTCTGTGACGTCGACAATTTTCTCCGCGCTGTCTTTTTCCTTGCGCAGCAGCTCGAGCGAGTGCCTCACCTTCACCAGTTCCAGGTACGCCGACGCCACCCGCTCCACAACAACGTTTCGCGTGTCCTCAAGTACCAGCCGCTGCGATTTGGCTTGCTCCTGTTGTTCTTTGGCGAGTCCGCGCAATGGACCGTTCAAGACTTCCTGCGTATAGGTAATGCTGAAAATGTCCGGTGGCCTTCCTCCAGGAGTTTCCGGCAAGCCGTAGGTATAACCTGCGCCCGAACCGGCATACAGATTCGGCAGAAATTCCGCTTTGGTCAGATCTGCGGAGTTGTCCGCGACGCGCGCCTGAATCTTTGCAAGCTGAATATCCTTGCTGTTCTGAAGCGCAAGGTCGATGCTGCGCTTCAGAGTCAGCACCATGGGCGCGCCTGTCGCGGGAGCCTGTTCCGCGTTCTGCGCTGGTAGCGACGAGCAACTTGCCGCAACAGACAAAATTGCATACACGACACGACGTTTCCACGTCATACCTGTTCCTCCTGCCTGCACCCAATCGCCGCTGAATTCTCATTCGTACCGCAGGGACTCCACCGGATCGAGCTTCGCCGCTTGACTGGCCGGCAGCCATCCGAAGAAAAGACCCGTCAGGCTGGACACCAGAAACGCCAAGACCACGCTCATCGGCGAAACCGGCACGCGCAGATTGCCCGGCAAGAGTTGCTGCACGGCAACCGGAATGATCAGGCCGATCAAAATGCCCAGCACCGCCCCGCCTCCGCTAATCAGGAACGCCTCAATGAGAAACTGCGCCATGATTTCGCTGCGTGGCGCGCCAATCGCCTTTCGCACTCCGATTTCGCGTGTCCGCTCTCTTACGGTAACCAGCATAATGTTCATGATGCCGATGCCACTGATAAGCATTGCGATAAAGGCTACGACCACCAGCATGATCGTTAGTCCCAGAGAGATCGACCGCGCCGCTCCCAAGATCGCCGTAAGGGTTTGCACGTTGTAACTCGCCTCCGGCGGGTGTCGGCTCTTGAGGAGGCGTTCCATCTGTATCTTCACGCTTGGCACCTGGTCGGGCGCCGACGCCTGCGCATAGAGCGAGTTCAGCACCTCACGGCCTTTGTAGACGGTCATCAGTGGCAGTGGAATCAGGACGGAGTCCTCCTGCACCTCCGTCAAACCGAAGGTGGTAACCCTCTCTTTAAACACGCCAATGACAGTGAAGGATAATTCGCCCATGCGAATGTTCCGACCGACGGGATTTTCTACCCCGAACACGCGCTTCGCCAGTGCCGGGGTGATTAAACATACCTTGCTGTTCGAATCCATGTCGCCGGAGTCAAAATAGCGGCCACGCAAAATAACCAGCCGCCGGATTTTCTGGTAGCCCGCGGTTACGCCAATTAACGCGACCGGTTTCGACTGACCTCCAACGACCACGGACATGGGCATGTCCGACAGACCCGCAACGTTAATCACCTCGGGAATTCCAGCCTTAACCGCTTCCAAATCACCAACGGTTAGCTCGTGACTTAGCGGCTGGACTTTGTCCGGAGTCGGCTGCATCTCGGCCCAGACCAGGTTGGATCCCACCGCTTCAATCTGGGAGATTACGTACTTTCTGCTGGTGAGAGCCACCGTCACAACCAGCACGATCGATGCGCTGCCGATGATGACGCCAATCGAAGTCAGCACCGTGCGCAGTTTGTTGGCGCGCAAGGCATCGACTGCCACGGTTAAGGATTCTTTGAGCTGCATTCCGCCCCCCGATCCGCTCGACCTTATTGCCCGCCCAACTGCTTCAGTGCTTCCTGAGCCCTCTTGTGTTTGGGATTCAACTTGAGCGCTTCTTGATATTCCGTCTTTGCCCCACCTGTATTTTTCTGCGCGGCATACAGGCGCCCGAGCCAATAATGGGCATCCGCCGCGGTTGGATAGGTGGATCGCAGCGGCAATGCCGAGAAGTATCCCCGTAATTGCGCTTCTGCGTCCTGGAGTTTTTCTCCTTTTAAAATCAAGCCGACCGCCCGGTAGTACATCCCGCGCGGATCGTTCGGCGCGACGGCCTCGCCCGTCGCAGCAACTTCCAATAATTTGTCGTCCTGCCCGCGCTGCAGAAAATAGTCTCCGATGTCATAGATGCGATCGGCGGTTTTGGGTTTGCTCTCCAGCGCTTTTGCATATTCCGCGTCCGCGGCGGGGTAGTCTTTCTTCACCGCTTTGCACACACCGGCGGCGAAGTGGCCTTCCGCCGGATCCAGACTCGCGACCCTTTCCATCACGGGATGCGCTTTGTCTTCCCCGCCGCCGACAATCGAGGGCGCGGTGCAATCGTACTCAACCAGATCCTGCTCGGCGTCGAAATTCTTGGGGTTTAGGGTAACCGCGGATTCGAATTCTTTCTGTGTTTTGCGCGCCCAGGAATAGGCGCTCAGCATGGACGCATGATCCGCCTTCTCGCCGTAGGACTCCCCCAGCCATTGGTGATACTCGGAGTTTTTCGGATCGATGCTAACGGCTTTTTCGGCGCTGCTCACGGCGTTGTCGTACTGGTGAGATTCCAAATAGGACTTCGTGAGCAAAAGCTGAATTTCTCCGTTCGCCGGCTCCTTCGCTGCCGCGGCCTTCAGGATTTCGATGGCTTTGCGATAATCGCCCTTTTCATAAGCGCTCTTGGCCGAATCGAGCGAAGCATCTTGCGCTGCGCTTGGTATTTGCCACCACGGCAAACACAATGCCGCGGCTAGGATCGACTTATAAACCTGCATCTTTCTCACCTTCGATATTGGAATTGTCCATGTTGACGACCTTGACCGTCATACCGTCTTTCAGGTCCACATCGCCCGGCAAAGCGACTACTTCATTGCCCCGCAATCCGCCCAGGACTTCATAATTCGTGGCATCCGCAATCCCCACCAGAATTTCGCGCTTTTCGAGCGTTTGGTTGCCCACGGCGTTCCTCACCACGAACACGTAGCGTTTCCCGTTCTCGGTTTCCACCGCCCCGCGCGGAACGGTGATGACGTTGACCCTTTCTTTCGAGTTGATCCTGACGTTTACGTTCGTGTTCGGAAGCAATTGCAACTTGTCATTGTGCACAGAGCAGAGTAGTTCCCCGACGCTGCGCGAATTGCGGGGGACAACTTGTTTCGGGATGATTTCGGTTTTGCCCTGCCAGGAATTGTTGGGCAACGCGTCCCAGGTGATTCTAACCGGCAGATCCGGTTCGAGGCCGCCCAAATCCGGTTCGTCGATGAAGGCGCGCACCCGCACCTTATGCAAATCAGCCATTTCCGCCAGCAGATGGCCTGTTTCCACAAACTCCCCCGTCTTTGCCGGAAGAGCATACAAAGTGCAGTCGATCGGCGCGGTGATTCTACCCTGCCGAACTTTTCCTTCGAGCGCTGCCACTTCACTCTGCGCCTGCTGAACGGCCAACGCCGCCTGAGACGCATCAAGCTTCACCTGGCGCCCAAATTCCTGTTTCGCTGCGGCGAATTTTTCTACGTCGGAGCGAGCCTTTGCCAAAGCCAATTCGTTCGTTGCCAACTCGTCCATGGTCGCCGCGCCTTTGCTGATGAGCCGCTCAATGGCATCGTGCGCCCGCTGTAAACGGTCTCTATCCGCTTGCGCCTTGGCGAGGTCGCTTGACACTTGGGCAGCGGTATCAGGCTTACCTCCCGCTTGCGCCGCCTTGAGGTCATTTTGCGCCCGCAAGAGTTTGCCCTTAGCCTCGGCAAGCTGGGCCGTCGCATCCTTCACGTCCAGCACCACGAGCAGCTGGCCCTTCTTCACTGTTTGCCCTTCGGTGGCGTAGACCTTCTGGACAAACGTGTTCGATTGCGCCCGCACGACGTATGGTGTTATCGGCTCGACCTTACCGTTGCTGGTGATCGAAGACGTAATGTTCTGCCGGATGGGCCGGGTCGCTGAGATTTTGGCCACCGGCTGCCGCCCGCTTACGCGAATCAGGATGAAAGCCGCCACGGCCGCCAGTCCCAGCAGCAAGAGCGTCCGGTTTCTCAACTTTCTATCCATAGTGAATGGTTAGCTTTTCTCTGTTTCAACCAAGCAGGCCGCTGCTTCATGTCCCCGGTCGGCCGCGCCGGGACGCTTCTTCCGAGGATGGAGCTTGCTGGCCGATTTCTTTGGCGATCGACGGCTAACCTAAAGTCTATCAGGAGGTTACTCCATTTCTCTAGCGCTTCCCGCTCGTTCGGCATTTGCCGCGGCGGGTGGCGGAACGGCCGCCTTTGCGTCCATGACTGCGGCCCTGACTGTTTATAATTTCGATGTCAAACGACGCGCAAACTGCCACAAGGCACCGGATTCCAAACCCACATTTCCGGCTGGGCATTTGATATTATTCGCCAGGCACTTGCGTATTCCTTTGAGACTGGTTGCCTTCCACTCGTGCGTGAAAAAGAAGGTTTTTCATGATTGAAACTCGTGGCCTCACCAAGGTGTTTCAAGACAAGAAGCGCGGCCAGATCCGCGCCGTCGACAACGTGTCTTTCTCCTGCAACCCGGGACAAATCTATGGCTTGCTTGGCGCCAATGGGGCCGGCAAAACCACCACGCTTCGTATGCTAGCCACCATCCTGGAGCCGACCGACGGCACGGCCACCGTTTGCGGTCATGATGTGATCGACGAGCCCGAGAAGGTGCGCGCCAACGTTGGGTTCCTTTCGACAGCGACGGCCCTTTACCCGCGCCTTACCTCGCAGGAGATGGTCGAATACTTTGGCCGGCTGAACGGCCTCGACGAAGCGGCCCTGAAAAAGCGCGTCGACGATATCTTCTCCCGGTTAGATATGAATTCGTTCCGCGATCGCCGCTGCGATAAGCTCTCCACCGGCATGAAGCAGAAAACCTCCATCGCCCGCACGCTTATTCACGATCCCCAGGTGATGATCTTCGACGAGCCAACCCTGGGACTCGACATCATGACCGCGCGAACCATCATCGAGTTCATCCGCGAATGCCGCCTGCGCGGCAAAACCGTCATTTTCTCCACGCATATCATGAGCGAAGTACAGAAGCTTTGCGACGTGATCGGCATCATCCAGTCCGGCAAGCTGCTCGCCGAGGGCTCTCTCGCCGAGCTTCGGGACCGCTACCACGAACAGGACCTCGAGGAAATCTTTGTACAGATCGTCGCTCCGCTTTACGTAGGGCAGGAGAACAACTGACATGAACCTCCGCAATATCGGCGTTGTCTATCGCAAGGAACTCCGCGAGGCGCTGCGCGACCGCCGCACGCTGATTTCTTCGCTTTTGGTGCCGCTGATCATTTTTCCCTTGCTCACCGCGGGACTCGGCGCCGTGATTTCGGCGCTGGTCGGCAAGGCCAAGGAGGAAGTCCCCGCAGTCATGATTCTCGGAGGAGACGATTCTCCTGGAATTCTCGCGGAGTTGCGGGGCTCGAGCAAAATCAAAATTGTCCCTACCCAGGCGAACTGGAAAGATCAGATCGTCAACAAGGAAGTTCGCGCAGCGGTCGAAATTCCAGCCGGTTTTCAGGACGCGGTCGCCCGGCAAGAACCGGCCACTCTGCTCATTCACAATTACGAAGGCGACCTGAAATCGTCTATCGCCACGGACAACGTCCAGAAAAGCCTGGAGAAGTACCGGGATCGCATCGTGCACGACAACTTGTCTGCCCGCAATGTGCCGGATTCCGCTTTGAAGCCGTTTGAGATCAAGGAACACAATGTCGCGCCGCCGGAAAAAGTGGGCGGTGCCGCTTTCGGAGGCGTGATCGGCTACATGGTGATTCTGCTCTGCCTCGTCGGCAGCATGTACCCGGCAATGGACCTGACCGCTGGGGAAAAGGAACGCGGCACGATGGAAACGATTTTGTCCAGCCCCATCTCTCGCGTGGACCTGGTCTTCGGCAAATTCTTTCTCGTCCTCACTACCGCGCTTGTCACTGCCGGTCTTTCCGTAACTTCGATGGGCGTTTCGTTCGCTGTGCTCGAGCACTTGCACGCCTTCGACAAGGCCGGCGAGGACGCCGCTCAGATGCAGCTCCATATCGGTCTCACCACCGTCCTTTCCATCTTCATCATGGTTCTGCCGATTGCCGTCCTGTTTGCTGCCGGCCTCATGACTGTTGCGCTCTTCGCCAAAAGCTACAAGGAAGCGCAGAGCTACATCAGTCCGCTGATGTTCGTGGTGATTATTCCCGCCGTAGCCGCCATGCTTCCGATCGACCTGGACGCTAAGCTCGCGTTGGTGCCCATCCTGAACGCCAGCTTGCTGTGCAAGGAGCTCGTCACCGGCACGTATCATTGGAATTTTATCGCCATCATTTTTCTTTCGACTTGCGTCTACGCCGGCGTGGCGCTTTTTCTGGCCGTCAAAATGTTCCAGCGCGAGGACGTGCTCTTCCGTTCCTGAAACCGGCGCTTCGGCGAATCTGTTCCGATGACGGAACGAAAGCGCCTCATTTTTCATGTATGTTCATAAGACCGATGGTCCGGCGAATGACGCGGATCGTCTCGATCTTGCTGCTTTTTCATGTCCTTGCCGCGATGGTTATCGGTTGGTTTTGTCGCTCCTGCCTTCCTGCGTCGCATTCGGCGCGCTCACGCCGACCTCGTCCAGCTGGCCGATGCTTCCTTCGCGCAGATCGGGGTTCAACGCGAGGCGTTGGGCGTTCGCGCTCCGAACGGAATTTTGTTGCGCGGTTGGAAAGTGAGAGCCGCACAACCGATGGCTCGTGGATATTGCTGTTTCACGGCGTCGCCGACAACCGCATCGGCGTCCTGGAACACGCACTGTTCCTGCTTCGCGCCAGTTACAGCGTTACTTTGATGGATGCCCGCGCACATGGCGAGAGCGAAGGATCGATCGGGAGCTACGGCTGGCGCGAAGGCAACGACGGACGTACTCGTCGTCGCGGAGCATCCCGCACATATTTTTGCCTTGGGAGAATCCATGGGAGCCGGGCCAATCGTTGTCAGTCTACTTTTCCGGCTTACTGTTCATTTCGAGCCGAAGCAAACCTTCACTCTGCGAACCTGCCAGAACCGCTCCGTCGCGGGTTCCCACCAACCCGGTAAATCGGCCGCGCTCCGCATCTTGATCCACGCGGCTCCACGAAGCGCCGCTATCCCACGACACATAAAGCCCTCCGTGGCGTTCGCTCACGCACCAAATGTTGGCAAGATGCAGGAATTGGTCCATCTGCCCGGCTGGCAGTCCACCTGCCACTCTTTGCCATGGAAAATCGGCTGCCACCTGCGAGGCAAAGACTCCTTTACTCGTACCAAGGTGGAGCCTTTCATCCTCATCGGACTTTGCCAGATCGAGCCAAAACACCTCTTCCACAGTAGCCGGCAGATCATGCCAGGTTGCGGTTTCGCCGCCGTCAGTGGACCACCCAAGCTTGCCGTCCATCACGACAGCCAACTCTCGGCCGGAAGAGGACAGCGAAACGGCGCGAACGTCGCCGTGCGGAAACGCGTTGATCCGAACGCAACTCCCAGACTGCTGGCATCGCAGCAGGCCTTCGCTTGTAGACACCACAGCGGCATCCTGTGAAAATGCGATCGCCGCAGCCGGTGCCAACTGCCGCGGCGGCTGGTTCCGCAGGATCTGTTTGTGATTGGCCCTAGAGCCTTTTGGCGGTGACGCAGGCAAAGCCAGCTTCCATTCCTTCCAGGATTTCCTACCTTCGTCCCACAGCCAAGGTTTCCCGTTCTCGGATCGAAGCAGCCAGCCCCACGGACTCGAGCGCGCATCCTGGACACGGTTCGGGTCCAACATGGCGGGTTTTCCATGGTTTTGGACCACCATGGGAATATCCGACCAGCTGCGTCCCTCGTCGCGACTTTCAAGGAATTCCGCCGAGCTTCTCTCCACAACCATCAGCAAGCGGCGCGTCTCGCGTTCATCGGCGATCAACTTCTTCACGATGACGTGCGTGAAGCCGTGATTTGCCGCGGTAAAATTCACTCCCGCATCGTCGCTCACTTGGATGCCTTGCGCTTCGGTCCCAAGTACCACTCTTCCCGGGGTTCCACTTTTTGTGTCCAGCACAACCAGGGCATTCACCACCCAATCCTTCGATGTCGTCCGCGCCCAGGATTCGCCGCCGTCTCGCGTCACCCACAGGCCTTCTGTCGTCCCGGCATACAAGGTTTTGGGGTTCGCCGTGTCCTGCACAATCACTTGGGTTCTTCGCGCCGCGTATGGAATGCCCTGCAGCTTGACCCACTCTCCACCCTGGTTTTCACTTCGATAGATTCCGGAGCAGGCGCTCATATACAGACGGTCGGGATTGGCGGCATCGAGCCGCAGGCTCATGATGTCCGAATCGTCGATAATTCCCGTGATTACCGGCTTCCAGTTTCTTCCGCCGTCGCGCGTCAACCAGGGCAGATGATAAGTCCCCGCGTAGATGACTTGCGGATTGCGCGGGTCAATCGCCAGCGAGTCCAGGTTCCTGATCTCCTCGTCGCCCTCCCGAGAGATTCGTGCCCATGTCTTGCCTGCGTCCGAGGAGAGAAACACCCCCGTGCGTGTCCCCGCAACGAGTTCGCCAGGCTGCGACAGCGCAAGTTCAAGGGCGCGAACTGCTTCGGCTCGCAAGCCCAGCAGTTTCCAAGTCCGTCCCTGGTCGCTGCTTTCGAAAACTCCGCCGCCGGTTCCAGGTTCCTGATACCAAACAGCGGCGAATACGTGATCTCCGCTGGGGTCGGCGACGATGCTCGTGACCACGGCATCGAGCCGCGTCCCGACGCGGCCGCGGAGTTCCCACAACCTGGCGCCATCCTTGGACAAAAAGACATGGCCGTCTGCCGTGCCCAAGTAAACGGTGTCGCCCGCGGAGGCCAGGGAAACCACCATTCCTCCTTCCGGGCCCAACCTTTCCCACGTTTGGGAGAGAATTCGTGCGCCTGCTCCGAGCGTCAAGAACGCTGCCAGAAGAAATCTCAATCGCAAACCGCCGCCTCCATTTCCTTTTTCCTTTCGCCTGAAAAGCAAGCGGGCTCTCCGAACTTTCCCGGAGAGCCCGCTTGCGATCGCTGTTTATCGCCCGCGGCGAGTTCGCGAACACTCGCCACGGACATGAGGGTTTAGTAGGTCGCCCCTTCGGGAACGAAGATGAAGTCGACACGGCGGTTTTCCTTTTCCGTGCCCTTCTCCGTTGATGCTTGACCGATGCGAGTCTCGATGCGAGAAGCATCGATGCCCTTTTCGCCAAGGTATTTCTTGGCGCCATCGGCACGCTGTTGCGCGAGCTTCTCAGGCTTCGGTTCTTTCTTGTCGGCGAAGCCAACGATAACTACCTTGGCGTTCGGCTCATTCTTCAGGCGCAGGGCCACGTCGTCTCCAACGCGCTTGCAGGCGTTGTCGAAACGTCCGGCCCCGACCTTGGTGTAGCCGCAATCACCGACCTTGGTGGCCTGCGGCGGCGGTGCCGGTTGCTGAACGTCGACGCTGGTCGTGGCGCTGGTACGGCCGCCCTGACCGTCATCGGCCGTGCAGGTGATCGTGTAGTTGCCGGCGGAGAGTCCGGTGGAATCGAACTGCGCCGTCGGACCGTTACCGGAAACCTGGCCGCCCGTCGCCGAGTAGCTGTAGGTCAATGGATCGCCGTCCGGGTCGCTCGCGGTCGAATTGATTCCGACGCGTTCGCCGGCGATGATCGGGTTGCGTTCCGGCGCGCAGGAGATCACTGGCGGCCGGTTCGGACGCTTGTTGACCGCAACGTCTGCGGCGCAGGTCGCTGTGCCGCCGCGGCCGTCATCAACCTTGACATTGACGGTGTAGGAACCGATGGCCAATCCGGAGGGGCTCCAGCGCACATCCGGGCCGGTTCCGTCCACCGTGCCACCTGTCGCTGAGTAGGTGTAGGTCAGAGGATCGTTGTCCGCATCCGTCGCCGCCACGTGAATGGCAACGGGATCCGTCGAGCCCTGGTAAACCGAGGTTGGCGTCGCAGAGCAGGAAGCCACCGGCGGATGATTCGGCTTCGGCGGTTCCGTCGGGTAGCCCCAACGCAAAACCACTCCGGTGCCGATGCGGAAATTGTTCTGACGCCCGTTGGCACCCACCGAGGTGCCGGTAAAGTTCGTCATGAAGTAGTCCGCTTCAAAAACGCGCCATGCCAGGTTCTTGAAAATGACGGCATCCACACCGCCGCCAGCCGCCAGCGCGAACGACGATTGCGAAGCGGTGCCGGTAAGCTGCGAACCGGAGTGCGCGGCGCCAAACAGCACTTCGCCAAAAGGCACGAAGTGGTCGAAGCGCCGGAGATTGATCCGCGGTCCAAACAAGTAACTCTGAAAACTTCCGGACGAGGACTCGAGCGAAGAGACGCCGGAGGAGTCCGGCGGGCCATAAATCTGCCGCTTAAAGTGATATCCGCCGATCTCTGCCGTCAGGCCTAGCCATTTATTCGCGTTGTAGGTAAAAGCACCCGTGGCACCAAACGAATTGAAGTTCGGAAATCCGGAGCCGGGCATATAATTCACATACTGAAACAATCCTGCGAGTTCGAACTTGGGCGTCAGCAATCCCCAAGCGCGGCGGTTCCAGGGATTGTTGTCCCAATCCGAAAAAATGTCTGCCGGATTGGCTGCAGCTGCGGCAGGCATTGCAAACAGCGTGGGTGAAGCTGGGGCGATGCTAAAATCCGTCGCTGGGGTATTGGCCGTTGCCGTGTTGTCCGTCCTTCCGTTGGTATTACTTGCTGTGCTTGCGTCTTTCTGCTGCGCACAGAGCGGCAGGGCTAACAGCGCTCCCATTGCCACGGTTACACACCATTTGCGCATAGTCTCTTCCTCCCTAAAATTACTAAAGAAAATCCCTTGAGCTTCATTTGCCTCGTCCTGAGACCACCTGTCGTGCGAAACGGGATCGCAGGACAACCCTCGCTTGTTCCTTAAACCTTGGGCGGTTTCCGCAACAAAGATCACTCGCTCAGCGCGAGACGGATAGAACAAGTCGCCGTGGTTCAGAAGCATATTCTATAAGTTGATCATTCTGCAAGTATTTCCTGTCGGTCCACCGGCCCCACGTCCTAGGACTGTGCGCTGGGGTCTCGACGGGTCCCGCGCCATTTCTGGTTACTTTCTGCCTGCGTTACACTCACTTCGCCGTGTATTTCACAACCCCGATCGATCTTCAATGGGCCGGCCATCCACGCTCGATTGCCTCCGCTCTTCTCCGCACGCAAGACCAGTTTGCGCTGATTGATCCCGGACCGGCTTCCACCCTTGACACTCTCCGGCGACAACTCGAACAGCATGGCTTGAGTCTTTCCAGTCTCAGCGCCATATTGCTCACACACATCCATCTGGATCACGCTGCGGCCACTGGCGCGCTTGTCCGCGAGAATCCGCGCCTGAAGGTATACGTGCACGAACTCGGCGCCGCGCACATGCTTGACCCTTCCAAGCTGCTTCGCAGCGCCGCGCGATTGCACGGCGAACAGATGCAGCCTTTATTCGGCGAATTTTTGCCTATGCCCGCTGAGAATCTTCAGGTGCTTCACGGCGGCGAAACCATCACTGTCGGAACCCGTCAACTTCAGGTCCTTTATACGCCCGGTCACGCCTCCCATCACGTTACCTATTTCGATCCAGAGGAAGCGATCGCGTTCGTCGGGGACACGACAGGCATTTCGATCAACGGGCATCCTTTCGTCCTTCCGGTTACTCCCCCACCGGACATTTCTATCGAACTTTGGGACGCTTCGCTCGATGCCATTGCGGGTCTTCACCCGAAGAAACTGTTTCTCACTCATTTTTCCTTCTCGGACAATCCCACGAGCCACATCGACACTTACCGAGAGCGCCTTCATCGCTGGCGAGATATTTCAGCGAAAATCCTCGCGCGCAACCTCGATGATGCGGATGCGATCCACGGTTTCGCGCAGGAAATTGCAGGCGAAGCGGCGCAATATCTTTCTCCCGACGAATTGTCGCATTACCTCTTCAACGGCGCGTTGAATTTCTCGTGGCTGGGCTTGGCTCGCTATCACCGCAAACGCAACGAAAACGCCGCTTCCAGTACCGGATAGCTGAGCAACTTCATTACTTTTCTGGTTGGGAAGTGCCGCTGATTCAGTCTGCGGATTTATGCAAACCGAATTCGCGGTGCAGGCTTCGCAATGCCCGCACAACGGATTGCTCTTCAATCACAAAGGAAATGTTGGTCTCTGAGGAGCCCTGGGCAATGGCAATCAGGTTTACCCCTTCTCGTCCCATTGCATTGAAAGTCTTCCCTGCAATTCCCGGCGTGCCGCACATGTTTTGCCCCACAACAGCCACGATGGCGATCTGTGGATCGACGCGGATGTGCTCGACCTTGTGATGATCGAGATCCTGCGCAAATTCTTTGCGCAGCGCTTCGACGGTTTTTTGCGCGTCTGCCGACGAAACGCCGAAGCAAATATCATTCTGAGAAGAAGACTGGGATATCAGCAATACATTCGCTCGAACTTCCGCCGTGGTCGAAAACGTCCGGCCGACTACATCCGGCAATCCCACGATGCCTGGCCCGCCAACGCTGATAAGCGTCACGTCGCGAATTGCTGTGAGCGCCTTTACTCCACCCCCGATGCTTTGTCCCTGCGGGGTAATCTTTGTTCCCAACTTCTCCGGTGCAAAGCTATTTCGGATCCACACCGGGATTCCCGCCTGGACCACCGGTCTCAGCGTTTTCGGATGTAGAACTCTTGCTCCGAAGTATGCCAATTCGGCCGCTTCCCGGTACGAAATTTCCGGGATGGTCTGCGCCTCGGTCACCAGCCGCGGGTCCGCCGTCAGCACGCCATCCACATCGGTCCATATAATGACTTCGTCCGCGTCCAGGGCGGCGCCCAGAATGGTCGCGGAATAATCGGATCCCCCTCGACCGAGCGTGGTCAGTTCCCCGTTCGGCGTCGCTCCGAGAAAGCCCGTCACGACCGGAATAACTCCGTGGTCGAACATCGGCAATATCCGCGCGTGCGACTTTCGACGGGTTTGCTCCATGTGCGGTTCCGCGCCTCCGTGATACTCGTCGGTCACAATCAATTCTGTCGCTTCCACCGCTTCGCTCTTCAGGCCCAGTTCTTTCACAGCCGCCGAAACCAATGGCGCAGATAGTCGCTCTCCCAGGCTCGAAATCGCGTCCATGGTCCGAAGGGATAGCTCCCGCAGCAGGGCGGTCCCCTCGCAGAACCGCGACCCTTCCGCCAATAGCAGGTCTAACTTCGCTCGTACCTCCGCGCGCGCGTCTTCGTTCTTGACCAGGCTGGCCAGGGCGGATTCATGCTGCGTCCGTAAGTCCTGTATCGCCGCCTGGGCGTCGCTCCGGTTTCCCGTCTCGGCCGTTTTGGCCGCGTCGACCAGTCGGTTTGTGACCCCGCTCATGGCCGAAACTACTGCCACGCACCGGCCCTGGTTCGCCCCCTGAGCGATGATCTTCGCGGCCCTCGCGATACACTCCGCACTGCCTACGGATGTTCCACCAAACTTCATCACTTGTAGCCGAGGCTTCATCTCACTCCGTCTTGCCGCTGATTTTCATTGCACACCCAGCCGTCGCCTGGATGATCTTCCATTCTATCGAGTGGCTTCGTTTTCCAGGAACGAATGTTCCCAGCTACTAAACCTGGGATTGAGTCTTCGTTGGCGAATATAGGGTGTGGCTCAGGCCTTTTCAGGCTTGAGGATTGTCTGTAACGGACGACCAAGTTTCATCGGCGGAAAAGCCGCACCTTTGGAAGGAGTGAGCTACCGGAGTGCATCTGAACGGGAGGCCCAGGTTTTCTTAGCCGAAACGGCGGTGCAGGTCCAACGCGCTCGAGAGGCTTTCGAAGTCCAGGCCACCCACTTTTGAGATGTATTGACAATGGACGCAGATTCGCTCGTGGGTTTCGAGCATGGCATAAGCGCGAGAATATTGGCCCTGCAGGCGCTTGAGTTGTCCCCGTACCCTGGAATTGACCATGGATTGCCGCTCAACAGCGCTCCGGTATTGCTGCCAGGTGGCTAAAGCTTGTTGACAAGAGTCGAGTAAGTGTTGATATTCCACGCAAAGTCCGACTCGCGGTCCAGTTACGGTAGACATAGAAATCCCCCTGATGGGATTTTGATGAACAAGAGCATGCACTTCGCCACTACATTAACTCATGTATTTGCGCACAATCGCTGGCTGGAATAGTACGGCTTTTTCCGAGGAATAGTACGAAATATTTCTCTAGCAATTCGGGTTTTTTGGTAATTCTTACCGGGTAATCGCCTGAGGAATGTTTGTTCCGAAACAACCACCGACTCCCAATTCGCGAACGTCAGGCTGTTGTGGAAGTGGAAGGCTCCGAAGGTGTCGCATCCGGCGTTGAAGTACCAGAAATGGCCGGAGGTACGAGGGCTTCAAACCTTGCGGACAGCGCAGCCGTGAGAAGATCAATCAATTTCTTTGCCGCCGAGCCATCCGGATCTTTCTCTGGATTGTACTGAGCTACATCCAGACCAAGGAGATTCTTCTGTTTTACGAATTCCGTAAGCGACGTCTGTACGTCGGAGAACGACAAGCCGCCGCTGCCAGGTACGTTCACCGCTGAAAACTCCTCTTGGGCGATGACGTCGAGATCCAGATGCAGTATGAATTCGCGGGCTTCCGTGTGAAGCTGCGAGAGCGCGTTTTGCGCTGCCGCCCCGGCGCCTTTCAACTGAATATCGGCGGCGTACATGTGACGAACCGGGGAACGGGAGAGAAACTCCTGTTCGGGCGGATCGACTTGCTCTAGTCCGTAAATCAATGTGTCCGGCTCGCGCACCAGAGGCGGTTCGCCCCAGAAGCGGACCAATTCCGCTGAGCCTCGCCCCTGAATGGCTGCCAATGCCATACCGTCGAGCCGGCCGGAAGGCGTGCTTGCAGGAGTGTTCAGATCGGCGTGACGGTCGAACCAGAGCAGGCTGATTTGCTTGTAATAGCGGCGCGCGCCGCTTAGCAAGGCGATGCTTTGAGCGCAGTCCCCGCCAAGAACGAGAATCAAGCCGCCGGTTTTGGCGGCAAGTTCGGCGCGGGGTTTGAGATCGTTGAGAGCTGCGACGATCGCCGGAATGTTGCGCGCGCGCTTGTGCTCGTCGTCATCGGCGAAGAGGCGCGGCGCACAATCGCCAAAGTCCGTTACCTCGTATCCGATGGATTGGAGTTTTTCGACTAGACCAGCCGCTCGGAGCGCAGCAGGCGCCTTTTCCGTGCCGGGCGCGAAGCCAGCGGCGCTGGATGGCGAGCCGATGAGAGCAATCTTATTCGGCTGACGGGCGATTTTGACCGCCAAGATGCGCTCCTTACAAGACGATTAACTGCGCCGGACAATTGGCACTACGCCGGGAATTCCCCTGCCCGGCAAAACAAGAACCTGTTATCTCGTCCGCAGACTCAGCGGCGCGGAGCCGGCGCGATCGAGGCGAGCTCCGCAGGCAGCGTGAAACGCACGTCCTCGCGGATGAGGTCCAAATCCCGCTGGTCCGTGAACCCAAATTGAGCCAGACGCTCGCTCACCTGTTCGACCAACACTTCCGGCGCCGAAGCTCCGGCGGTCAGGCCGATGCGGCGTACTCCATCGAGCCAATCCGGATCGATATGCGCAGCGGAGTCGATGAGGCGAGCCTTCACGTTCAGCCTCTCCGCGAGCTCCACGAGCCGATTGCTATTCGAACTATTCTGCGAGCCGACGACCAAAATCAAATCCACATCCTTCGCCACCTGCTCGACGGCTTCCTGGCGATTTTGCGTGGCGTAGCAAATGTCGTCGCTGGCGGGTCCAACGATTTTTGGGAACCGCTGGCGAAGTCGAGCCACGATTTCCTGCGTGTCGTAAAGGCTCAACGTTGTTTGTGTCAAAAAGGCAAGCTTTTCGGGATCCTCGACCTCGAGAGCGTCCACAGCCGCAATCGAATCGACCACAAGCGTGCGGTCCGGAGCCTCCCCGGAGGTGCCGACAATTTCCTGGTGATCCTTGTGACCGATGAGAATGATGGTGCGTTTTTCGCGAGCAAATTTGAGCGCTTCCAGGTGCACCTTAGTCACCAGCGGGCAGGTGGCATCGATCACTCGCAGTGACCGCTCTTTCGCCTCCTGGCGAACCGTGGGCGGCACGCCGTGGGCGCTGAACACCAGCACCGCGCCGGAAGGTACTTCGGTAATCGTCTCGACAAAGATGGCGCCGCGGCGCCGCAGCTGCTCGACAACGTAGGTATTGTGCACAATTTCATGGTGCACGTAGACCGGCGCGCCATAGGCTTCGAGTGCCAGTTCTACGATATCAACGGCGCGGACGACGCCGGCGCAGAATCCACGCGGCCGGACCCGCAGCAGTGTTTTTGTCTCGGTTTGTATCGGCATTTGTTCCTTAAGCTAGCAAATTTGCAAAATTCTATCATACCAAAGTCGTTCTTCCGGTGCTCGGTTTCCCCAAAAGCCCGCGCGGGAAACGCGGGAACACCCTGCCAATTGGTACAGTCCCATAACGGCCTGAAAGGGGTAAAATGGGAAGTTGAAGGATTTCTAATCCATGTCCTCGCCTGAGAATCGCCGCCGAAGCGAACGTGTGATTTTGCGCATGAGCGTGCTGGTTGTAGCCGAAAACGAGGACCGCAAGCAAATCCAGGAAAAAGCAGAAACGCAAGTCGTCAACGCCCACGGGGGCCTGCTGAGAATGCGTCAGCACCTCCATGTGGGCCAGTCGTTCCTCCTGAATAATCCGCAAAACTCGATGGAAACGAGCTGCCGGGTGGTGCGCACCGAAGAAGACGGACTGGACTTCTTTAGGGTGGCGTTCGAGTTTGACAGGCCTACCGCGAATTTCTGGCCGGTTGTCTTTCCTCCCGCCGATTGGGTCGCTTCCTTGGTAAAGTAAGAGGGTTCAAATAAGGGCCAACTTTTTGTCCGTATTGGTGTTTCCTATACTGTGGAGGTATGGAACGTGGAATTGGGGAAACGAAGGATAAGTGCAGGTTTGATGGCTGCCGTGCTATCGGGGGGCATGGTACTTGCCGGTTGTAATGACAATGTCGAGATTTTACGAGACCCGGATGTCCGGGTCGCAAAGGGCATGACGTGGGCTTGGCGTCCGACGCCTCCGCCAAGGGCGGCGGCGCAGGGCCCGCGAGACACCGACAGCCGTCCCGTCGTATCGCGCGATGTGATCACCACGGCTCCGCCACCGGAGCAGCATATGGAGAGCAACCGCGATTGGAACACCGAAGCAAATCGCGATCAGCTTAAATCCGCGATTGAGCGGGCGCTCAAGTCCAAAGGCCTAGTCCAGGCAGCAGATCCTGCGACAGCAGATTTCCTAGTCGATTATCACGTGGCGGTGAAGACCCAGAAAGCTACCGTCGGCACGGGCTACCCGGGCTACCCGGGATTAGTCTGCGGCCCTTATGGCTGCTGGTCGGGATGGGGATGGGGACCACCCGAAGTCGAATACCGCACGGTGAGATGGCATGAGGGAACGTTTGTGCTGGACATCGCGTTGCGGTCTCCAAAGAAACTGGCGTACCGTGCGATCAGCCAAAAAGAACTGAAGAACAAACCCACGATTACGCCGTACCAAGCGGAAGAGGCGGTCAATCACCTGCTGAAGGGGTTCAAGGTTAAATAGTCACTAAGACCGTAAGAATGCGAAAGCCGGGAAGTCCTAAGAAATGGCCGTTCCCGGCTTTTGATTTGTGGCTGCCTCAGATCGATAGCGTTATCGAGGCTTGGCTGGCGGAGGCGTTTGCGGCGGAGTTTGCGCTGGCGGCTGCGACGGAGGTGGCGTCGAGGGCTTCGCTTGTGGCTCGGGCTGGGTCTTCGTTTGTCCGTCCGGGCTGGTCATCTCAGGCGGTGCGGGCTTGGCCTCGGTCTTCGGCTGGATGGAGATCAATTCCACCTCGAAGACCAGCGTCGCATCAGGTCCAATTGGGCCGCCATTTGTGCCCTGTTCACCGTACGCCAATGACGGCGGAATGTACAGTTCCCATTTGGAGCCAACCGGCATCAATTGCAGAGCTTCTGTCCAACCCTTAATAACGCGGCCGACCGGAATGGTTGCGGGCTGACCGCGCTTAAAGGAGCTGTCGAACTCCGTCCCGTCGATCAAGGTGCCCTTGTAGTTGCACACCACAGTGTCGGTTGCTGTCGGTTTCGGCCCATTTCCCGCGGAAATAACTTTGTATTGCAGGCCGCTCGGCAATACCACCACGCCCGGCTTCGCTTTGTTTGCCGCCAGGAATGCTTCGCCCTCTTGCGAATTCTTCGCCACCGCAACGTCGTGGAGGTCCTTTTGGTGCTTGCGCATGTCGGTCTGAAGGGTGGTCAACACGGTCTTTGTTTCTTCGTCGGTGAGGAGCGGTTTGGTTCCTGCCAGAGCATCCTTCATTCCGCGCAGCAGAATATCGGAGTTCACTTCAACATCATCTTTCTTCAAGCTGTCCTTCAGGCCTTTTCCAACGTTCAATCCGATGGCATAGCTGGCCTTGTCCTTCTGCGTCTTCAGAGCAAGTGGAACAGGAGCCTTTTTCGCGGCAGTTGTGCCGGGCTTTGCCGTCGTTTGTGCTTTCGGAGCGGCAGCGGTTGAGGGCGGCGTTGCCGGTGGATTGGTGGAAGGGGAGGACGTCTGCGCAAGGCTGATTCCGCTGAGCAGCGTCCCGGCCAATGAGAGTGTCAGGGCGCGATATGTTGTTTTGTACATCTCTCGATTGTCACACCGTTGCAGAGGCCGCGCAAATGAAGATTGGGCAAGGTATTTCCACTGGGTGGCGTTGCAGATAGAAAGGCTGATATCGTTTCACAATGATGCTCCTGAAGGACAAAGTCGCTTTGATTACCGGTTCCGGACGCGGCATCGGCCGCGCAATCGCCAAGTTATTTGCCGTGGAAGGCGCGAGCGTTTTCCTATCCGCCCGCACCGCATCCGAATTGGCGGAATGCGCGAAGGAAATCGCTGCCGCCAACGGAAGAACGGCTTATCTCGCAGCGGACCTTGCGCGCGAAACTGACTGCTCCCGCGTCGTGGAGGCCGCCCGCGAAAAATTCGGCCGGATCGATATGCTGGTGAACAATGCCGGTCATTATGGCCCGGTTGTGCCTGTCGAAGAGTATCCGCTCGAGGAGTTCGACAAGGTGATCGCCATCCATTTGCGTGCCGCGTTCGTTTTGAGCAAGTTGGTCTTGCCCGAAATGTACGCACGCCAATCAGGCAACATTCTCAACATTTCCAGCCTATCCGCGAAATCGGCCTTTGGTTGGGGCTCAGCCTATGCCGCCGCCAAGGCCGGATTGCTGGGCCTGACGCGTGTGACGGCTGCCGAAGCCTCCCGTCAAGGCGTGCGGGTGAACGCTCTCTGCCCCGGGCCCGTGACAGAAACGGTGATGAGCAAGGAACTTGGAAACAGGCTGGCAAAAAAACTGGGAGTGCGCCCGGAAGAACAACTCAAAGGTTTTCTTAGTTCCCTGCTGCAGGGCCGCGGACAGACCGCGATGGAAATCGCGCAGGCTGCTTTGTTTTTGTGTTCGGATCAGTCCAGCGCGATGGTCGGCCAATCCATCAACGTCGACGGCGGCGCCGCGTTCTTCTGATTTTGTTCTCTTACGCGCGGTTCACAAAGAAAAGGCCAGCCGCTCTCTCAGGACGGCTGGCCCTTACTTTCGATGCTGGTTCAAAATCCGCAATCTGTGCTGCCGACCCTAAACCAGCTTGCTCTGGCTGACGCGAAGCAGAAAACTAGCGGGCAGGCTCTGAATTGGGACGCCGGACCGGACGCCGTGCCAAATCTTCAAGGGCGGATACGCTCCGGCGCACCGCTAGGAATACGGGGTGCCTGCTCGCCGCCACCCAACTGACTCCCGCCTCCCAAGTTTTGTGGAGAAAATAGATTCCGCCGACGAACAAGGCAATGGCCCCAAACCCAAGGATGAAAATGGCGAAGGCCGCAAGCAGCTCGCGCACCGCATAGAGCTGCAGGGCAGCTAGGACGACCAGAAACAGCCACATCCACTTCCGGAGGTTATCTTTCACGCTCATTGTAGGACTGACTCTCTCCTTCCCCGTGGACCCGCTGACCGGAAGAGAAGCCGCTGAAGCTTGTCTTGGCCCCGGACCAGAGGGGCGGGCCTCTCAACCTGTTCCATTAGACAGGGATTGCATAACAAAACCCATGGTACAGGAGAACCAAAATGGGACTTAAACGGTTGTTCTAGTACCTTTCCAGGAACAAAAACTGCCTATAATATACTGATTATATTAGACATATCAGAGGACGTTGTTTTCACAGCTAGGGACAGGATTCAGCTGTGTCTTTCTTGTGGAAAACTTGCCCTTTGGTACAGGGTACAGGGCGATCTTACCCCAAAAAAAGGCCGCGCCCGAGGCCCGATCCGGGCCCCTGGCGCGGTTTTGCTTTCCTTAATCTACTGCGCTCAGGCCTTCTTGATCAGCCGGGTAATCCAAACCAGGATCACCGCCCCGACAAAGGCCACGATTATCGACCCAATGAGTCCCCCACCTGGCCAGAGGTGGAGCAACCCGAACACCCAGCCGCCTACAAATCCCCCGAGGATCCCCAGGATGATGTCCACGAGGACTCCGTAGCCGCCACCCTTCATGACTTGACCCGCCAGCCAGCCCGCGATCAGACCTACTACGATCCAAGTGAGAAAGCTCATAACACTGCCTCCCTGTACTCCGGACGTGGATTCAAGTTTCGGAAAGGGCCGCTAGAGTTTGGCCTTTCCCCATGTCACGCGAAAGCCGGTGGACAGCACCAGGTCATTGCCTTTAAGACCCGGAGGCGGATAGCTGATATACCGGTCGCTGAACGTGGTTTGCCAGCTTAGCCAAGTTTTCATCTGTAGAGCAACTGTAGAGTCGAACTGCATCCGGTACTCGCCGGTGTGCGACAGGTTCGGGAAGACGGAGAAGCGCTCGCTTACGGTGGTGCGTTTGGAAATATGCGAATCAAATTCCTCGCCAACCACCACTTCCGCGCTGTTCTGGTAGTAAGCCGCAACCGCAAGAAGCGGTGGGGGAGGCGCCGGGTTCGCGTAGGTGTAAGTGGAGAACGAGTCGCGGTCGAAGTCGCCGCCGGCGAACAGATCGAAGGTCGTGTTGTCGGTTTTGATCAGGTGGTAGCCAATGCCGCCGCCATAGTTCTGGCGTAGGCTCAAATGCTGGAGTTCGTTGGTTGCAAAATCTCCGAAGGCAAAGACAAACCAGCGCGGGCCGACGTTGAGGTCCCCGCGGATTCCGGATTGGAAGAGATTGGCTGTGGTCGTCGCGGGAATGCTGGTGTCATTGTTGGCGAAAATATAATTGGAGTAGAGCGTGAGTTTATCGCGCGGAGTCTCACGAACCGCTTTAGCGGCCAGCGTGAAGCTGGCGGTCTGCGAATTGCCGCGTGTCAGCGCCAAGCCCGTGTCAAACAGGCCGCTCCAGAAATAATAGATTTTTGGATGGGCCATTTTCTCGGCGTCAATATCGAAGGCCTTTTGCTCCGTGTCGTTACGGACAGCGACAATGATGTCCTTGGACGCGGGAGCTGTAGAGGCAGGCGCGGCGCCCGCCACCACGAACTTTCCATCGGTGGTCGTGATCTTGCCGGATAACTTTGTGCCATCCTTCAGTGTCAAATTCAGGCTTTGCTTGGATTCAATACCGACAATGGCATCCCACTGAATGGTCACGTCACCGGCGAATTCCGTCTTCAACAAAAGCGTCTTGCCGTCCCCGGACACGATGTCGCCGCTGAGGCGATCTCCGTTTTTCAACGTAACCTGATCTGCCATTCCGACTGACGCGAAAACTGCCATTACCAAGGCACACAAGAAACTTCGACGCATCTGCGTCCTCCTTACAACACAATTCTCTTAAATCTGGACACTGAGCTGGACTTCACGCGGGCGAACGGGAAGCATCCCCGAACCAATTGCAAAAACGGGCGTGAGTATTTTAGTGAATCCCCGAAGTCCCCGCAACCGCCGAGGTACTCCTGAGCTACTCCTTTGGGGGCCTACTCCGCGTGCCCCTGTTCTCCTGTATTACCGCAATCCAGCTTCAAGGTTCCTCGTCGCTCAAATTCAGTGTCGGGTTGAGTTCAGGAATAGTCACGCCTCTCAAGTTGGTTCAGGAATCTCCGTGCATTGGGCTTAAACTCGGAGCTACGGCGCCATTCGACCGACCGTTCAGCGATGAGGCACATTCTCCGTGGACCTCGACAGCACAAGAAGCCGCCAGCGGATTTTGGAGGCGGCCGTGGCACTCTTGCAGGAAGAGCGTAGCCTCGCAGGGCAACTGGTCGAGGACTCCGCCAGAGCCGCATCTGTGCCGCTCTCGAGCGCCAAACTTTTCTTTCGCAATGATGAAGAACTGATTCTTGCCATTTATCTGCGACTGGCCAACGATCTGCAAAGATTGGCCGCGGGACTCGCCCCGGGGAAAACCGGCGAGCGCTTCCGTCTGCTGATGCTCTCTAAGCTGAATCTTGCTGCTCCCTATCGCGAGGCGTTCGCCGGTTTGTTCGCGAAAATGCTCGACCCGCGCACCAACATTGGAGTACTCAGCCCGCAAACTGAACTGGTTCGCCTGCGTTCGCGTGCCGCGTTCGCGAGAGTAGTAAGTGGCGCCACCGATGCGCCTGATTCTTCAGCAGCACTGATTCAAAGCCTCTATGGAGCGCATTTGGCACTGATGCTGGTCTGGAGCCAGGACCACTCTCCGGAATTACGAAGCACACATGCCGCGCTGAACTTGGTGTGCAAATTGACGGCCCTCCTTTTGCGATTCGATTGGGTGCCACAAACACGCGGAATGTTGGAGAACCTCGGAGCGATTTTCGGTCCTCTCGTTGAACCGCCCACGGATACGAAAACGAACCGCGTGGCACGGGACATCTTGAACTTTTTGTTTCGCAGTCGTCGTTTATTGGGCGGATCGCAAAACTGCCCGGACGCCGGAAAAGACGGCCTGTGTGAGCAATGCCTGGAGCCGCACCAACCCCTGGTGCGGCGTTTCGTTGGCGCCGGGCTGCCGGTTCATTTTGTTCTGCCCGCGTTTCCCGCGAAATCACCGAATCCGGAAAAAGTTCTGGGCCGCCTTCCGGACATGGCAGAGGAGTTGGCCCTGGAATTCCTGAATGGACTGTGCCAGAAAATAAAAAGGATTTATCCCCCGGGCGCGAAAATCACGATTTGCTCGGACGGCCTCGTTTTTAGCGATCTTGTGGGAGTCACGGACGCGGACGTAAGGGTTTACGGAAAGCAGATCGAAGCTCTCATCGAGCGCACCCAACTCGAGTTCCTGGAAACCTTCCATATGCAGGATCTCTACGATCGCGCCGGTTCCGGCGAGCAGATGAGAGATTCACTTTGCCGGCACTATGCCGAACCCATCGAGACAGTCCGGGAACGGCTGCACTCGAATGACAGTCAGAAATCATTGTTCAACGGCATCCAAAGATTCCTGTTCGAAGACCGCGTGGTCCTCGAGAAGAACAAAAGCCGCACGCGCATCCGCTCGGAATGCAAAGAGCGGACCTACGAAGTGGTTCGCCGCAGCGATGCATGGGGAAGATTACTTGCGGACTGCTTTCCGGCTTCGCTGCGCCTTTCGATCCACCCGCAGCCTTGGCATTCCGAAAAAATCGGCATTCTTCTCGGGGAGTCAAAAGATGTGTGGCTCACACCTTGGCACGCCGTCGCGTTGAAGGAAAAGGGCAAGTTTCGTTTCATCAAGCAGGTGGAAGCGGAGGCGGCCGGCGCAACCGTAGTGTTAAAAGATGGACAGCCATCCTATATGGAGATTCCGGAATGATCGATCTCGTCGAAAACGTCTTAGCGGCGCGCGATCGCTATCTGGCATCTGCGGGTTTCACGACCGAATCCTACGTGGACCCAAAGTTCGTGGTGAAACTTGCATTCTTGAAAATGACCTTTACAAATCCCGGGTTGCTGCCCTGGCACGACCTTCATCACGTGGCGACCGGCTACGATGCGTCGCTCCTCGGCGAATCGGAAATAAGTGTGTTCGAGCTGCGTGCCGGCTGGGGAAAGCCCCTCATTCTGTTCTTGTGCTGCGGCTCTCTTCTGGTGGGTTTATGGCTTTCGCCGCGAAGAATGTGGCAAGCCTGGAAAAAGGCTCGCGGCGCGAGCTCACTCTATGGGACAAGCGTTCCCTACGAAAAATTGCTGGCCATGAACGTGGGAGAGCTTCGAAAATTGATGAAACTGGAGGGCTGATGGAAGACCGAGCTCTAACAAAGCGCGAATTGCGTCCTTTCGGAATTGAGGTCACCGCGAGCGCGCCCGTGCAGGTCGAATCGATCCGCACCCAGCAGCTTAAGGACTGGATCGCCGCGCACCGTTTCGCGCTTCTCCGCGGATTTGCGCCGCTCTCGCCGGATTCCTTGATGAGCCTGGCGGGCACGCTCGGCCAGCCGCTGGAATGGGAATTCGGAGCGATTAACGAGCTCGTCGCCAAAACCGATGCCAAAAATTACATCTACACCACCGCCGCGGTTCCCTTCCATTGGGACGGAGCCTTTGTCGGGAAAATTCCCCACTACATTCTGTTCTCCTGCGAAGTCGCCCCCACAAGCAACAGCGGTGGAGAAACGGTGTTTTGCGATGGCAGCCGCGTATTGCGCGGAGCGCGGCCGGAGCAGCTCAGGTCGTGGAAAGCGACCTCGGTTACCTACAGTTGCGAGCGTGTCGTTCACTATGGCGGCAAATTCACGTCGCCGATGGTAGTACGCCACCCGGCGAGCGGCGAGGAGATATTGCGCTTTGCGGAGCCCGTACGCGACTTGAACCCAGTGGAGTTGGAAATCCCGTCGCTGTCTACTCAGCAGCTCAACGTACTCATCGCGGAAATGGCCGCCCTTTTGCGTGACCCGCAGAATTGCGCGGAACACGCCTGGCGCGCCGGCGACGTGCTGATCGCGGACAATCATGCTCTCTTGCACGGCCGCAAAGCGTTTGTCGACGCTACCCGTCGCCACATCCGAAGGGTCAACATCCTATGACCAAGCTGCTCCGCTTCGTGCGCGATCTTTTGATCATTCGCCGGGTGGAGTTTCGCATTGCGGAAATTCCCATCATCGCCATGCCCGCGCTTCTCGTAAATAAAGAACTCGCGCCGCTCAAAACACCATCGTTCTGGGAAGGCGTGCTGGTTTTCTTCCTGCTCTTCGCGTTCGGCGACATGATCAATTGCCTCGCCGATCGCGATCTCGACGCGGTGTATAAGCCACATCTCTCTCGCGCGGTTTACAACCTGGGAGTACCGTTTGTCACGTTTCAAGTGATTCTAACCGCTGTGTTGGCGCTTGCCGTCGCCGCGCATTTGTCCTGGATGCTGCACCGCTGGCAATTGTTGGCCTTAACCTCCGTGGGCTTGGCTCTAGGCGCCGCATACTCCGTCGAACCGTTCCGTCTGAAAGGACGTGGTCTCGCGCAACTGGTCTGCCTTTGGCTGATCATTTTTGTCGGCCCCATGGTGATGGTGGCAACATTGTTCGATATGTGGCCTCCGCCCGGCTTAATCGCGTTTGCCATGGCGTACGGCGCTGTTCAGATGGGAATTATTCTGGTGAATACCGCGGAGGATTATCCCGAAGATCGCGAAGCCGGGGTCCGCACGGTCATCGTTACGCTCGGCCTCTCGCGGGGCATCGGGCTGGCGTCAACCCTGGTGATGGCTGGTTCGATAGCCATGTTGATCACCTTGGCCGCGTTGTACTGGTTTCGCGGCGCCTCGTTGCCGGCGAGCGCCGCACTGATTCCGGTCACGGCTGCGTGCGTCTGGCTGAGCAGCGGGATTTACCGGCTCTCTCGCGAGGTGAATTCCCTGCCATTAGAGCAAGCCATCGCGCGCGTAAAAGTGAAGGCCAAGCGTGTGCCCGCGTGGGTCACCGTCGTCGCCTGGACCTCACTCGCAGCCGTCCTGGTTCTGTTTCTTACTTCTTCCTATCTCCTCTAGAGTGAATTCATGTTGTCCGGCGAGCGCGAAGGGCGCCCGCCGCAGACGGCCGCCGCTACAAAACCGGTGCCCGGCATCGCGGTTGCGCCTTTTGCTGAGTTGACCTTCCGCCGCTTCTATCGCCTATAATTAATGCGCGTCAGGGCGATGACAACGCCGCCAAAACCGGGAAGCATTGCACGCAGGGGTAGGTTCTCGTTCGTGGCGTTCCCGAACTCCATCAGGCAGGCAGGAGGCCACTAAACCGGGGGAAGCATTGAGAAAGAGAATCAGAATTGGTGTTTTTCATGGGTTTCTGCTTGCCGGCGTTTTGCTTGTCGGTTGCTCCAAACAGGAAACCGAAGTCCGCAACGCAGCCGCGCCATCGCTGACGCGGCCAACAATCGTTTTCATGACCGACTTCGGTACCGCAAACGACGCCGTGGCAATCTGTAGAGCGGTTATGGTCGGTATCGCGCCTGACGTCCGAATTATGGACATCACCCATCAGGTGACTCCGTACTCCATCGAGGAAGGCGCGCGCTTCTTGACTGGCGTCACTCCGTATTATCCACCGGGAACGGTGTTTGTGGTCGTAATCGATCCCGGCGTGGGCACCTCGCGCAAAGCGGTCATTGTGAAAACGAAAAAGGCACAGTATTTCGTTTTGCCCGACAACGGATTGATTTCTCCGGTGATCGATCGCGATGGATTGGAAGACGCGCGAGAAATCACCAATACCGGCTGGATGATCGGTGACAAGGTTTCGTCCACGTTCCACGGTCGCGACATCTTTTCTCCCGCGGGCGCGCACCTCGCCGCCGGCTGGGACTACACGCTCGCTGGACCCGAAGTGCCGCAACTCGTCCGCCTTGTTCCCAAAGTTGCCGCCGTGACCGACAAGGGCATCGAAGGCCAGGTGATCGCTCTCGACGATCCTTTTGGCTCTCTCATCTCAGATATTCATGGCGATGACTTCAAAAAACTGGGCTACGCCTTCGGCGACAAAGTTACGGTTCTACTGGACAAAAAACCCTTCACGCTGCCTTACGTGAAAACGTTCATGGATGTCCCCGTGGGTCAACCCCTGCTCTATCAGGATTCCCGCGGCCGCATGGGATTGGCGATAAACCAGAGTAATTTTTCGCAAGTACACAAAATTACGCCGCCCGCGGCTTTGTTCATCCCGAAAAAGGGAGTGCCCGCTAAGGGCAAATAAATGGATTCTGCGCAGAGTTCGAGATTGAAACGAATGCGATGTCGCAGCGCGCGACGATGTCGCACGCGCCGCTTCCGGAACTGACTCTCGCGGCTGCAGCTTGGATTTAAACGGGGAACCTCAACTGCACCGGCCATCCGCCGGTGCACGGAGCCATGGGGATGGCTCTCACTCTTAAAGGAACAGGTCATGAACTTTCGAAGTGTATTTGTCTTGAGTACGCGATTGGCTTTCAGTTTTCTGCTGGCGGTGATTCTCGCCGGGGCCGAAGGCTTTCTGTCTGCCCAGTCGTTCCGCGGATCGATCAGCGGGCAGGTGACGGACGCTCATGGCCTGCACGTGGCCGGTGCCAAAATAGTCGCACGTAATCTCGGGACGAGTGAAACGCGGGAAGTGACGGCCGGCGAAGACGGCGACTATCGTTTCCTGGAGTTGCCGGCTGGCGAATACGAGGTTTCGGCGATGGCCACCGGCCTCGAAGAAGTCCGCGCTCCCAAGGTTCGTGTAGACGTCGGTGTCGACACGGTCGTAAACCTGGTCTTGTCCAAAGTCAAAGGTCAGGAAGAACGCGTCGAAGTCGTCGAGAGCGTGCCTCTGGTGGAAACCTCGAGCACCACCCTTTCCCAAGTCGTCGACCGGCAACTCGTTCAGGAATTGCCTCTCAACGGCCGCGATTTTGGCAAACTCGTCGCGCTCACTCCCGGTGTCACGGTCGAAGGATCGGGCGTAGCAGGCACCGAGAAAGGTTTCGGCCAATTCAATATCGACGGCAACCGAGACCGCTCCAACAACTACAATCTGGACGGGACCGACAATAATGATCCGTTCTTCAACAATTCCGCTTTGAACCAAGTCGGCATCACCGGCGCGCCTGCAACGCTGCTGCCGCTCGACGCCATTCAGGAATTCAACATTCAGTCGCAATTCGGCGCGGAGTACGGCCGCAACTCCGGCTCCGTCGTGAACATCGTCACGCGTTCCGGCAGCAATGAGTTCCACGGCTCGCTCTACGAGTACAACCGGAACTCCTTCTTCGACGGCAGAAATTACTTCAACACGAAATTTCAATCGGATGGCGCTCCGAATCCGCAATCGCGCTTCAACAATAATAATTTCGGCGGTTCGCTCGGCGGTCCCATCGTCAAAGACAATCTCTTTTTCTTTTTTGCTTATGAAGGGCAACGCGAGCGCGTGGGTTCGGATTTTGCTCTCACCGTGCCGTCCGAGGCGCAGATTGCCGCCGCCCAGAATATCGCTGTCACGACTACCGTACCCGGCGCGGCCGTGCCTTCCGTAAATCCGGCGTTGATCAAAATCACGAGCCTCTTCCCCACCAGCGACTCCAACTCCCTGGCTTATTCCGTCCGGGACAAAAACGACGGCGACAACCTCATCGGCAAAGTCGATTACCGCCTCAATCAGAACAATTCGTTGAGCGCCCGGTACGCCTTTGGTCAGAGCGACCAGGCGTTCCCTCTGGGTTCCCTTGGCGGCTACGGCAGCGGTTCGCGGCTCGCCAACTTCGAACAAATCTCTCCCACGCGCGTGCAAGTTGTTTCCGTGAATTGGCTGACTACTTTCAGCCCCACGATCATCAACGAAGTACGCTTTGGCTATTCACGCTTCCGTACTAGTTTCAACTCGGCTGACGCTACTCCGGGCAACCCCAATTACATCGATCCTGCAGCGCTCGGGTTGGACATGGGAACTGGCCATGTGGGCTTGCCGGAAATCGATTTTAACGGTGACCTGGAAAATCTTGGTGCTACGGCCTACAGCGTTCCTCGCGGACGCGTCAGCGAAACTTTTCAGGTCCTCGACAACATCACGTTCATCCGCGGACACAACACCTGGAAATTCGGCGGCGAGTTTCACCGCTACGACGTGCAAAGCTTCAACGACAACCTGGAGCGCGGCCTGCTCGACGTGAACACCTGCTTCTCCGAGGCTGACGGCTCCTGCCCGGCGCTCTCAGCCGATCCAATCGTCAATGAGCTGGCCAACTTCTACATCGGCAACATCTTTGCCATCGGAGATATCGGCAACACCCAACGCTTCACTTTCAACAACAATCTTGGCTTTTTTGCGCAAGATGAAATCCGCGTTCGTCCAAATCTCACCATCACGGCAGGACTGCGCTGGGAATATATTTCCCCGCTTTCGGAAAAGCACAACCTGCTGTCCAACTTCGACGCTGGCGGAAATCTAGTGCAGGTTGGTTCTGCAACCTTGCCGATCCTGTATCACCGCGACATGAACAACTTCGGTCCGCGCCTTGGCATTTCCTGGAGTCCTCGTGGCCGCACCGTCATTCGCGCGGCGTATGGCATCTACTACGACTACACGCCGCAGAACAATCTGATCGCGAACTACACCAATTCGGCCGGCGTCGCGACCAATCCTGTTCCTTCTCTCGCCAACAGCCCGTACTTTGTCGGCGCTCAGGACTTCAATTCCGGCCCGTGGAACGGCACCGCGACGGGTCCCGTCTTTACTCCTACGGTTTTCCCGCAGTCCATCTTCGTGACGCCTCTTGGCCTGCGCACGCCTTACGTGCAGAGCTGGAATCTGAACATTCAGCGCGAAATCACCCACGCGTTTGCATTCGAAATTGGCTACGTGGGCAGCAAGGGCACGCGGCTGACACGCCTTTACGACGCTAATCAAGGCCGCGATCCGGGAATCAACAATCCTGCTTATCCGCAATATGCGGCTGTCGACGTTTTTTCCGACAGCGCGAATTCCACGTACCACGGCTTACAAACCACCGTGCGCCTCCAGCAGTTCCACGGATTCTCGGGCTTTTCCACCTACACTTTTTCCAAATCGCTCGATGGCGCCTCCGACGGCATCAACTTCAATTTCGCGAATGCCGCCTTTCCGCAAGATTCGACAAATCTCGCCGCGGAAAAGGGGCCTTCAACGTTTGACACCCGACACCGCTGGACCTCGGCCATAAACTACGCCGTGCCCGATCTTCACCACGTTCCCCGGTTGCTCGGCGCCGGTTGGCAACTCAACTCGATCGTCACCGTACAGTCCGGACGGCCCATTAACATCATCACGGATGCCGGCGGCGTGAATTCGAATTTCGTGCAGCGCCCGGACATTCTGCCCGGCGTAAATCCTGTCCTGCCGCACTGGACGCCGGCCACGGGCTACCTGAATCCGAGCGCCTTCGCGTATCCCGCCATCACCGCTGCCGATCCGAATGGATACTTTGGCGATTTGGGGCGTGATCAAATCTATGGCCCGGGCTTCTGGAACTATGATTTTTCCACCACAAAGAATTTCCAACTACGCGAGCGCCTACAACTGCAATTCCGCGCGGAATTCTTCAACATCTTCAATCACCCAAACTTTGCATTGCCTTCGAATGTGATCACTCCCGGCTTCCTGGCCGATCACGTCACGCCGAACCCTAACGCGGGCACCGCGGGCCTGATCACGCAAACGCCGGACGTGGCGCAGGGCAATCCCGGCCTAGGCGGCGGTGGCCCGCGTGTAATGCAATTTGGTTTGCGTCTGCAGTTCTAACGTCCAGCTGGTGGAGCGGCCGGCTTCCGAGGCAGGCGCCTTTTGCGGTCTCACAATTGCGCTGAACCGTCCAATGCAATCGCTCTTTACTACGTCCGTGATTTGCTTTTTTTCCGGCAGCACCAGAGAATCGGGAAATAGCTAGGAAAGAGGTTCGCCATGGCCGAGGCCGTCATCGTCTCCTCCGTAAGAACTCCCGTCGGACGCGGTTTCAAGGGTTCACTGCGCACCAGTCGACCAGATGATCTAGCTGCACTGGTGATCAAAGAAGCCCTCGCGCGCGTTCCCGGCCTCGATTCCAAAGAAATCGACGACGTGATCCTCGGCTGCGCCATGCCGGAAGGTGAGCAAGGCATGAATGTCGCGCGCATCGCCGCTTTGCGGGCCGGCTTGCCGGTAGAAACCTCTGCGATGACGGTGAATCGCTTTTGCGCCAGCGGCCTGCAATCGATCGCGCTCGCAGCCGAAAGAATTCGCGGCGGATCGGCCCAGGTGATCGTCGCCGGCGGCACGGAATCGATGTCCCTGGTGCCCATGGGCGGAAACAAGATTTCCCCGAATCCCTGGCTCGTCGATCATTATCCGGATGCCTACATTAATATGGGCCTTGGCACGGAGAACCTCGCCCGCAAATTCGGCATCACGCGCGAACAAGCCGACCAGTTTGCCGTCGATTCGCACAAGAAAGCGGTCGCCGCCCTAGCTGCGGACAAATTTAAGGACGAAACCATTCCCGTCGAAGTGAAGATCACTTCCGTGCCCGACGGAAACGGCATGAAAGGAAAATCCGCGACGAAGCCCGCGACGCAATCGTTTGTTTTCGATAAGGACGAAATGCCTCGGCCCGATACGTCCATGGAAATTCTCGGCGGATTGAAGCCGGCGTTTCATGTCCAGGGTATGGTAACGGCGGGCAATAGTTCGCCGATGAGCGACGGTGCCGCAGCGGTTGTGGTCATGAGCGATGCCAAAGCCAAGCAACTTGGCCTCAAGCCGCAGGCGCGATTTGTTTCTTTTGCGACTGCGGGTTGTCCCCCCGAAGAATTTGGCATTGGCCCGGTCTACGCCATTCCAAAAGCATTGGATCTCGCGGGTTTGTCTTTGAATGATATTGCGGCGATCGAATTGAATGAAGCCTTCGCCGCGCAGGCGCTCGCGGTGATCCAGCAAGCAAATCTCGATTCTTCGCGAGTCAATCCGAATGGCGGTGCGATCGCGCTGGGCCATCCGCTCGGCTGCACCGGCTCCAAGCTGACCGCTTCCCTTCTCCGCGAACTCCAACGCCGCAACGCCGGCTACGGCATGGTCACCATGTGCATTGGGGGCGGAATGGGAGCAGCCGGCATCTTCGAGCGCCTCTGAGTACCTACACGCCTGAGTCTCTTCTCGATCGATTTTTTCCTTGACAGGATGCTCGCATCGCCGCAATATGCCGTCTGGCGACATGTCGCAGGAGGACATATGGAGTCTTTGCCGCTGACCGAGCCTGTCCTGCTCATTCTTTTGAGCCTGGCCGACCAGCCTCGCCACGGATATGCAATCCTTCTGGACACCGAGAAAATGAGCGGCGGTCGCGTCCGCCTGAGCACTGGGACGCTCTACGGCGCGCTGCGGCGGTTGCTGCATGAAGGCTGGATCGAACGGTTCAAAGAAGAAGACAACTCCCGCGGCAAACAAGCCTACCGGCTTAGTGCGCTCGGGCGCCGGAAACTGCAGCGGGAAGTGACCCGCTTGAGGCGTCTTACTCAACTAGCTGACCTGCGTGTGGCGCGAACGGCGCTGTAGCTATGCTGCTTCTCTTACGGTCACTCTTATCCCTGTATCCCTCGGCGTACCGCGACGAGTATGGCGAGGAGATGATGACGGTACTCGCCGAGGTGCAGTCGGACACCAGAACCAAAGGCCCGATGACAAGGGCAGTCGCGTGTGCGCGCGAAGCCGCAGGACTGCTGCGTGGGGCTCTGGAAGAGCACGTGCGGAGTTTCCTTTTCCCGCAGAGATGTTCGCCTTATCTACAAAGGAGGTTCTCGATGCGTTCCGAATTCAGGTTTCCCAAAGCAACCGTCACGCTCATGACCATCATCCTCGTGGCGGTCATCATGACAATCGTCAAAGCGACAGCGATTGAGGAGTCGGTTCCTAGCGCCAATCCCACCGTGGGCCCGATTCACCCGGCGCATTTCACGATCGTCTCCACGCTTCTCGTGATAATGGCTGCGGTATGCGTTGCCGGAGCCATCGTTTGGGCGGTATTGTTTGCACTCAATCGCTCCGGCATTCAGCGGCTTTCCGAACTGAATCCTTCCGCCGACCAGCGCGCCAAGAGCGGTTTATTCGGCTGACGGTAGTAACCCTGAGTTTACTTCTTGGCTTTCCACAGTCCGACGGTGTTCCCCTCAGGATCCTGCATCCAGGCGAACGTGCCGTCGGGAATATCGACCGGCGGCACGAGTGTCTTGCCCCCGAGCGATTCCGCTTTCTTCAACGCCGCGGCCACGTCTTCCACATCCACATAAAAAATCGTGTAGTGGAACGGTTCATGCCCGAGCATGCTGATGTGCCCGCCCACTCCGCCGGATTCCGGCGCGATCATGGCCGCGGGACCAAACGTCTCAATTTTCCAGTCAAAAAGCTTGCTGTAAAACTCCTTGGTTTTCGCGGAATCGCGGCACCCGATTTCAAAATGGACGACCGGCCGTCCCATAAGATGCTCCTCCCCGCTCCGAGCAATCGCGTTGGCGCAAAGGAGTCTGCCACAGGTCCCGGAATTTTGCACTCAAGCTCTCGCCGCTTTGTCTTTAGGCCACAAGTTAAGCAGCAGGCGCAAGTCCTATTGCGGACTCGCCGCTTCTGACGGTAAAATCAGTACGCCGAATTTTTCAAACACTTGTTTGAATTCTATCGCCGCATCAGCCCGGCAAGGAGAAGATCATGGCGACCTCCGTTCTCACCAACCCAGCAAAGGGCGGCAGCTTCCTCCTCGAATTCCGTGCCCCGCAGGACATTTTCACTCCCGCGGACCTGACCGACGACCAGAAGCTGATCGGCCAGACCGCGGAGGAGTATGTGGTCAAGGAAGTCCTGCCCGTCGTGAAGGATCTGGAAGCCAAAAAGCCCGGCTTGATGGCCGAGTTGGTGAGAAAGGCCGCGGAATTGGGATTGATGAGCGGAGGTACGCCCGAACAATACGGCGGCGCCGGGCTCGACAAGATCGCCACCACGGTCCTGACAGAGAAAATTTCCTTCTACGGCGGGTTCGCAGTTACGCATGGCGCTCACGCCGGCATCGGCACTCTCCCCATCGTGTATTTCGGTACCGAACAACAAAAGAAAAAGTATCTGCCCAAACTGGCCAGCGGCGAACTGATCGGAGCCTATTGCCTGTCCGAACCACAAGCCGGCAGCGACGCACAGAATCTGTTGACGCGCGCGGTGTTGAACAAGGAAGGTACGCACTACATCCTGAACGGCCAAAAGATGTGGATCACCAACGGAGGCTTCGCGGACCTGTATATCGTCTTCGCGAAAGTCGATGGCGAGAAATTGACAGCATTCATCGTCGAACGAAATTTTTCAGGATGCAAACCGGGCAACGAAGAGCACAAGATGGGCATTCACGGCAGCTCGACAACGCCCGTGTTTTTGGAAAATTGCCTTGTGCCGAAAGAAAACGTGCTGCACGAAATCGGCCGTGGCCATATCGTGGCGTTCAATGTTTTGAATGCCGGCCGATTCACCCTCGGGGCTTCGTGCGTGGGCGGTTCCAAGCACGTCCTGATGACGGCTTCCAAATATTCCAAAGAGCGCAAGGCATTCGGCAAGCAGATCGGCGATTTCGGCTTGATCAAGGAAAAGCTGGCGGAGATGGCCATCCGCATATTCGCGGTCGAGTCTATGATTTACCGGAGCGCCGGCTACATCGAAGCGGCCATGAATGCGGCGGCCGGTTCCGGCAACAAAACCCAGAACACCATGAAGGTCCTTGAGGAATACGCCATCGAAAGCTCTATCGCCAAGGTTTACGGCAGCGAAATGTTGAATTTCGTTGTCGACGAGGCGGTGCAGATATTCGGGGGCTACGGTTTCCACGAGGATTATCCGGTCTGCCGCGCGTATCGCGATTCCCGCATCAATCGAATTTTCGAAGGCACCAACGAAATCAACCGCATGCTCATTATCCAGATGCTGATGAAGCGCGCCATGGGCGGACAACTCCCGCTCATTCCCGCGGCCATGAAGCTGGCCGACGAAATTCTGGCGGGGCCTTCTTTCGAGGAGACGCCGGAAGGCGTGCTCGCCGAAGAGGCACGCATCATCGCGAACGCGAAGAAGATGTTCCTGCAGGCATCCGGCGGAGCGCTGCAAAAGTACCGCGAAAAATTGGCGGACGAGCAGGAACTCATCGCGGCGTTGTCCAACATCGTCATGGAGATCTACGCCATGGAATCCAGTTTGCTCCGCGCGCAAAAAGCGGCGGCAGCCAAAGGCGAAACCGCTGCGGTGACCATGATCGAGGCCGCGCGCGTTTTCATAGCCGAAGCGGCAGATCGTGTCGATCACGAGGCCAAGCGCGCCGTCGCCGCGGTGCATGAAGGCGACATGCTTACCACACAACTGGCGGTGCTCAAACGGTTCGGCAAGCGGCCGGTCGTGGACACGATCGCTCTTCGCCGGCGTGTAGCCGCCGCTGTCCAAGCCCAGGATCGTTATCCCTTCGAAGGACGCTAGGAAACTTTCCCAAGCAGCAGACCAACCGGCGTGTTTCCAAAATGGAACGCGCCGCTTTTCGCGTCACACCCAACAAAACCCCTGTTCTAATTCGATTTAGGAGTACCAAACAGGGCGATAACGAGGCGGACACAACCCAAAAGACAACGTTTTCCAAAGGCAACGACGCCTTTAGACTAAAAGTGGATTGGGTACTAGAACCCTTGAATCCAAAGGCATTTCCTCGCTCCCTGGCCCTTGTGGCTCTGCTCGTGGTCGCTACCCACGTCTGCTCCATCGTGTTTCTCGGCACCTCGCTTGCAGGCTCTCTCGTTGGAAACATCCTGCAAATCTTCTCCAGTCTTCTGGCAGCGGGAATGTGCTTTCGGGCATCCCGCAAGTCTCCCGGCTTTAGTCAATCCTTTTGGACCTTGGTCGGTTTTGGCATGGCCATCTGGGGAGCGGCGGACCTCGGTTGGATGTACTACGAAGTCCTTCAACACTCGGAGCCGCCGTCGGGCTCTTTGATTCGGTTCCTTTTCGACACGCACGGCATGTTTTTCGTGATGGCGATCTTCCTGAATCAGGAGAAGAACGACTCGCAAGTCGAAACCGAGGAAGCGCTGGACTTCATCCAGGTAGGCATTCTTTTTTTCCTGGTTTACTTCCGAACCTACTACTTGCCCTCGCTCGCCCTATCGCAACAAACGGCATTCGCGCGGGAAATGACCATCGCGTTCTGGGGCGACGTGGGCATCATTCTTCTTGCCGTTCTGCAGTGGCGCCGCGCGCGCTATCCGGAGGTCCGCAAACTCTACGGCGGGCTGGCGCTTTATCACTTGTTCTACACCATCGGCTCGCATTCGCTCGATGCGTATCAAGCGCACCAGGAAATCCCCACTGGTACTTGGTATGACCTTGCCTGGACTTTGCCCTTGCTCTACGGCGCATTTTGGGCCGCGACCTGGCAGCCGGATACGACGAGCATGTCTCAGGCCGGCATTCGCAAAAAGTCGCTGAGCAGCATCCTGATCACCAACGGCATGTTTGCCTTCGTTCCGCTGGCAATTCTGTTCGTGGTCTCTGAGCTGGGACCCGGCTCGAAATTGATCCGCTACAGCCTCTTGTTCGTTTCCTTCACCTGTTACGCCTTGCGAATCGCCTTGATGCAATTCCGTCAGCAACAAGATGAAGAAACCGTGCGCCGGCAATCCCTGGCCATGGACACGTCGGTCGATGGAATCGCGCTGCTCGACGAAAAAGGCGTTCACATTTACGCCAACACGGCCTTTGCACAGATGTTCGGATTCGATAGCCCGAAGCGTGTCATCGGCCAGCCCTGGCGAATTGTCTATGCGTTCCAGGATCTCGCCAAGTTGGAACCTGAGGTTCGCCGCTCGCTGGCGCAAACTCGGAAATGGTCGTCGCAACTCTCTCTGCGGCGGCCAAACGGCACGCAGCTTTCCGTGGAAATGGTCGTCGCTGTTTTGCCGGATGGCGGCTCCGTGTGCGGTTGTCGTGACTTGTCGCAACGAGAGGAGGCACAGAAGGCCCGAGCTCAGGCGGAAGCCAAGTACCGCACCTTGATCGAGCAAGTGAATGCAATCAGCTACATCGCCGAGATTGGCATCAGCGGACACTGGCATTACGTCAGCCCACAGATTGAATCGATCCTCGGCTACATGCCCGAAGAATGGCTGGCCATAGCCCATCATTGGGCGGAGATGATTCATCCCGACGATCTTGCGGTGGTCGAAGCTGCGGAGGCGGCCAGCGAAAAAGGCGAGCCGTTCCAGGCCGAATTCCGGATGAAGAGAAAAGATGGACGGGAGGTTTGGCTGAACGACACCGGCGTAGTGGTGCAAGGCAGCAATTCCCATCCGGTGATGGAAGGAATCATCGTAGACATCACCGAGCGAAAAATTCTGGAAACGCAACTCCAGCAATCGCGTAAAATGGAAGCGGTGGGGCGTCTTGCCGGCGGAATCGCTCACGACTTCAACAACCTGCTAACCATCATCACCGGCTACACGGACCTGGCGCTGAGCCGTCCTTCCGTGCCCTTGGACTTGCGAAACGATATTGAACGCATCGAAAACGCTTCGGCGCGCGCCGCTGCGCTCGTCCGGCAACTGCTCGCCTTCAGCCGCAAGCAGGTCTTGCAGCCAAAAACTCTGGATTTGAACGCCATCGTTGTGAATATGGAGAAACTGCTGCGCCGCCTAATCGACGATCACATTGAAATGGTCACCTGCGTTCAGGACAACGTCGGCAAGGTGAAAGCCGATCCCGCGCAAGTCGAACAAGTGATCATGAACCTGGTGGTAAACGCGCGTGACGCGATGCCTCAGGGCGGCCAACTGCTGATCGAAACTTCGAACGCGGATCTGGATTCCTCTTACGCCGCCGAACACGTTCCCGTGAAACCGGGCCCATACGTCATGCTAGCCGTGTCGGACACCGGGGTCGGCATGGATGCCGGAACAGTCGCACACATTTTCGAGCCCTTCTTCACCACCAAAGAGAGCGGACGCGGCACTGGACTGGGGCTCTCGACCGTCTACGGAATCGTCAAGCAGAGCGGTGGCTACATCTGGGTGTACAGCGAACCGGGAAAAGGCAGCACGTTCAAGGTTTATCTGCCCCGTGTGGATGAGCAGGTCGAACCGGAAGTATCGAAACAGGTTCCGTTTGTCGAACGTCGCGCCAGCGAGGTTGTCCTGCTGGTCGAAGACGAAGAGGCAGTCCGCGATTTGGTTCGCACCATTCTTGCCGGACAAGGCTACGAGGTTATCGTCGCGCTCGACCCGCAGCACGCCGAAGAGATCGCCAAGAAATTCCCTGGAGAGATCCATTTATTGCTGACCGACATGGTCATGCCGGGTATCAGCGGACGCGAGCTCGCGCAGCACATTATGCTAAGCCGCCCGGGGATTCGTATTTTGTACATGTCCGGCTACACGGAAAATGTGATGACCAGCGGAGGCATGTTGGAGCGGGGGCTGGCTTTTCTGCAAAAACCGTTCTCGCCCGCCGTTCTGATTCAGAAAATACGTGAGATTCTTACGCAGACGCCGACCGCTTAGGGCTTCGTAGGCGGTTCGGCGGCTTCTTTCGGCTTGTTGATGGTATTCATCGTCTCCACATTGAAGCGCTTGTAATCAGAGTATTTCGTTGTCACGTTCACCTTGAAGCCCTTGACGAGCAGCAATCTCAAGCCTACGTGCGCCTCCATGTACGTCGGCAGCCACACTTCATTGTTTATGTAGGCTTGCTCGAAAGCAAAACTGGTGCCTTTTTGCAGATTGGCCAGGACGCCCCCGCCGATATGCAAATCGCCAACGAAATAGGCCTCCAACCGCACCACGTCCTTGGCCTTTTCGTCGATCCATACGACGCCCGCGAGTTCCTTAACCACTCGTTCCTCAAGATTCTTTGGCTTGTATTCGGGGTTCGGCTCGAAATCAAAAACCAGCACATCCTGCCCGCGGAATCGCTCCCTCCTCGGATTCACGAACTGGCTCACCCGCAGAAAAACTTCGATGCCCGGTTCGTCGTTCTCCTCCTTTGAGTCTTTCCCCTCTTCCTTGGCCTTCTCTTCTTTTTCCTCTTTTTTCTTTTCCTTTTTCTGCGCTTCCTCGATCCGCTTCTGTGTCTTCTCGTTCTCCTTTTTCTGATCCGCCTCACTAAGCGGCTTCCCATCCTTTTTTACCAGGGTAGTAACTTCGTCTCCGTTCAAAAAGAAGAAAGTGTATTCGTTGACCTCCTTTTTGCTGACCATTCCCGCCTTGTCGTACTCGGTTTCCTCTTCCACTTGCGTCCCGGCATAATTTTCCCTGATCTTATCGATTTCTTTTTGATTGGTATCAATTTCCTCGAACAGTTTTTTCAGATCAGGAAGCTGAACCTGTGATTTCATCGGGAAATCGAAGACCCTCTCGCCAACTGTTTCGTTGGTGCTCGCTCTCGTGACGTTTACCGCATAAACTTGGGCGCCGCGGTGAAGCGCGATCTTGTACGGGATCTTCATGCCGTTGGTTGCGCGGTAGTCGTCGTAATAGATCTCCAGTGGCACGCCTGCGAGCGTCGCCTGTTCCGCCACCAAGAGATGACTCTGTTGGTCGAAGAAAGCTTTCCGTTGCACGCCCGTCGGATAGGTCAATTCGACCTGATAGGTTTCGTGCCCGTGTAACGACGCCGTCCCTTTGTACGCCGCGCCAATTTTTTTCTTCGAGAGTCCCAGAAATTTCGAGTTGTAATACTCCGCGGCCGCCTCAATTTCAAGCGCTGGAGTGCCAAGCAACGTTTCGTTTTGATCCGACGCACCCAGATGCCATGCGGACTTGCCGTTATACGCTTCGATGTCCGTCTTCCCACCGCTTCGTAGTTCCATGTAATAGCGATTCGGCAACTTCACGCGGAAAGTGTAGGTGCCGGGTTTGTCGTCGCCGCCGGCCTGCACGGTGCCGTCAACCAGGATTGTCTGGACTTTGCCGAGCGCCTTGCTCCCTCCCGCCGCTTTCACGTACTGATCGATGATCTTGGAGGCGTCTTGAGCGCGGCAGCAGCAAGGCAAAAGCAACAGAAGCAAAAAAAAGACGAACAGCAATGAAAAGGCGCGTCGCATGGTGCCTTTAGGATACGAAATCAGGGGCAAAAAGTTGCGCAGGCCTGCCGGAAGTTCGCAAAAGTTTTCTCGTCGCAGGCGTTCGATACAGCAGCGCACAAATTTTTTTCGAGCGCTGTGGATAGTACCAGTATTCCTAAAGCGGGACTCCCATCCCAAAATGTATCCCGCAAACCCTCAAAAGCTCGCGTCTTTACTGGCTATTTCCTTGACACTCCTTCCTAGGACGTTCAGAATAACGGGAGTTTTGCGCTTATCAAAGCTGAGCGCCAGGTCTTTAGTCGACGGCCCCTCTGCAGATGGAACGATCTCGGTTGGCCTTAGCCCACAGTCGATGGGTTGCCCCCAAGGAGGGCTTGATGAAAGTGTTTGGCCTTACTACGTGTAATCCTGTCTCAATTATTTCGAAATTCGATTTGCGGTCGCTCTCTGTTTTGCGTGTGTTGCTAAACAAAGCAGCATTCGTCGCCTTAGGGAGCGCGCTGTTGGTGCTATTCGCGTTGCCGGTGCATGCACAAATAACCTACACCAGCGACCCTAACATCGGAGACTTTACTTCAACAATTTCTACATACGCCCAATTTAGTAACTTCTCTTGCAGCGGGGACTCTAGCTGCGCACCGACTCTCCCATTTACGCCCAGTGCGTCTGAACTGGCGACCTACGGTTATCGGGTTTACAACGGCACGCTGACTGCCACAGGTACAGGCGAAGGTGGGAACGGGTTGTCCAACGGGAACGGCGACAATTGGTTGCAGGCGACCTTTCCTAACGCGGTATCAACAATCGTAGTGTTCCCGAACATTGACCACTACGGAAGCTCCTATGACGGCTATCAATACAAAATCGCGGGTAGCAACGATGGCCTACACTGGACACTGCTGTTCGATGCGACGGCCGTCTCGGGCACTCAAGAACCTTTCACTTTGGGGAAGTGGACGGGAACCCCGCCAACGTCGGTGAACAATGTACTGACGCCGCAAACCGCCAGTTTCGCAGGCTGCTCCGGAACGTCAACGCCCTGTTCGGTGGGTTATATAGCGACGTTCACGTTTTCCACCGCATATCAATATTACGCCTTAGGCCCAAGTACACAGGCAATCAACTCCGGTAACAGCGACCAAGAATTGAGCGCGGTCGGCACGCCTAACACCGTCGTTCAGACGTTCAACCCGAATGGCGCGACAGTTTCGGACTTCTCGAATTCCAGCGGCACGAACACGCAAACCATCGATACCAGCACTGCGGGCGGCAACTTGACGTGCAATCAACCTAGCGATTCAACCACCAACTGCCCGGCGATTACGTTGATTACATCAAACAACGCCGTAGATGCCACAGCAACGTGGCCACAATATGTAAACGGCACGCCCTGGGCGACCTCTGTCTGCGCGGCGAGGCCGGCCAACGGCGGTAACGGTAATCTCTGTTCTCTCTTTGTTAATGCCTGCTACGGCGGCAATGTTAGCCAGAGTCAAGCCGACGATTTCTATTGCCCCTACGTCACGCCGGGACAGACCGGTGCCATCACGCTCTTGGACACCTGGGATCCGCTCCTTTCCAAGCCGACCATTGCTCAGGGCACAACGGTCTCTTTGATTGATTTCGTTCCGAGCGCCCCGGGACAAACATGGACCCCAAGTCCGGCCGGACAGACCACGCCACCAAATAGCGCCTGCACCAATGTCTCTACTGCGTTCCAGTGCGAGCTGTCGGACACCCTCAACCTCATGTACGGCGACCAGACGACTACGCGCGGAAGCAAGCCAAAGAAGGGCTGGATTGTGACTGTTTTCGGCGTTCCGATGCTGACCACGCAATGGTCCATCGTGACCGGATTGCCGGGCAATCCAATGTGTCCAACTCCGACCACACCGCTCAACAATAATCCTATGTCACCGACCGATTGGTTCAACGCTTCCTGCCAGATTCAATACGTCGTGACGGAAGCGGCAACGCCGCCGGCGCCGAACAACGGCTTCGTTGCAGCGCCGCCAGCGTCGATTACTTACGGTCAGTTCCCTGCAATAGTTCCGGCCTCGACCGACGTTTCCACCACCAACACCGGCCTTGGGAATCCATGGACCTCAAACCCCGTCTCGCTCACAACTTTCCTCGAAAGCATCGGCGGAAGCGGAGGAGACGGAACCTACATCTTGCACTGGTCCGCAGTGGATAACGTTGGCATCTCCGAAAAGAACATTCAGCTCCAGACCACGAATCCTACTTGCCCCAATCCCGTCCCGAACGGCTCTCCTTCCACGTTCCCTGAGCCCTGTTACAACACCAATTTGTTCACTACGACGATCAACGTCGACTCTACCAAGCCGACGATTGCCACTGCCGGATTTACTCCGGCGGGCTCCCCGGCCGGAACTTTCGGCGTCGGCGAGCTGGCCTATCCCAAGTACATGTGCTCCGACAATCTCTCGGGGTTGTCGAATTGCGGCGGGATTCCTGTGAGCTGCCCGCTTGTGGTGGGACCCGAGACGTTGACCTCGCCCACTGCGCTCGATACTTCGAAGGCGGGCCCCCATAGCTTTAACGTGACCGCCACGGACTGCGCCGGCAACGTTTCGAACACAGCGACAGTCAACTACAATGTGTTGCCTCCGGCAGACGTGGCGATCTACGAACTGGAAACCACGGATCATCCAAAGCACGGCACAAACTTTACTTACGTCGCGTGGGCCCTGGATTTGAGCCTGCAGAACGCCTACAACGTTAACTTCAGCATCCAATTCACGCTTCCCGTTGGCGTACTGGCGCCGGGAGGAGCGGTCACGGGCATAGTAGCCGATTGCGCGCTGTTTGGCGGCTGCTCCGCCCCGCCAACTACTGGCAAGAATTGCACTGTGACGTCTCTAAACACGCTCTACACTGTCACCTGCAACGTCGGAACTCTGCAGACTCTGTGGAGCTTGCACGGCAGCGTAGCTGCAGTCACGATTCCCCTTGCTACCACAGCGGCAGGCAAGCAATTCACCATTACGGCGACCGTCAACAGCTCGGGTGATCCGAACCTGAAGAACAACACAACAATGGACACAATTACCCCAAAATAGCGGGCCCCGAATCGACAAGAGCTCGTAGCAGACAGGCCATACCTTAGAGACTCCGGAAGCTCCGAAGGCAACTTCGGACTCCGGAGCTTCTTTTTTGGCGCTGTTTTTGAAGACGCGGGCTAGCCTCGCGCTGAAACAGCGTGACATGATTAAGCAAACGGCAGCTAATTCGTCAGGTCCAGCCAAGGCGGCTCGATGCCTTGCGTCCGTAGGAGCACGGCAATCTGTGCCGTGTGCCGCATCTCGTGAATCATGACGTGCCACAGCAGGCCGTCCACGGTGTAGCGCTCCTCTGGCGCGTCGTGCACGATGACAATCCGTTTCATCTCTGCGTCGGTCAGCGTGGCGAGGTAAGCGAGGGTGCTCTGCTCCACCAGTCGCCAATAGTCCAGTAGCGTTTTGAGTGCGAAAGCAGCATATACATTTCGCCACTCGGCGTCTTTGAAAGCGGGAATGGTTTTTCGCACCGGCTCATCGCGCAGGATGTCCTCGTGAAGCCAGCAGTCCTCTACGACGGCCACGTGAAACACGAGGTCTTTGATGCAGTGCAACCGCGCACCGTTCAGCAACGGGCGGGACAAAATCTCATCCGGCACACCGTCCAGCGTCTTCCACAAGTCCCGGCGGGCGCGAAGCAGCTGATCGTAGGTTTCTGGAATGTTCATGCGTCCCTCTCTCAAGGTTCTCTCTGCTAACATACATGAAGCTGGTGGAGCTTCGATGGCACTCGAATCCCAGGCGGCGCTTGCCGAGATACGCGATACCCTGCTCGAAACCTACGCGAGCAACGACGCAATGAATCAGCTCATCCTCTCCAGTCTCGACCCTCAGGCGTGGCGCGCACAACCGCCCGGTAAAAAAGGTAGTGGCCGGACCATCGCGGCCATCTTCGCGCATCTGCACAACAACCGCCTTGTGTGGCTGAAGAATTCCGCCCCGCATTTGAAGTGTCCGCCGCCACTCGATCCCGACCGCTGCGCCATGAAACAGGCTGCCGCCGCGCACAGGAGAAGCGCCGCGCAGTGCCTGCGCATGTTGTCGGATGCTCTCTCAGCCGATCCGAATCGCCGCGTTTCAAAGTTCTGTCGCGGCAGTTGGACGCAAACGTGGCCCGCCGGAGGCACTATGTTCGCGTACATGTTCTCGCACGAGGCGCATCATCGCGGTCAGATTTTGCTGTTGGCCCACCAGCTCGGCTACCGCATTCTCGACAGGACTCCCGGCATCTGGCATTGGGAGAAGCTCTGGAAAGTAGCCGGCCTTACCACGCGCCCGCGCTGAGCGGGAGCTCCGCGGCGCAGAGCCTCTTGCTTTTGAGGTTGAGTCGTTTCGAGACGGAAACGACTGAGGGGTTTCAGGCTTTCGCTGCCGCGCCCTGGCTGGCTTGCGCGTAGACGGCCTTTAGGTCGGCGCGCTCGAGAGTGTGCTCCGCGCCCTGTTCTTTCTTAATCTCATCCAGAATATTTGTCGCCTGTCGGTATTCCGCTGCCGCGCCCGGCGCGTCGCCCTTCTGCTTCGCCAGATTGCCGAGCTGATAATGAATCAGGGCCGTTTGTAGCCTCACTCCCAGTTTTTCGCTGGTGTTCAGCGCCTGGGTCAGTACTTCGCCGGCGCGCGCATAATCCTTGCTATTGATCAGCGCCTCGGCAAGATCGACGGAACTGACCAGCGCCAAATATTTCATCCCCTGCCTGTCCGCGTCCTGTGAAATCGCGCGCAAGTCACTCACGACCGAAGCGGATCGCCCTTCGCCAATAGCCACGCGAGCGAGACTCAATTTGGAGACCAGCATCGTTTCCGGCGACTTCGCGCGCTGAGCCAGCTGAAGCGCTTGTTGATATTGCTCCTTGGCGTTCTTCGTTTCGCCGCCATAAAAAGCAATATCGCCCTGGGCGTTGTGCACGTCCGCAAGCAATTTGTCGTTCTTCAGCTCCGTGGACAGGGTCTGCGCTTCTGCAAGAGACTTCCCAACTTCATTGCCTCGGCCAGCCCGCGCCAGAGCATCCGCGTAATCGATCAGCACCTGAGCCATCAACCGACTGCGGTCCTCCGCTTTTTGGAACCCTTGTACCGAATCGTTCAGGTTGCTCACTGCGGCCCCAAATCGTCCTTGCTCCAGAAAAACGATTCCCATGCTATGGAGCTCCAGCGCCCCGTTGTGCGAGTCACTACCGGAGCGACGCAACTGAAGTGCGCGCATGTACGAGGCCATCGCTTGATCGTACTGCGCCGTCTTTGTGTATGCCTCACCCAGGTTGTGCAGTGTATCGGCTGTATCGACAGGATTATTCAATTTTTCGCGCAACTGAAGCGCCTGCTGGTAATAGGTAAGCGCGTCCTCGCTCTGCCCCTTTGCCAGGTACACACTTCCAATATTGTTCAGGCAGACCGCCTGCAGCGCCGCGTCTCCCATGTCGCGCTGTGTCTGCAACGACTCTTTGTACAGGTCTAGGGCTTTGTCGTAGTCGCCGCGGTCTTCCATCAGGCTGCCAATGCTGATTAACGTGTTGGCGATGTCCTTTTTCGCGCCGATTTCGCGGCGAAGCGCAAGCGCCTGGTTATAGGCCTTGAGAGCCAAATCCGGCTTGCCGAGATTGGACTGGATATCGCCAATCTCTGAATAACTGTTCGCCGCGGCGCCTTTATTTCCCAATCGCGTGTTGATGTCCAGCGATTGCTGGACGTTTCGCAGCGCCTCGTCATATTTGTTCAGGCCGTCGTAGGCGATCCCAAGCATTTGAAGGACCTGGGCCTTCTGCTCTTCGTTGTCGACTTCAATCGCCAAGCTCATCGCTCGATTCAGCGGGTCCAGTCCAGCTTGTGGCTTCCCGTTTTGTACTTCCAACCAGCCGGTCTGCAATAACGCCATCAGGTTCTTCGGATCGTTCTTCAGGACTTTCGCGTATTGGGCCCGCGCCTTGTCAAACTCGCTGGTATCCAGATAAAGGTTTCCGAGCGTGAACTGAACGTCGCTGTCCCCGGGCAGGCTCGCGGCCAGCTTCTCATAGGCCTCCAGCGCCTTCTTGTTGTCTTTCATCACTCGCGCGTGATTCGCTTCGATCAAATATTTTTCCGCCAGCGGGAGTTGCGAGCTCAACTCCATCGCTTTCCGCGAAGCCTGCTCGGCTTGCGAGTCATATCCGAGCGCCGAATTCGTCTCCGCCAATCGCGAAAAGGCCAGCGCAAATTCCGGATCAGCTTGGACTGCAGCCTGGAACACCTTCACCGCCTCAAGATTCTTTCCTTGGCGGCGTAGTTGCACTCCCTGCAAATAAGCATTCAAGGCTGCCGCCGATTTTGATGTCGGTTGGAAGGAACTAGCCTTCAGCTCCTTTTGTACATCGGAAGAGATCGCGAGTTTTTGCCGGATCAGGTCCGCCAGTTGGTTGACGGGGGCACTGATGTCGTTTTGGTTCCCGGCATCCAGGTTGATGGCTTCGTCGCGCCCCTGCTTCAAGTCCCTCAGCGTTCCCTGGATATGAATCTTGTCACCGTTCTTGAAATACTTCCCCCAAACCACAGTGTCTGCGTTACTGAATTTCGCAATATTGGAAATGATCGTCGGATCCACCGGCGTGCCGGGTGTGATCCGCAGATCCGTAAGCACCTGGTGCAGCCGATCTGGTGAAACAATCCGCAGGCGCGCGGATTGCCCTACCGCGGTCGTCAGCATATCCGCCAAGTTCGCTCCCCACTGATCCAGCGATGCATCTCCAGAGCTGTTCTGGAAGGGCAGAATCGCAAGCGACAGCTCTGGCCCTTTCACTTCGGCCGTGCCTCCGGAAGAGCCGGAGTGAATTACTCCCGAGCGAAGAACCCAGCCTCCACCCACCACGACTACGGCCAGGGCTCCAATTCCAACCCACTTCCACGGCATCGCCGGTTTCGCGGGCGCAACCGGAACAGGAAGCGAAATCGAAGCCAGCGTCGGCCGCGCTCCGTGAAACGCATCCAGGTCATACAAAATTTCCTGCACATTCTGGTAGCGATGCTCGAGATCGCGTTCCAAACATTTTGAAACGATATCGCTCAGCGGTTTTGGCACGGAGGAATCGAGTTCAGCAGCGGGCACTGCGCGTTCCTGATTGCGGCGCAGCAAGCTGGCCATCGCAGTATCGGCTTTATAGGGAGTCTTGCCCACCAGCAATTCGTAGAAAATCAAACCCACCGCGAAAATGTCGGAGCGCTGGTCGAGGGTCTTCCCCATCGACTGCTCCGGCGACATATATTCGATGGTGCCGAGCAGCGCGCCGGTCTGCGTCATGCCGTCGCCGCCAATCGTGCGCGCCAGTCCAAAGTCCATCACCAGGATTCGGCCGGTCTTCGCTTCCTGCATGATGTTTTGCGGCTTCAAGTCCCGGTGGATGATGCCCGCGCTATGCGCCGCGTCGAGCGCAAGGCAAACCTGCCGAATAATTTCGACGGCCTTCTCGACCGGAAGCGTGCCCTGATCGGTCAGGATGCGGCGCAGGTCGTCACCTTCCACAAACTCCATGGTGATGAACTTCACGCCATCCGCTTCCGCAATGTCGTAAATGCGGATCACATTGCGGTGCGTCACTTGATGCGCGGTCAGCAGTTCCTGCTTGAATCGCGCAAGGATCGCCGGATTCGAAGCCAGCTCCGGGCGGATCAGTTTCAGCGCGACGGTGCGCTCTACTTCTCGGTCCAGCGCCTTGTACACCGCGCCCATTCCGCCTTCGCCAAGAAGCGACACGATCTCATAACGTGCGCCGATCAAGTCGCCCGGCTGCAAAATCGCTTCCTTCATGTAAATGCCGGAAAACACCGGCCCGCGTGAGGCAGGCGTCGAAGCAAAACTGTCGGAAATCGTCGCGTCGGGATGGGGCTCGACTTTCGTCGGGGGCTTCAGCGAAGTGGTTGGCTTGACCGGCGGCGGAGGTGGTGGCGTTGGCACCGGCGCATCCGAAATGGTCGCGCCTTCCAGCGGATCGAATGGCGTGTTGCCCGCCGAGCTGTCGCCCTTCGCGGGCACACCCACTCTTTGTGGGCCCAACTGGTCTCGGCCGCCTTTATTGGACTTAGAATCTTCCATGCAGCTTCAACACCCTAACCGGTAATGCGAGGACAAAACTTCACTGAGCCGCTCCGCAGCAGCGGCTGGCTAAGTATAACGATTTGTTAGGCAGAACGCAGCTATTTGGAATGGCCGGGAACACCGTTCGTAACGCAGCCAACTCGCAACCCGGGCTCGGCAAAACAACCGACCTGCGAATATCAGGCGCTTCCCGGTCACGCACTCAACAGAGTTGTCATGCTGAGGTTCAACGCCTTTCGCTGGGCCGAAGGATCTCAACCGATCCGCTTAGCTTGAAGTTTCCGTTGAGATCCTTCGAGTGGCAGAAACCGCGACCCTCGGGATGACCCTCTTGGTGTGAATATTTCGGTGTGGTTGTTCAGGCAACGCGTCTTACGGTTTTTTCTTCTTGCTCCCGAGCAATCCGCCGAGCTGGTTGATCGCTCCGGCAGCGCCCGCAGCGTTTCCGCCCGTCGCACCGGCCAATCCGGAAGCCAAGCCGCCAAGGTTTCCTGCTCCTCCGCCGACGCACGAGAGTTCCGACTTTAGCATGCTCGCCGCCGCTCCGCCCACATCCGGCACAAACTGCGGATTCGACGTTGTCCCGTGCACTTGCAACGGCACCTTCAGTGCACCGCCCTTGCAATTCGTTGCACCGCCGCCCAGCGCTTGCCCGGCAACTCCTCCGAGCGAGCCGACAGCCGATCCCGCGGCTCCGCCCAACTGCGCCGTCACCGTCGCCACTAGCTTAAAATCCATATTGTTCTTTGAGTCTAGCGTTCCGTTGCCCACAACCGTACCGAGCGACGGAACCACCAGGTCGAGATTGTCCGCGCGCAATCCGGTCGGGGCCATGTGTACGTTGCTCGTGAATTTCTGGATCTCCAAATCGTTGCCGGTTTTTATTCCGGCCAGCGAAGCAACACCACCCATCTTCTGACCTAGATTGAAATTTGCCAGTTTGCCGTTGAACAATCCAATGGTGCCGTCCGTCACCAGCTTGTTTGTCGGCCCGGTCAGGTGCAGATCTGCGCTCAACGTCCCGGCGCTAAGCTTCGAACCCGAAGGCAAATTAATCGCCAGCGCCGGCAGAAACGCTTCCAGGTCTGTCGCCGGCAAATTCTGGCCGTTGACCTTCATGTCCACCACGAAATCATCTCCCACCGATTTGTAGGTGCCGCTCAGATTCGTCTTGGCCTTGCCAATGCTCAACGTGGACGCATTCAGCACGCCGCTGCCTGCCGCCATATCGTAGTTCGTGTTGAAATCAATCACCGCGGGCGTTCCCGCCGGGCTTCCACCCGCGACGAGCACTGCTTTCGACAGTTTCAGTTGGCCCTTAGTGTCCATTTTTCCGCCCTGGCTAACCAGGTTCGCGTCCATGTCCACTACGCCCGCAAGCCCAAGGGCGGGATCGAGAAAGCCGGTCTTCGTCAAATCCAGGCTGGTGATGTTCAGCTTCACGTTTTGCGGCGTGAACGCCGCGTTGGTCTGATCGACCGGACCCATTTTTCCATCGATACTCATACTCCCGCCGCCGGGCAATTCCATCGAAAATTTCACCGGGAAATTATTGGTCATAGCCACGTCGGTGGCGGTCAGGTTCACCTTGGTATAGACGCTGCGCTTGCTGGAGTTCGTATTGCCGATGGTAATCTGCCCGTCCTCCAGCGTCAGTTTCCCGATGGACATTGCTTCCGTGCTGCCGCTGCTCGACTGCGCCGGGTTTTGTGCGGGCGTCGAGCTCGAGCTGCCTCCGATGGAGGAAAAATTCCATTTTCCGCTCGGATCTTTCAGCATGGTTACTTGCGGGTTCACGATCGAAATTTCCGTCACGTTGAGCTGCTTGGAGAAAATCAGCGGCATCAGTTCCACACCGACTTTGACGTTTTTCGCGGTGAGGAACGGCCCGGAATTGAATTTCGGATCGTCGCTGACGGACAAATCGTCGATTCCCACTGAGCCGCCCAGGATGGAGAGGCTCAAATTGCCCAGCGAAACCTTGCGGCCAAGCGCTTGCGAAGCTTTGGCCTCGATGGTCGGGCGGAACTTGTTCACGGGAATCAGGAAAGGCAGGACCAGTAAAATCACGATCAAGACAACAACGACGATAGCGATCCACTTTAACGCTTTCATGAAAGCCTCCGGGAGGCAAGGCGTAGGCGGGCGCCCCACTCGTGTGAGGCTGGATAATATCACACTCCCGGAAGGCTAATCCCTTGATGGGGCGCTGTAAAGTCTGGATTGGAGCAGCGAGTGGCGAATGCGGAGTGCAAAACTAAGCGAGTGCTGCAACTCGGCAACATTTGCGGTCGAAAAGGCAGGCGGGTGGGAGACAGAGATGTGCAGTATGGATTGCTCGTTTCGCGTCCAATGTAAGTTGCAACCTCAGCGGTATTGTTCACAACTCTGGTCAAAGTCAAAGCGGGGAAGAACCATGAGGAGTCGGTCCAAAGATTCTGATACGAAATCGAGTGCTGCTCGCCGTCTGAACCAGACCAGATGCCAACCAGATTGCCATTGGTGTCGATGGTGCGAATTTCGCTTCGCGTGCTAGCGGAAAGAGCGAGGTCCATACGGCTCTCGCCAGGAGCCATCGCTTTCAAACAGACGGTACCCGTTTCGTCGTCCGAACCAGTGATACTTTGCGCCGTGCCTGTCAGAGTAACGTCCGAGACGGTGACGCCTCCTGGTAGCGCAGCTGCCGACTGTGCCAGCAAAGTCGATGCTTGCGGCTGAGTGGTCCCAGGGGTGGAAATTTGTTTTTGCGATGTCCCGGGGAGGAGCGCTCAAAAACATGCCAACGATAACGGCGGTAACTTTGGTGCGCATGGTTCCTCCGGAGAAGCCTCTGAACCCACCAGTACGCAAATTCAAAATGGTGTCCTGCTGTGTCAGATTTGCGACGCACCCCTGACCAAGAAGCGCGCCGGTCGATCTGCCCCGCTGGCGGCGAGGCTACCTTCTGGGAACGTACCTATATAGGGAAAGCCAAATTCTCGTCAACTGAAGAAAAGTACTACCGAAGTACCTTGCTCCAGGGGCTGTGGAAATGCTTGGAAAAGCAGGCAAGAAGGTGGCAGCGAGGAGTAATCCTTTATACTTTTCGTAGTCTGATATGACGATGAATGTCCGATCGGCTTCCCACAATGGGCTAATCGGATACCGGAGGCAGGAAGACCTGGCCTGCCTCCCTTCTTTTTGCGCCGAGTCGGGATAGTATGGGCTGCTTAGACTTCTTGCAGAGTAGATTGCTTCATCCCTCAGGGATCACCCAAATCCGGCCAATGAGGGTCAGTTGAAAACCGGCCAACGGTAAGCCCGGGACATTGACTCCGAAGGGAGCGCTTATAGGCTCTCTCGGCATGAGCAATGTCTTGAGCGAAGGAAAAAAACAGCAAGTGATCGCACTGGGGAAGCTCGGATGGCCTTTGCGGCGCATCGAGCA
>Ga0210394_10000750_pt1 | contig 61444 bp, 49 predicted proteins | sample IncBWC12MmetaG_FD_160121 | JGI IMG/M metagenome (GOLD analysis project Ga0210394, IMG submission 160121) | Forest soil microbial communities from Barre Woods Harvard Forest LTER site, Petersham, Massachusetts, United States - Inc-BW-C-12-M | ecosystem: Environmental > Terrestrial > Soil >...
CAATCAAAGCCGCAATAGACAAAAAAGAATTACCAGCCCTGGAGCAGGGGACTGTCTCCTACATGATGTCGAAGGATTCGTATCTCAGCGATTACGGCGGCCACAACGCCCCGCACATGATGTTCTACGAAACAGCGAAAGACGGTGCAGCCTGGGGCGCAAATCTCACAAACTCCCCAGTTCTCGCCGTAAATTACTGGTACATCTCCGCCGAAGCCTACCCACAACTCAAATCCTTCCCACCACTGTCAGTCTTCCTGGTAGGAGTAACCAAATGGTCCGATGGAACGCCGGCACCGAGCATGTAAAGACCTAGCGGCTGATCGACTCCGTGCATCTCACGTTGGCGCCGGTTCTCCTCGGTCAGGGCGAGCCACTGTTGCACGGTCTGGACCTGCATGCGCTCGGATTTTGCGTAACCAATCGCAAGGCTTCGGAATACGCAACGCATTTTGTGCGGGAGAAAGTTGCAATACAGAGCTAACGACGAAGGCCGGCGAAACGAAAGTCAAAAAGGACAGGTTCCGGCTGCTGGCTTCGTAGTTTCGTTTGGAGATGGAATGAACCGGACACCCATTGCATCTCCTCTGTTGCTTGTTGGACGAGACGCAACAGAAACCTGGCATGGCTCCGACGATGAGTCGGCTTGTAGCAAGTGATCTCCGTGCTTGGCATCGATCCTGGACCGGTTTCGGGCAACATGGAAGTGACAAACGTAGCACGATCGCTGGCAACTCCCTCCACTGCGGCCTGAACGTGCCGCCCATGGCGTCGCGGGCCTCGTTCCGGGAGTAGCCAGTGGAAACCTAACATGCTTTAATGGCGGAACGCCTGCCGGGTAAAACCGGAGCCGGAGCTATTCCAACTAACTATCAGATAAGACATAACTGAATTTTCTCCTTTTTCTGCCCGATTTTCTTGGGGCACCCAAAAGCGAGTGGCTTCTGCTTCCAAGGCGAGCGGCTGCTTTATGGAAGGGACCCACGATGTTTGGTGAGGAGCCGTGAAAGCAGAAGACGCGAAGCTGCAGGGCGCAAGAATTAGCCCGTAGCGGTGCCCAGAAAAATGAGCGGCAGAAAACGATGGCCTACTGAACTGCGAAGGTCGGTGCGGTATCGGCCGAGCTATGTGAGCAGGCAAAGCGGAACAGAAAAAATCAGTCGCGTCACGATCGCCACAGGTTCCACAATGGTGCTGGATTCGAGTGGCACCTACGAGCGCCGGATGGCTGTGAGGAAATGCGCTCGGCGACTGTGGCTAGAGTGCGTGACCGCAACCCGATGGAAATTGCCGATGACTTAGGGCGCCGTTCTTGGCGATTACTTCCGTATGGCCAACCACCGGGGAGCGATCGGTTCGGTCAGCGCTGCGGCGTTGTCGGGAGGTAATCGTGCAAGCACGGCGTCGAGTATCCATGTATCTATTCGCTTTGGTCCGCCTTCTAGGGTAGAAGATTGGTACGTACTATCAGGCGGCAGGTGTCATCTCTTGTCTATAATTCGCTCAAGATGAGGAACCGGACGCATGAATAAAGCGGATGGTCAGGACACGGCAGACCGCCTCGGTGCAATTGTTGCGAACTCCCTGGACACTCAGGCGAAAACGCAGGATCTAGCGCGCCAAGCGTACCAAAGCCGCACGCAGTTCCACAGGTTGTTCCGAACCGTGGTCGAAGAAACTCCGGGTGCCATGCGACGGCGGCTATTGTTGGAAAGAGCCGCATATCAACTGGCGCACACCGCAATGTCGGTCACGGACGTCGCCCTGGACGCCAACTACGGTTCGTTGGAGGCGTTCACTCGCGCGTTCCGAAAAGCGTTTCGGACTTCTCCCAGCCTATACCGGCGCATGCGTGATCCGCACTGCCACTTGCCGGCGTCCAACAAAATTCACTTTTTTGCCCTTGGTTCCTCAACAAAAGGAGGAAGAGACATGGACTTGTTCGATCGTTTTGCAGGCAACGACTCTTGGCACACGCGGCGTTTGTTGGAATACGCGGGTACTTTGACAGAGGAACAATTGGAACGGCCGCTGACCACGGTCGTAGAGCTGCTGCCTTGGCGGGAGTCGAATAAGACTCTAAGGCAGCTGTTAGAAAACATTGTCTTCACGAAAGAGGTCTGGACCGCCGCGCTGTCCGGAGCCGATATGGATAGGAACGGCCCTCCCAAATCGCAACGCTCCCCGCAAGCGATGCTGCAAAGGCTCGAAAAGACCGATGCCGAACTGCATCGTATTTTCAGTGACATCCGGAACCGCTCCGCCTGGGATGACACGTTCGTCGACGCTCTGTGCGAACCCGCTGAGACCTTCACGTTCGGTGGCGTTTTCGCCCATATCATGACATTCAACGCCCATCGCAGATTGATGGCCTTGGACGCTCTTCGGCAACTCGGCGTCCAAACCGAAGGTTTCGGAGATCCCATGGAGTATGAGGAAAGTGTGGCACCTTGGAACCAGCAGGTACCTCTCAAAACGCCATGAGAGAACACCCCCCGCTGATTCCAACGTCGCAACGATGAAAACGGAATTGCTGCGATTTCGGCTTACAGAAGGCCGATGAGCAACGCAACATAGGTGCAACTGTAGGCGCTGCCTTCGGGTGCGCATGGGGAATCGTCGGTTCTCTGGGGCTGTCGCTTCGCTTCCGCACCGTGAGCATCATATTTGCCGCCGGGATATCGCTTGCACTGATTATCGCGCTTGTGATGCACCCTAGTACTCTGGGATCACGGAAGTTCCGCGGAGGCATTTATGGCGCAGCGATTGTTCGTTGCGCGTCGAAGAGATGTCGCCAGACGAGGCGCGGCCTGAGCCGCTCACAGTCGGGCCGTTGGTTGCAGTGAATATGCTGCTCACGGCCTGGGCTGCCGCCATGGGCCAACCTGCACACGTGACGTCCACAGTCGAAGAGATCACGGGAGCACCTGCAAAGACGTTCCTCGAATGGGCAACCGATAACGCTGCAGAGTTTCGGGCGTGATCGCGCCTAAACCCCCGCCTTAGACTCTGGCGGGTATCCGTCTCGGCAGTCACAGCGATCCCGGCCGGGCAATCCAGACGTAGTGAACCCTGCCTTGCCATCAGCCTTGCTCAACGATTTGACGAAGCTTTAGATTCCATATAATTGCGACGCGATGCCACTCGACTTTCGAGACCCATTCGTCTTCTGCGTTTTTCCAGGAGTGTTGCGTGGCGACGGAAAGAACAGTGAATTTTGAACCGTTGTTCCGCGCTTGACGCTGCTCGGGGGGCGGCTCCGACAAATCCGACGATCGTTACTGAGTTCATATAAGAAAATGTCTCCTTTTTCTGCCCCATTTTTCTGGGGCACCTAAATGCGAGGGCTTCTGCTTCCAAAGCGAGTGGCTGCTTTATGGGAGGGACCTGTGCAGTTTGGGAGGAACCGGGAAAGAATGGCGAAAGAGGAATCTACTCCCCTGCTCCAGTAGAAACCTCACAAAGACGCTAAACCTTGCAGACGGATTCCCCTGGCAAGAAAATAGCACCGAAGAACTGAATTTACGGGGTCAGACCGGGAGAACAAACCTCTCAGGCGGCGGGCCAGGAAAGACTTGTTGGAGAAAAGCGGTTGCTCGAAGCCGCGCGCTGGTACAACTCCACCTCGCCGTGAGGATACTACAGCGTAGGTCGTCGCGGCGTGGCCGGGGTGTATCCGGGCGCCAATGTCGGTTGTCGCAAAACATATTCCCATTGCCTCGTTCTGCGGACGAGCGGAGCTACCGAATGAGCCTGTGGCGGCAGAGGCCTGAGCGGGTGGCCACGAAGATCGAGGTAGGGATCTTGGGCGCGACCGCGATGGTCGGGCAACAACTGATTGCGCTTTTGGAGCAACACCCGTGGTTTCAGATCACCTGGCTCGCGGCCAGCGAGCCGTCACAGGGTCACCGTTATGGCGATCTGCCCTGGAGGTTGCCTGGTAAGGTGCCGGCCGGGTTGACGGACCAGAAGGTGGAGGCGCCAAGGCCGCGTGACGCGCCGCAATTGGTTTTTTCGGCGCTCGATGCAGCAGCCGCGGGCGAAATGGAACCCGCATTCGCGGCTGCGGGACATTACGTGGTCAGCAACGCGCGAAATTTCCGGATGGATCCGTTCGTCCCGCTGCTGATTCCGGAAGTGAATGCGCAGCATCTCGATTTGGTCCTGATCCAGCAGCAGCGAAAACGATGGCGCGGAGCGATCGTCACGAATCCGAACTGTTCGACCATTTTTCTCGCGATCGTATTAGCCGCCCTCCGAGAATTCCACGTCAAGCGCGGGGTCGTGACTACGATGCAAGCTCTCTCGGGCGCTGGCTACCCCGGCGTAGCTTCGGCCGACTCGGCCGCCAACGTGATTCCCTGGATTGAGGGGGAGGAGGAGGAGATCGAAATCGAGACGCAGAAGATACTTGGCCGGTTCATGGTGAATTCGATAGAACCCGCTTCCGTCCAGATCAGCGCGCAAGCCTCGCGCGTTCCCGTTCTCCATGGCCATACGGAAATGGTTTCGCTCGAGATGGGCGAGCGTGTGTCCTCCGAGCAGGTGGAGGAAGCGTTCCGGGAATTTCCCGGCGTAGCGCGGACGTTGCACCTGCCTAGTGCTCCGACAAAGCCCATCGTGGTCCACCTGGAGCGCGACCGCCCCCAACCTCGCCTCGACGCGGAGACTGGAGCGGGCATGCTGGTGCACGTCGGCCGGGTGCGGAAGTGTTCCGTGCTCGACCACAAGTTTGTTGTTTTGGGGCACAACCTCATCCGTGGGGCCGCCGGCGCCGCGCTGCTGAACGCGGAACTCCTTGTCGCCAGGCAGCTCTTCGCACCAGTACAGGGGTTGCCGTGACGGCGACCGGGCGCGTATTGCAAGCGGAGTGACGATGGCAAGCGCAGAGCGCCAGCCATCCCAGAGACGGGGCAGGCAGATCCACAGCAGGCGATCCCTCGAGGTCAAGTTCGGGCGTTTTCTCGCGGACCGCTTAAGCACGCCGATTTGGTGACCTAAAGCCAAGTTCTCCAGCAGCAGGGAATCACGCGGGCAGAATATCGAGGACAGAGTCGCAAGGATGTCGTGAGAGAAATGGGCATCAGTGGAGAATAATCCAGGAGCGTATAATCCTCATCGGCTCAGATATTTCGAGGTTCTCGAGAGGCACAGTCAAGAACGGGGATTTACCCAACCTCCGTATCAGGCCCACCCACGATTGGACACGCGACCTATGCCCTCTTCGAGCGTGATCAGTTGATTGACGGGGAAATGCTTAAAAGATTCGGCAGATCCGTTAGGCCAGTGCACTTCGATGTCTATCTCTGTATGACTACCGAGGCCAAAATGCAATCGAGGGTCATTGCAAGAGTAGTAGCTACTTTGACTCAGCACGCTTTGTGCTTGGGTTTTTCCGCCGTAACGAACGAGGACCCTTGCACCGATTGCGCTTCGATTTGACTTTACGCCTTCCAGTTTAATCTTTACCCAGTTTTGTTTACCGCGGAGATCGTTGCGTAAGAGGGATGGCGGTTCGTTTAAATTTACGATCAGTATATCGATGTCTCCGTCGTTGTCGAAATCGCCGAAGGCACATCCCCGACTGGAGTGCACTTCCGCCACTCCGGGACCAGCGGCTTCGATCAATTCCTCAAAAGTGCCATTGTCGAGATTGCGAAAAACCACCCGCGGAGTCTTGTTCTGATATTGAGGAAGTTTTCGTTCCACTTCCGGGTACACGTTCCCCGTCACCACAAAAATGTCGGGGTAGCCGTCGTTGTCCAAGTCGACGATTCCAGCGCCCCAGCAGATATAGCGCGTCTCTACACCTACGCGAGATTGCTGAGTTACATCGTTGAAAGTTCCCTCGCCGTCGTTATGGTACAGAGCATTGGCGTCATCGGCGAAATGGGTCTTGAAGAGGTCCAGACGGCCGTCTAGATCGTAGTCTCCAACCCCTATCCCCATACCGGCCTGCTCTTCTCCGTCATCACTCAGTGCAACTCCTCGAAGGACGCCCTCCTCCCGGAAGGTTCCATCATGGTTGTTCATGAAAAGCAGACTGGGTGTGGAGTCGCAGGCAACATAAATATCAGGCCAGCCGTCTTCATCCAGGTCCGCTGTGGTGACAGTCATACCATAAGTGTGACTAGCCTTAGTAATACCTGCCTCCTGGCTGACATCGGTGAACGTGCCGTCCCCGTTGTTCTTGTAGAGCTGATGGCGACCTGTGGGCAGCCCCCGTGGTCCGCATTCAACGGGAATGCCCTTCCAATTGCAATTGGTGTTCTCCCCAGGGGCTGGAGTGTCTTCGATCGAGAAACGAACGTAGTTGGAAACGAACAGATCAAGATAACCATCGCGGTTGTAATCCAGGAAACTGCACCCGGAGCCCCATCGAAGTTGATCAGACAATAGTCCGGCAGCCTTGGTTACATCGGTGAAAGTACCGTCGCCATTGTTGCGGTAAAGAATGTTTTGTCCGAAGTACGTGCAAAAAATATCATCAAACCCGTCGTTGTTGTAATCTCCGACGCAGACACCAGAGGCCCACCCAATTGCTCGGAGACCGGCCTTTTCGGTAACGTCGGTAAATGTACCGTTGCGATTGTTTTTATAGAGACGGTTTGTTGCGCCCTCCGGAGCGCCTTCGAGCCGAATGCCACACAGAAGGAAAATATCCATCCAGCCGTCGTTATCAAAATCAAGGAAAGCACAGCCGCAGCCGGTAGACTCCAGAATGTACTTTTTGCTCTCTACTCCCCCATAGATTGTGCTTGCGCGGAGACCGGCAGCGGCTGCCACGTCCACAAAGTGAGCGTTAAACGGGCGCCCAGAGGGAGCCTGCCGAGCGATGGGTTTCGCTTTGTGAGTGGCCACGCCTTGGGCCAAGATTCGTTCGGCGGCCAAAGAGATCGCTGAAACAGCGGAAACTTGCATAAACGCACGACGAGTCCAGGTCATTCTGTGAGATACCCGTTTCTTGTTGATGTTCGGTTGTCGAGCTTGGACATTTTAACGCGCATGCCCTGGAGGAACCCGGTTTTAGGAATGCTACTTATTATGTATCCGCGAAAGGACGGCTTCAAGCGGATTTCAATTGAGAAACGCATGTTCTTTGCTTGGAAAATGGCTTGACACACTGGAATCGCGCCTTCTACAGTGATCCTCGCCGTCTTTGTTATACAATGCTGTTTTTTTAGATCAGCTCCTTATATTCACTTGCAGACTGACGGGCCTTTCGGGGTGTGTCTTTCTCTGGAGCAATGCAACGCAATGACCAAGGAATCTAGAAGCGGCAACGCGGACCCGCCATGAAAATCACGAACCTTATTGGTATTCCGGTTACCGTACCTATGGAAGCGCCCCTTCGATGGAGTATGGGAGTGGAGACTGGAACGACCCGCACACTTATCCGGATCAGCACAGACGACGGGTTGGTCGGCATCGGAGAAACGTACGGTGGTGACGGCACGGTGCGCGCCCTCGAATTTGCCAAACCGTTCATTCTCGGAATGGATCCGCTTGAAGTCTCCTCGATCGTACGTAAACTACAGTCGTTTCGGATCAGCTATGAAAGCCACCTGTCGGCTCACGTTATCGGCGGAATTGAAATCGCTTGCTGGGACGTCGCGGGGAAGGCGCTAAATCGACCAGTAGCCAGTCTGCTAGGCGGAGCCACTCGCACCGAAATACCTTTTGCGGCGTATCTGTTTTATCGCTACAAAGGGGAACGCAATGTTGGTGGAGAAGGTTCTGCCGAGGCTATCGTTGACCGCTGCCAAGAGTTGGTGGAGAAGTACGGATTTCAGGCAATCAAGCTAAAGGGCGGAGTGTTACCTCCGGACGAAGAACTCCGGAGCGTGCAAAAACTTCGCGAACGCTTTCCCCTGCCTTATCAAATTCGCTTTGATCCGAATGCCGCGTGGTCCGTGGCAACTAGCCTTCGAATAATGAACCACATGAAGGAATGTGACCTTGAATACGCTGAGGACTTGACCGCGAATATCGAAGGCATGAGTCTAGTGCGAAAGGATATTTCGGTTCCCCTCGCGACCAACATGATGGTCATCGCCTTTGATCACATTCCAACCGCGGTGAAACTACGGGCAGTCGATATTATTCTGGCCGATGTGCATTATTGGGGCGGGCTGTGGAACAACCAGCGGCTGGCGGCCGTGTGTGAGACCTTCCAATTGGGCTTGGGAATGCATAGCGATCGTGAACTGGGCGTTTCCACCGCGGCTATGCTGCATTTGGCCGCTTCAACGCCATACATGATGCACGCGCCAGATTCCCATTACCATGATCAAGTGGACGATGTCATCACCAAGCCTTTTCGTTATCGTCACGGAACCATGCATCTCCCGGAAGGGCCGGGACTGGGTGTCGAGTTAGACGAAGAGAAGGTGGCGAAATACCATAGATTCTATAAGGAACAAGGGTCGGTCAATGAGTTCATGGATCCGCACCGCCCCGAGTGGGTCCCGAATCTGCCCATTTTTTGAAATGTGGTGACTGTTGGTCGCCATTAATTATGGTTGTGTGCTCATTGAGGAATTGTTGTGACTGGTTTCGTCAGTTGGCCGCGAGGTGTGCGTGAACTCAGCTACCCTATATGGGCTCTCGGTTATCGCCCTGTCTGGGATCCTTCAAGGTTCTGTGCTATCTCCCATGAAGTACCTTCGAAAATGGCCATTTGAAAATATCTGGTTATTGGTCTCGACGTTTGCGTACCTGCTTCTGCCATTAGTTTTTGCCCTGGCGACAATTCCGCACCTGCTTTCAACATACGAGCACACGTCGACGGCCACTCTGGGACGTACGCTCCTGTTCGGTCTCGGGTGGGGGCTCGCGGTTGTTACCTTTGGATTGGGATGCGAACTGCTGGGCCTTGCTATCGGTTACGCGATCATCCTCGGCCTCGGCGCCTGCATAGGTTCACTCGTTCCACTCATAGGACAACATCGAGACCAACTGTGGAGGCGCGCTGGCCTTGGAACGATCGCAGGAGTTGCTCTTCTCATAGTGGGGGTAATCCTGTTCTCGATAGCGGGCAAGAAACGCGACGAACTTCGTCGCGAAAATGAGCCCGGCCCGACAAAAAGCGATGCTCGGGGCGGAGTAAAACCCACGTTCGTGATCGGCCTCATTATCTGTATCGCTTGCGGGGTCTTGAGCCCATTGATCAACATCGCGTTTGCTTATGCCAAGGAAATTCAAGACCAAGCCATCTTTTTCGGAGCGGCGCCGGCGAATTCCGCGAATGCCGTTTGGGTGCTGGTGGCGAATGCGGGGTATTTGCCCAGTCTGTGTTACTGCATCTTCCTATTGAACCGTAACAAATCCTGGAGTCGTTTCTCGTGGAAGGCCGAACCTTACTGGTTTCTCACCCCACTGATGGGCTTGATGTGGATTTCCGGGACCGTACTTTACGGCATGGGAGCAATTCGGATGGGGCAGCTCGGACCGACCATTGGCTGGCCTGTAGTGATGTCGATGATGGTTTTGACTGCAAATTGTTGGGGGTTGCTCGCCGGTGAATGGCGTGGAGCCGGCGGCACCGCCGTGCGATTGGCGACTTCAGGTTTGGTTACCATAGTAGTTGCGATGTTTGTGTTGGGTTGGAGCAATAGCCTCTAGCAAGCTGCGCAAGCTGCATCGGATCTTGCGAATCCGAACCGAAAGTTTAGAATTCTACTCCGCTCGCGGAAACCCGAGTGACAGGCCGATTCCCGTCAAAAATGCAGGCCCACATTTCAGAGCTAACACTTGCCCCACCTGGAATCACTCTGGCAGTGGCGTTGCTGATGGCATCAGAAAATTTCAAGCCCATGGATGTTGCCACCTCCAGCGAGATAAGGTATTCCTCTCCCCAAAATGGATAATCTGGCGCCCCTCGGAAGACCTGGTAATACCACATCCATGGAAAAATACTAGCGTCCCAAGCCAAGCCTATTCCCACTGCCTGCGATTGACTGCGAAGCGCGTACCAACCTTCTTTAAACCCGGACAAAAACGCGAGGTCATGCGAGCGGCTTTCGGGACCGGGAATCTTCGAAAGATCCACGCTCCCGCCATTCCGAAGATTAAAAAAGGGCCAGGCTCCCTCAGAGTGCTCTGCTAACCTCCCGCTTTCGTCCAAAGAGGCCAGCGTCTTTACTTTGCACGGAGCAAGATCGATGACGCATGAACTGTCGAGGAAGGGCCAACCGTAGGCGGGATGATGGCCCCAAACGACTTCCATCTGCTGTTCGCTTTCATTCAAGACCACTTCATTGATCCGCAAATCCGCGCGGTTGCGGTAGAGTGTGAATGTTTTCTTCAAGAGAAATGGGGAGCGCAGAGTGCGAACCACGCAGGTGATCTGCACTTGCTCGGGCGTGTCAACATTCACCTGATAATCCCAGCGGGCCAGAGCAACCTCACCATGAAGTCCGGTCTCCGCTCCGCGGTATACAGAAGCATGACCTCCCCACGGAAACATTTCCTGCCAACCACCTTCGTAGAAATCCAGAAAATTCCCACCCTTTCCGGGAATGGTGGGTTGATAACTTTTCATGGATCTCAAACCGACGGACGATTTCCATAGGAAGTCAACATCCTTGGGCTTATATAGGAACTCATAAACATCCGCGCCTTTGTCGATCAGGATGGTGACCGCTATTTTCTCGTTCTGCAAAGTTACCGCGCGAAAATCCTTCAGAATGAACTCCCGCACGCGGCAGCCATAGTTGCGATGATGCGAGTGTCGTTGGTATGTTGTCACCGTCCCTGCTTTCCCGAAAAGACGCCGGTTCTCAGCTAGTGCATCGCCCAGCCGGCGTCGACGTTGACCGTTTGACCCGTGATCAGGTCGCTGTCCGAAGACGCTAGGAATACAGCAGTTCTGGCAATGTCTCTCACTTGAACGCGGCGAGGCAGGCTTTGTTGACTCAACACCGAAGCTATCATCTCAGGTGTAGCCACTTTCTTCTCTTCTTCGCTCTCAACTGCGCCCGGCGTGATAGCGTTCACCTGGACGTTGAATTCCCCCACGTCGTGGGCCAAGCTGCGAGTGAAGCCGATGACCCCGCCCTTTGATGCGATGTAGTGCACCAGATTATGGGGACGTCCAACCCAGAAGGTTACCGAAGATAAGTTGATGATCTTACCGGCCATCTTTGACTTGAAATAGGGAAACACTTCTCGAGAACACAGGAAGCAACTCCGCAGATTCAATGCCTGGGTGTCATCCCACTGTTTAACGGTCATCTCGTGCCACACGAACCGTGGATAAGCACCAGCGTTATTGACGAGAATGTCGACAGAGCCATATTGGGCGGCCACGGTCTTGACCATCGAGACAACCGAGGCTTCCTGCGTTACGTCCACTTCGATCGCCGTGGCCACGCCGCCGTTTGACTCGGCTAGCGCCGCAACACGCTTGGCTCCTTCAAAATTGATATCAGCCACGGCCACTCGCGCGCCTTCTCCCGCGAACTCAAGAGCTATTGACTCGCCAATTCCCTGAGCGGCACCGGTAACGATGGCAATACGATTGTGCAAGGTGTCCACTCACTCATCCTCCCATGCCCGTTGAAGCCGTGACGTCTCTCCCGATTCCTGCTAAAGAACTCATCATATGCAATTGGCCAGCAACTACCTTCACAAAGAATTTGCCGTAACCAACCTGGTTCCTTGAGGAAGCACCGAGACGAGAATCACAACCAAGCTTTGGTTTGTCGCTAGCATCGCAAGGAGGCCGATCTCGAATTCGCCAGAGTCTCGAAGGCGTTGTCGGCCGCCCTGGCGCAAAACTCGATATCTTCATCAGTGTGAGCTGCTGATACATACCAAAGACCGCGGCCGATTAGGCGGACGCCGCGGTCATGCATTGTGTCACAGAAGCTGCGATATTTGTCTTTGTTGCAGGTCAGTGTTCCCCGATAGTCCTTGATACTCCCCGCCCTACTGAACCCGAGGTGGAACACTGGACCCACCCCTTGTACGACGATGGCCTGCCTCCAGTTTGAAGCGGATGTGATGATTCGCGAGCGCAAACTTTCCGCCATTGCTGTCATGCGATTGTAGATTTCCGGAGATTCAGCCTCGAGCGCCTGGATTGTTGCGAGCGCCGCGGCAACGCAGGCGTTTTGTGCATTCATGGTACCGGCATGAATGACCCGTCCCGTCGCAAAAAGCTCCATCAGATTTTGACGACCAACGATCGCGCTCATAGGAAAGCCGTTGGCCATGGCCTTACCAAATACGGCGAGGTCGGGCGTGACTTTGAAGTGACCTTGAGCTCCGCTCAATCCAAACCGAAAACCGGTAATGATTTCATCGAAAATCAATACAATCCCATGCGCGTCGCAAGCTGCTCTTAATCCTTCTAGGAAACCTGGCTGTGGCGGAACGCATCCGTTGTTACACATCACTGGCTCGCAAATCACGGCGGCGACCTCATCTGCTCTTCGGCCCAATACCTCTTGCAAAACGTTAAGGTTGTTCCAGGGCAACACAATCAAGTTTTGATCATTTCCCGGGGCAATACCTGAAGTCCAAGGGACGGCTTGCGGCTGGAGCTCGTCTCCAGCTTCCGTCCTGGTCGGCGTTATACTAAACGCTGTTTCATCCAACCAGCCGTGATAGTGACCCTCGAACTTCACAAACTTCGATTTTCCGGTGAAGGCGCGTGACAGTCGGAGGACGGCGAGGACAGACTCTGAGCCTGACAAACTGAAACGCACCAGCTCTGCGCATGGAATCAATCGCTTCAAAAGCTCCGCGAGCTCTAGCTCAGCCAGGTGTTGCCCTCCAAATAGCTGGCCCTCCGCGAGCGCTTTACTCACCGCATCTGCGACCGCTGGATGAGAGTGTCCAAGGATCATCGGGCCTTGCGATAGCGTAAAGTCAAGATACTCATTCCCGTCCATATCGGAGATGCATGCGCCATGAGCCTTAGAGTAGAAAAGAGGATGGGGTCGCTCTGAGGCTCTAAATTGGCTCGACACACCACCGGCCAGCGATTGTTTGGCTCGTTCAAAAAGCTCACGTGATTTCTGATGGTCCTTCAATGGTTTTCCTTAAACTGTGATCTGTACTCATTCACTCTTGTTCTCCTGAATCCGAACCCTCGGTAAGGCGCGATCTCAATGATGACTGTTTAAAGTCCCTCGACTTTAATTCGATTGAACTACAGCCAAACGCCTCCACGAGAACCTTCCCAGGAAAAATCATCTAGTGGGTGAATGGGACGATTAATGTGACGGAATGGAATCTGGCGAAGATGGCCACGACAAACTCCCGGCATATCAAGGTATAAAACGCCGGCGAGCATATCTTCGAACCCAGGCCTGAAAAGACTTGGGGACTTCACACCCACCACGCGTCGATCGCGAGGTTCAATTCCTTGGCTACGGTACAGCTCTGGGTCGATGGTCATGACGGCACGCGACGCCACAACAATGTTGAGTCCTCCAACCTCTAAAACAGTCGTTAGCCCCATATCTACCCTTTTCCCGGTGAACACGGGGCCCCGCAACGTAAACACGCCATCACTTAAGTGGCGAATTCGTCCTTTCAGGGGAACTGGCTCAGAGAAGCGATTGTCAAGGCCAGCTCCAAGACAGCCGTGAAATTCACCTCCCACTCCAAGCTGTTGTGCTTCTCTTGCGGCAAGCGGATCAACCAGGAAAATACACGCGGAAAGCGTTTCCTTGTGTGGCAGCAGTGCTTGAAGAAGCCCTGGATGGTCCCCAGGTGCTCCGCCTGTCGTAGCGTCGTATCCTTCCGAAACAATTACTGGGCCAGGGCGAAATTGCTCTACCTTGCTCACAAGAGTCTCTGGGCTAACCCACTCGACTTCGAACTCAGATCGCTGCTCCCAGAGGCGCGACGCGAGTCCTCGGACGACCTCTGCAATTTTGGGCTGCTTCGAATCCGCAACGACCAGAAAACTGCTGCTCGTCTCTTCCACATCCAGCCAAGGCTGCACACAGAAAAAAGACGAGGAAACGCAGCCAAGATCCTTCAACCGTTCGTCCAGGTTCACGAATAATTCCTTTAACGGGCCATGTTCGGTTGTCGCCACCTGTGGAGGGGCCAGGAAAGGAATGGGCAACCAAAAAAATCCCGGGCGGCTCCCGTCCTTCAAGATCTCGGATATGAGGTGAACCGCTTTTTTGCCCGTCTCTGCCATGTCCACGTGAGGATAGGTCCGATATCCGACTGCACCCCACAGGCCCTCGAGGAGAGCAGGTCGAACATTGGCATGCAAATCAAGAGTAGCAACAATCGGGATGTCATCCTTAATCTTGGTCCTGATGCGGCGGATGAGCTCGGCGTCGGCGGAGGGATGGTTAGTGCTGAGCCACGCTCCATGGAGTGCGATCAGGAGGCCTTCGAACTGCACATCCTGCATCTGTCTGAGCAGAAGTTCACAGACCTGATCCAATGCGGTTTCCCCGACAGGACCGGCCGGCAACGCCCACGCCGACAAAAGAGGCAACGGTTCCAGGCCCAACTTTTCACATTCCTCAAGAAAACCACCCATCTCCGTGTTTGTTCCGCGATAGATTCCCGACTCAACTCCCACATGAATTTGAAAATCACTAAACTCTGACTGGATCGGAGCAAATGAGTTTGATTCCTGCATGACGCTGGCAACGGCGATTTTCATAAGTCTATAATCCTCTCGAAGCGAGAGACTTCGCCGAACTTCTTGGGCGGGAATTCCAGCATCGTTCGAATCGTCAGCGTGCAAGCCTCGCCTGCGAGAGCGTCCGTAAGGCAGTAACAGAAAAGTCCACGTCCGAGGTTTCGTCGACGCCGCCAGATTGGTCTTGTTCCGAAAGGAACAATTTCGATAAGTAGCGTTTTCGGGGCGATGGAGCGAATCCCTTCAACAAAAAGTTTCCCCGTGCAGGAGTGCGGATACCTGTCGAAATGGTCTTGCAGCCTTTCGCTACCGAAAAACGGAGCCCCCCAAGAAGTATCTTTCGAGACACAGCTTTCTCTTAACACGGCCCTTCGAGGGGTGTCAAGCGATTCTTCCATGGAGAATTATATGTTTCTCTAATGAATTATCAATTTGCTCGAGAAAAGGATCTGCTGTAGAGTACACTTTCGCAGGAAAGGAGGCGAGCATGGCGCGAACCTATTGGGTGCCAATGGTGGCCAACGCGATTCGGATCATCGAAGTGTTTTTTGGAGCCGGCCGAGACCTGTCGCTGCAGGAGATCCACGCCCAGACCAGCGTGGCCAAAACCTCCGTGCTCAGGATTCTTTCGACGCTCGAGAAATTAGGTTATGTCCACAAAGTTCCCGAAACAGGAAGATTCTATCTTGGTTCAAAAATTGCCAGGGCCGCTCGACGTGTGGTGCCCGGCACAGATCTCGTGAGGATCGCGCGCCCGGAATTGGAAAAACTTCGGGACCAATTCGACGAAACCGTGAATCTTGGAGCCCTGCAAAATGGCGACGTCGTCTATCTGGAGATATTAGAAAGCAGGCAATCATTTCGAATGGTGGCCGATATTGGCTGCGCGGCTCCGTTGCATTCAACAGCAGTCGGAAAATGTGTATTGGCGTTTCCTCCGGACGGCCAGGAAGGAACACCAATCAAGCAGATCAAGCTCAGTCGCTTCACTCGAAATACGATCACCAGCCGTTTGGCGTTAGCGAAGACCATCTCCCGAGTTCGTGCACAAGGTTACGCGACGGACATCGAGGAGAACGAGCTAGGGGCCTCTTGTATCGGGGTGCCTATTTTGGACATGAATTTTCGCACCTTCGCCGTATTGAGCGTCTCCGGCCCATCAGCGCGGATTCGCAAGAATCGGAATCAGATCGTCAAGGCGCTGAAGGAGACGGCAAGCGCAATTGCAGACCGGTTAGGCATCGCCTAGCTGAAGTTGATAAACGTCGACTGCAAGAAAAGGTTCCAACTGGATCCACCGCAGGACTTCCGGCGACGGATGCGGATGAAAGATGGAATAAAATGAAAGCTCTGGGTGTCGGCATTGTCGGGACAGGCTGGGTATCTGGCGAACATATCAAAGCGTTCCAGGCGAATCCTCACACGGAAGTCCGCGGCATTGTTAGCCGGGACCCGGCACGCGCGACTGCTTGGGCCAAGGAGCAGGGCCTAGCCCATTGCCAGGCCTATGACCAGTTGGCAAGTATGCTCGAAGATCCTGCTATCAAGATTGTTTCTATCTGCACACCACACCATTTACACGCGTCGCAAGCAATCGCAGCAGCGAAGGCTGGGAAACATCTTATGCTCGAAAAACCGGTGGCGCTTGACCTGGCGGGTCTGCGGGAGCTTCAAGCAGCTGTGCGATCCTCCAAGGTTAAGACCGTAGTTAGCTTCGTACTCCGTTGGAATCCGCTGTTCGAAATCGTGAAAACGCTCATCGCGGATGGTGTTGTCGGCCAGCTGTTTTACGGCGAGGTGGACTACTTGCACGGGATCGGGCCCTGGTATGCCCAATACAAATGGAACATCAAGAAATCCATAGGAGGCAGCAGCCTGCTCACGGCAGGTTGCCACGCGGTGGACGGCCTGCGCTGGTTTGTTGGTCAGCGGGTCGTTGAAGTGTTTTCTTACGCCAACTGCAGCCACCGCAATCCCCTGGCGTATGAGTACGAACCCAACAGCGTCACCCTCATAAAGTTCGAGGACGGCACTGTAGGTAAAGTGGCGTCCTCCGTCGAGTGCGTAATGCCATACGTCTTCAATATAAAACTTTTGGGTGACGGGGGAACCATACGTAACAACCAAGTCTTCTCAAAACGTTGGAGCGGTCAGAAAGATTGGGCGACAATTCCGACGATCCTGCCCGACAGTGGAGACGTAACGCACCACCCTTTCAAGCTACAAGTCAACGATTTCGTGGATTGTATTCTTGGAGACCGAGAATCAATTGCCGGTCTGGACGACGCTTCCCACACGCATGAGATTTGCTACGCCGCAGAAATGTCCATCCGAGAGAGGCGACCGGTTAGTCTGCCCTTGTAGGTCGCAAAGTTGCAATCTTCACGACCAGCGGATTCGGTCAATCCTTGTGATAGAGGTTTGCGAATTGTGTTTCAAGCCAGCTGCCCACCGTCAACGAACAACAAAACACCATTTACGTAATCCGCGTCCGATGACGCCAAAAACACCGCCGGGCCAGCAATATCCTCGGGCAACCCAAGCCTGCCAGCGGGAATCAGGTTTTTGTACTTTCGCATGAATTTGGGATTTTTCAGAAAGGGCTCTGTCAAACGGGTTCGGATCAAGCCGGGGCCTATGGCATTCGATTGTATGCCGTAGTGGCCCAGTTCCCGCGCCAGGGTCTTGGCTAAGAGGAATAATGCGGCTTTCGACGCGTTGTACGGCGCAAGTTCAGCTTCTGCATCCCAACTGTTCGTCGACGCCATAAATATCATCTTGCCTGCTTTCTGTTTGATCATATGCGGCGCCACGGTGCGCGCGACCAGAAATGCGCCCTTCAGATTTATGTCCATGGTCCAGTCCCACACATCTTCGCCGGTCTCAGTAAAGGGCAAGCTCTTGCCCACACCCGCCACATACACCAGGATGTCGACCCGATGATGCCGCTGGGCAACGGCTGCCACCATTTGTTCTATTTGTCGCTTGCGGCGAACGTCACAAATTGCAGTCTCTATACTCGTTCCTGCTGCCGCCATTTCGCGGGACACGATATCCATCTGGGCGCGGTCGATGTCCGCGACCACAACATGCGCGCCCTCGCGTCGCAACCGGACGGCAATCGCTCTGCCAATGCCTTGGGCTCCGCCGACAACCAGCGCGACTCGGCTTTTGAATCGTTCTGAAGAAATTATCTCCTGCGTTTTCATATGCTACTCCTGACTCCATTTCGCTTCGAAAGGCGCACGGATCTGACACATTTGGCTTGTCCTTGCGCAAATAAACCAGATACTATGCTGCCGTCGCAATCGAGTGCGGCTAATTTTTCTGTACGATATATCTGGGTTCTCGAAAAATCATAAAGTTGGTCACTTTTGGGTTTCTGGTACTATTTCTGGACGGCAAATTTCATTGTAGCTGGATCGTCCTTCGTCCTTATCACCCTCGTCGTCATGGTGCGAGGCAGCAAAGACCTGCGCGATATGTTACGCAGCTTGCGGAATAAGAGCACCACCTCCGAGACCTCACACATCGATATGGATACGCGATAACCGAGTACCCATTCGTTGGCGCCCGCCCGGCTCATCGTCCGTAGATAATCGTTCCATCCACCTTTTGCGACGGAAACCATTCAGGCTGGTTTGACCCATGCATCTAGCGGTGATTCGCCCGCCAACCTTGAGGACTCATCGTCCGCCTTCTTCCCGAGCAAAGAGCCAATTACCATGGCCAGGCCAGCGAGAGTGAACGAGCCAAGCCCCGCGTAGCTGGCAGGGAGTTTGAAAAAGAAGAATCCGATGGCGCCGACGGCGCCCGCGATCATGGCGCAATATCCGCCTGGGGTATTGGCGCGTCTCCAGAACAGTCCTCCGATAACTGCGGCGAATCCGCCGGCCAGGAAAATGGAGGCCGTGATGTTCAGATAAAAATAGGTCGGGCCAGGTAGCGTATACCAGATCCCCCAGAACAATACGAATAAGCTTACGAACACATTAGCGACACGGTTCAACAAAACCTTGGATCGCGAACTAAGCGGGCGCTTGCGGAGAGGTAAGACGATGTCCTGCGCGATGACCGAACTCCAACCCAGCAAATAAGAACTGTTGACGGACATCGTAGCCGCAAGCATGCCCGAAACAACCAGGCCTAGAATTCCCGTAGGCAGAATGCGGGTCAGCATCAGCGGCATGGCTTGCAAGGGGTTCACATCGGGGGCCAGCATCGCCAGTGCCGCGATGCCCCAAAGCATCGGCATCATGCCGCGACCTAAGAAGATCAGACCCGTCCAGACAAAGACCTTCTTGCTTGTTTGCGGGTCGCGTGTCGCAAAGGTTCTCATTGCGGTCGTTTGCCAGCAGGTGTCGACGGCCATCCAGAGCAGAACCTGAAAAATAATGTAGGCCCACCCGTAGGAAGGGTTGCTGAATGGATTAAAGCCCTGCGGTCCCATGGTCTTCCACACCGTAGCGCTCATGTGTCCCCATCCGACGACCTTAATGGAATAAAGTGTGATCAGAACCGTGCCGAGGCTGAGGGCCAAAAACTGTAGAAAATCGGTGATGACAATCGAGACCATGCCACCAAGAACTGTGTATATAAGCTCGAGCAGAAGAATACAGGTCATCGTGATCTTTAGGTGGTCCAAAGGAATACCCGTAATGATGGCAAGAAACGTTCCTTCGACTTTCAGGAACACGCCGGTGTTCAGGATGCCTCCGGTTGCCACAAGAATCCCCGTAAGTACACGGAGATTCTTGCTGTACCTCACTTGAAAGAATTCGGGAATGGTCATCAAACCGAGACCGCGAAGCTTGCTGATAATGAAGCCCGTTCGCCCGATGAAGATCATCACCAATCCGGCAATCAGCCCGTTAACAAAAGAGGCGAAACCGGTTCGGTACCCAAGCTCCGCATAGTACATGAAGGTGATTGTTCCTATTTCCGTAGCCGCCAGTGTGGCCGTACCGATGAAAGTGCCGAGCTGGCGACCGGCGACGAGATAATCGGAAAGTCCACCAACGAACCTCTTCCCATAGGAGCCGGCCGCCAGTGTGCCGGCCAAATAAACGGCCACGACAAGCCAATCTACGAGATGGAAATGCACAAACCCTCGCATCTATATACGGACGTGAGCAGGGAAGTGGATGATGTTGAGCAGCACAGCTTCAGATCACCCCGCCCTTTCCTATCAGAGTGTTCTCGAAGAAGTTGTCCCCGATAACCGAGGGCATCGACACTTCCAACAGGAGCGCGGGGCCAACGCCGGTGAACGAGTGTCCCGTACCGGGTGCAATCGCAAGCGACGCACCCTCCGGCAGCAAAAGCTCTTCCTTTCCAAGTTTTACCCGCAGAGTTCCTTTGACCACAAAGAAAGTCTCATGCTTCTTCAGGTGATGATGGTAGGGACAGGTTTGGCCATCGAAGACAAAAAGAAACTTGCCGCAGTAGCCGAAGCTTGTTTCATTGGCGATCCAAAACTCGGTCTCTCCGATTTCCTTAAAACGATTCAGGCCGAAATGAAGCGGTAATGGGGTTACTGACGGCATAGTCAAACGCCATTCCGCAATTTGCGATTGGATCTCTTTGAGTGCCGTTTGACGCTCAGAATCATGCAGCTCTATGGCTTCAAACTCTGACATCCTCTACTCCCTTCCAGATACGAGTTGATCGTTCATCGCAAATGCCTTTTGCGGCTTCTATGAAAGAAACTCAGCTTCGCCCGTCGAGATCACCAATTCGAGGATTAGGTTGAATCACAACCTTAACTACTCGCCCACTTTGTAACGCGGCCAGTGCGTCGTTAAACTGCCGCAAAGGATACGTTGCGGTAGAAACCAGGCGTCGAAAAATAGGCGCGTGTCGCCGGACGGTGTCCAATGCCGAAGGGAAAGTGTGGAGAATGGCCTTTGATCCCCGGACGGTGATTTCGCGTTCATAAATGTGGTAAGGAAACACGCTCGCTGTTGCCTTTGGAGCAGACACTCCGAACATCAGCATCGTCCCACCCGGAGCCGTACGCTGCACTGCGGTTTCGATCGCAACAGGGTCGCCAGTTGCGTCGATTACCAATTCTGCTTCGTGTTTATCCAACGCTTCTGGATGTATGACGATTGCCGGCAACAATTGGCGCGCAATCCTGGCCCGCTCGGCGTTCGTTTCAACAACGAGGATCGGTCCAATTCCCCGCAAATCCAGGAGCAGCGTAAGAAGCATGCCCATGGTGCCGGCGCCAAAAATGATTGCGCTCATGTTGGCTCTTGGTTTCAGTTGGTCGATGCCTCGGAGGGCGCATGCAATCGGCTCGATAATCGGTCCGCAATCCAGGGGAAAGCCTTCCTCAAGGAGATAAATGTTGCGACGAGGGACGCCAACGAACTCCGCCCATGCGCCACTGCGGGTGCCGCCAATCGCACCCCACTGCGCGCAGAGATTGCCTCGCCCTCGTTGGCATTGCGGGCACAAGCCACAGTGGAGGGAAGGGTCGACAGCGACTCGATCACCCACGCGGAATGTTTTCTCCACTTTGGGGACCTCAACAATTTCTCCCCACGGTTCGTGCCCGGGGATCAGGGGATAACGTAAGTTGGGCAAGCCTTCATGCAGAAGGTGCATGTCGGTGCCGCAGATGCCACATCCCAAAACTCTGACAATCACTTCGTCGTCGATGAGCGCCGGATCATCGACAATCTCTACGTTAGCGACGCCCGGCTGGGCGATTACTACTGCACGCATGCGATTCGCTCCTGATCGTGCCGCTGGGGAAATCGAAACATGGGATCCGCGTTGCTACCAGAGGGACCAGCCACCGTCGACGACCAGGTCAATTCCGGTAATAAAACTACTTTGCTCGGATGCAAGAAAGCGCACTGCATGCGCCACTTCACGGGGGTCGCCGAACCGGCCAATCGGAGTCATCTGTTGAAGAGCCTTCTTGGCTTGCTCATTCACTATCCCGTCGGACTGCTCCGTGAGGAACATTCCCGGACTCACTGCGTTGACGGTAATTCCCCAGTGGGCCACGGCGACGGCAAGGTCGCGGGTCAGATTCAACACTCCTCCCTTGGAGGCATGGTAGGCAGGTTGACGGGTTGGGCCCAGACCGTCTTTATTGATCGTCGGCAGTAATCCGCCATAGTAATCACTATTCATAGCTAGTGTTGAATACACCGATGCAATGTTGATGATCCGTCCCCAGTTTTGATCGCGCATATGGGGAATCGCCGCTTTCGCCATGAAAAATAGGCTATCCAGATTGGTGCTCATCACTTCGCGCCAGTCCTTCTCCTCGTGATTGAGCAGTGGACCTAGAAAAGATATCCCGGCATTATTGACCAAGATATCCACGCGTCCAAAATTGGCCATGCATTCTCTGACCATGCGCCCGCGATCCACTTCGACAGTCACGTCGCCCGGAACAAGGGCGAGCCGGCTCCGGTCCTTTTCAGGTATCAGACTCGCGGTTTCTTCAAGGGATTTGATGCGGCGGCCGCTGATCAGGCAGTAGGTGCCATTCGCCACAAACTCCTGTGCCATTACACGGCCGAGGCCACTTCCACCGCCAGTTACGATTGCTGCTCGAGGGTTCACGGGCGACACCTCCGTTCACTCGTTAGCAACGACTCTGTCGCCGGACCGTTCGGGAAATTCATTGAAGCGCAAAGCTATACAAGCGGTGATTGGCTGTCAAGCACTTTTTGTTGAAATTTCAATACAGAAATGACTGTTTCTGGAATTTCAAACTTTCTTGACAATCCGATAATGGCCGCGCTAATGTCGCAAAATCTAAGCACTTCTTGCATCCGGGATTTCGTTCCGGTATGGCAGGGCATTATTGGGGCGGAGGCCCCGGTTTCGATTTGAATTTCCCGGTAACGAAGGAATGTTTCTCGAAGGGGGCCAGATGAGAAGGCGTGATTTTCTTTACTCAGCGGGAGGGCTGGCAGGATTGGCACTCGGCCCCACGGAGTTTGGTGTCTCGGCGGCTGCCGACTCTCAGCAGAATGGGCCGACCGACAAGATCGTCGGAATGTATATCCACCAGCATTGGCCTTATAAGCACCCTTACGCAGCACGGACCTGGACGGTTGACGACTATAGCGGGTATGCGGACGGCCTCAAAAGGCTGGGCTACAACATGGTCATGATTTGGCCGGTACTGGAAACCATGCCGAACCCACTGACGCCAAGCGATGTTGCTGAAGTCGATAAAATATCCAAAGTCATCGACATTCTCCATCGTGACTTTCAAATGCAGGCGTACATCGCGCTCTGTCCCAATGTTGGCGCGAGGAACGAGGAAGCCGCTAAGTTCGAATTCGAGAAAAGGCATTTTTTCTATTGTGACATGCGTGTTGATCCCAGCGATCCCGTAGCTCTCGGAAAGATGATTCGATGGAGGGAGTCGCTGCTTCGTCCGTTGGCCCAGATGGATGGTGTCCTACTCATCGACAGCGATCCGGGTGGATATGCCGGCTCGAACAACGCAGAATTCGTGACACTATTCGGCGAGCACCGCAAGATGCTCAGTCGGTTGCGGCCAGGCATAGAGCTGTATTACTGGATGCATCAAGGCTGGGAGGGCTACTGCCGGCTCTATCAGACAGCGGACTTCGGGAGCCACGGCTGGGGAACGCCCCAAGAAGCGGAAGATATGCTCGCGCGGATGAAACGGCTCGATCCGAAGCCCTGGGGCATTACAATCCACACGGTCGGCGATCCGCCCAACGGAACGAACCTCAAAATGGCGGAAAAATTTGGCCTTGCGGCCAACGCCTTGGCCTTCAACTACAATGCCATTGAATATGAGCCTTCCTTTCCCATGACGAACTTTGGGGATGACAATGCGTATAACTCGGGAAGGGCTCTCGCGCCCGGTGGGACCATTGCCAACGCCCAAACTCATTGTGCACAGCTGCCGAATACATTCGCTTTCGCACAGGGCGCATTAGGAAGAACTCGACCTAAAGAATCTGACTATGCTCATTTTGGCGACGCCCTGATTCCGGGACAGGGCGGCTTGATTGCGCAAGCCTGGGAATTGCTGCCAAGCAAGGATGTCGACGCGATGGGTGCCATGGCAGACAGACTGGAGGCCGTCCCGCCGCAGGATCTGACGCCAGGTTCCCTGAAGGGGCTGCTACTCGGAGACGCACATCGATTCATGAATGACCTGGCGATGATCCTACGGTTAAAAGCTGCCTATGTGGTCTTTGTCTCGGCCTTGGAAACCGGCACCGACAGCAAGAAGTCTTTAAATAATTTTGTCACGGCGGTAGAACGGTGGCAGGCTCGGCACGGCTACGAAGGCGCCTTACGTTGGCCCGGCTTTGATAGTGAGTTGAGAAAACTGAACTCGCCAGCTATCAATGCCGTGCTCGATGAAAAGCCCGAGGGGAGCACGCCCTATGATCGAGTCGAAGATCGGCTGCGAAAGTTAGAAACGTTTACGGCTCGCCTGCTCGAAGCGATGAAAAAGAGCGCGCAAGGTTCTTAGACGTAGCCGGCAACTAGCGTTCACCGTTTTGCAGGAGTTTTCGCCAAGGGAACGGTATGGGAAAAACAGATTCATGTCGATCGCCCGGCAAGCTGCAAAAGGTTTGTTCCGCTTTTTTTGTCGCTTTTTTCCTTCTCCTGCTGCTTCACCTCCCACTCCGGGGACAGCAACAAGATCCGCCGGCCGAAGGGCCGTCTTCGCGAGCGTACCACGAGGGGCTAGCCCTGCTGAACTCTGGAAACTATGAGGAGGCTTTGAATCATTTCCGGCAAAGCAGCGAACTTGCTCCAGGCAAGCCGGAGCCTTTGTATCTTGAAGGAGTGGCACTCACACTGATGGGGCGTGTAAAAGAAGCGAATGAGGCATTCAAAAAGTCGCTGGCTATCGACAACCGATTTTGGATCGCTCGCAGAGGGCTGGCTACGAATTATCTGCGCGAAGGACAGGTGGACGCGGCATCTGCCGAACTCCAAACAGTCTTGAAAGAGGCGCCCGCGGACGCCGCCAGCAACATTCTTGCTGGGCAAATCCACTTCGTCAAAAAGGAATGTGCATTAGCACTCACGCGGTTTAAGATTGCAGTTGAGCTTGTCGAGCGGGACACCCAGGCGAGTCTGATGGCGGCGGAATGCCAGATTGAAACCGGACAAACTATTTCCGCCGACGCGACGCTGCGAAAACTCGCCGGCGACACGAAGCTTGAACCGCGATACCGATTCAAAATCGGTTGGCTCTACGGCCGCATGGGTTCCTTTGCCGAGGCCCTTCAGATCTTCGACTCACTGCCTGAAAACTACCCTGATCCCCTAACCCGGGGATATGCGCTGGCTATGGTCCATTTTGAGTTGCGCCACTATGCCGAATGTATTCAAATTTTAGAGCGACTCAAGTCGCAGAACATCGACGACGGCGATCTTTTCGCGCTCATGGGAGTGGCCTACGACCGACTCGGCAAGACGCAGGATGCCTCTGAAGCTTTTGCGCATGGGATTCGCGTCGATCCGAAAAACGAAAGCAACTATTTGAATTTGGCCGCTCTCTCGGCTCATCTCGGAGAGTGGGACCCGGCGGTGCAATCGGTTAACGCTGGGATACGGCAGCTTCCACGGTCTTATCGGCTTTACCTCTGCCGCGGTCTGCTATATCAGAAGCAAGGAAACGCTCTTTCCGAACAGGACTATCGAAGGGCGATAGAGTTAGCCCCAAAATCTCCGCAACCTTATGAGGCTTTGGCGTTATCGCAGATTGAAAGCGGGCGTGCAAAAGAGGCCCTGAAACTGTTACAGGAGGCCGACCGCATCGCCCCAAAAGACCCAGGCAATTACTATTTGCAAGCTGAGGCCCTGCTTCGCATGGGCGCGCCTGTGAACTCGCCGAATTATCACGAAGCTCTGCGAGCCTTGAACACCTGCCTGGCTCTGGATAAAGAATTCATCTACGCTTACTACGATCGCGGAAAACTGGAACTCGGAGCCAAGGATGCAGAGAGTGCCATTGCCGACCTTGAGAGCGCCAGGGCACTCAGACCCGAATCTACCGATATCCTCTATAAGCTCGCCCAAGCCTACCAAAAAGCGGGTCGAACGCAGGAGGCGGCTGAATTGTTTGACCTGCGGCAAAAGATGGACGAGAAACAACTGGAAGACTACAACCAATTCATGCTGAATGGACTGGCGACGCACCACCCAGATCATCCATAGCGGCGACGTCGTCCCAACGCTCGGCAGCCGCTACGTGTAAGCGGTCCTCGGATTATTTCATTAGAGAAATTACTGATTCACTGTAGGACAAAGACCTTGACAGTGTTTAAAAGGCCGTGTTAAGAAACGAGTGCCCTCGTACAATCAACGGGGCACTAGACAATCCTTGAATCAGCGAACCGAGATGCTGTTCGAAGACCAATGCGGTTGGGGTGCCGTGCAAGAGGCCTGGCTTACTTGGATTTCGTCCAAGTGGACATGACGCTGCGCCCGGTGTGCACGCGGGATGGTATATGAAGCGAAGTTCAGGCCCAGCGCAAACGAGTGGTATTCCTCCGGTTAACGGGGACACTCGGTTGAAATGGTACGGCCAGATGTGCTCGATCCGAGCCTTCGAATTAGAAATCGTCTCGCTCAACAAAGCGGGGCTGATTCCCGGGACGGCGCACCTGTACATCGGAATGGAGGCCATTGCGGTGGGGGCCTGCGCAGCCATGAAGGACGAGGATTTTCTAACCAGCACGCATCGCGGCCACGGACACGCGATCGCCCGCGGTTTGGACCTTGGCAGAATGATGGCGGAAGTTTTGGGTCGGATGGACGGATACTGCCGAGGGAAGGGAGGCAGCATGCACATCACCGACATCACGCGGGGCATGCTCGGTGCGGATTGCATCGTCGGCGGAGGCATTCCATTGGCGGTTGGGGCGGCGCTTGGCAGTCGATTGAAAGGGAAAAAATCGGTAGTCTTTTGCTTCTTCGGAGAAGGTGCCTGCAATCAGGGATCCTTTCACGAGGCTTTGAATATGGCATCAATTTACAGGCTCCCATTAGTCTTCCTTTGTGAAAATAATCTTTGGGCGCTCAGCGCTCCGTTTGCCGAGACAACCGCGGGCGGGAGCGTTGCCGGCCGGGCGTCGTCGTACGGAATTCCAGGAGAGAAGGTCGACGGAAACGATGTCGAGGCGGTGTTCACGGCAGTCGACAAGGCAGCCGTACGTGCATGTCAAGGGATGGGGCCTTCGCTTCTCGAATGCGTCAGCTACCGGTGGGAAGGGCATTCGATCTTCACTCGAGTCGAGAACCGCCCGCAGAAAGAAATAGAAGAGTGGAAGAAAAGGGATTCCATTGAGCGATATCGTGCTCATCTATTAAAGTTGAAGATCGCCACGCCTGAGGTGCTCCATCAAATTGACCTTGAGGTCGCTGACGCAGTTTCCGCGGCTGTGACCTTTGCAAAGAATAGCCCTCAACCGAAAAGGGAACAGGCCACGGAGGACGTCTATTCGTGATCCCTCCAATGAAAATCACCACGTACGTAGAGGCTCTGAACGAGGCTTTAAGAGAAGAGATGCGTCGCGATGCACTCGTGTTTGTGATGGGCGAGGATGTCGCCAAGATGGGAGGATTGTTCAAGGTGACTCAGGGGCTGTTCGAAGAGTTTGGAGCGCAACGTGTGATCGATACGCCCATCTCCGAGGCGGCGATCGCGGGAGCTGGTGTGGGGTCTGCACTGGTGGGTGCGCGCCCGGTCGTCGAATTTCAATTTCTGGATTTCATTACCATAGCGATGGATCAAATTGTTAACCATGCGTCCAAGCTGCGCTACATGACCGGTGGCATGGTGTCGCAGCCCATCGTTTTCAGAGCGCCCGTCGGAGCGGGAATTGGACTAGGCGCCCAGCATTCACAATCACTCGAAGCTTGGTTTGTCCACATTCCCGGTCTCAAGGTCGTGATGCCGTCGACCCCCGCCGATGCTAAAGGCCTGCTGAAGAGCGCAATCCGCGATGACAATCCTATTCTTTTTCTGGAGCATCGGCTCCTATACAGCCAAAGTGGGCCGGTAGAAGAGGGAACCGAATATTCCGTGCCTCTGGGCGTTGCGGATGTGAAACGCAACGGAAAGGACATCACCGTAATCGCGACAGGGCGGACGGTACCATTGGCGCTCACGGCAGCAATAAACCTTGCGGCGGAAGGGATTGAGGTCGAGGTCATCGATCCTCGAACGCTGAAGCCGCTCGATACCGCCACCATGGTCAAGTCTGTCAAGAAAACGAATCGGCTGGTCGTGGTGAATGACGGTTGGCGGACCTGCGGATACGCAGCCGAGCTCATAGCAGTGATGATTGAGGAGTGTTTCTTCGATCTTGACGCTCCGATCCGGCGAGTCTGCTCGGAAGACGTGCCTATGCCTGTGGCCACGTCGCTCCAAAAAGCGGTGATGGTTTCGGAAGAGCACATTGCGATGGCTTGCCGAGCGGTTCTTGCGGCCTGAGCCAGGCGCGTCGAGCCAGCCAACAAAATCGGGGGAGGCCCAATAATGCAGGCTCTGGTGAAAACTGGCGGGAGAGTAGAGGACCTGGATCTTAAGGAATGGCCCGACCCCCAACCCGCACCGGACGAGGTGAAACTGAGGATCGCCGCCGCGGGAATCTGCGGCACAGACATACATATCATCAAAGGCGAGTGGCCTTGCAATCCTCCAGTTGTACTGGGGCACGAATTCTGCGGAACTATCGTCGAAGTGGGATCGCAGGTCCGTCGCTTTAAGGTTAACGACCGAGTTGTTGCCTCAAATCCTGCCCGGACCTGCGGCAATTGTTATCACTGCAGGGTCGGCAATCCCTTCATGTGCCTTCACAGAATTTCTGCCGGTTACATGATTGACGGGGCCTTCGCCGAATACATCTGCATCCGTGGGGAGCGCTGTCACCCTCTACCGGACCATGTTTCCTTTCGGCAGGCGGCGCTCGGAGAGCCAATGTCGGTTGCCATTCATGCGGTGATCGAGCGAACAGCGGTTCATGCCGGTGATCTTGTACTTGTTTCTGGTGCGGGTTCGGTCGGGCTACTTACCATGCTCGTCGCAAAGCTGGAAGGTGCGCGTGTCATTGTAGCCGGAATTACCAAGGACCAGTCGCGACTAGCGCTCGCAAAAAGCTTGGGCGCCGACTTCGTTGTGGACAGTTCCAAGGAAGACTTGCTAGGAATCGTCCGAGCACTCGATAACGAAGGGGCCGACTTGGTGTATGAGTGCTCGGGGGCCGCAGCTTCTCTCGCTCACTGTTGGGAAGCCGTCAAGAGGGAAGGGACGCTGGCACAAGTCGGAATCTACCCCTCACGCATTGAAACGGATCTCAATAAGGTGGTCCTGAAAGAATTAAGGGTAGTAGGGTCGTTTGGCTACGTTTGGAACTCATGGCACCGCTGCATCCAGTTGCTGAGTGAAGGTAGAATCGACACGCAAGCGTTGATTTCGCATGAGCTTCCGCTCAGTCAATTTCAGGAGGCCTTTCGCATCACCCAGGATGGCACGGCCACGAAAGTGGTTTTCAACCTGAGTATGACGTGAAGTCCGTGCGCCAGCCCAAGTGGAGTCGCATACGTCTTTGCTAAGTTGACGGGAGCATCCTTTCATCGCAAGGTTCTCCACTGTCGCCGGCAGCAGCACGAAATGAACCGAAGATCTCGATCAGGCATAGGAGCATGGATGAGGATAATTCGCCACAAAGATGAGGCCGGACAAATTTGCTATTCCGCGCAACAAAACGATGGGGTAGCGTTACGAATCATCGGGGATATATTCGGCAAATATGAAGTCACGAACACCGCCAGCAAAGTCAACAAATTGTTAGCTCCGGTAGAACCAGCCGCAATTTGGTGTATCGGCCTGAACTATCGACATCACGCGGAAGAGAGTGGGCTCCCCATACCCGAGTTCCCTGTGGTTTTCGCGAAGGGTCCGAATTCCATTCAAAATCCGGAAGATCCGATATTCGTTCCGACGTGGCTGAAGAGCGACGAAGTCGACTATGAGGGCGAGTTAGTCGTGGTAATCGGGAAGGCCTGCAAGAATGTCTCCCGCCAATCAGCTTTGGATTACGTTCTCGGATACTGTTGCGGCAATGACGTAAGCGCTCGCGATTGGCAGCTCAAGAAGGGCGGAGGCCAATGGTGCCGAGGAAAGACCTTCGACACTTTTGCGCCGTTGGGACCTTGCCTCAAGACCAAGGATGAGATCCCGAATCCCAACAACCTTCGGCTTCAAACGATTCTAAACGAGGAGATCGTTCAGGAAGGAAACACCAACGATATGATTTTTGACGTGGCTAGCCTGATTGAGTTCTTGAGCGGAAGTACGACACTGCTCCCGGGAACGGTAATCTTCACAGGAACGCCCCAAGGTGTCGGCATGGCGCAAAAGCCGCCGCGATGGCTGAAGCCTTGTGAAACCGTCACGGTCGTAATTGAAGACATCGGTTCTCTTCATAACCCCGTTGCCATGGAGCCGACATCGTCGGGCAAGGCTCGGTAGGGGTCCTTTCGTGTTGTTCAGCGGACGCAATTGTTTTGGCGGCTCGCTCTTCGTGCTGGAGGAAATTTGGAAACACAGACAAGCGTTCCGGCAGGAAAAGGAAAGCTGGACGCTCTCGCGGATCGGCACCTTGGTGGCAGGACAAATCCAGTTATTCTTGCCCTATTTGCTCACCCTGACGATGCCGAATTCCTTTGCGCAGGAACTCTTGCGCATCTCGCCGGACGAGGCTTGAAAATTCACATCGCGACCATGACCGCAGGGGACTGCGGCAGCACCACACTTTCTGGCGCAACGATAGCGAAAATTCGCCGTGGAGAGGCGGGGCGTGCAGCGAAACTAATCGGTGCTCGATATTTTTGCCTGAACGAAAGAGATCTCAACATCTTTTACAACCGGAAGACTCTCGCGAAAGTAACGGAACTCGTCCGGCTCACCAACCCTTCGATCGTTTTCACGCACTCGCCCGTCGATTACATGGTAGACCACGAAACGACAAGCCAGCTCTGTCAGACCGCGTGCTTTGGCGCCATGGCTCCTAACTTTCGAACCGGAAATAGCAGGTCCGCAAAACCTCTTCGTGCCGTCCCACACCTTTATTACACCGAACCTTTCGGAGGCCGGGACATCTTCGGGAAGGAAGTTCAGGCGACGTTGTTTGTCGATATCTCCGCAACACTTTCCCGCAAGGCAGAAATGCTCTCGTGTCACGAAAGCCAGCAAGATTTTCTGCGCGCCCAACAGGGCATATCCGGTCTACTGGACATGATGCGCGCCATGGCAGACCGCGCCGGAAAGATTTCATATTTAACGTCGGCAGAAGGATTTCGCCAGCACTTAGGGCAAGGTTTTCCCCAGGAGGAATTGCTCTGGTTTTTTCTGCCGGATTTGGTCGCGACAATTAAGACTTAAAGCCGCCAAGGCGATGGCGAGATTTTCCCTCCTGTGCGCGATGGTTCCTAAATGAGTACGGCCCCGCTTTGATGTAGTTTCTTCCTACAATCCTAGTTTCATTAGAGAAACACATAATTCTCCATAGAAAAATAACTTGACACCGTGTTGAGCGCCATGTTACGAAGTCTTGATTCTGTTGCTGTTCCGTACGCGACCAAACCGTTCTCGCAGTTGCATTGCCGGTCCGTCAGCACCTGCGAATAGAGCGAACGACCGTCGAGAGTCGCGTACGGCCGCCACAGAACCGGCGTCCGATCGAGATCAAGTGGATGGGTATTCGGGTTCGATTGAACACTGCAAATCATGGCTTTGGTGGCTTTTTAAACGGTTCGGGATCTTGAAAATAGACATTCCTGGGTGGGTCCGATGATTTTCGATCAGGGAGGACAAAATATGTCTGGCAAACAGCTCATCAAGTTCCTGGCGACTGGCTTCTTGGCCGCCTTCTTAGGATTCGCCGGTTCCGGCCTGGGATTGGCTCAGGAGGCGGTCACCGGTACGTTTCGAGGCGTGGTCACGGACTCGTCGGGTGCGATTGTTCCGAATGCGAAAGTGAAAGCTCTGCAGATTGGAACAGGATTGGTCCGCGAGGCACAAACCAATGAACTAGGAAGCTATGTCATTCCGGGATTGCCTCCCGGAGAATATGAACTCACTGCGAGCGCTCCGAGTTTCAGCACGATTGAGCGACCGTCGGTCCAGTTGATGGTGGCTCAAGACGAGACGGTTGATTTCAAATTGGCCGTTGGGTCAACCACTCAGACCTTACAAGTAACGTCCGAGCCGCCGGCGCTGACAACGACGCCTGCGGCAATCGGAACGGTCATCAGCCAACAACAAGTGGCCGACCTACCGCTAAATGGCCGTCAGTTCACTCAATTAATATTGCTAACGCCAGGCGCCTCTCCTCATCCTGGAGGGCAGCAGAGCACTTTTACGGTTTCCGAAGGTGCTGGTGGGATTAGTCCTGCGGTAAACGGCCAACGGGGTACGCAAAACAATTACACCCTGGACGGAATACCGAATAATAGCCTCTTCTTCGATTCTTGGGCGATCAGTCCTCCGCCTGATGCCATAGCAGAATTCAAGGTACAGTCCCAGATCGTTGACGGCCAATTGAATATGTCCTCCGGTGCCAATGTGAACTTGGTCGTCAAATCTGGCACAGATGATCTCCATGGAAACGCGTGGGAGTTTGTGCGGAACGACGTGTTGAACGCCCGGAACGCATTTGATACAACGAAGCCGCCTTATACACAAAACCAGTATGGTGTAACGATTGGCGGTCCCGTTTTTCTCCCACACTATGACGGACGGGAAAAACATACCTACTTCTTCGGCTACTGGGAAGGCTTCCGGTCGAGTCAAGGGGTAACCCAACAAGTCAGTGTTCCTACTGCCGCGGCGCGCTCAGGAGACTTCTCGGGTTTCTTGGGGCCCCAAATCGGCACGGATGATCTTGGTCGCCCTGTATTACAAGGCGAAATCTTTAACCCGTATACTGCAAGGAACGTGACTGCCGGTACGACCGATCCGGTAACCGGCTTGATGGCAGTGGCGAGTGGACTGGTAACGGACCCATTCCCGGGCAACGTGATTCCTCAGTCGATGATAATGCCTCAATCACAATTCATGATGAATCACTTTTATCCAATGCCGAACCTGCCGGGCGAAACCAATAATCTTAAGCTCGCGAATCAACAGACCGTGGATAACGACCAATTCGGAGTCAAAATAGACCAAGTCTTTCGAAACAATGACACGTTCAACGGAGCCTTTTACCGTTCCAAGCCAAGCCAGCTCACTCCCACTGGTTTGCCAATCAATCCATCCCGAAACTCCAACCAGACTGATAGCGTCGGCATCGGCTACACGCACCTCTTCGACCCGACGCTTCTTTTTACCGCGCGGTACGGATATACCTACAGCAATTGGCAATCCACTTTTGGCACGCCTGGGTCTACAGCTACGGCGGCTTCTTGCGGCGTGGGGCAATTTTTCCCGGAAAGAAATGGAATTCCGCTTTGTTTTTGGAATGTTCCCTCGCCTCAATACACCGATGCCCAACAGTTTTCTATACCTTTGGGACCCCAGAAGACGAATTCGGTTTCAGTTGACGTGGCAAAAACCAAAGGCAATCATGAACTGGGCGCAGGAATTCTTTACTTTCATCTCCATAGCTTCGACGACGGTTGGGGCATGCAAGCAAATTGGTCGCCGGTCCAGACCATGGAGCCCGGGTTCTTTAACACCACAGGAAACGCTGGCGCTAGTTGGCTCTTGGGCTTGAACGACAGCACCGCTGGCCAGGTTGGAGATACGTCAGCCAACTTTTCGTCCAATTGGTGGGGAGGGTACCTTCAGGATAAGTGGAAGGTTTCTTCGAAGCTGTGGTTGCAAGTTGCGGTGAGATACGACTTTGTGAGTCCCCCTTCCTTTTATAACGGTTTTTGGAGCGGCATCGACTGGGACGAAAAAATTTTTCGCGTAACCCAACCGGTACCTCCCCAATTTCCAGTTGCGAACATCAGGAGCACCTGGTTTGATCCCCAATACAACGGAATTCAACCGCGTTTTGGTTTTGCCTACAACGTATCGCCCAAAACTGTCGTCCGCGGGGCGTTTGCCATTTTTGACGACCATGACAATAACTGGATTGAGCCGATTCAAGGCGGTCGCGAAAAATGGCCCTATGCCGCAACGGTAGTCGGCCTCGTCAACCAGCAAAACATTGAGCCGGCCAGTGTGGCGTGTCGAACGGTGAATGGTACACCGACGTGCGGTCCCGACACGATTTTGTATAACTATCCCGCGTCAACTACCTTTTATGGTCCAAATTCTCCGGTAGCTACGGGACCGTCCACTAACCCTCGGGAGCGCATTCCGTATGCGATGGAATACAATCTCACGGTTGAACGTGCCATCACTCACTCTCTGACCCTGGATGTTGGTTACGTGGGTTCCCTGGGACGCCATTTGTTCGTTGAGCAGACTGTCAATACTGCGCCGGAGCCGGGGACAGGCGCTTTGACCCCGAGGCTGCCTTTACCAAACTTCTCCCCTGGATTTACTTACGCCAACAACATCGCGAATTCCACGTATAACGCTTTGCAAATCAAACTCGACAAGAGATTTTCGAACGGATTGACCTTCCTGGCTTCCTACACTTACTCAAAGTGCTTGGATCCAAAGTCTGACGCGTTTAGTGGTCTAGGCGTGGATGCTTATGACTTGAGAAGATTCTGGGGACGTTGTGATTTTGACCTAAGACACATTTTCGTGTTTAGTTCGATCTATCAGCTACCGTTTGGCAAAGGTAGAACGTTCCTCACAAACGCCAGCGGAGTCGAAGACGCATTCCTCGGGGGCTGGGACATTGGCGGTATAGTCTCCGTGCAATCGGGTTTGCCTTTCACCGTTGGTGTAACGGGCGATCCTGCAAACGTGGGTTCGGGGGCCTTCCAGACGGCTGAACTGGTGGGAAATCCGGATCCACCAGGATTTAAGCGAACCACACAGGAGTGGTTTGATACCTCGGCGTTTGCCGAGCCGACATTCGGAACGTTTGGAAATTCCGGCAGAAATATCTTGAACTTCCCCGCGTACAGGAATTTTGACTTCTATGCGTCCAAGAATTTTGCCTTCACGGAGAGGCTCAAGCTTCAATTTAGGGCAGAATTCTTTAACATTTTCAATCATCCGACCTATGGACAGGGATATTCAGGAGTTGGCGGAGGTCAGGTGATGGACGTCGGAACTCCCAGCTTCGGGCAACTACTGAGCGCCTCTCCGCCGCGAATCATTCAATTTGGGATGAAGTTCTTCTGGTAGGGTTCCGGTCGCCCCGACAGCTGAACAATGCTCGGGTCGCCTTGAGTCGCCTGAAGGGCTGCAACCGTGAACGACATGGTCGCAACATCCTCAGAGATTTTAAGGACCAATGAAGACGCAAACTGTTTTCCGCCTGTTTCTTTTGTGCGGCATTTCCTCGGCGATCTCAGCGCGCACTGCGGATTGGCCAACGTTCGGGCACGATCCGCAGCGTACAGGATGGGCCTTTGAAGAGACAATCCTCAACAGAGAGAACGTCGCTGGGCTGGCACTTCGCTGGAAAGTTCACCTGAAGAACGAGCCCAAATCTCTCCTTTCCCTCACGGCTCCGGTGGTGGCCAGTAACGTTCTAACGGCCCATGGGTTCAGGACCGTCGTTTATGTTGCAGGAACTTCCAATACCTTGTTCGCATTAGACGCGGAGGACGGGCAGCTCATCTGGAGCGATACTTTCGAATCCAAGGTCCTGCCGAAAGAGCAGGGATATTGGCTCTGTCCGAATGCTCTGACCGCCACGCCGACAATCGACCGTCTCAGAAATACCGTTTTCGCGATCGCTGAAGATGGCAAGCTTTACGGTTTGGATTTAGGTTCTGGAATAAACAGGTTCGGCCCTGTCCAGTTCGTACCTGCGTTCTCGAAAAACTGGAGCCTCAATCTGGTTGATCAGACTGTTTACACCTCCGTGTCGGGTAACTGCGGCGGATCGAGACCCGGGCTCTATTCCATGGACATCGGGCAACCTAGCCGTCCTGTCATCCACCAATTGTTCACGGCTACGAACGGCGCCGGCGTCTGGGGGCGGGGCGGCCCAGTGATCGGAAGTAACAGAATTTATGGCGCGACGGCCGACGGTGATTTTGATCCGTTGGCTGGAAACTATGCGGATAGCTTCATTGCGGCGACCGTTTCTAACCTGGAGCTCGTCGATTATTACACTCCTTTTAACTGGGCGCACATCCAGGAATACGATCTTGACCTGGCGTCTTCCAGCCCGGTCTATTTCGCGCATAAGACTTACAACCTGCTCGCCGGTGGAGGCAAGCAGGGGTATCTCTATCTACTCGATGCCGATTCTCTGGGTAACAAGGACCACCAGACTCCGCTATTCGTTACGTCGCGCCTCGCAAATGACGAGGAAACCTACGAGGCGAACGGCATCTGGGGAGCTCTCTCAGCCTGGAGAGATTCGGACGATCAAACGTGGCTGTATGCGCCGCTTTGGGGCCGGCTCTCGAACGCGGCGCCAACATTTTCCCGGACAAACGGACCTGTCGTCCACGGAAGCATTGCGGCTTTCAAGGTAAAAGTTGCGGATCGCAAGCCCGTTCTGGAACCGGTGTGGCTATCGGGTGATTTGAATCTGCCGGAACCAGCGGTGATCGCCAACGGAGTATTGTTCGTGTTATCGAACGGCGAAAATGCGCGACAGACTCACGAGGGAGGAATCATCACCCAAAAGTGGACATTGCTCAGCGATGCGGAAAAATTGCAGAACACCAGGAACGCTGTCCTCTACGCGCTAGACGCGAAGACGGGAAATGTGTTGTATCAGAGCGCGGATGCCATGCACGGCTGGGTACACTTCAGTGGCTTGGCCGTTGCCCAAGGACAGATTTTCGCCGTGGATCATGATTCGTGGGTGTACTGTTTCGGTCTGAAGTCGAGGCCTTAGTGGAGCGACTTCGGTAGGCCAGCAAAGAGTTTACTAGCGAGGTTGGACTATGGGAAGGTACTGCCGTCGCACGTTTCTTCAGGTTTCAACGGCTGTATGTGCCAGCGCCGCCGTCGGTAATCTGGTCGCCAGTATGGGAGAGCAGGCCCTTCCGCTAGGTCTTGTGGTATCGGTCCCACCCGGCGGCGACCCTGACAAAGCCATTGCTAAGGTTCACAAACTTGGCTTGCCCACCTGCCAAGTGGTTGTCGGCGAACCTTCGCTCAAATTGGCCACTGAACTCCGGAGCGCGCTCGATCGTTACGGAGTCGAGGCAACAACGCTGATCTCCCTCGGTCCAAGGCCACTGGTGTTCAACTTATCCGAGGGCCCGATAACTATCGGCTTGGTCCCACGAGAATACCGGACTCAAAGAATCGAAAATCTCCAGAGAACTTCCGACATGGCCAAGCAATGCGGGATACCGGCCGTCCACACCCACTGCGGTTTCATTCCAGAGAATCTTAATGACCCCTTGTATGGTGAAGCCGTCGACGCCATACGCAAGGTAGCCTCCTACTGCCAAGCCAACGGTCAACATTTCTATTTTGAAACAGGACAGGAAACGCCGATTACTTTACTCAGAGCCATTGGCGATGTCGGCTTGCCTAACATCGGGGTCAACTTGGACACCGCGAATTTAATTCTCTACGGTAAAGGCAATCCCGTCGACGCTCTCGATGTTATCGGGACCTATGTTCGTGGAATGCATGCTAAGGACGGCTTGTTTCCAACCGATCCCCGCGGGTTGGGAAAAGAAGTCCCTATCGGCCAAGGGAAAGCTAATTTCCCCCAGATCATCGGAAGGCTCAGGCAATTGGGCTATCGTGGGCCTGTGACCATTGAAAGGGAGACTGAAGGTTCCCAACAACTTGAGGACGTAGAGAAGTCGGGTGCGTATCTCAAAGAATTAATCGGGCAAGCCTACGGTTCTGCGGGTTGAATCAGTCAATGAACACAGCAAAAAGCGGCGAGTATCTTTAGGTATTTTTTAAGGAGCTCAGAAAATGCCGAACAAGCCTGGCAACACGGTCGGTAGACGCGAATTTCTTGGCGGTGCTGCCGCGGCCGGTTTCATGATCGTCAAGCCGCAGTCCGTGCGCGGAACGACAGCCAATTCCACAATTCGGTTGGGCCTCCTAGGCTGCGGACGACGAGGCACCGGTGTGGCAACTTCCTTTGCTACCAACACCGCTGCTAGAGTGGTCGCTCTAGCCGACCTGTTTCAAGATCAGCTGGATGCTGCGAAGAAACACTTCGATGAAGTTGCTGTGCACCAAGGATACGCCGGTGTAGATCCTACGTTGATGTTCAGGGGACCCCATGCTTTCCATGAAATTGCGAATTCTAAAGAAGTAGACATGGTGCAAATCTCTACCTCCGATTTCTTCCACCCCGAACATTTAGATGCGGTTGTATCGGCCGGCAAACATGCCTATTGCGAGAAACCGGTGGCCGTGGATGTCACCGGTGCGAAGCGCATCCTTGAAAGCGGTAGGAAGGCGGATGGTCGACTTAGCCTTGACGTCGGTTTTCAGATTCGCAGCGCACCTCCTTATGTGGAACTAATCAGACGTATTCATTCCGGAGCAATTGGTCGCATCGCGTGTGGTGCAGCCTACTACCACGCCACGCACATTAATTACCCCCCGCGAAACCCCAACGCTTCGCCATTGGAACTAAGGATTCGCAACTTCTTTTGGGACCGGGTACTCTCCGGAGACACGATCGTGGATCAGACCATCCACGTGATCGATATCTGCAACTGGGCGCTAAAAGCCCATCCTCTTAAGGCAGTCGCTTCGGGAGGGCGCAATCTTGTCAACTCCGATTGGGGCAATACTTGGGATCATTTCGGTATGGTATTCACCTACCCGGATGACGTTCACGTGAGCATAAATCAATTCGCGGGCGGCGACGCAGTATGGGACGTTTCCGAGCGATTTTTCGGTACTAAGGGAGTTGCCGAAGCCCACTATTCCGGCGTCGTGGGGATCTATGGCGACGAACCTTGGGAATGGGAGGGCAGCACCAGCCCCTGTTCGACGCAGCCTGGACACGCCAACATATATGCCGTATCCAAGGCGGGAACAGCGCAAAAAACCGGGGGCGACTTCCTTGACGCTCTGCAATTCGCCGATGCCCAGAAGGACAAGGCATTCATCGAGAGTATTGTCACCGGAAAATATCACAACCAGGCTGCAAAGGGAGTTGAGTCCGCCCTCAGCGCCCAACTTGGGAGAATGGCTGCGTACACGGGCCGGCCCGTGACGTGGGACGAGTTGCTTGCCTCCAATCAGACCTATGACGCGGAAATCGAGGGCATTGATCTCAGCGAGTTCGCCTAATCTCGATGTCATGCCGTCTACCGGCGTTCGTCATAGGGACCTTATTGAAAACGCAAGAGTTCGCTTCTGCATTCTGCAAGGAGACCAATCGAAGTGGAGCGTTTTCGGAAATTTGAAGAACGGCATTATTGCGGGGCTCAATGAATTACCGCGAACTTTCAACCCCTGTGCTGACCATTGATCTCGATATTTTAGAGCACAACCTCGAACGGATGGCAGTTCTCGGCCGCAAAAACGGAATCCACCTTCGTCCTCATGCAAAAACACACAAGACACCGGAAGTCGCGCGAATGCAATTGGATCGAGCGGCAATCGGTCTGACCGTGGCCAAGGTGGGTGAGGCGGAGGTTTTCGCCGACGCGGGATTTGACAATATTCTTGTGGCAAATCCGATCTTCGGCGAGGAAAAACTTCAACGGCTGGCTCGCCTCGCTCGCGAACGCAATATCCTGGTTTCTCTCGACTCGGGCGCCGCGGCTGAAAGCCTCTCGCGCTCGGCAGCCGCCCATGGGGCGAATATCGGGGTGCTCGTGGAGTTTGATTCCGGTGCGCGACGCTGCGGTTTGGCGTCTGGCGCTGATTGCGTGGAATTGGCGACGAAAATCCAGAAAATGGCAGGACTCGAATTTCGTGGAGTGTTGACCCATTTTGGAAATATCTGGGGGACCCTCGAGGAGCGACGGGCGGAAACGGAGAAGGCAGCCACTAGAGTTGGCGCGGTGCTCGATGCTTTCCGCGCGGCACGAATGCCCGTTGAAATAGTTTCGGCGGGTTCCACTCCTTCCGCGCAGCTTACCGGCATTGTCGCTGGAGTCACCGAAATTAGGCCTGGAACCTATGTTTATGGTGATTTGAACACCTACTATCAGGGAGCATGCGGTCTCGAAGACTGCGCCGCTCGCGTCGTTACCACCGTCATTTCAACAGCTGTTCCGGGTTGCGCCATCATAGATGCGGGCTCCAAGACATTTTGTTCGGACATGCTCAGTTCAGGATCGAAGCATGGTTATGGATATATCGTCGAGGCCCCCGACGTCCCCATCGTAAAACTTAATGAAGAGCATGGTTTCCTAGACGTTTCGAAGTCTGCCAAGAAGTTTCAGGTTGGGCAGATATTGACCGTCATTCCCAATCACATCTGCACATGCGTAAACATGCACGATACGGTCGCCACGTTGCGACACGCAGAGGTTGTTGGTTCTTGGCGTGTAGCCGCAAGGGGAAAGATTTGTTGAACAGAGAGTGCTACCTGCAAAATTAGTGGCTGATCGGGAGGTAGAAGGATGCATGAACTCAGCGTTGTAGCGGACTACCAGGATCGGTGCGGAGAAGGTCCCCTGTGGGACGTCGAGCATAGCCGACTTTACTGGACGGACTGCCTTGGCCTCCGGTTCTACCGCTATGACTGGCCCGCAAAGAAACATCAGGTCGTCAGGGAAGGATTTGAAATCAAGGGCTTTGCACTGAATGAGAATGGCGGCTTTGTGATCTCAAATACGTCCGGCATCTGGTTGTGGGATGGTTCGGGAGCTCCAAAGATTATTTGCGCCGAGACCGACGGTTTCAAATGTCAGGCCAACGACTGCATCGCGGATCCTGCGGGAAGGTTGCTTGCCGGTTTGTTTTATTACGATGCCAGCGAGGATTACCCCTTGGGTAAGCTGCTCGCCGTCAACACGGACGGAACCGCGCGCATCCTCGATGAGGGGTTCCACTTGGCGAATGGCCTCGGCTTTTCGCCAGACTGTAAGACACTTTACTTCACGGATTCCGTCGCGCGTTGCATTTTTGCCTATGATTACGATGCGGCGATGGGGAGTGTCAAGAATCGGCGCATCCTTGTCAAGGTTCCATCGACGAGCGGAATACCAGACGGTTTAACTGTGGACGCCGAAGGATTTGTGTGGTCGGCAGAATGGTACGGCAGTTGTGTTGTCCGATACGATCCTGGCGGAGCAATCGAACGGCGTATTGACACGCCAGCCAAACAAACCTCTTCGATCGCATTTGGTGGACCAGAGTTGTCGGAGATCTTCATCACCTCTGCAGGAGAATCGGCGGCCCTCCCGGTTATGCCGCCACGTTACGATCCGCTTTCTGGATATTTTGGCGGAGCTCTTTATAGCATGAGGTCAGACATCCGAGGTAAGCCAGAGTTTATGGCTAACATCCGTCCCAAGTAGAAATAGGAGAGGCGATTATTCCACTTCAACGATCTGAAAACGCATACCGAGGCGGACTCGTTTGAGACTTCAGTTGCACGCATGGCGAACCATCTCGTTTATTCGATCAACATCAAGGAGAAAAGAAATGGGGAAACTCGAAATCAGCCATCCGGATAGTGCGGTCTCGGTCGGCGCTTATTCCGCCGGCGTTGTTATAGACGGGTGGCTGTATATCAGTGGACAAGGGCCGTTGGACCTGCAAACCGGCAAGGTCGTCGAGGGAACTATTGAAGAGCAAACTCGCCTCACCTTGCACCATATCGGGAAGATTCTTCAAGCGGCTGGCTGTGCCTTCGATGATGTTGTGAAATGCACCTGCCATTTGATGCGTATTCAGGATTTCGACCGCTTCAACTCCGTCTACGCCGAGTTCTTCGGTGGCATTCGACCCGCGCGAACCACAGTGCAATCCACATTGTGGGGAGGGATCAGAGTGGAAATCGATGCCATCGCAAGGATTCGCACCTAGCTCAGGTTCTCCACGTTAAAGTACGTCGGAGAACTCATGGCCTATCACGGATTCAATTTGGCAGGGAAACGAGCGTTGGTATTCGGTGGGACCAGTGGCATTGGCAAATCGATCGCCATTGGCCTAGCCGAGGCAGGGGCGGATGTCGTTGCTGTCAGTCGGCGCGCGGATGCCGTTTCGGAAATTGCCGCCGAAATCCGCGCTCTGGGCAGAAACACCTTGGAAACTACCGCCGACGTGACCCGCCGCGACGACATTCAGCGGGTGATCGTCCGGATGCTCGCAGAAATGGGGGGCATCGAAATCCTCGTGAATTCGGCAGGGACAATTAAGAAAATTCCCTCGCTGGAGTTGGCCGACGAAGATTGGGACCGCATCATGACCGTCAATCTGAAAGGTACCTGGTACGCATGCCAGATGGTAGGCCGAGTGATGCAAAGTCAAATGTACGGACGCATCATCAACATTGCCTCGATTGCCGCGTTCTTGAGTGCACACGAAGTCACGGCTTACTGCGCCAGTAAAGGCGCGGTCGTTATGCTCACTCGTTGCCTCGCGGCCGAGTGGGCAAAGTACAACGTTGCGGTCAATGCGCTAGCCCCTGGCGTTTTCGAGACGCCATCAAATCGCGATTTGATTCACCTGCCGGAACGTCACGCTTCCATCACAGCACACACGCCGATGAAACGATACGGGAGACTTGAGGAGATCAAAGGGGCTGCGATTTATCTAGCTTCCGAAAGCGCCAGCTTTGTTACTGGAGAGATCACCTGCGTGGACGGAGGATTCATGGTCCAGGGTATTGGGTCGTGAAAGGAATTGGATACCTAGTACAGATCTTGAAAGGAGCAAACCGTGTCCATGCCGGGCCCGAACCGGAAGTGTATCGTCCCGTCTGTCATCTTTTGTTGCCTGGCCGCTGGGGCACTGCTTGCACAGACAACCGAGCAGGCGAATAAGTTCGTGGCAAAACTCACACCGATCGCAGACCTCCAATATGTTTGGATACCACCTGGGACATTTCAAATGGGGTGTTCGCCGAGCGACAATGATTGTTTTGACGAAGAGAAGCCCGCGCATCCAGTGAGAATCACTACAGGCTTCTGGATTGGCCAGACGGCAGTGACAGTAGGAGCGTTCAAACGTTTCGTCCGAAGCAATAGCACCTCTATGCCACCCGAACCGAATTTTTTCGGTCGGCCGCTCAATAGTGGTTGGATCGACGATGATCAGCCCGTAGCCGATGTGACCTGGAACGAGGCGCGCGATTACTGCAAATGGGTGGGAGGGCGATTGCCTACCGAGGCAGAGTGGGAATATGCCGCGCGAGCGGGCAGCACACAGCCCCGTTACGCGCCCATCGATGAAATCGCCTGGTATGCAAATAACAGCGGCAAGCAACGCCTAGACAGTGCCCGGCTCTTGAGGGCGGACGAGGCCAATGCTGTGGGCGGCGTGGTCACTCTGACGCAAACCCTGAAACGAATGAACGAGAATGGCAACGCGATCCATGAAGTCGGTCTGAAACGCGCCAACGAATTTCGCTTATATGACACGCTAGGGAACGTAGCTCAGTGGGTCAACGATTGGTATGATCCCGGCTACTACCAGAACAGTCCATCTGAGGATCCACAAGGACCATCGAAGGGAAAGCTTCGGGTTCTTCGCGGCGGCTCTTGGTTCGATTTGCCTGTGTACATCCGAGTGTCGTACCGGCACAGGTTCGATCCTGACGCAAGGGACAGCGGAGGCCTAACGTTTCGATGTGTACGGCAGGTCGCCACCCCATGATGCTCGTTACTCTTCTCTTGCTACTAGCCTAGGAGGACCGCCGATGTCGCTAAATCGCAGAACGCTGCTAACAACTTTTGCTGGCGTTTTGGCAAGTACCGAAGTGCTGCAAGCTCAGGAGTTGGTCTCTGCCCTCGTGGACCCCAGCCATGCGCGTCTGCAGCCGGGACCAATCGGGGAACACAGAGTCTATTTCAACGGTTCCACGGAAGGATTGGCGAGCCTCACGGTGGGTAGCTTGGCCCTAAACCCCGGGCAGGAACCGCATCCACCTCATAGTCACGTGGAGGAGGAGGTCATCGTGCTCATCGAAGGAACCGCAGAGATCACGCTGAATGGCAAATCCTCCGGCGTTGGTCCGGGTGAGGTGATGTATGCCACGCCAAACTGTCTGCACGGGATACGCAATACCGGTTCCGCACGACTGATGCTTTACTACTTCAAATGGATCGCCAGACGTTCTGTTGCATAAGGTCGGAGTGTCCAAGCCTAGAAGAAGCCATCTAATGACTCACAACGACAGAGGTGACCAAACTAAAATCACTACTCCGGCGTCGGTGTCCTCCGCGGGTGTTTCGGGCGCGTTTCGCCAGCTTCGGACGGCTCTGGGGGATCGCGCAAGCAATTCCCAAATTATTCGCGAGCACCACAGTCACGGGGAGTCCTATCACAAACCCGCTCTGCCGGACATCGTCTGCTTTCCTCATACGACCGAAGAGGTCAGCGTCATAATCAACGTAGCCGCGGAACAGGGGCTTCCCGTGATTCCTTTCGGCGCGGGAACTTCGCTTGAGGGACATGTCAATGCAATTCACGGCGGCGTGACCGTCTGTCTCCGAGAAATGAACCATATTTTGCAGATCAGCCGAGAGGATCTGTATGGCCATGTACAAGCAGGTGTCACGCAGGTCCAGCTGAACAAGACTCTGGAGAACACGGGATTGACCTTCTTCATGGATCCCGGCGCGGAATGCACCATAGGTGGAATGGCCGCTACCGGGGCTTCCGGAACAACGGCTGTCCGCTACGGCACTATGCGCGACAACGTTTTGGGTCTAACCATAGTGTTAGCGGACGGTCGTATCATCCGCAGTGGTACCAAAGCGCGGAAGTCCTGCGCCGGGTACGATCTCACTCGTCTGTTCATAGGCTCTGAGGGAACGCTCGGTGTGATCACGGAAGCAATAGTACGGTTGCACCCGATTCCCGAGGCCGTCTCAGCCGCCGTTTGCGGCTTCCAAACCATCCGCGGCGCGGTTGAAACGGTAATCGCTACAATGCAGATGGGTGTGCCGATTGCGCGCGTCGAATTGCTGGACGAACCGCAGGTTGACGCGATCAACCGCTATGCCAAAACGAACTACACGGTGGCCCCGACCTTATTTTTTGAATTTCACGGCGACAACACACGTCACGTCGCTGAGCAAGTCGAAATTGTGCAGGCACTTTCAGAAGAACATGGTGGGAGCCAGTTCGTTTCGGCAACTCTCCCAGAGGAACGTGAAAAGATGTGGAGGGCGCGCCACAACGCTTACTATGCTGCTCTTGCCCTGCGGCCGGGTTCGAGAGCAATGATTACTGACGTCTGCGTTCCAATTTCGCAACTAGCGGAATGCATTGCGTTCGCGAAAGACGACCACGCCAAGGCTCCGTTTCCCGTCACGCTTGTCGGCCACGTGGGCGACGGCAATTTCCATATGATCTACCTGCTTGATCCGCGAAATCCCGCCGAACTACAAACCGCACGCGTTTTGTCGGAATCGATGGTGAATCGCGCCCTCTCGTTGGGCGGTACATGTTCGGGGGAACATGGTATCGGTTTAGGGAAAATGCGCTATCTCCAGACCGAGCACGGTGATTCGTTAGCGGTGATGCGAACCATAAAGCAAAGCCTAGATCCCGACAACCGATTGAATCCCGGAAAGCTAATCCCATCTTGAGAAGGCGCGGTGGCGGAAAACGAAACTTGGTCCGCCGCCCGATGAAAACCAAAAGACTGCACCCAATGGGTGCAGTGTCGCTATCCGGGCCGCGAGGTTTGTGTCCGATTCCGATCTCAATTCGTGCAATGGGTGGAAACTCACACCGGAAAAGTTTCTCAAAGGGACAACGGAGCTTTGACGTATAAGCGAGCATAGTGACGTAATTCGGATGCAAGATACTCTAGACTTCAGCTCGTTTGTTTGATAAGTGGGATCGCTAAATTTGGCTCGCCGAGATCAGAGTTAAGCACCGGGCGATAGTTCAAATGGACCATGCGGTAAGAACCTGCTTTCTATACGCTTTGGGCATTGGATGGCCAACGTGAATCGATTGTCTCTTTGGATCTTTCTGGTTCCATTCCTGTTTTGCTGTCCGCAGCGTTCCCGAGCCGCCTCCCATGCTCCACGATGGACGGAGGAGCAAGCAAACGATTGGTACGCAACGCAGCCCTGGCTTGTCGGAAGTAACTACATCCCGGCCACAGCCATTAATGAACTCGAGATGTGGCAAGCAGAAACGTTCGACCCGAGGCGGATTGACTTGGAACTTGGTTGGGCCGAATCCATCGGTCTCAACACCCTCCGCGTCTTCCTCCATGACCTGCCATGGCTGCAGGACCCACAGGGTTTCCAGCAGCGCATAGGCATCTTTCTACAGATTGCAGACAAGCATCACATTCGCCCCGTCTTTGTTTTGTTCGATTCGGTTTGGGATCCCAATCCGAAACTAGGGAAGCAGCGCGATCCAAAACCCGGGGTTCATAATTCGGGTTGGGTACAGAGTCCCGGCGCGCAGGCACTGATGGACAAGTCGGCCTATCCGCGACTCGAGGCGTACGTCAAGGGAGTCGTGGGCGCCTTCGCGAACGACCCGCGTGTTCTCGGCTGGGATGTCTGGAACGAGCCGGACAATACAAATGGTCCGAGCTACGGAGAGTTGGAGCCCAAGGACAAAGTTTCACGCGTCCTTATACTGCTGCCCCAGGTCTTTGACTGGGCCCGCTCCGTGCATCCCAGCCAACCTTTAACCAGCGGAGTCTGGCAGGGCCGGTGGTCGAACCCGAAAAAACTCGAGCCAATGGCCAAAATCCAGCTAGAAATGTCCGATGTCGTGTCCTTCCACAACTACGATAAACCGACGGAATTCAAGAAGCGGATTCTGTGGCTCGAGCAGTACCACCGGCCCATTCTGTGCACCGAATACATGGCAAGGAAAAACGGGAGCACCTTCGAGGGGTCCTTGCCGATTGCGAAGCAATATCATGTGGCGGCGATCAACTGGGGTCTAGTGGGCGGCAAAACGCAGACCTATTTGCCCTGGGATTCCTGGCAGCACCCCTATACGGATCGGGAACCAGCGGTGTGGTTCCACGAAATCTTCCGAAACGACGGGACGCCGTACAGTGCCGAAGAAATAGCCTTCATCAAAAAGGAGATCAGCACCAAGTAACTGATGTTCTAGTCTTGCGTGAATCCGGTTACTCTGCGGACGAGAGGATCCCTCGCTGGATGGCAGCCGTCGCGGCTTCGGTGCGATCGGAAACTTCCAGTTTCCCAATAATGCTAATGACGTGATTGCGAACGGTGTTGTCGCTGATGTCGAGGGCGCTGCCGATCTCCTTGTTGGTCAGGCCTTTAGCGATCATCTCCAGGATTTCCATTTCGCGACCGGTCAGGCTTGAACGCATCATGCGATCGGCCAAACGTGCAGCAATGTGCCGCGGGATGTAACGCTTGCCGCCGTGCACCGAGGTGATCGCTTCGATCATTTCGCGCTGAGCCGTGTCTTTGAGCAGGTATCCTTGAGCTCCGGCTTGTACGGCGCGGTAGATATCTTCATCGGTTTCAAAGCTTGTGAGGACGATCACCTTCGGACGGTACGGCGCCGCGGCCAGGGAGCGCAGCACGTCGAGGCCGTTCATTCCTGGCATGCGTAGATCGAGGAGAATCACATCAGCGGCATCGCGTTGCAGCAGTTTGAGAGCCTCTTCACCGCCGGACGCGGAACCGATGACTTTCAGTCCGGGCTGGGTTCCCAGCATACTGGCCAGCCCGGCACGCACAACAGGATGATCATCGACGATAAGAATACGGATAGGTTCGTTCCCATGCTTGGGCATTGGATCGACGCTCCTGAAAGTATTGCCACAGATAAGCCGGCCAGGTCTTGAGAGTTAAACGTGGAGGCAGTGGTGCGGTCACTTCCACTTTGGTCCCATCGCCCGGGGAACTCTTTATCGCGAGAATGCCCGAGATGCTTTCGGCACGCTTGCGCATGCCTTGCATGCCGAATCCCAGGGAAGGCACGCCCCCGGCAAAGCCGATTCCGTCATCCTCCACAACCAGCTGCACTTCGTTCGTTTCGTAGCCGAGAAGAATACGCAGCGAGTTTGGTTGCGCATGCCGAATCGCGTTGGCGACCGCCTCTTGGCCGATCTTGTACAGCGCATCCGTGGTTCGGACTGGAATCGGGCGTGCGCTCCCGCGCGTTGAGACAACAACTTCGACCGATCCCCCATCGACCATTCTCCGCGCACTGCGCTCCAAGGCCGGCAGAAGGCCGACGGATTCTAAGGATTCGGGTCGGAGAGTGGCGATACTTCGGCGTGCTTCTTCGTGGCTGTGACGCACCAGATCCGAGGCAAGATCAAGTTGGCGAAGGGCCGCCGGGTTGTTGTCGTGGAGGTCGTTGCGAATCGCCTGCAATTGAAAGCCGATTCCGGCGAAGCTCTGGGCAATCGTGTCATGCATCTCGTGAGCGAGGCGCTCGCGTTCTTCGAGCACGGCACGCAATCTCCAGTGCTCCACCCGGCTATAGAGCAATTGCGCAGCGAGAAGGAGAATCAGAGCAGCCGCGCCGATGGCAGCGAGATGACGGGCACTCCACCATGGCGGACCCGCAAGCAGAGTCATATCGTCGGCCGAGCGCAGGAGAAGTACGAAGGGTGTGAGATTTTGGGTGTATTCCGCGTCCACTACGCAGATACCACGAAGACGGAGAAGGCTGTTCGTCTTTAACTTGCGAAAAAGAACGTCGCCACGACCAGGATTCATGATCGCTCGAAAGGACTGTTCCCCTTTCTGCAGCCCGAGCACCATCGTGTTGCCCGGTCCGCCCTCTTTGCTCACGAGGTAGCCATCCAGCTCCACGAAAGTGGCATCGAAAGCGCCCGTGGCTGCCTGCGCTGCGGTGACGGAAAGTGGCGGAATGGGCGCTCGTGTCCATAGCAGGCGCACTTTGGCTTCGCGGAGAACCAAGCTGAAATCATGAGGCTCGGGTTTACCCGTAACTTCAATTTCATCGCCCACCTTTAGCGGGGCTGCCTGGGCTTCCATGACGGCCGCCCCGCCGGTTGCATCCTGCACGTATAAAGCGGGCGACGTCAGAACCACAACGCCGCGAACCGTGGCCAGAGTCGAATGGAGTGTGGACGCCAAGCGCAGGCCGGCTATCTCCTGTGCCACGAGGGTCTGGTGCTCGGGAACGGAGGGTGGTGAATCCCCAGCCTCAGCAGACTCGGTTGTGGATCGCGAAGGGAGCGGACTGGCCGGAACGCTTGCCTGGTCAGCGGATCTTGACAGGGAGGTTTTCGACCGGAGCGCTTCAAGATCCGCGAAGGTGGCCTGGTAGGCCCGAACATTCCGCCACACCCCGCCCGAGGAATAGGAGCGAAGCCCGATGCGGCCAGTTGGTTTGCAGTCATTCTCGGACATGGCTGCGGAAATCGCGATGTCCTGAAGAGGGTCGGTGAGCGAGGCCGCTATGTCACAGCCGACGGCAATGAGTTTCACGTGGTACCAATGAAAAGGGCGGATGCCACCGGGTATAGGCACGGCCTGGTTTTCGATCCAGCCGTGATCGGCCCTGCCGAGAACGAGAGTGTGATCATGATTGCGCAGTCCCGCGTAGTAGCCGTTGTAGGAATCGACGCCGTTCTCTTCATCGCTTGATCGCAGAAGCAGGCCAGCATCCCCGTCTTGTCCGAGCAACTGGATGTCGGCTTCGACAGCGTAGTCGCGCCAGTGAACGGAGCCAGCCATGAGCTTAGCTCCTCGTTCATCGGATTCATTTCGCATGGTTCCATCTGCCAACTCCCAGGTACCACCAAGCGCGTGCCATTCGTCGGCGGTCCCGGCAGCAAACGAGTCTTGGTAAGGCAGGCCCGCGAGACGGTTCAGCACCAGCCCGGGAAAAAGAAGGAAGCCCGCCGCGAGCACGAGGAATCCCATGAGGACAAACCGTAGCACCGGCCGAAGCCCGAAGATTGCGGTCCTGACGTTCATGGCCGCCACCACTCCATGGAGAACGCCTGACGCACTTCTGGTGACTCCAGATTTTCCCGCGTGACCAGCAACGGCTTCAATCTAACTTCCGGCGGGACAGATTGCCCTCGGAGCAGTGCGGCGATTGTCTTCACGGCGCCTAGGCCCATCTCGCGGCTATTCTGAACGATCATGGAGTCAAGCTCGCGCTCCCGCAGGAGGAGCACAGGGTCGGGCTCGTCAAACCCGATAACTCTGGTGAATTGCATTTGTCGATTGTGGGCGAGGGCAGAGCACGTTCCGCGCGTCGAGGCTGAAGTGAGCGCTACGATTGCATTGAGATCGGGATTTGCCCGCAGTGTTTCCTCCGCGATTTGTTGGTCATGCGGAAAATTGAAGGAACCCAGGCGTTTTTCGACAATTTGGATCCCTGGATAGCGTTCCGCAAGCGCTACTTCAAGACTGTGGGCGCGGATCATGATCCCGGCAATGTCGGGGTTCACCCCGAGGATCGCGACCGAGCCTTTTCCCGCCAGCAACTGCCCCACTCTGAGCGCGGCCATTCGACCGGCCTCCTCTTCGTCGTTGAGGATGTAACTCAACCTGCCACCGCCGGGAATCGGGAGAGGCGAACCAATGATGACCGTGGGCGTTCCTTTTGAAAGTGCACGCCTGACCGGCGTGATTAATGCCAAGGCCTGGTCCGGTGCAAGCACCAGCCCCTGGTACCTTCGGTCGATCACGCTCTCGACCAGCGTAATCTGTCCCTGTACGTCGTCCTCTCGGGTGGGAGCGTTCCAGTAGATCTTCGTTCCAGTGCTGCGAGCGGCCATCTCTGCCCCAACGTGCGCCGGTTCCCAAAGCGGAGTGCCAGAAGTACGAGGAATGAAAGCGATCGTCGGTGGTGAGGCACGGCGGCAACTGCCGCTGAACATCCAAATCAGACAAAGCCCCAAGATGCTCGTACGGCGGAAAACCTTCCGCCAAATTGACTGCAGCGAATTGAACATCGTCCCCTGGCCCACGAGTCTAGCTTGAGCGCACCGCTCGGGGATAGTCCATTTGTACTAGATGTCCATAGTTTAGCTTGCTCATGCGCTCCACTCCGGTTTAGGGCGAAAGTGCCAACAACGTCTCCTCAAAGTTTCGATGATTGCCATCGATATCTTTGCGGGAAGTGGAAGGATTAGGGGGTGTGGACTATGGGAAGCGCGATCTTGCGCACGGCAGTCTTCTTTTGTCTCTCAGCGATCTTCGCCACCGGGGCATCAGCCCAATTCAACGCCAATATCTCCGGCACTGTACAGGATCCCACAGATGCAAATGTTGTGGGTGCCACTGTGACACTAACGAACGTCTCGACCGGTGCTGAGCTCAGCACGAAGTCGGACAACTTGGGAATTTTTCGCTTTGTGAGTCTCGCTCCAGGCGACTACAAGATTGCGATCGAAGCTCCAGGATTTGCAACTTCCACGATTTCCTTCGCTTTGCTCACGGAACAGACTCTGAACTTGCCCATTCATCTTGCTGTCGCGAGCGTTGCACAGAAATTGGAGGTCACGACCGAGCTGCCGGTCATTGACACTGCGGATTCTCGGACGGAACTCACATTGGAATCTCAAGCAGTTGCAAACCTCCCATTGCAAGGACGAAACCTCATTGCTCTCACGACGATAGCACCCGGGGTGGTGGGGCTGGGACTCGTTGGAGGAAGTCCCGGTTCCGCCGCCGACAACTATTCGACCGAGACGCAAGTTGACGCCAGCGCGAACGGACGGGGAAGCGTCGGAAACATGTACGTGATGGACGGAATGGACGTCACCAGTGACATTCGTCCCGGCGTCCTCAATTTGACTCCTAATCCTGACTCGATTCAGGAAATGACCATCCAACCGAATACATTCAGCGTCGAGTATGGACGTGCCAGTTCCATCCAAATGGTGATGACAAGCAAATACGGAACGGACCAGTTTCACGGAAACGTGAGCGACTACTACACGTATCAAGGGCTGTGGGCTGGGACGGAATTCGTCCACAAGTACGCGCCCTTCCACAGCAACAATTATTCCGGCTCGATCGGCGGCCCAATCATCCCGAATCACCAGTTTTTCTTCTTCTTTGCTATTGAACCGCTGCGTTCCACGGCTTCGACCGGTGCTTCCTCCGAAACCTTTGAAGATGCGGCCTTCACGGCGTGGGCCAAGGCGAATTTCCCGGGCACTCTGGGCACCACCCTGTTAACGAAGTACCAGCCCACAGGAGCGACGGTGACGGGAGTCGCTAAGACTGCGGCCGACATTTTCCCCACAACCTGCGGAACTCCGGCCACATTCGGCCTGCCTTGCAGTACGTCGATGATCGACAACGGAGTGTTCAACTCTTCAAGCTACCGGAACGGCTTGCAGTGGAATACGCGAATCGATAAGAACTTCAGTAGGGATCGCCTCTACGGAAACATCTACCGCACAACCCTGAACACGGACGCGCCCAGTGTGCGACCTGCCTTCTCGACGACCGATAACTATGTGACGGACTCCTTGCAGATCAACGAAACGCACACCTTCACATCGAATACGCTCAACGAGGGCATGTTTGGCTACAACAAAGTGCAGGGACTGAACAACCTCACCGGAGATTTCACCGTCCCCGGCGTCGGCGTCACCGGACAAGGGGTGGGATTCGGAGTCGGGTTTGCGCAGGGGAACTTCATTCAGCACAACTATCACTGGCGCGATATGCTGACGCATATCAAGGGGGCGCACACTCTCAAATTCGGCTACGAAGGACGCCATGGCGATGACCTGGCATTGTTCGCCCCGGTCTATGCTCAGCCGAATTTCAGCTTTAATAACCTGCTGAACCTGGTCGAAGACATTCCGAACACGGAATCCGGCTTGTCGTACAACGTACTGACCGGTCAGCCGGCAAAAGGGCAGTATGAGTACGCCATTGTGACAAACGGCCTTTTTGCCGAAGATACCTGGAAAGTGAAAAAGAATGTAACTCTCACGCTGGGATTGCGGTGGGACGACTACGGAAATCCCTTTCCTCTTTCGGGGACGACACTGGCTAACTTCCACCTCGGGCCAGGCGCGACTCTCCAAGATCAAATCGCCAACGGTTTCATGACCCAACAAGGAAATGTTTTTAACCGTGCCCCCATGGCCTTCAGTCCTCGAATCGGTGTTGCCTGGGACCCAACTGGCAACGGAGACTTGGTAGTCCGAGGTGGGTTTGGCATTTATCATGACTGGCCCACGCTAGGTAACGACGAAAATGGCTTGAAGGGAAATCCTCCAGGATGGGTGGTTCCAACCTTTTACAACGGTTCCGCCACTCCTCCCGTCTTTGCTTTGGGAACAAGCGCGACGACGCCGGCCGGGTTCCCCTATCCCGTTCTACCGAGTTCGGAGCTCGACTCGCATGGGGGAATTACGGGTGCAGAGTTCAACGTCGGCGGCTTAGACGTGAATTTGAGTCCACCCACCACGTATAACTATACCGGCACCATCGAGAAGAACATCTTCCACGGAATCGTCGCCAGCATTGGCTATTCAGGTTCCCAGTCGAGAAACTTGATAGAAGGCAGCGGGCAAGAGACCGCCACTTCCTACGGCACAGACATTAATCGTTTCGCCGGGGATCTTATTTTGAACTACCCGACACCGAAGCGGCTCAATCCGAGTTTCGGTTCGATCACCTATGCCCAGAATGGCGCCGTGAGCAGTTACAACGCGCTGATTCTTGCGCTGCGGGGACGTATCGGCAAGCGTGGTTTCTTCAACGCTTCCTATACACGCTCGAGCTCCAGGGACGACGCGCAGGTCTACCCAACGTTTACGAACATACATCAATATTATGGCCCATCCGTCTTCAATGCACCCAACCGCTTCTCCCTGTCCGCGTCCTATGACATTCCAGGCATGAATTCCAGCAACGCGTTTGCCCGAGTGCTCACAAACGGGTGGGTATTCAGCGACATCACCATCTTCCAGTCAGGATATCCCTTTGTCGTCTCCACCAACGCTCCCTTCGAGCCTGTGCTTAACAGTGGTGGTCAAGTTATAGGACTGCAACCGGGAAGCGGCGACTACAATGCGGATGGCGACAACTATGACTTCCCCAATGTCACAAGCTACGCACAGGGAAGTAGCCGCAGCGCCTTCTTAAACGGTGTCTTTCCCGCCAGCAATTTCACTCAACCTACGATCGGCACGGAAGGGAACGAGCAAGCCTACCGTTTTCGCGGGCCGAACTATTTCAACTTCGATATGAGCCTGGCAAAAAATACGCAGATCTACGAGCGCTTGAGTCTCCAGTTCCGCTTCGACTTTTTCAACATCTTCAACCGCGTAAACTTGACGAACATGGACGGGAACCTGCCCGACGCTACATTTGGCAAGGTTACATCGCAGTTCAACCCGCGTTGGCTTCAGCTCGGCATCAGCCTTCGCTTCTGACCCTAACCGCCCCACCGGTAAGGAAATGCTGTCACCCCCGGCATTTCCTTACCTGCTGCAGCGAAGAACGCTACCTCACGCGGAGCGCAGGATGAGAGGCATTTGGTCTTCGGGATTCTTTAGGCTACTTTCGTCTCTGGCCCTTTTCGGTGTCATCTGCACCCGTTGCGGGGCGCGGGAACTTGAGCTGAGGAACGACAAACTTCTTGCAGAATTCGGGCCGCGTGGACTGGTCGTCATCACGGACCTCAAGACTGGTACCGTGGTGCACTTTGCCAAGGACGACTTTGCGGTGGTGGTGGATCGCGTTTCGATCGATAGCGCTCGCCTTCGTGCCACGATCAAGAAACAGAACGACGGCTTGGTTTATCACTACGAACAAGTCGGGTACTCCTTCGATGTTGTGTATGAACTTCGGCGAGGCTGGAGATTTCTGACCAAGCGCGTGGAAATCGTCGAGAGTCCCACACCCGCCTACACCGTGATCGAGATGCAGCCTCTACGACTCAGTGTTCGGGAGTCAATCGAGAGCGACTTCACCCCCGGGACATATCTCCCGCAATTTGGCCCGTCCACCGAAGCCTGGACAGGAGAGTTTGTCTCCGGGCAATACGGCACTTTCCTTCGTCTGCAGCATCAGCGCGGTTTGATGCTGGCCGTCCAGAATCCCTTCCTGGCGGTGCTTCGAAACGGACAGGACACCACGATTCAATATCGGCCAGAAATGCGGTGGCGCAAACAATGGGGTCCGTGGTTGAGCGACCCGGCGGTGATTGGCCCGTACCAACAAACGGGCGACCGCATTCCCGCCCGCATGGTCTACGAATGGAAATTGCCCGACGGCCCGATACGTCGCGACGGTGCGGACAAAGCAGAGATTGAAGCCTTCACAGAGTGTGTTGGCGATTTTGTCCTTCATCCTTCCCCGGCTCCCATCAGTGTGGAGATCGGATGGACGCTCAACGACTATCAGATCGACGTCGCTACGGCGGAAGGCCGTGCGGAATACAAGCGGATCATGGATACGGCTTCCGATCTTGGAATCCAAAATTTGCTCTATGCGCCGTCGAACCACGAACTCGCTTTGATCGAGAACGACGCGGACGACTGGAGCTGGGAACATGTGCTTTGGCTTGGTCTCGGACAAAAGATCCGCAACGGGCAATGGGACGTCGAAAAAAGTCCAGTACCCGACACCGTGAGAGAAATGCTGGACTACGCGAAGACCAAACGCCTGGGCCTGTTAGCCTACGTCTACCCGTCGCTGCCATTCGCCCAGAGTTCTTCCTGGATCGTCAACGATCCCAAGAGAAAAACGAACAGTGCGTACGCCACCTTGGCATCGCGCGAGTTCCAAGATTTCCTCATTTACGAGTTGGTGGCCTTCAAGCGACGCACGGGGATTGCCGGTTATTCGTTCGACTATGCATTCTTTAACGTCCCGGGCAGCAGTGCCTACTCGCAATGGAGCGGCTGGCGCCGGGTGATGGAAGCGCTCCGCAAGGCTGACCCGAACATTGTCATTGATGGCCGACAAACCTACCAAGCTTATGGGCCGTGGAGTTGGCTCGCCGGAAATTATCCGCACCCCACCGGGAATGACGAGCAAGCGGAAAGCTTCACGCCTTACCCGGATCTTCACTTTGACCGGGTTTCTGCAGACCGCACCCGCTTCGCGAATTACTGGTACCGGAACTACGAATTCGCGCCCCACGAGGTCCTGCCGGGATACATGACGCACCAAACTCCGCGAAACCGAAACGTTGTGGTGACGGACGGGTCCGATGCAAAGGAAGTGACGCAAACCGTGTACACGCCCTTTCGCAGGCGCGACTGGGACTATCTCGGTTATCGGTACTCGGTGCTCTCCTCGATCGCGACGGGGAGTTGGAACAATGTAGTGGACATGATTCCTGCGCGGGATCTGGCTGAGTTTGAGCACTTCTCTCCAGCAGACAGGTCCTGGATCCGAAATTGGATTCAATGGAGCGTCGACCAAAAAGACTTCTTAACGCATACGAAGTCAATTCTAGGACAGCCGGCGATGGGACATGTGGATGGAACAGCCGCGATCGCCGGGAATAAGGGCTACATCTTCCTCTTTAATCCCAATTACAAAGGGCTACAGGCAGAATTCACATGGGACGCAACAGTCGGGTTAACGCCAGGTGCAGAGTTTGTCCTGCGAGAGCTTTACCCTAAAGACGGTCAGCTCATCGCCAAGCCGAATAGCGGAGTATGGCACTTCGGCGATCTGCTCTCTCTTCCCATGGAAGGTACGAGCGCAACGGTCCTCGAACTTGTGCCTGTTTCTAACTTTGAAGAGGCCAACCTCGTGTTCGGCGTGCGCTCGACCGATTCGAAGAAAACGCTTCGCGCGGACCTCGTGGATGAGATTCTGAAAATTGACCACGCCGCGGGGCAGAAGGGTACGGACCGCGAAGTATCGATTTTGCTGCGAAACGGCGAGCATCTCAAAGAAGTGCAGATCAACGGCAGGTCTCTTCCTTTTGTGCAGCACGGCCGATACGTGTCCATACCGATAAGATTTTCCGGGAGTGCTTTTTCGCACTCCCAACAAGTCGCGCTGCACACCGAGGCGGACGGATCGTACCGCGGCACGATTAGCGTCCCACACCGAATCCGTGAACAACTTGCCAAACGACGAGAGCTGTGGCCAATCCCTTGGACCAAGGAAGACTATGAGACGACATGGCTCGCTCCGGACCGGCTGCTCCTGTTTGTGCAAATAGCTGAGCCTAGTGACACGATGGTCGCGAAAGCGGAAATGGATGGCTCTCCTCTCCTTTTGATCGCGGCATATTCTTCTGTGCGAAAACACTCTCCATCGTTTGTAGGATGGTACGCCGACCTTTCCGCTATCGACAGCGACCGGCCCCACTCGATTCGGCTGACACTTCCGACACTTGAACCCGGCCGTTTCCAAGGTCTCTTCTTCGAGAATGTGGAAGACGAATACACAGACGAACTAGCACCGTAATCCCGAGGTTGCTGTCCGAGGTCCAGATGCCCTTTTCATCGCGCCGATCGTTCCTGAAAAACATCACGGCAGCAGCCGTGGTCCCCAAACGCGTGATAGCCAGCGTGGCTGGTTTGGTCGTTGTCGACAAAAGGATTCCCATGGCCGACGTGGTGGTGAATCGTGCACCGCTCGCGGAGAATCGATTCTATCCATTGCCACTGACTTCAATTCGACCCACGGGTTGGCTTCTGCAGCAGCTTCAAATTCAGGCGCAGGGTTTGACAGGCCATCTTGACGAGTTTTGGCCCGATGTCGGCCCGCAAAGCGGCTGGCTTGGCGGAGCGGGCGAATCCTGGGAGCGAGGACCTTATTTCCTCGATGGACTGGTACCGCTTGCTCATCTGCTCGGAGATCAAAGACTGGTCGCCAAAGCTCGGAAATGGATCGATTGGACCTTGGACAACCAAACGGCCAGCGGGATGATCGGGCCACCCAGAAATGATGACTGGTGGCCTCGCATCGTTATGCTCAAGGTTTTGACGCAACACCACGAAGCGACCCACGATCCTCGCGTGATCCCCGTCATGCAGAGGTATTTCGCCCATCAACTCAGGGAATTGCCGGGTCGCCCGCTGCGCGACTGGAGTAGATACCGGTGGCAAGACGAAGTAGTAAGCATTATTTGGCTTTATAACCGTACGGGTGATCCGAGCTTGCTCCGCCTAGCGGAACTCCTGCGCGACCAAGGATATGACTGGAAAAAGCAATTCGAACAATTCGAGTTCAAACACAAGAGCAGCGCGCAGGAACTCGGACTGGTGAAAGGAACTCTGCCGACCGACCGGGCCATGCAGACCCACGGTGTGAACAATGCGATGGGACTCAAGTCGTCCGCCGTTTGGTGGCTCTTTTCGAAAGACCCATCAGACCGCAGCGGCGTGGAACGTCAGCTGGGTACTCTTGATCTCTATCATGGGATGCCAATGGGTATGTTCAGCGCTGACGAGCATCTCGCAGGGAGAAACCCCTCGCAGGGGGTTGAGCTTTGCACGGTAGTCGAGAACATGTTCTCTTTGGAGCAGGCCCTGGCCATCCTCGGCGACACATCGCTTGGCGACCGTCTTGAACGGATTGCCTACAATGCGCTTCCCGGCGCCCTGACCGACGATATGTGGGCTCACCAGTACGACCAGCAACCGAACCAAATCGAGTGTAGTTTGGACCAGCGGCCCTGGACAACGAATGGACCCGAATCGAACCTTTACGGTCTCGAGCCGAATTTCGGGTGTTGTACCGCGAATATGCATCAAGGCTGGCCCAAGTTCACTTCAAGTCTTTGGATGGCGAACGCTCGAGGAGGGGTCGCAGCTATTGCCTATGCTCCCTGCAAACTGCGGACGCGGATAGCCGGCATACCAATTGTGGTCGAGGAGGAAACGGGCTATCCGTTCGATGGGCATATTCTGCTGAGTCTACAGCCGGAGAAGGCAGTCAGTTTTCCTCTCGCCTTGCGCGTCCCTCAATGGACCCGCGATCCTATCGTCAGGTTGAATGGCACCGTCAGTCCGTTCTCTCAGACTGGCGGCTTTGCTGTTATCGACAGGGAGTGGAAAGCGGGAGATCAGGTTGAGTTGATTTTGCCCATGAAGGTCGCCGTCCGCCAATGGCAGGACAATGCCGTGGTGGTTGAACGTGGACCCATCCTCTTTTCCCTTGATATCCAAACAGAGTGGCGAAAGCTGAGAACGCGAGGTTTAACCGCGGACTGGGAAGCACGGCCGACGTCCGCATGGAATTACGGCCTGAAGATCGACGCCGGAAACTCTAATCTGGCAGAAATCGCGCGGCCACGCAAACGGGGCCAGAGCATTTTTAGTTTGGAGGGTGCACCCGTTAGGGTCGAGGTCCAGGGACGAAAAGTTCCTCAATGGAAGGCGGAAAACAGGGTAGCAGGAGAATTGCCGCCGAGTCCCGTATCCAGTGGCGAACCCGTCGAGAAGCTAACTCTCGCTCCGTATGCAGCGGCGAAGTTGAGAGTCACGGTATTCCCCACGACATCGTAAATCGAGTGTTCATTGAGAAGCGGCCGCAAGGAGAAACCGGGCCGAATATTGCAATCGCCGGGTCTCTCCGAGTTTGTCCATCTCGCCGACATAGTCGGAAATCCTTTCTTCCGAGGAGCCGCTGCGCTCGTCGGCCTTCTCGTTGAGTACGCGAATAGGTCCTTTGGATTGTGCCATTCTTACCGAAAAAGGTCGCTGAATCTCCTTTCGCGTTGGCTCGCTATCTCTCCTCCCTGTGGCCCCAATGGGCCTACTGCTTCGGGTGTTCCGCCAAAAGCAAAAACAGCGCTACGGTAAGCTGGCAACTTTCATTCGCGGAGCCGATTTACTGAACTTGTGCAATCTGCGGCCTGAATATTTTCTTCACAAACTTGCGCGGGAATTGTGGTCAACGTCAGAAGCTCGCTGGGCTTCAATCGTGGATGGAACGCCTAAGCAGGGAAGCACATTTTGGGAGACGCGCCTGCCTCGTGAGCAGTCGCTCTCTCCTTGCCCGCATTACGGGAGTTCATCGACGAAACGATCAAAATCTTCTTGTTGACCGATGCACGCGAGGTTCTGACTGAGCGGGTTGCCTTCCTCCGCAATGGCACCGGGCCAATTGACGCAGAGGCTACAAAACAGGTAAACGACTGGTTTGCAGGTGGGCCGCACTAGCTCCGGAACCCAAACGGAACTCCAGTCCAAAGCAGGGCTTTCGGATCGCAAGGAGAAAGGTACGATGTTCGCAATTACTGGAATCACTGGCAACGTTGGCGGCAACGTAGCGCGTAACCTCCTGGCCGCTGGGCGGCCAGTTCGGGCTGTAATGCGCGACGTCCGCAAAGGTGACGGCTGGGAACAGCGCGGCTGCGAATTAGCGACAGCGGACATCCTTGACGTCGCGGCGCTTGCGTCCGCGTTCGAGGGAGCGGAAGGCGTTTTCGTGCTGGTTCCGCCAAACTTCGATCCGGCACCCAGCTTTCCCGAGGCGCGGGCCACGGCCGTCACTCTGAAATCGGCTCTCGAAAGAGCCCGTCCGGGCAGAGTCGTGTACCTGTCGACGGTCGGCGCGCAAGCCGGCGAACCGAACCTGCTCACACAGCACACAATCATCGAGCAAGTGATGGGAGAGCTGTCGATGCCCATTGTCTTCCTGCGACCGGGATGGTTCATGGAAAATTCCAGATGGGATGTTGCTGCAGCGCGCGAGAACGGTGTGATTCCGAGCTTTTTGCAGCCTCTTGATAAACCGGTACCAATGGTTGCCGCCGCCGACGTCGGACGTGTGGCCGCGGAAGTGCTCCAGGAAATTTGGAACGGCCGAAGAGTCGTCGAGTTGGAAGGGCCGCGCCGGGTGACGCCCGACGAGGTTGCGGCCGCGTTCGCTGAACTTCTTGGCCGTCCCGTAAGAATGGACGCCGTGCCGCGCGAGACTTGGGAACCGCTATTCAGATCACAGGGCATGAAGAATCCCACACCCCGTATTCGGATGCTGGATGGCTTCAACGAAGGCTGGATCGAGTTCGAGAACGGGGAAGCCAGCTCTCGAAAAGGAGAGGTCGCCCTGAAAACCGTGTTGCAAATGCTCATCCCCCGTCCTTCCAAACCAATACGTCGGTTTGGCGCTCCATAACGTCGAAGGGTTTACCCTGGAACATGCCCGAGGTTTGAACCTTCGTCGTCACCAGTGCGACAATCTCCGTAGAGACGCACTCTGGGTTCCGAAATTTCGAATGTTTTTCGAGTTAAGTAACCCGACCTTATTCCATCGGCGAAGATCGACTTCCTCATCGCTATGGCCATGTCCCTCCGGATCAATTTGTGCCCTCCATCTGCAGTATCATGAGCGTATGGACAGGCTTGAGCTCATCGTTTTTGGTCCTCTCGTCATCGCCGCTACGCTACTCGTCATCGCAAAGGGGATTCGGGTAGCCATCGCAAGATTCCACTCTCGACCAACACCCAATCAAGTCAAGGCCGCATACGATGCATACCTGCGTCGGTTGTTGAGTCCTCAGCGCGACGCCGTCGAACGCGAATTGGGTAAGCTGCTGCCGGAGAGACTTCTGCAGTTGTACGAGGACAAGTTCGCCATCCAATCCGTCGGCTTTCAACTCGAGAAACCCAGCAAAAAACGCTGGCGGACAAAACGCTGGCCAGTTTATTGTTTCGAGCCACTGGACACGGAAGCCCTGAACGAGCTGCCCCGTGACGAAGTGCTAGGTCCCGGGTTTTGTTTCGC
>Ga0210394_10000751_pt1 | contig 61411 bp, 61 predicted proteins | sample IncBWC12MmetaG_FD_160121 | JGI IMG/M metagenome (GOLD analysis project Ga0210394, IMG submission 160121) | Forest soil microbial communities from Barre Woods Harvard Forest LTER site, Petersham, Massachusetts, United States - Inc-BW-C-12-M | ecosystem: Environmental > Terrestrial > Soil >...
AATCGCGGTGAATTGTCGCCACGTGCAGGGACGCTTATTGCCCGAGGAATGTTTCAAGCCGGGCGAACAGGGGATTTTCGCGGTCGAGCACATAATCGAGCGAGGCCACCGAAACCGTCTCCGCGCCATGGGCGCGCAGGAAGCTGCCGAGCGCATAGAGCTGGGACGGCGGGCAGTGCAGGGTCACCATTCCGGATGACGTCGGTCCGCCGAACGGCGATACCACGCCAAAGCGATTATGAGCCTCGGCGAGCAGCGCGGCGTTGCATCCGGCAAAGCGGGTTCGGACTTCGCGGTACTTGCTCGCCCGCGCGCGCGCGGCGATATGATCGAGGATCACGCGCGCGGCCTCCCGCGCCCCGCTCGACCAGTCGGCCTCGCGCGAAGCGACGAGGTTGGCCTGGCTGCGCAGGATCACGCCGTCATCGAGCACTTTCAGGCCGTTGGCGGCAAGGGTCGCGCCGGTCGTGGTGATATCGACGATCATCTCGGCGGTGCCGACCGCGGGCGCACCTTCGGTCGCGCCGGCGCTCTCGACGATGCGATAGTCGACGATGCCATGCGAAGCGAAGAACGCGCGGGTGAGGTTGATGTATTTGGTCGCCACCCGCATGCGCCGGTTATGCTGTTCGCGAAAGCCCGACGTAACGTCGTCGAGATCGGCCATGGTCCGCACGTCGATCCAGGCCTGCGGCACGGCCACCACGACATTGGCACTGCCAAAGCCGAGGCTGTCGATCAAAAGCACGCGCTTGTCGGCATCGACGATGCTCTCGCGCACGAGATCCTCGCCGGTGATGCCGAGATGCACCGCGCCGCGCGCAAGCTGCGAGGCAATCTCACTCGCCGAGAGATACGCAATCTCCACGTTGTCGAGGCCTGCGATGGTGCCGCGATAGTCGCGGGCGCCGCGGGGTTTGGCCAATGCCAGCCCGGCATGGGTGAAGAAGGCCTCGGCATTCTCCTGCAGGCGACCCTTTGAGGGAACGGCGAGAACGAAGGGCGTGCTCACGACCGCCTCCCGGGCTTGGCGGGCTTGCCCATCTTGGCCAGGGCTTCGACCCATACTGAAAAGCCGACCGCGGGGATCGGGGTTTTGGAACCGAGCCGTTTCAAGAGCCCATCATACCTGCCGCCGGCGACCAATGGTTCGATGTCGTTACCCCTGGCATGAAGCTCGAACTCGAAGCCGGTGTAATAATCGAGACCGCGTCCGAAAGAGGTCGAAAACCGCGTCAGCGCGGTGTCGATGCCGCGCGCGGCCATAAAGCCGACCCGGGCTTCGAGCGCATCGATCGCCGCAGTGAGGTTGAGTCTGGCGTCCGCGGCTAATGCACGCAGTTGCACGACGGCATCGCGCGGATCGCCTGATATCGCGAGGAACCGCTTGATGATGGCGAGCGCGTCGCGCGGCAGCGCGCCGCCCTTCAACGTCGACTGCTCGAGAAAGCGGTCGGCGATTTCCGCGACGGTGCGGCCGCCGACATTGGTGGTCCCGGCGATCGACATCAGATCGGTTACCAGCGCCAAGGCCGCCTTGCGGTCGGAGCCCGCGAGTGCCGCCAGCACGCCCTCATATTCGTTGCGGGTCGCAGCGCTCGCCAGCGTCAGCCGCTCGATATCCTGCTCCAGGCTGATCTTGCGGTTGAAATCCTTGATCAACCGCCGACGCCAGACCGGATAGAGTTCGAGGGCGTCGAGAAGGGCCGTAAACAGGGCGACGTCGCCGGTGCGGATCTCGACCTCGTTCACACCGAAGGCGCGTGTGGCCTCAAGCGCCAGCGCCAGCATTTCCGCATCCGCCGCCGGGCGGTCGAGCCGACCGAAGGACTCGATGCCTGCCTGCTGGAATTCGCTTGGCACCGAGCCACGATAACGAAACACGGCTCCGAGATAGCTGTATCCGGCAGCCTGCCCGGCCTGGCCTGAGGCGAGATAGGCGCGCGCCACCGGTATGGTCAGATCGGGGCGAAGGCAAAGCTCTTCGCCGGTTGCATCCGTCGTCAGATACAGGCTTTTGCGAATGTCTTCCCCGGAGAGATCAAGAAAAGGCTCGGCCGGCTGCAGGATCGGAGGCTCGGCCAAGGCGTAGCCGGCCTGGGCGAACGACAATAACAGCGCATCCGCCCATGCGGCGGAGCCGGTCGCGCGAGGTGCGGCGGTTGAGGTCATTTGAACGTCCAAATCCCCGGAAAGCGGTCGCCGGTACAACTTACCCGTAAGACATTGAAATATCTAGTAATTTCATCAGGAGGCGTATCGATCGACCAGAACCTGGTTCGCTGCCGAGCGCAGGCCGCAGCCCTTTAGCATGGCCTGTGCGGTGTTTCGACCCGGATCGGCCAAGTGGCTTAACGGGCGACTAGCCTGCGATGCACCAGTTTTAACTGAAAACCCCTTAGCCGGCCGGGCGCACGCTCCAATCGCCGAGCACCGCCTGTACCAAAGCCAGCGCGGCGACGCCCGCGGTATCCGCACGCAGGATGCGGGGGCCGAGCGAGAGCCGCAGGATTTTCGGCTGGTGCAACAGCACGGCGCGTTCCTCGTCGGCAAAGCCGCCCTCGGGTCCGATCAGGACGTCGATCCCGTCAGTAGCCTTAGCTCCCTGGAGCGTTTGTAGCGGGTCGGCCACGTCGGCCGCCTCGTCGCAAAAGACGAGAAGGCGCTGCGGCTCTCGGCCGCTCAGAAAGCGGTCGAAGGCGATAGGTTCTGCGACGTCGGCGATGCCGAGGATGCTGCATTGCTCGGCAGCCTCGATGACATTGGCCCGCATCCGTTCGCTGTTTACCCTGGAAACCTGGGTGAAACGCGTCAGGACCGGCTGCAGCGAGGAAACGCCCATTTCGACGGCCTTTTGTACCATGTAGTCGAGCCGGGCGTGCTTGAGCGGGGCGAACACGTAAGCAAGTTCAGGCAAGCGATCCTGCGGGCGAGTTCGGGTCGCGATTTCGATTGCCTCGAGCCGCTTGCGCCCCGTGATCGACGCCAGCCACTCGCCGTCGCGTCCGTTGAACACAAGGATGGTATCGCCGGCCTTGAGCCTCAGCACATTGCCGAGATAGTTGCTCTGGTCGCGCGCAAGCACCACGGTCGCGCCGCCTTCGAGGGAGGCGTCCACGAACAGCCGGGCTTTGCGGAAGTCATGCGGGGGCATCGGTGGGGGTTCTGACATTCGTAAGTGAACCAGGCACGATCAGTCGTCCGATCCGCCGGCCTTTTAGCCCAAAGGATGACAAATTGCGCCATTATTGCCTGACCGGTGGGGCTCTGCGCCGCGCTCTTGCCCAATTCCACGGGTTGTTAACCGCTGGCAGCAATCGTAAAATGCCCAAACGGAGTCGCTCTCCTGTCGGGAAGATGCTTGCAGGCCTGAGGGAATAGCTTTGATGATCCGCCAATTGATCGCGCCACTTGTCGTGGCCGTTGTGACATTTCATGCCGGACAGGCTTTGGCGCAAGGCGCGTTTCCGGCGCCGCTGCCGGGCAAGGCCGGAGCGGCCAACGATCCGGCATTTCCGCCCGTGAATGGGGCCGCGCCGACGCCCTCTTTCGGCAATGCGCCTGCCGCCGCTTCATTTCCGGGACAGGCGCCGATGTCCAGTTCTCCTTTCGCCGCACCTCCGACGCAGGGGGGCGCTCTCGATCAATGCATGAAAGAATTTATGCCGTTGCGTCAGGAAGCCGAGAAGCGCGGGCAATTGCTGAAAGCGGCCGGCGAAAAGCACGCCGGCGCCGACGTGGCTTGCAAGCTGATCAACAGTTTTGTCCAGGCCGAAATCAAGATGATCAAATACGTCGAAACCAACGGGGCGAGATGCCAGATCCCGCCGCAGATCTACGATCAGCTCAAGAAAGGCCACGTGGGCACCGAGGCGATGAAGGGGAGAATCTGTGCGGCCGCCGACCAGGCAAAGAACCAGCCACCCGCGGGTCCGAGCCTGAGCGATGTGCTGGGTTCTGCGGCGACGCTTCCCGAAGCCACCGCCGCCAAGAAGAGCGGCGGCGGCACGTTCGAGACGCTGAGCGGCAACGCGCTGACGCGCTGACGCGATGACGCGTGCCTGATTGAAATTTCGAAAGCAGGCACTGGGGGACACTAGCAAACATTGGATTTGGTGCGGGTCCGGATTTGACATTCGCTATGAGAACCCACGGCAACATTGAAGCGAATGTCAAAGTCACCCCCGCACAGGCGCGCGTTGCGGACGCCACCGGCAATTGGGTCGATACGCTCGCCCCGCCATGGTCGCGGCCCTATCTGCGGCTCGCCCGCCTCGACCGGCCGATCGGTTCCTGGCTGTTGTTGATGCCGTGCTGGTGGTCGGCGGCGCTCGCCGCTGCCATGGCTCACGATATCGGCCGATTGCCGCTGGTCATCGCGTTGTTCTTCGTCGGAGCCTTTGCCATGCGCGGCGCCGGTTGCACCTGGAACGACATCACCGACCGCGACCTCGATGCCAAGGTCGAGCGTACAAGGTCGCGCCCGATACCGGCAGGGCAGGTCGGCGTGCGTCAAGCGTTGATCTTCCTGGCCGCGCAGGCTTTGATCGGCCTTGCAGTATTGCTTCAATTCAACCGCTTTGCGGTCGCAACGGGCATCGCCTCGCTTGCCATCGTCGCGGTCTATCCGTTCATGAAACGCATCACCTGGTGGCCGCAGGCCGTCCTTGGGCTTGCCTTCTCGTGGGGTGCGCTGATGGGCTTTGCGGTCATCCTCGGGCGGATCGGCGCGCCGGCGCTCTTTCTCTATGCCGGTTCGATCGCCTGGGTGATCGGCTACGACACGATCTACGCCCATCAGGACACCGAAGACGACGCGCTGATCGGGGTGAAATCGACGGCGCGCCTGTTCGGTGCGCGTACCCATCGTGCGCTGATGGCGTTTTACAGCCTCGCGGTGGTCCTGATCGGCGCGGCGCTGGCGTTGTCAGGTGCGGGCGTTTCGGCGTGGACCGGGCTCGTCGCGTTCGCCGCGCATCTTTGCTGGCAAATCGCACGGCTCAAGATCGATGATCCCGCGCTGTGTCTGCGCATCTTCAAATCCAACCGCGATGCGGGGCTGTTGCTGTTTGTTGGGCTGCTGGCCGATGCGCTGATGCGGGCAAGCTAGGCCAGTCCGCTTTCAGTTTCTCGCGATGATCTCGCGCTCGCCGCGATGCACGTTGGTGGAATCGAGCGGAGCGCCGCCGCGCCGCCGCACCAGGAATTTCGGACGCCGCGCCCGGATCGCATTGCGCCGCCGCCGCCGGGGCGCCGGCTCGCACGCCGCTTCCTCCGCCAACTGCGGGAGAGCGAAGATATCGCTCCATTTTTGCCACGCTGCCGCGATCTCCTCGGGGTCGGAGCTTACGCAAAGCGGAATGGTCAGTGACGGATCGCGATGGGCCAGCACCAGCATCTGGGCATCGTCGCTGCCGCGAAGCGCGATGCCACGGAAATCGCTGACGCGAAGATTGATGGCCATCCGCATGCCCTGGACGGCACGCCGGAGCACGACACGCTCGCGGTGAAGTTCGACGCGGCGCACGCCGTTGTCGGCGCGAACATCGTGGGCATCGAAGCTCACTGGCAGAGAGAGAGGGTCGAGCCGCAATACGCGGCTCGACCCGGCGGGATTGATCCCGCTTGTTGCTGTTTGACGCCTCACGGCTTTTTCTCCCCGCCGGGATTATGTTCCCGGTCGTTACGTGAGAGCATGCCAGAGCCGTGTCCGGATTGGCTTAAAAAGGCTGGTTAATCCAGCCTCACCGGCCTTCCATCAGTCGGCATGATTGACAACACCTTGGCCTACATGATTGACGAGACCTTGCGATGTTGCCGAAATTCTTCTGTTTTGGCTGGATGAAAATGCTTGAAATCCCCGTGAATCAGGCACATCTCATGCTATGAGTGATTTGCCTTCCAACGCTCTCCGAGCTTCCATAAATCCCCGGGATTTTTGTTCGTGATCTCTTCACCATCAAGCGCATCGTCGCTTTCGGCTGAGGCCGCCACCGCCAGACTATTCGATCAATCCGCGCTGACGACGCTGGCAGAGCGTCTCGTCGAGGCGGCCAGGCGCGCCGGCGCGGACGCAGCCGACGCGGTCGCGGTGCGCGGCATTTCGCAAGGGGTCGAGGTACGCGACGGCCGTGTCGAGGAATCCGAGCGCTCGGAAGGCGACGACGTCGGCTTGCGCGTGCTGGTAGGTCAGCGCCAGGCGGTGGTCTCGACCAACGACGTCGGCGGCGATGGTGTGATGCGGCTCGCCGAGCGTGCCGTTGCCATGGCGCGCGTGGCGCCCGACGACCAATATGTCGGTCTTGCCGATCCCTCGCTTCTTGCGCGCGAGATTCCCGATCTCGACCTGCTTGATCCGCATGTTCCGACGACGGCCGAACTCGAAAGGCGCGCCTGCGAAGCCGAAGCGGCCGCGCTCGCCGTCAAGGGCGTCGCCAAATCAGGCGGTGCGTCGGCATCGACCGGAATTGGCGGCATGGTGCTCGTGACCAGCACCGGCTTTCACGGCGCCTACCTGCGCTCGGGCCAGAGCATCTCGGTGACGGCGATCTCCGGCGAAGGCACCGCGATGGAGCGCGATTACGATTTCACTTCGGCGCCGCATGCCGCCGATCTCGCAACGCCCGAAAGCGTGGGCCGCACCGCTGGCGAGCGCACGGTCGCCCGCGCCAATCCGCGCAAGGTCGAGACCTGCAAAGTGCCCGTCGTGTTCGATCCGCGCGTTTCCGGCTCGCTGGTCGGCCATCTGGTGGGGGCGGTCAATGGCGCCTCGATCGCGCGCAAGACGAGCTTCCTGAAGGACCGTCTCGGCGAGCAACTCTTTGCCGGCAATATTCGCATCATCGACGATCCGTTGCGCCATCGGGGCCTGCGCTCGCAACCGTTCGATGCCGAGGGCGTCAAGGTCAGGAAGCTCGCGATCGTCGACCAGGGCGTTCTGACCACCTGGCTCCTGGATTGCGCGACCGCACGCGAACTCAAGCTCACGACCACGGGTCACGCGCATCGCGGCGTATCGTCTTCGCCGTCGCCAGGATCCTATAATCTGCATCTCGAAGCTGGCGAGCCCACGCCGGCCGAACTCATCTGCGATATCCGTCAGGGCTTCTATGTCACCGACCTGATCGGCTCGGGCGTCAACGGCGTGACCGGCGACTATAGCCGCGGCGCATCGGGCTTCTGGATCGAGAACGGCAAGATCACCTATCCCGTGAGTGAGGTGACGATCGCCGGTCATCTTCTCGATATCTTCAAATCGCTGGTGCCGGCCAACGATCTTTCATTTCGCTACGGCGTCAATGCGCCGACGGTGCGGATCGAGGGATTGACGCTTGGCGGACGGTGATGCCGGTGCCCATCTGGAGAACTTCGCGCGCGACGCCGTCCTGCTGACCGATACGGTGCGGGAGGCTGGCGCTCTCGCGCTGTCTTTGTTCCGAACGGAGCTGAAAAACTGGATCAAGGGTGCCTCGTCGCCGGTGTCGGAAGCCGATATCGCGGTCAACGATCTCATTGCGAACCGACTGCGATCCGCCACGCCGGGATACGGCTGGCTGTCGGAGGAAAGTGCCGACGACGAGGCGCGTCTTGGCAAACACCTGGTCTGGATCGTCGATCCGATCGACGGCACCCGCGGCTACCTCGCCGGCCGCGAAGACTGGTGTGTCAGCGTGGCACTGGTTGGCGACGCGCAACCGATATTGGCGGCAGTGTTTGCGCCCGCCAGCGATGAATTCTTTTTTGCGCAAGCCGGCCGGGGATCGCGGCTCAACGGCGCCGCGGTCCAGGCTACTTCCGGCACTGCGCTCGATTTTTCGCGAGTGGCCGGCCCGAAGCCGCTGGTCGAGCGGCTCAATCGTTCAGGCGGTGAGATTTCGCTTCATCCGCGCATCGGATCGCTGGCGCTTCGGCTGTGTCGGGTCGCCGAGGGGCGGCTGGATGCGGCCTTTGCAGGCGGTCAGAGCCGCGACTGGGACCTTGCAGCGGCCAATTTGATCGTGCAGGAAGCCAATGGTAGCATGACCGCGTTGTCGGGGGACGCCATCCTGTATAATCGCCGCGAGGTGACGCACGGGGTTTTGGTGGCTGCGGGCCGCGATCGTCATGCACGTATTGTCGAGCATTTTCGAAGCCGCCCTCTGCCCTGAGGCTGCCTCGGTGCGTTTCGGGTATCTTGCTCGACCGGCACAGCATTAGGAAGAGGGATCATGCCAGATAGTGCCCCGCAACAGTTGCTGCACCTCGTTCTTGGCGGCGAGTTGGCCGATCTTGAGCACAACACGTTCAAGGACCTTTCACAGGTGGAGATCGTCGGCCTGTTCCCCAATTATGCAACGGCCCACACGGCCTGGCGGGCGAAGGCGCAACAGACGGTGGACAATGCCCAGATGAGGTATTTCATCGTTCACCTCCATCGGCTGCTCGATCCCGATCAAGACGCAAAGCCCGCCCGTTGAAGAAACTGATACGCGATGTGCTGCGCAGCAACTGGTTTCAGCGCGCAGTGGGTGTTCTGACGGCCGAATTTCTGCGGCTGGTCTGGAAGACCAACCGATTTAGTTTCGATCCGGTTGACGTCTATGAAATCGTCGAGCCGCAAATGCCGGCGATCTTCGCCTTCTGGCACGGCCAGCATTTTCTGACGCCGTTCGTCAAGACCAAGGACATCCATCGCGCCAAGGTGCTGATTTCGCGGCATCGCGACGGCGAATTCAATGCGATTGCTGCCGAACGGCTCGGGATCGGTACCATCCGTGGCTCCGGCGACCACGGCTCGGCGTTTCACCGCAAGGGCGGCGTCGGCGCGTTCAAGGAGATGGTACGGGCACTCGAACAGGGATATAGTGTTGCGCTAACCGCCGACGTGCCGAAACGCTCCCGGGTAGCCGGGCTCGGCATCATCATGCTGGCACGCGAAACCGGACGGCCGATCATGCCGTTTGCCATGGTGACCAGCCGCTACTGGCGCCTTAAAAACTGGGATCGAACCACAATCAATCTGCCATTCGGACGAGGGGCACTGGTGGGAGGCGAAATGATCAGCGTTCCTGCCGACGCCAGCCCCGAGATCATGGAAGAATTGCGCGCGCGACTGGAGGGGACCCTGAACGACGCGACGAAGCGTGCTTATGCGCAGGTGGATCGTCCGCACGGGGCGGGCCATGGCTAACGCCTTGCCGATGACGCTGCGGGTATATCGTCGGCTGTCCTCGGTGGCGGCGCCGCTGGCGCCCGCATTGATCAAGCGACGGCTCAAGCAAGGCAAGGAAGATCCCGCCCGCGTCGGTGAACGCCGCGGCATGAGTGCCGACGTCCGGCCGCACGGGCCACTGGTATGGATTCACGGGGCGAGTGTCGGCGAGGTGCTCGCCGCCGCGGCGCTGATGGAGAAGCTGCGTGCGCTCAATATCCGTATCCTCCTGACCTCCGGCACGGTCACTTCGGCGGCCATCGTCGCCAAGCGCTTTCCTGCCGACATCATTCATCAATACGTGCCTTATGATTCACCGCGCTATGTCGCGCGCTTTCTGGATCACTGGCGGCCGAGCCTGGCGCTGTTCATCGAATCCGATCTGTGGCCGAATCTCATTCTGTCGAGCGCGGCACGGCGCCTGCCGATGGTGCTGATCAACGGGCGGATGTCACATCGCTCGTTTCCGCGCTGGCGGCGGGTCAGCGGCACGATTTCGGCGTTGCTTGGCCGGTTCGAGGTTTGTCTGGCGCAATCGCGCGTCGATGCGGAACGGTTCACGGCGCTCGGCAGCCGAAATGTCGTCGTCACCGGCAACCTGAAACTCGACGTTCCGGCACCGCCCGCCGACTTTGCCAAGCTCGAGCGGCTGATGTCCGTGACCCGCGGCCGTCCGATCGTGGTGGCGGCGTCGACGCATCCGGGCGAGGAGGAGATTTTGCTCGAAGCGCATCGCACGCTGGCAGGGTTTTTTCCATCGCTCCTCACCGTGATCGTGCCGCGGCATCCGGGTCGCGGCGAGGCGATCGCGCGCATGATCGGCGCTGCCGGCCTGCACGCGAGCGTGCGCTCGCGCGAGGAACTGCCGACCGCGGCGACCGACATCTATGTTGCCGACACCATGGGCGAACTGGGACTGTTCTACCGGCTCTCGCCGATCGTTTTCGTAGGGGGCTCGCTGGTTCAACACGGCGGGCAGAATCCGATCGAGGCGGTCAAGCTCGGCGCGTCGATCGTCCACGGGCCCCACGTCTTCAATTTCGCCGACGTGTACGAGGCGCTCGATGGCGCGGGTGGGGCCAAACTCGCCGCCACCCAGGAAGCATTGGTGAAGCAGCTCGGCCAGTTGCTCGCCGATCCCGCGGCGCGCAACCTCGTGGTCGCCGCGGCCGAACGGGTGGTCTCGCAGCTTGGCGGCGCGCTGGACCGAACGCTTGCGGCACTCGAGCCTTATATCCTGCAGCTGCGCCTCGAAATGGGGGCGGCTGATGCATGAGCCGGCCTTTTGGTACCGGCCGTCATCATGGATGTCGTACCTCTTGTCGCCGCTCGCCGCGGTCTATGGCGCGGTTGCCGGTCAACGCTTGCGGCGCAAGGGACTGGATGCCGGCGTTCCCGTGTTCTGCGTTGGCAACTATCACGTCGGCGGTGCCGGCAAGACGCCGACTGTGCTCGCCCTTGTGAAGTTGCTGCGCGATCTCGGTGAGACGCCGGTGGTGCTCAGCCGCGGCTACGGCGGGCGATTGCGCGGGCCGGTGATAGTCGATCCCACCCGTCACCGCGCAACCGATGTCGGCGACGAACCGCTGATGCTGGCGCCGACAGTTCCGGTCGCGGTCGCGCGCGAGCGCATCGACGGCCTGGTTTTGGCGCGCTCGAGAGGAGCGACCGTGATCGTGATGGACGACGGCTTTCAGAATCCGGCGATCGCGAAGGACGCCTCCTTGATCGTGATCGACGCCCACCGCGGCCTTGGCAATGGCTGTATGCTTCCCGCTGGCCCTCTGCGTGCACCGTTGGCGCCGCAGATCGCCCGCACCGATGCGCTGATCGTCATCGGCGAGGGCGGCGCTGCCGCCGGCGTTGCCGCCACGGTTATGGCCCAGGACAAGCCTGTCTTGACGGCGCATCTGCGGGCCGACGAGGCTTCGGTTTCCGCGCTTCGCGGCAAACGCGTGCTGGCATTTGCCGGCATCGGCGATCCCGCGCGATTCTTCCGGACGCTGCGCGTAAGCGGCATCGACGTGGTGAGCGAGCGCGTCTTCGCCGATCATCACCCGTTCACGCGAAGCGAGATCGAGGCGCTGGTTGCGGAGGCAAAATCCGGTGCGCTGACGCTGGTGACGACCGAGAAGGACCTGGCGCGGCTGCGCGACGCAGACGAGCTGCCGCCATGGGCGCAAGCTATCGTGTCATTTCCAGTGAGGCTTGAATTCGACAGCGCGCTGAAGCTGCGCAGGTTCGTATCCGACCGGCTCTTCCGGGCACGGGACAAGAAATTTCGGAAAAGCTGATCTTTTAACTTTTCAGCACGCCGGGAAAATGCCGCTGGAGCACCGCGCTCGGCAGCGCGTAGGCCTCTTGCAGATCGACGCTCCAATATTTCAGTTCGTCCAGCGGAATCCGCGCGTCGGTCACCGCGCAACGCACATAGGTTCCCGGCGAAACCACACGAAAATCGCCATCCAGATATTGCAGCTGCGCCTCGCCATGGCCCGGCGGGCCGGATTTATTGAGCACCTGGGAATTCTCCGAAAGTTTCTGTCTGTTTCTCAACTCAACAGATGTGAATTCACTACCACAAATAGGTCGCACTGTCCGCCGGTCAAACCCACCGATTTGTGATGATTTGCCGCTCTGGCGCATGTTAGCCTTTTGTCGTGCCCGCTGACATGGGAAGCGAGTGCTAGCATTGGACCATTAGCACCCGATCCGGCAAAGCCATGCGTCTTCGATCGACCATCATCGCTCTCACACTTCTCGCCATGGCGTCGCCGGTGGAGGCTGCGCCGTTGTCGGCGCCGCAAGCGATCGAGATTCCTTCCGGGAGCGCCGTGCTACAGGCACAGCTTTACAAGCCGGAAGGTAACGGCCCGTTTCCGGTCGTGATCGCGCTGCACGGATGCGGCGGGCTCGCCGGCCATTCCGAGCCGATTCAAACCCGTTATCGGGACTGGGCCGAGCAACTGATCAAGGACGGCAAGGCCGTCTTGTTCCCCGACAGCTACGGCTCGCGCGAGCTCGGCCCGCAATGCCGCGTCAGGGAGCGCAGGATCAGCGCCCGTCGCGAGCGCGTGGCCGACATCCTGGCGGCACGGAAATGGCTGATGCAGCAGACCTGGGTTGCCCGCGACCGCATCAGCCTGTTGGGCTGGGCCAATGGCGCCAGCGCGTTGTTGTGGGCGGTTCGTCCGCAATTATTGTTGCACCATGCCGAGCCGGATTTCCGCTCGGCCATCGCCTTCTATCCGGATTGCCGTCTGTCGTCCGGCTTGGGCTGGAGCGCGCGCGTTCCAACCCTGGTTCTGATCGGCGCCAAGGACGATGTCAGTTCGCCGCCGGCTTGCCGTCAGATGGTGGAGGGCGCCCATGGCCGCAGCGCGCTGACGCGGATTGTGGTCTATCCCAGCGCCTATCACGATTTCGATCGGGCCAATTTGCCCGTGCAGGCGATCGGCCCAAGTGCCGATGGCGCCGACCCGGAGAAGGGCCATGTCGGCACCGACGTCGAAGCGCTTGCCGATTCGCAAAAGCGCGTCGCCGAATGGCTGGCGCGGTGAAGGGATGCGCCGCTGAACCGGCTTGCAAGCTAGAACAGGGTCCCCTGGTCGACGGGCTTGGTCACGCGCCTCGGTAGCGCAGGCTTGGATTCGCGCGGTGCTTCCTTCGGCGGCGCGGGCGAGGCCGCCGGCCGATCCTGTTCCGCGGTCGCGCCAACGCGGCCATCGGCGAATTCGATACTCATGCGCGCCCCCGGTCCGACACTGGCGGCGGCATGCAACGGATGGCCGGCGTCATCGCGCACCAGCGCGAAGCCGCGCGCCAGCACGCCGCGATAGGACAACGCACTGAGCAATTGTCCGCTATGGGCAACCCGCGCCGAAAGCCGTTGTGTCGAAGTTGCAAGCGCGCGCCGAGCGCGTTCGGCCAGCCGGAGCGTGCGTTCTCGGTCGCGCGCGATGGCCTGGCGTTGGGCCTGCGCGTTGGAAAGTCTTGAGGCCTTCAGCCGCATCGCCAGCGCAGCAAAACGATCGTTGCGGTTTCGCAGCAGGCTTTTGGCCGAATGCACGATCCGTTCGCCCGACACGGCAAGGCGATGCTGGGCTTGAGTGAGCTGCGCGCGCAGCACCCGTACCGTCAGCCGCGCGCTCAAGCCCGCAAAGCGGCGGAAGTGCGCGTGCGTATTGGCCTTGAGGCCGCGGGGTAGCGCAGAGGCGGCGCCGTCCAGCCGTTGTCGCGGAATGGAAAGAAGCTCGCTTTGGCCCGGCAACGCGCGCACCGTGGCCCGCAATTCGTTGCGGCGCATTTCCTGGCCGCGCTGCCAGCACAGGATCGCCCGCCGGGCGAGGCCGGTAACTTCGACCAACAGCTCGCTTCGCACTGGCACGGCCATTTCGGCCGCGGCCGTTGGCGTCGGCGCGCGCTTGTCGGCGGCAAAATCGATCAGCGTCACGTCCGTCTCATGACCGACCGCCGAGATCAGCGGGATCATGCTTTCGGCAGCGGCGCGCACCACAATCTCCTCGTTGAACGACCAGAGATCTTCCAGCGAGCCACCGCCGCGCGCCACGATCAGAAGATCGGGCCGCGGAATCGGGCCTTCTTCCGGCAACGCATTGAAGCCGCGGATGGCGCTTGCGATCTGTTCGGCCGAGCCTTCGCCCTGCACACGCACCGGCCACACCAGCACGCGGCGGGGAAAGCGGTCTTCCAGGCGATGCAGGATGTCGCGGATCACGGCGCCGGTCGGCGAGGTGACGACGCCGATCACCTCCGGCAACCACGGCAGCAATTGCTTGCGCGCTTCGTCGAACAGCCCTTCGGCGGCGAGCTTCTTCTTGCGCTCTTCCATCAGCGCCATCAGCGCGCCGACGCCGGCGGGCTCCAGCGCTTCGATCACGATCTGGTATTTCGACGAGCCGGGATAGGTGGTGAGCTTGCCGGTGGCGATGACCTCAAGCCCTTCCTGCGGCTTGAAGCGCATCCGTGCATGGGCGAATTTCCAGATCACCGCCTCGATCTTGGCGCTGTCGTCCTTGAGCGCGAAATAGCAATGCCCGGAGGAGTGCGGTCCGCGGAAGCCGGTGATTTCACCGCGAACCCGGACATGGCCATAGGCGTCCTCCACCGTCCGCCGCAGCGCGGACGACAGTTCGGACACCGTGAATTCGGGTGCGTTGATCAGGGCTTCGGTCGCAACCATCTCGAACGATCGCTTCAGGGATTCGGGTCCGCCCAAGGTAGGGGCTTTCGCTTCCAACTGCCAATTCGGGGCTTGCGCGGGCATATACTCTATGATATAGAGTACTCTAAAGAGATAACCCGGGAGCAAAATCATGTTGAAATGGATCGTCTGGTTTCCGCTGAAAGTTCTGGGCTGGAGCTTGAGTTTTGTCGGCTTGATCGCTTTGGGCCTCACGGCGATGATCGCGGTTCCGTTGGGGCGACTGCCGGAGTTGACGTCGGTCTCGACTGCCGCGCGCGCCGTCGATCGCAGTTCCATGCCGCCGCTGTCGCGCTTCTCGGCTCGCGACGGCACCGAGCTTGCCTACCGGCATTACACGGCGCGAGGGCCTTCGAGCGGCAAGATCGCGATTCTCGTGCATGGCTCTTCGGGATCGAGCGTTGCCGCACATGCGCTGGCGGACGCGCTCGCCGCGCGGGGGGTGGAAACCTATGCGCCCGATATTCGCGGCCATGGCGGCTCCGGCAGCCGCGGCGACGTCGCCTTTAACGGCCAGCTCGAAAACGACATGGAGGATCTGGTTGCGCTGGTGCGCAAGACTTCTCCGACAGAACCGCTGACGTTGCTCGGTCATTCCGCGGGCGGCGGCTTTGCATTGCGGGTCGCGGGTTCGCCGATACAGAATCTGTTTATGCGTACCGTGCTGCTTGCGCCCTATCTCGGCTACGACGCGCCGACCAACGTTCCGGCTTCCGGCGGCTGGGCCAGTGCCGACATTCCACGCGTCCTGGCACTGGCCACGTTGCGCCGGATCGGAATTGATTGCTGTGAATCGCTGCCGACGCTCGCCTTCGCGGTGCCGGCGAACTCCGAGAAGATTCTCAATCCGCATTACTCCTATCGTTTGATGCGAAATTTCGCGACCCGCGGCTACAAGGACGATCTGGCCGCCGCGCATCACCCGATCACGCTGATTTCCGGCGCCAGTGACGAATTGATGCTGGCCGACAAATATGCCGAGGCCGTGCATGCGGTCGCGCCGTCGGTCGAGGTCAAGCTGATCGATGGCATCGATCACATGGGCATTGTCGGCAACGCCAGAGCCGTCGCGGCGGTCGCCGATGACGTTGTCAGCGCGAAGACCGGATCATGACCGACATCGATCCGAAGGAGGCCGCGCAGGCGCTGAACGATATCGAAGAGATCGTTGCGCGCGTCCGCCAGTCGCGCATTTACGACCTCGCAAGCCAGATCATGATTGCGGCCGGCGTCCTGGTGCTGGCCGGCAATATTGCGAATTTCATCGTGCCGCGCCAAGGCGGCTACATTTGGATTTCCGTCAATGTGCTGAACGTTGCCGTTGCCGCGGCGCTCTTCACCATGGGTGGAAAGCAGGTCGGCGTGCGGCTATTCGATTTCAGGGTCCTCGCCGCGTTCCTGCTGTTCTACGCCTTCGGCATATTGTGCAGCAGCGTCCTCGGCCATTTCGGGCCGCGCGAAATGGGCGCGTTCTGGCCGATCTATTTCATGCTGTTCTATTGCATGGCCGGACTTTGGTTCGGCGGCGCTTTCATCGCCATCGGTCTCGCCATCATCGTGCTGACGCTGATCGGCTATTTCTTCGTCGCAGGCTTTGCGTTTCTCTTGTGGATGGCCGCGGTCAATGGCGGCGGGCTGATCGTCAGCGGACTTTGGATGCGCAGGATCTGACCCGATGGCCGAACTCGACGACATCATTCATCAGCCGCTTCGCTTACGGATCATGGCGGCGCTGAATGCGCTGCCGACGGGCGCGGGCCTTGAATTTTCCCGTCTGAAGAAGTTGACCGGCGCCACCGACGGCAATCTCGGCGCCCATATCGAAACGCTCGCCAAATCCGGCTATGTCGGGGTCGAAAAAGCCTTTGTCGGCAAGAAGCCGCAAACCACCGTCAGCGCGACCGCCGCCGGGCGCGGCGCGTTTGCCCGCCATGTTGCGACACTTCAGGAGATCATCGCAGCATCCGGGGGAAACGGTTAGTTAGCCTCTTGCGGCCCACCGGAGTTTTATGCGACCGACATTGAGATCGCGGGGCCTATAACTGGCTGTCTGATGAAAATACTTCTGCTCGGTTCCGGTGGCCGCGAACACGCTCTCGCGTGGAAGATTGCGGCCTCGCCACTGGTGACAAAACTCTGGTGCGCGCCCGGCAATGCCGGCATCGCGCGTGAAGCCGAATGCGTCGCGCTCGACATCGCCGACCACGGCGCAGTGATCGCGTTTTGCCAGCGCGAGAAGGTCGACCTGGTCGTGGTCGGCCCGGAAACGCCGCTCGCCGCGGGCATCGTTGACGCTCTCTCGCATGCCGGCATCAAGGCGTTCGGGCCCGGCAAACAGGCGGCGCGCCTGGAAGGATCGAAGGGATTCACCAAGGCGCTCTGTACCGAGTTCAGTATCCCGACCGGCGCTTACGGCCGTTTTTCTGATGCAGCCGAGGCACTGGCTTACGTGCGCGCGAAAGGTGCGCCGATCGTGGTCAAGGCTGACGGGCTTGCCGCAGGCAAGGGCGTCGTGGTCGCCATGACGCTTGCCGAGGCGGAGGCCGCCGTTGCGATGATGTTCGACGGCGCCTTCGGCGCGGCGGGCGCGGAAGTCGTGATCGAGGAATATCTCGAAGGCCGCGAGATCAGCTTCTTTGCACTGTGCGACGGCGAGACCGCGATCGCGCTCGCCTCGGCGCAGGATCACAAGCGCGTTTTCGACCATGACCAGGGGCCGAATACCGGCGGCATGGGCGCTTATTCGCCGACACCTTTTGTCACGCCGGCCATCCACGACGACATCATGGCGAAAATCATTTTGCCGACGGTGGCCGGCATGAAGGCGCGCGGCACGCCCTTCTGCGGCGTGCTCTACGCCGGCGTGATGCTGACCGCGCAGGGGCCGAAGCTGTTTGAGTATAACGTCCGCTTCGGTGATCCCGAGTGCCAGGTTCTGATGCTGCGGATGATGTCCGACATCGTGCCGGCCCTGCTCGCCGCCTGCGACGGGCAACTGAAGAATTTCGATCTGCGCTGGTTTGCCGAGCCGGCTTTGACGGTCGTGATGGCCGCCAAAGGCTATCCCGGCGACTATGCCAAGGGGAGCCGCATCGAGGGGCTGGAAGAGGCGGCGCAAGTCGAGGGCGTCGAAATCTTCCAGGCTGGCACGATCGCCAGGGACGGCGCTATTTTCGCCAATGGCGGCCGCGTGCTCAACATCTGCGCTTCGGGCAAGACGGTGGTAGAGGCGCGGCAGCGCGCCTACGCGGCGATCGACCGGATCAAATGGCCGGAAGGTTTCTGCCGGCGCGATATTGGCTGGCAGGCAGTGGAGCAGGAACAGGCGCGCGGGTAACGCGCCGCCACTTGCCCGGCCGTCATACGCGGGCTTGACCCGCGTATCCATCGGTCTTCGCTAAGCCCTTTTTCGAAGTGGATGGATTGCCGGGTCAAGCCCGGCAATGACACCTTTATATTCGCTCAAATCAAGTCGCCACCCGCTGCCGCCGCCGTCGTGCCGTGCTCGCGAAAAGCCTTGATCACGTTGCGGCCGACCCGCCATTTGTGCACTTCGTCAGGGCCGTCGACCAGCCGCTGCGCGCGCACCTGCGTGTACCATTTGGCAAGGATCGTATCCTGGCTGAAGCCAAGCGCGCCATGAAGCTGAATCGCGGTGTCGATCACATGGTGCACCATGTGCGCGAGATAGACTTTCGCGATCGAGTTCTCCTGCCGCAGGTCCATGCCCTTCTCCGCCTTGTAGGCGACGTGCAGCAGCATCAGCCGCCCGATATAGAGCTGGCTTGCGCATTCGGCGAGCATGAACTGCACCGCCTGGCGGTCGGCGAGCAGCACGCCGAAGGTCGAGCGTTTCGTGATGTGCGCGACCGCCATGTCGAGCGCGCGCTGGGCCTTCGCGACGTTGTGCATGCCGTGGCGAAGACGTCCATAGGCGAGGCGGTGCTGACCCATGTTAAAGCCGTTGCCTTCGCCGCCGAGCAAATTGTCGGCTGGCACTTTCAGATCCCTGATCTCGATCTCGGAATGGCCGCCCGCCAGCACCTCGTCATGCGGGCCCTCGATCGCCATGTTCTTGATGTTGCGCTTGATCCGATAGCCGGGATTCGGCAATTCGACGATGAAGGTCGAATATTGCTTGTGGCGCGGCGCGTCCGGATCGGTCTTCGCCATCACCAGCGCCATGTCGGCGACGCTGGCGGAACTCGAAAACCACTTCTCGCCGTTCAGGATGTAGTTCTCGTTGCCGTCCTTGACCGCTGATGTTTGCATCCCGGTGGCGTCCGCGCCCGCTGCTTTCTCCGTCATCGAGAAGCAGATGCGCTTCTCGCCGTTGAGCAGAGGTTTAAGGAATTTCTCCTTCTGGTATGGCGTGCCGTGCTCCAGAATGGTCATCATCGAGGCGTCGTCGGGGCCTTGCGTATTCATTGAGAGCGCACCCAGCATGCTCTCACCCAACTCCATCTGCACGAGCGCGTTGGCAAGCGGGCCGAGTCCCATGCCGCCATATTCCTTCGGTACGAACGGGCACCACAGCCCCTGCGCGCGCGCCTTCGCCCGAAGCTTGCCGAGAACCTCGTCGAGCGGCTTGGTGTCCAGGTCTTTTTCCGCGGGGATGCACTCATCGTGTACCCATTTGCGCACCTTCTCGCGGATGGCCTTCGCTTCAGCCGGGATTTCGAAATCGATCGACATGGCCTCTCCTCAGTTGGTTCTTGATGCCTGGACTTGAGGAATGGCATAACGCCACGGCGCATCAGCGACAACGACAAACAAAGTTTGAAGCAAGCGACGGAAGGATACGCGAAACCATGCCCGATCTTGCCGACCTGTTCCCCGGCTATGGCTCCGAATGGATCAACACAAAATCCGGGCGCATCTTCGCCCGCGTCGGCGGCAAGGGCCCGCCGCTGCTATTGCTGCACGGTTTTTCCGAAACGCATGTGATGTGGCACCGCGTTGCGCCACAACTCGCCGACCGCTTCACGGTGATCATCGCCGACCTGCCGGGTTACGGCTGGTCGGACATGCCGGAGAGCGACAAGGATCACACGCCCTATACCAAGCGCGCGATGGCGCAAACCGTCATCGAGGCGATGGAGCAACTCGGCCACGTGCATTTCGCGTTGGCCGGACATGATCGCGGCGGCCGCGTCGCCTATCGCCTCGCGCTCGATCACCCCGGCAGATTATCGCGGCTTGCGGTACTCGATATCCTGCCGACCTATGATTATTGGGCACGGATGGACCGCCTCTACGCGCTCAAGATCTATCATTGGACGTTTCTGGCCCAGCCTTTCCCGCTGCCGGAAACGCTGATCGGCGGCAATCCCGATTTCTTCCTGCGCTTCAAGATGGCAAGCCAGACCAAGTCGAAGAATCTCGATGCCATCGACCCGCGCGCGCTCGAACACTATCTCGCGGCATTCCGCGATCCTTCGCGCGTGCATGCGATGTGCGAGGACTACCGCGCCGGCGCCTATGCCGATTTCGATATCGACAAGGCCGATCGCGATGCGGGCAGCAAAATCACGATCCCGATGCTGGCGCTGTGGGGCGATGCCGGCATCGCGCGCGCCGCCGCCACGCCGCTCGATACCTGGAAGAACTGGGCGACCAACGTCTCGGGCTCACCGGTCGATTCCGGTCACTTCCTGACGGAAGAAAATCCCGACGTAACGGCGAAGGCGTTGCGGGAGTTTTTCCTAGCAGGTTAGGCTGCCGTCATTGCGAGGAGCGTGAGCGACGAAGCAATCCAATCTTTGCTCGTTCTGGATTGTTTCGCTTCGCTCGCAATGACGAGGTAAGGCTATTACCTTCTCGCCTTGAAAAAATCTCGCAGCAGCGTTGCGGCTTCACTCTCGCCAACGGCGGAGTAAACCTCGGGGACATGATGGCAGGTCGGCGAGGCAAAGAATCTCACGCCGGAATCAACCGCACCGCCCTTGGGATCGGCCGCACCGTAATAAAGCCGCCGGATCCGCGCCAGCGAGATCGCGCCTGCGCACATCGCGCATGGCTCGAGCGTGACATAGAGGTCGCAATCGACCAGCCGCTCGCTGCCGACTGCCGCTGTGGCCTGCCGGATCGCGAGAATTTCGGCATGCGCCGTCGGATCGCGGTCGCTCACGGTGCGGTTTCCGGCCGTGGCGATGACCTCGTTGTTAAGCACGATGACGCATCCGATCGGCACTTCGGCCGATTTTTGAGCCGTTTCGGCCGCTTTCAGCGCCAAATCCATGAAAGATGGTGCGGTCATGCCTCGTATCGCCAGGAGAACTCTGCTATGGGAGGTGCCTTCAGCAAAAGTGGATACCGGTTTTTGCGTGAGAATGCGCCTCATTGAAGGAGCGCGCATGATCGTCATTTGTACCTGCACCCGAAACGAGAACCTTCATGCCCCGCGACAACGATAAAAACAACGACTCCCGGGGCCGGCGCGACCGTCCGCCTGGTGGCAAGGGCCGCTCGGGGGTTCCTCGGGGACCCGAGAAGAAGTTCGCCAAGCGCGGTTTTGCGGGCAAAGCGGAGGGGGAGCGGCGCCCTTACGCCGGAAAGCGCGACGATCGTCCGCCGCGCCGCGAGGACCGCGATGCGCCGCGTGCCCGCGCTGATCGCCCGTTTGCCGATCGGCCGTCGCGAGGCGGCGAGGGCGAGAAACGTTCGTTCCGGCCGCGTGAAGACCGTGGCGGCGAAAAGCGCCCGTACACGCCGCGCGGGGATCGACCGGACCGTGGCGACCCGCGTCCGGCCGGGCGTTTCCAGGACAGAAAATTCGGCGACAGGAAGCCTTACACACCGCGAGAGGGTAGCGAGAAGCGGCCCTATACGCCGCGCGGTGAGGGTTTTCGCAAGGACGGCGACCGTCCGCGCGGCGATCGGCCGTTCGCCGGGCGTCCCGAAAGAAAGTTCGACGGCGACAGGAAGTTTTCTGGGGATCGCGGCGATGCCAAACCGTGGCAGAAGCGGGATGCGTCGTCGCCGGATCATGTCGGGCGCAATTCGCGCTCGCGCCCCGAAGGCGCGCGGAATTTCGACCGTCCAAAATTCGACAAGCCGCGTTACGACAGGCCGCGCGACGGGGATCGCAAGAGCGACACCAGGGATCGCAAACGCGACCCCGGCGATGGCGAACGCCCGCGGTTTTCGCGGTCTCGCGACGATCGCCCCGGAGGCGAGCGTCCGTTTCGCGAGCGTCCGAAATTTGATCGCCCGCGCCAGGATCGCAACAGCGACCGGGTGCGCCCCGAGGGCCGCACCGACTGGCAGGAGCATCCCCGCAGCGAACCGCGCGGCCGGGACTTCGATCGGCCGCGCCGGGACAATGAGGACGACAGCAAGGTCTTCGCGAAACGTCCCGCGTTCGGCGGCCGCGGCGCCTATCGCGAACGTAGCCCTGAGGAGCGGCGTCCCGCACGCCCGCCAAAGGTCAAGAAATCCGGCGAACGCATCGCCAAGGTCGTGTCGCGGGCGGGGCTTGCCTCGCGCCGCGACGCCGAAGAATGGATCGTGCAGGGGCGCGTCACGGTCAATGGCCGTGTGATCAATTCACCCGCACTCGACGTCACCGAAAACGACGTCATCATCGTCGACGGCAAGCCGTTGCCGCCGCGCGAGCGCACGCGCCTGTTCCTGTTCCACAAGCCGCGCGGGCTGATGACGACCCATGCCGATCCCGAAGGGCGGCCGACTGTGTTCGACAATCTGCCGGAAGGCCTGCCGCGGCTGATCAGCATCGGCCGGCTCGACTTCAACACCGAAGGTCTGTTGCTGCTCACCAATGATGGCGGGCTGGCGCGCGCGCTCGAACTGCCGGACACCGGCTGGCTGCGGCGTTATCGGGTTCGCGCCCATGGCGAAGTCACGCAAGGCCAGCTCGACCAGCTGAAAAAAGGCGTCGAGGTCGACGGCGTCAAATACGGGCCGATCGATGCGACACTGGAGCGCGATCAGGGCGCCAACGTGTGGCTGGTGTTTGCGATCCGCGAAGGCAAGAATCGCGAGGTGCGCAACGTGATGGCGCATCTTGGACTTGAAGTGAATCGGCTGATCCGGGTGTCCTACGGTCCATTCCAGCTCGCCGAACTCCCTGAGGGCGCGGTTGAGGAGGTCAAGACGCGGGTGCTGCGCGAGCAACTCGGCGAAAAGATCGCGGCCCTTGCAGGCGCCGATTTCAACCGGCCGATGCCGGGCGAAGCGCTCGCAAAATCCGAGGACGAAACGGTTGCCCCGCCGCACGGCAAAAAACCGTTCAAGCTCGCCGGCAAGAGCGCGCTGATCGCCGATCGCAAGGGCCGCCGTGTGCTGGTGCGGCGCACCGGCAGCGAAGAGGCGCGCGGGCGCAACGAGGAGGAGGCGAACGGCTACGGCCCGCCGCGCCGCCCGAAGCGCGGTTATCACGGCAAGCGCGATCTGAAGCCGAAGGACGAGTAGGCGACCGTGAGTTTCGCATCTGTCGAAGTCGCGAGCGCAGCTTCACCTCTCCCTTTGGGAGAGGTCGGATCGGCTCGGCGATGCGAAGCATCGTCCGAAGCGATCCGGGTGAGGGGTTACGGCCTAACGATAGACCGTACCCCCTCACCCCAACCCTCTCCCCATGGGAGAGGGGGTTATGCTTCCGTTGCCGCAGCCTCTGCGCACAGACATAACCATCAGGGTAGCGTTCTCTAATGCGTGTCGTCGGTGGACGCCTGAAGGGCCGCAATCTTGCCTCACCTTCCTCGCGTGATATCCGTCCGACCGCGGATCGTTTGCGCGAGGCGCTCTTCAACATCCTGATCCACGCTTACAATGATCCGATTGAAGATGCGCGCGTGCTCGATCTGTTTGCCGGCACCGGCGCGCTTGGCATCGAAGCGATTTCGCGCGGCGCCAAATTCGCGCTCTTCGTCGACAATGGCGCGGAGGCCCGCGCGCTGATGCGCGACAATGTCGAGGCGCTGGCTCTCGGCGGCGTGACGAAGGTCTATCGCCGCGATGCGACGAACCTCGGCCCGGCACATCCGATGGAGCCGTTCTCGCTGGTGTTTCTCGATCCGCCCTATGCCAAGGGGTTGTCCGACAAAGCGCTGGTCTCGCTACGCGATGGCGGCTGGCTGACACCGGACGCCTTGCTCGTCGTGGAGGAAGCGAAGGCTGCGGGCTTCAAAGCGCCCGACAGTTTTGCAGAACTGGAACGACGCGCCTATGACGACACGGAGTTTGTGTTTTTGAAAACCGATGGATCGGTTGCCAGCTGAACTACCCCGTCATTGCCGGGCTTGACCCGGCAATCCATCGATCAAAAAGTTTTCTCCGAGAAGATGGATGCGCGGGTCAAGCCCGCGCATGACGATTAGTAGTTCACCTTCGCCCGAACAGCTTCTCGATATCGGCGAGTTTCAGTTCCACATAAGTGGGCCGGCCGTGATTGCATTGGCCTGAATTGGGCGTGTCTTCCATTTCGCGCAGCAGCGCGTTCATCTCTTCCGGCTTGAGACGGCGCCCTGCGCGCACCGAGCCGTGGCAGGCCATGGTGGCCGCGACATGCATCAGCCGCCGCTCCAGCGGCAATGCTTCATCCCATTCCGCCACATGTTCGGCGAGGTCGCGCAACAGTGCGCCGGCATTGATCTTGCCGAGCAGCGACGGCGTCTCGCGAACCGCGACCGCGCCGGGGCCGAAGGATTCGATCGCAAGCCCGAAGGATGCGAGTTCCTCGCCGCGCGCGAGCAGCGCTTCCACGGTGGCCTCATCCATTTCGACGATTTCCGGAATCAGCAGGATCTGCCGCTGCACGCCGTTTTTCGCCAGCGAAGCTTTCAGTTTCTCATAGACGATGCGTTCATGCGCGGCGTGCTGGTCGACGACAATGAGCCCGTCGTGGGTCTGCGATACGATATAGGTCTCGTGAATCTGCGTCCGCGCCGCGCCAAGCGGGCGGTCGAGCAGGTCGGCTAAAGGCCGCTCCTGAAACCGAACGTCCGCGGTCGGTGCGCCGACATCGAATGCCGCCTGGCCCGGCTCGCCAAAGGCGGCCGGTGCGGCGCTTTCAAACGCCGGCTGTGATCCTGCGGGAAAAGCCGGCGAGCGCCGCCAATCCCAGTTTGCTTGCCCCCAATTCGCTCTCCCCGACGCAAAGGAGGGGCGAAGCGCGTCGATCGCGGCCTGGCCGCCATTGGCGGCCGTGCGCCTGCCTTCGCGCGCCAGGCCTTCCTTGAGCGCATGCACGATCAGGGCGCGCACCAGCCCCGCATTGCGAAAGCGCACCTCGGTTTTCGCTGGATGGACGTTGGCGTCGACTTCTCTGGCGGGGAGCGTCACGAACAGCGCCACCACCGGATGGCGGTCGCGCGGCAGATAATCGGCGTAAGCGGCGCGCACCGCGCCCAGGATCAGCTTGTCGCGCACCGGCCTGCCGTTGACGAAGAGATATTGCCCAAGCGCGTTGGCGCGCGTCAGCGATGGGCCTGCGGCAAATCCTTCGACCATGACGCCTTCGCGCTCGGCGCGAACGTCGATCGCACTGGAGCGGAAATCCGCGCCGAGAATATCGCCAAGCCGTGTCAATTGTCCGGGTGCGCCGGGAAGCGCCGCGGCCCAGGTGACGGGGCTGCGTTCCTCGCCGGCAACCGTGAAGGCAATATCCGGCCGCGCCATGGCGAGCCGCCGTACCACCTCGCGGATCGCTTCGGCCTCGGTGCGGTCGGTCTTGAGAAATTTCAGCCGCGCCGGCGTCGCATAAAAGAGATCGCTGACCTCGACGCGGGTGCCTTGCGACAACGCGGCCGGCGCGATCGCCGATTTCGCCCCGCCTTCCACCGACAGCGACCAGGCGTGCGGCTCGCTCGCATGGCGGGTGGCGATATTGAGTTTCGCCACGGCGCCGATCGAGGGCAGCGCCTCGCCGCGAAATCCCAGCGTGCGGATGGACAGCAGATCCTCGTCGTCGAGCTTGGAGGTCGCATGGCGCTCGACCGCCAATGCGAGATCGGCGTGGGTCATGCCGCCGCCGTCATCGGTAATGGCGATCTTCCGCCGTCCGCCGCCATCGGTGAAGACATCGATCCGGCTTGCGCCGGCATCGATGGCGTTCTCAACGAGTTCCTTGACCACGCTCGCCGGACGCTCGACCACCTCGCCCGCGGCGATGCGGTTGACGACCTGTTCGGGCAATTGTCGGACGGGCATGCCTTGGCACTCGTGGAGCAAGACACAATCTAAAGGTTTTTGCGGCGCAGCGGGAGGGCGCAACCGGAGAAGTCCCCCGACCGTTTCAGTCGTCGAAGCCGCCGGAACCCCGTCTTGCCTTGACGTCGCTGCGGCGTTTTTTGCCCTCAAGGCGGCGTTTCTTCGAGGCCAGCGTCGGCCGGGTGGGACGCCGTGGGACGGGGCGCGTCATGGCCTCGCGCAACAGCTCGACCAGGCGATCGATGGCGTCGCTGCGGTTGCGCTCCTGGGTGCGGAAGCGTTGCGCATGAATGACGATCACACCGTCCTTGGTCATGCGCTGACCGGCGAGCCGCGATAGCCGCGCTTCGGCGTCCGCTGGCCACGCGATCTTGCGGGTGTCGAACCGCAATTGCGCGGCGGTGGAAAGCTTGTTGACGTTCTGTCCGCCCGGCCCCGACGCACGGACAAAGGAAATGTCGAGGTCGTTTTCGTCGATCGAAAGGTCGCGGGCAATCCGCAGCATGGGCTCACCGAACCGAAAATGGTTCCTTTGATAGAATCGATGCTGCCGAGAATAGCGATTTTGCGCGCGATTGGCTTGACGGGCGCAAGCTCAATTCGCCCGCAACGGCGTCGCGGCCACCGGCTGGGCGGCGGCCTCCTCGGGGGATCGGCCGACGATGACGGTCAGAAGACCGTCGCCCCACAGCCTGCGCGCGGCCCGCTTGGCATCGCCGATCGTGACCGCATCGACCACGGCATTGCGTCGCTCCAGATAATCGATCGAGAGGTGATCGAGCTGGTATTGCAGAAGAGCGGATGCAAGCTTCGATGAGGTATCCAGCGAAAGCATCCGCGAGCCCTTGAGGTAGGATTTGGCCTCGTCCAGCTCCTGTTGTGTCGGGCCGCTCTCGCCCATGCGGCGGATCTCACGGGTAAGCGCATCGACGGTTTCTCCGGCGCGGTCGGCCCGGGTTCCTGTCGTTCCCACGAACAAAGCCGAGTGATCCATCCATAACAGCGAATCGGAGATCGAATAAGCAAGGCCACGCTTTTCGCGGACTTCGCGGTAGAGCCGCGATCCCGATCCGCCGCCGAGAATATGGTTGACGACAAAGGCGGCCATGAAATCCGGATCGCTGCGCTTGATGCCAGGCCCGCCGAAAGTCACCACGGTCTGCGGCACATCGAGCGCGATGAATTCCCGCTGCGGCGGTTTGTTCGCCTCGATGTCGGGGATGGATGCAAGGCGCGACTTGGCAGGCAATCCGCCAAACGTCCGGTCCAGCAGCGCGCCGAGGGAGGCTGCGTCGATGTCGCCGACCACGGCGATTTTCAGATGCTCCCTTGTCAGAATGCGGCCGACATAATCCTTCATGTCGGCGATCGTGATGTTTGGAACGCTTTCCAGTGTGCCGCCGGAGGGCCGCCCATACGGATGGTCGCCATAGGCGATCTCCAGGAATTTGCGGCTGGCCAGCGAACCGGGGTTGGAGGTTTCGCGCTTAAGGCCGGAGATGAGCTGGGCGCGAATGCGCTCGACATCGGCGCTGTCGAAATGCGGCGAGGTCAGCGATGTCCGCAGCAGGTCGAAAGCCTCATCCTTGTTGTCCTTGAGCATGCGTAAGGAGCCGCGGAAGTAATCCCGCGTGATGCTGAAGGCGAGCTCAATGGCGCGCCGGTCGAGATGTTCGTGAAACGCCCGGGAATCCAGCTCGCCCGATCCCTCATCGATGAGGTCGGCGACCATGTTGCCGACGCCGGCCTTGCCGTCCGGGTCCTGGGCAGCGCCGCCACCCATGGCAAATTCCATCGCGACCAGCGGGACGGTGGCGTCCTGCACGAACCACGCCTCGATACCTCCGGGCGAAATCAGGTGCTGGATCTTGGCGGCGGCGTGCGATGGCGCCGGCAGCATCGCCGTCGCAGCAAGGCATGCAGAGATCAGAAGCCTAACGCGCGCCGCACCGATCTTGAGCAAAGTCACGAGCGTTTCTCCGCGTGTTTGGGCGTTACGTCCTTGATGAGATAGCCGGTGACCGAGCGATTTTTATCGAACCATTTTTGCACGGCCTCGCGCACCTGATCGGCGGTGACGGCGCGAATGCGCTCGGGCCAGGTCCTGATGTCTTCGATACTCAACCCCGTCGTCATCGCGCCGCCGTACCAGCGAGCAAGCGTTGCCTGATTGTCCTGGGCATAGACGGTTTCGGCGATGAGCTGGGTTTTGACCCGCTCGATGTCTTCGGAGCGAACCCCGTTCTGGGCGATGTCCGCGATCACTTCGTCGATCGCCTGCTCGACCTGCGCAAACGAAACTCCGGGTCTTGGCGAAGCCGATATCGTGAACTGTGTCGCGTCGAGCGAGGTGCCTTGATAGCCGGCCTGGGCGCTCACCGCGAGCGGACGGTCGACCACCAGCCGCCGGTAGAGATAGGAGTTGCTCCCGCCGCCCATCAATTGCGCCAGCACGTCGAGCGCCGCAGTCTCTCCGGCCGCAGCCGTAGCAGCGGAAGGAACCAGATAGTAGCGCCGCAGGCCGGGTTGCTCGACGCGCGGATCGGACAGGGTCACAGTGCGCGCCGCCGCCGGCTCCGGCTCTTGCGGACGAGCCCGCCGCGCCGGTATCGCGGGCTGTGCGGGGATGACGCCGAAGGTCCGTTCCGCCATCGGCCGAACGTCGTCCGGATTGACGTCGCCGGCAATCACCAGAATGGCATTGTTCGGCGCATAAAAGCGTTTGTAGAAAGCCAGCGCATCCTCGCGATCGAGCTTCTCGATCTCCTGATGCCAGCCGATGACGGGCCGGCCATAGGGGTGGTTGAGATAAAGCGCGGCCATGATCTGCTCTGTCAGCCGCGCTTCCGGGTTGTTGGCCACCCGCATGTTGAATTCCTCAAGCACGACGTCGCGCTCGGGTAATACATTTTCGTCCCTGAGCACGAGGCCCGTCATGCGGTCGGCCTCGAATTCCATCATCTTGCCGAGTTCCTCGTTCGGCACCCGCTGGAAATAGCCGGTATAGTCGGCGGACGTGAAGGCGTTCTCGTTGCCGCCGATCCGCAGCACGGTCTGGGAAAACTCGCCGGCCGGATGTTTGCTCGTGCCCTTGAACATCAGATGTTCAAGAAAGTGCGCAAGCCCCGATTTGCCGGGCGTTTCGTCGGCCGAGCCGACCTTGTACCAGATCATCTGCGTAACGACCGGGGTTCGATGATCCTGGATCACCACGACCTGAAGGCCATTGCCGAGGGTGAATGTGGCCGGAGATGAGGATGTGGCCGCGCTCTCGGCCTGCGCGGCGCCCTGGAACGTGGCAGGCGGGATGGCAGCAAGCCCGGCAAATAAACTGGCGAGCAGAAAAACCCGAAAGCCTTGTGGTGACTTCATGGCCGGCCTGAAGGCCTGGCGGAAAGGATTTGGCGTTCACCGCCGCAGACCCCTAAAGCGAATGTCCAAAACTCCACAGGGAATCCTTATCGAAAAGAACCATGCCGCCGCACGATCTGCGGCGGCCAATCAGGGTCGGGAAATCAAGATAGCACGATGACTTTAGTGCACGACGCTGGTCGCAGGCGATGCCTGGTTGACCTTATCCGGACTGGCCTGTCCGGACAGGAGGCCCTTCGGTTCGACGCCATAGGTGTAGTTCGCCGACGGCGTCTGGTATCCGACCGGCGGCTGGGTCAAGGCTTCGCGCATTGGCTCGGTGCCGGGCTGTACCTTCAAAGTGTCGGACTTGCTGCTGCCGAAAACGCTGCCCAGGCCAATGCTGTCGCCCCAGCCCGAAATCGCCGAGGCCCCGCCGTTGAACAAATCGCCCGGCTGGTCGTAGACGGGATCGGTGCGGGCCGAGGGAAGACGCTCCGTCGACGGCGTGAACGTTTGCTTTGGCGGCTCTTCAGACGGAGGCGCGATGTTGATCGGCTGGGCCGCCTGAACGGCCGTGCCCCCCACGGTCGAAACCATGACGCGGCTCGGAGGAGGCGCGTTTTTCTTCTTGGCTGCGATAATGGCCTTGCGCTGGCGCTCGTCGGGATCCTTCGGCCAGTTCGCGATCTGTGCCTCAGCCGAGGACGCTGCCGGCGGCGGCAGATCGAGCGTCGGCGGCACCACCAGTGGCGAGCGCTCGCGGTAGTCGATACCGCGATTGTCCATGTTGGTGCCACGGATCGTGCCGTAGAAGCCATCCATGATTTTTTCTGAGAAGGTCCTGTCGTCGTCGCCGGCGCGGGCGGCACTGGCGGTGAGGCCAATGACCAAGGGGACGACGGCGAGGCGAAGCGTACGGAACATCATGCTAGTTTCGGTACGGCGGCGCATAGCGCTTTCCTGTCAAAATTGGCGTCACTGTCCAAACTCCCGCGGTCCTATTCAGGCGCCGCCAAGCAGACCTGCAAAGCCTTGAGCTCACGGGCTGATATCAGCCGGGATCAGGGCGCTTTTGCGGCGGGTATTCCCCAGAACGAGTCATACAACAGCGCCGCGACGCCAGCAACAATCGCGACGTCGGCAAGGTTAAACACGTACCAATTGAAGGTATTTCCGCCGATCTGGACGTGGAAAAGGGCGAAATCGACCACTGCGCCATAGGCAAAGCGGTCGATGCCATTTCCGGCCGCCCCGCCGATGATCAGGCCGAGCGCGAGGGTGGCGAGAAGGGTGCGGGAGCGCGCCATCCAGACCGCCAGGACCACCACGGCGACCGCCTTGATCGCCATCAGGACGATCTGGGCCACGGCGCCGTCGTTCTGAAACCAGCCGAAACTGATGCCTTGATTCCATGCCAGCACCAGGTCGAAGAACGGCGTGAGTTTGACGGTGCCGCGGTGAGCGATGTCGAACACCCGCACAAGCCAGAACTTCGACGCCTGATCGAGCACCAGCACGGCAATGGCCGCGATGACGCCGAGGCGCAGGTGAGGACTCAAAGCGCAACCCCCATCGCCTTCCATTCGCGCAAAGCGATGGCGTCGCGCGGCGACACATCGGGATATTCGGCATCCTCGCCGACGGTGGGCAGGATCTTCCAGGAGCGGGCGCACTTTTTTCCAGCCGCCTTTTCAACGACAACGGCGACGCCCGGTACCGCGTCGAGGCGGAATGCGGTTGCCGGCGCTTCGCCTTCCCGCACCTCGTAATTCGAGGTGATGCAGACCTCGGCGAGATCGACATCGAACAGGGTGGCGAGCATCTCGCGGTCCGAGACGTAGATGACGGGCGAGGCTTCCAGCGAAGAGCCGATGTTTTTCGCGGCACGTTCCAGCTCGAGGGCACCGGTGACGACGCGGCGCACATCGCGAATGGTCGCCCACTTCGTTGCCAGCGCGTCGTCGCGGAACGCCTCCAGCCCTTCGGGAAACAGCGTCAAATGCACGGAGGCCTCCGCAGTGGGTTTGTACAGCCACCAGGCTTCCTCGCAGGTGAAGCTCAATACCGGCGCGAACCAGCGCAGGATCGCGTCGCAGATCAGGTCGATGGCGGTCAGCGCGGCCTTGCGCGCCAGCGATGACGGCGGATCGCAGTACAGCGTGTCCTTGCGGATATCGAAATAGAAAGCCGACAACTCGCTGTTCATGAATGCCGAGAGGCTCGCGACCACGGTCTTGTAGTCGAACTCGGCATAGGCCTTGCTCACGATCGCCGCCCGCCCCGCGAGTTCATGCAGCATCAGCCGTTCGAGTTCGGGCATGTCGGCCTGCGCCACCGCGTCATCGCGCTTGAAATGATGCAGCGTGCCGAGCATCCAGCGGATCGTGTTGCGCAGCTTGCGGTAGGTCTCGATGGTGTTTTTGAGGATTTCAGGGCCGATGCGTTGGTCGTCGGCGTAATCGGTCGCGCAGACCCAAAGGCGCAGGATATCGGCGCCGGATTGCGCCATGACCTTTTGCGGTTCGACGGTGTTGCCGATCGACTTCGACATCTTGCGGCCGTTTTCGTCCAGCGTAAAACCGTGCGTCAACACAACGTCGAAGGGCGCGCGGCCGCGGGTGCCGCAGCTCTCCAGCAGCGACGACTGGAACCAGCCGCGGTGCTGGTCCGAACCCTCCAGATACATCACGGTGTCGTTGCCGCCGTCGACCTTGCGTTTGATGCCGGCCAGTCCCGGAAAGTGCACGGGATCCTCCAGCACGAACGCATGCGTCGAGCCGGAATCGAACCAGACGTCGCAGATGTCGTCGACCTTCTTCCATTCTTCATTGGCGAGCGATCCCAGAAAGCGCTCGCGCGCGCCTTGCTCGTACCAGGCATCGGCGCCTTCGTTCTCGAAGGCGTCGGCAATGCGCTGGTTGACGGCATCGTCCTGCAGGATTTCGGCGGAGCCGTCGGATTTTTCACGAATGAACACCGCGATCGGCACGCCCCAGGCGCGCTGGCGCGAGATCACCCAGTCGGGCTTGCTGTTGATCATGCCGTTGATGCGGTTTTGGCCCGACTGCGGCACCCATTGGGTCACGGAGATCGCGTGCAGCGCGCGGGCGCGCAGCGTATCGCCGGGCTTGGCGTTGCCATGGTCGGCGATGGGCTTGTCCATCGCAATGAACCATTGCGGCGTGTTGCGGAAGATCACGGGCTTTTTCGAGCGCCAGGAATGCGGGTATTGGTGCTTCAGCCTTCCGCGCGCCAGCAGCATGCCAGCATTGACCAGCGCCTTGATCACGGCTTCGTTGGCGTCGCCCTTTTCGCCCTTGTCGTTGATGACACGCTTGCCAGTAAATCCCGGTGCCTGATCGGTGAATGCGCCGTTCTCATCGACGGTGTAGGGGATGGTCGTATTGATGCCGCGGGCCTCAAGCTCGCGCGCATTCGCCGTCCAGACATCGAAGTCCTCGCGGCCATGGCCGGGCGCGGTGTGAACGAATCCGGTGCCCGTGTCGTCGATGACGTGATCACCGGGGAGCAGCGGAACGACAAATTGATATCCGCCGCCGACCCCGCGCAACGGATGCGCGCATTCCACCGCATCAAGCGTTTCGGCCGGAACGGTGCGCACCTTCTCATACGCCGTAACGCGCGCTTGCTTGAATACGCTTTCCGCCAACACATCCGCCAAAATCAGGAGGTCGCCACTCTTGGCCCAGTTGTCGGCGGGTGCGTCGGTGACCTTGTAGAGGCCATAGGCGATCTTCGGCGAGAAGCTGATCGCCCGATTGCCCGGGAGCGTCCAGGGCGTCGTGGTCCAGATCACGACACTGGCGCCGGACAATGCGCCGTGCGCGGGCGACGTCACCGGAAATTTCACCCACACCGTATCGGAGGTATAATCCTCATACTCGACCTCGGCCTCGGCGAGCGCGGTCTTCTCCACCACGCTCCACATTACCGGTTTGGAGCCGCGATAGAGCGTGCCGTTGGCGGCGAACTTCATCAGCTCGCGCGCGATCTGCGCCTCGGCGAAATAATCCATCGTCGCATAGGGATGGTCCCAGTCGCCGATGATGCCGAGCCGCTTGAACTCCTCGCGCTGCACGTCGAGCCAGTGCGTGGCATAGGCGCGGCACTCTTTTCGGAACGCCACCATCGCCGTGGAGTCGCGGAAGTCCGGCTTGGTCTTGCCCTTGGAGCGGTAATTCTCCTCCTCGATCTTCCATTCGATCGGCAGGCCGTGGCAGTCCCAGCCCGGCACGTAGTTGGAATCGAAGCCCAGCATCTGCTGGCTTTTGGTCACGACATCCTTGAGGATCTTGTTGAGCGCATGCCCAATATGGATGTTGCCGTTGGCGTAGGGCGGGCCGTCATGCAGGACGAATTTCGGCCGCCCGGCGCTTGCCTTGCGCAGTCGCTCGTAGAGGCCGGTTTCGTTCCAGACTTTAAGGATTTCCGGCTCGCGCTGCGGCAGGCCGGCGCGCATCGGAAATTCCGTCTGCGGCAGGAACAGGGTTTTGGAATAGTCTTTCGCGTCGGACTTTTGCGGCTTTTCGGACATGAGGGCTCTGGTGCGCGATCGAGGGCGGATGAACGCGAAATCCCGGTCTTGCGCCGAGCCTAAAGCTCAGGCGGAAGCCGGGCCGCTAATGCCGATGGTGCGCCGCGTCAACATGGGCTTTCCATAGCAGGGGGCGGCGAAATCGCAAAGCCCCCTAAATCTCAGCCGGCGGCGCCGAGTTTGGGGAAGGCGCCGGGCGCAGCCGCCAGGCGTTCGTGGGCGCGGCGGCTGTCTTCGTCCATCTGACGGACCAGCGCGTCGATGCCCTCAAACTTCAATTCGTCGCGGAGGAAGGCAATGAAGGCGACGTCGAGGCGACTGCCGTAGAGGTCGCCTTTGAAGTCGAACAGGAAGATCTCTAGCAGCGGCGCGCCGTTGTCGAAGGTCGGGCGGCGGCCAAAACTCGCCACGCCTTCGAAGCGTTGGTCGCCCAAGCCGGCGCGCACCGCATAGATGCCGTGCCTGAGGCCGCAATTCTTGTCGAGCCGGATATTGGCGGTCGGATAGCCGAGGTCGCGGCCGCGCTTCTCGCCATGAATGACCTCGCCGGTAATGAACCACGGACCGCCCAGCATCGCGCTTGCTTCTTCGATCTGGCCCTCGGCAAGCGCCATGCGGATGGCACTCGAGGAGACCGGCCGTTCGGCGATGTCGACATGCGCCTGGACATCCACTTCGATACCAAGCCGCGGTGCTTCGGCGACCAGCAGGCTGGGTGAGCCGACCCGGCCTTTGCCGAAATGAAAGTCGTAGCCGACCGCGATGCCGCTTATTCCGAGCCGTCCGATGAGATCGTGGTGAATAAAGTCTTGCGCCGTCGTCTCGGCGCGCCGTTTGTCGAAGGCCATCACGACGGCGCCTGCGAGCCCTGCGCCCGCCAGCAGCCTGAGTTTTCCGGCCTCGTCGGTAAGGCGAAATTGCGGGCTGTTCGGGCTGAAAAAGCTCCGCGGATGAGGCTCGAATGTCACCGCGAATGCTGGCCTGTCATGCGCGAGGCCCATGCGCAGGGCTGCGTCAATAACCGCCCGGTGGCCGAGATGAACGCCGTCGAAATTGCCCATCGCAACCACCATTCCCTTCGGAATCGAGGCTGTGGGGCTAAAATCGCGGATCACGGTAAAATCAGAGGCCATTTAGAAATTCTTAGCTGATGGGGGCAGCGGACCGTGGCTTGTGGCGGCGGACGAAGTCAAGCCGGAGCGATTGCGCCCATGTGAGGGGAGATACGCCTTTTGGTTGGGGCATCGGTTAACGGGCTGTTTAACGGCTGATGGTAGTCCTTGACGTGGAATGCGGGTGGCCTTTGGCCCAGCGGCGTTCGATTGTTGCCCAGGGGATTTGACGATGGCGGTGGATTTGTCGATGTCGGTTTTGGTGGTGGACGACTACAACACCATGATTCGCATCATCAGAAATCTCCTCAAGCAACTCGGCTTCGAGAATATCGACGATGCCGCCGATGGATCGGCCGCGCTCAACAAGATGCGCAGCAAGAAATACGGGCTTGTGATCTCCGACTGGAACATGGAGCCCATGACCGGCTACGACCTGCTGCGCGAGGTTCGCGCCGACCCCAATCTCGCCACCACGCCGTTCATCATGATCACCGCCGAATCCAAGACCGAGAACGTGATCGCCGCCAAGAAGGCGGGCGTGAACAACTACATAGTCAAGCCGTTCAATGCGGCCACGCTGAAGACCAAGATCGAGGCGGTATTCCCGGATATGGCGAGCGCGTAACCCCTTAGGCTCAGCGACAGATAATCAAAGTTCGTCATGTCCGGGCTTGTCCCGGGCATCCACGTCTTTGGACTAGAGTGTGTGTCAAGACGGGATGGCCGGGACAAGCCCGGCCATGACGGAAAATAATGGTGGCTCCGCGGGGGCGCTTGTTCCTACCACCGCAACTCCCGCGTCAGCGCGCGGGGCGGGTGACCGAATAATTCCTTTACCGAGGCCGGGTCGAGCTGGTCGATGCCTTCGAAATCGTCGGCATGGATGCCCCGCGTCACGAACAGACAATCGATCCCGAAGCCATGCGCGCCGGCCAGATCCGTCCGCACGGAATCCCCGATCGCAAGCACCCGGTTGAGTGAAACCGCCTGGCCCCGCCGCTCGGCCGCAAGCGCAACCGCGCGTTCATAGATCGGCCGGTGCGGCTTGCCGTAGAAGATCACCTCGCCGCCAAGCTCCCGATAAAGTTCGGCGATGGCGCCGGCGCAGTAGATCAGGCGGTCGCCGCGTTCGACGACGATGTCGGGATTGGCGCAGACCAGCGTGAGCTTGCGTTCGCGCGCCTTCAGCATCATCGCGCGATAGTTTTCCGCCGATTCAGTTTCGTCGTCGAAAAGACCGGTGCAGACGATATAGTCGGCCTCTTCCAGCGGTGCGAGCAGCGGATCGAGCCCGCGATAAATCGAGTTATCGCGCTCGGGGCCGACCCAGAACATCCTCTCGCCGGGATGGCCGGCGACGAAATTCCGCGTGAGATCACCCGAGCTGACGATGGCGTCATAGGTCTCGTCAGTGACGTCGAGCTTGCGCAATTGCCGCTGCACCGAATCTGCGGGCCGCGGCGCATTGGTGATCAGGATGACGGTGCCGCCGTCGCTGCGAAAGTTCTGGAGGGCCTCGCAGGCTTCGGGAAATGCGGCGAGCCCGTTATGAACGACGCCCCAGATGTCGCTGAGCAGCACGTCCACACCGCCGACGAGGTCGCGCAGCCCCTCGGCAAATTTCAGCGTGGTCATTTCGGCTAGTTCGGACCGACCGCGCGCCGCGCCAGCGCGGCGTTGCCGGAGGCTCGCATCGGAGGCTCGACGGGCGGGGCGTCGGCGGCCGGCGTCTTACCGGCGCCGTTGGATTCCTGCGCCTTGCCCGCTCCTTCCGCGACCGGCGCGCCCTCAGGCCGCAGCGGCCGGGGCGGCGCGAACAGAAAGCCCTGCCCGAACCGCACGTCGAAATCGAGCAGGTCGACGACCGCGCGCTCGCCTTCGATCTTTTCGGCAATAAGATCGATGCCGAAGCGGCCAAGCAGGTCGGAGAGGTCCGAGGCGTGGATGTCCGACGTCGAGGATGCCCTTGGATCGAGCAGCAGTGCGGCGGGGACCTTGATGAAACGCACGCCACGATCGGCGAGTTCGCGAGGCTCGATCCGCAGGTCCGTGACGTGATCGATCGAGAAGCGGTAACCGCGCTGGGCCAGGGCCGCCAGATGCTCGCCCTCGGTCGGGCTCAGATTGCGAAACATGGCCTGCTTGAATTCGATCACGAATGACGGCGCCAGCGCGCGGTTGGCTTCAAGGAAATCCAGGCATGGTGCGAACGTTGCGGGATTGCCGAGCGTGGCGGCGGCCATGTTGCAGAACACCCCGACCTCCTTGTTGCGCACCATCAGGCGCCGCAGCACCTGTACGCAACGCAGCATCACGGTGTGATCGACCCGTCCGATCAAGCCGGCGGCCTCGACGAAGGGCAGAAAATCGTCGGCCACGAGCACCTGATCGTTCTCGTCGCGAATTCGCGTCACCGCCTCATAGAAGCGGACCTTGCGTTGCGGCAAGGTCACCATCGGCTGCAGGTAGATGTCGAGCCGGTTTTCTTCGATCGCGGCTCTGGCAGCCGCCAGCATTTGCACCTCGCTGCGCGAGGAAACCGCCGGTCCGGCGCTCACGGCCACAATCGGGGGCGGAGGCACAACCAGCTTCGGTGGCTCGGCCGCAAATAACGGTTCCTGAAGCAGCGGGCTCTCCAATCGGGCGGCTGGCGCAGCCGGCGTATCGCTTGCGGACAGCATGTCCTCATGGCTGGCCACCGACACCGCGAGTTGCTTCACCAGCCCGCCGAGTTCGTTGATCTCGCCGACCACCGCCTGGATGCGATCCGCTCCCACATGATTGACGGAGGCAAGCCGTCCTTCGACGGCGGCGAGCCGGCGGCCGAATTCAGCGACCTGGCGGGCGAGATCCGCAGTTCCGCGCGACAAGTCCGTGATCTGGCTGCCGACATCGGTCCGGTCGCGCAGCCGCATCGATACGGCATTGTAGAGGATCAAAAAGGTCAGTGCGGTCAGCGCGGCGATCGCCGATTCCATGCCGCTGATACCCGCAACCGAATACAGAATGAGGCCGAGGGAGGCGGCGACGAGCACCATGCAGATGGCGATGAAAATCGTGGAAATGCGGATCATGTACGCGTAAGGCCCTCAATCCCCCGTTGCTGCCGTGGCCCGGGGAAGAGGTCATGCGCCGTCCATTGCCGCTGCCCCAAGCCTTGCAACATTAGCACTAATGTTGATTCGAGAGGCTAGCGTTCTTTTGGAGAGGCCGTCGTTCTTTTGGCACGGCCGGAACTGCGGTTCCCGAACCGGGAGCCGCAGACCATGCCCTGGGGGGAGGGACGAGCAACCCTCTCAGGCGACCGCGCGGATCACCTTGGCGACCTTCTCGACGATTTCGCCGACCTGCGCCTCGCTGACGATCAGGGGCGGGGTCAGCGCCAGGGTATCGCCGGCGATGCGCAGCATCAGGTCGTTGTCGAAGAAAGCGCTATTGAGCGCGTCGAAACCCCGCTTGCCGGGCTGGTCCGGCCGCGAGGTGAGGTCGATGCCCGCCGTCAGGCCGACGGTGCGGATATCCACAACGTTCGGCTCGTTCCTCAGCGACATGATGGCATCGGCCCATTTGGGTTCGAGGGCACGGGCGTATTCGAACAGTTTTTCGTCGCGGTAGATATCCAGCGTCGCAAGGCCGGCGGCGCAGGCCAAGGGATGAGCCGAATAGGTATACCCATGGGCGAGCTCAATCACGTGTTCCGGGCCGCTCATGAAGGCATCGTGGATGGTATCGCGGACGATGACGCCGCCCATGGGCGCCGCACCATTGGTGACACCCTTGGCAAAGATGATCATGTCCGGCAGCACGCCATAGCGTTCCGCCGCAAAGGCATAGCCCAGCCGGCCAAAGCCGGTGATGACCTCGTCGAAAATCAGCAAAATGCCGTGCTTCTGGGTGATCTCGCGCAGCCGCTTGAGATAGCCCTTCGGCGCCGGCAGCACGCCGGTCGATCCCGCCATCGGTTCGACAATGACGGCGGCGATGGTGTTGGCGCCGTGCAAGTTGACCAGGTTTTCCAGCGCATCGGCAAAATTGGCGCCGTATTCTGGCTCGCCCTTTGAGAAAGCCTGCTTTTCGCGGTCATAGGTCGTCGGCAGGTGATCGACGCCGGCCAAGAGCGTGCCGAACATCTTGCGGTTGTTGCCCATGCCACCGACCGAGGTGCCGCCGAAGCCGACGCCGTGGTAGCCGCGTTCGCGGCCGATCAGGCGGCTGCGGCCGCCCTGGCCGGAGATCTGGTGATAGGCGAGCGCGATCTTGAGCGCGGTATCGGCGGCTTCCGATCCCGAGTTGCAGAAGAATACGTGATCAAGCCCCTTGGGCGCGAGATCGGCGATGCGGCTCGCCAGTTCGAAGGCCTGCGGAATGCCGAACTGGAACGGCGGCGCATAGTCCAGCACCTCGGCCTGCTTGGCGATCGCGGCGGCAATCTGGGGGCGGCCGTGGCCGGCATTGCTGCACCACATGCCGGCGGCCCCATCGAGGATTTTTCGGCCATCGACGGTGAAATAATACATGTCCTTGGCGCCGGCGAGCAGCCGCGGCGCCTTCTTGAAGGCGCGGTTGGCGGTAAACGGCATCCAGTGCGCGGCGAGGTCATTGGGAACGTTGACGGCGGCGGGGCGTGGGCTCTTGTCCAGCATGGCGGGCCTCTTCGAGTTTTGCGGTGGAACGGTTGTCAATAAGTTAGCAGCTTCACCGGACGACCGAAACGCCGCGGGACCGACAATTTTCGCCGGGATCGAGCGTTTCTCAGGATAAACCGGGACGATTTTGCAGCTTTCCAGCGTTTGGCAAATCCGCGGCGCGAACCCAGAATACCTCTCCTTCCGAATCTTCGGTGTCGAGCCACAGAAATTCGTTCCGCGGATAAGCCGCTTCAAGCGCGCTCCGGCAGCGGCCGACCTCGCACAATAGCCCGCCTTCCGTTGTCAGATGCCGGCTCGCCTTCTCAAGGATGCGTCTGACGGCATCGAGCCCGTCGGCACCGCCATCGAAGGCGAGCTTCGGTTCAGCGCGGCACTCGTGCGGCAAGGCGGCCATGCCCGCGGCATCGACGTAGGGCGGGTTGGCGATGATCAGATCGTAGCGCTTGTCCGATACCGGCGCGTACAGGTCGCCGCAATGCAACATCACGCGGTCTTCAAGACCGAAATCGCTGACATTGCGTTTGGCGACCTCAAGGGCCTCTTTCGAGATATCGACGGCATCGATTTGCGCGTTCGGAAATGCCCGGCTGGCGAGTATCGCAAGGCAGCCCGAGCCGGTGCAGAGCTCCAGCACGTTTTCCACGCTGCTCGCGTCCTCGATCAGGGCCGCACCATCGTCGGGTCCGCCGAAATGCGAGTCCAGCAATTCGCCGATGAAGGATCGCGGCACGATCACGCGCTCATCGACATAAAAAGGCAGGCCGCGCATATAGATCTTGTTGACGAGATAGGCGGCGGGCTTTCGCGTGCTGACGCGGCGGGCAATCAGCTCGAGGATCGATTTGGCTTCCGGCGCGGTGACGCGCGCGGTCGCAAAACTTTCAAACTGGTCGGGATGAAGATGCAGCGCTTCGCAAACCAGAAACGCGGCCTCGGCCACCGGGTCGGTCGTTCCATGGGCGAAGGTCAACTCTGCCTCATTGAAACGGCTCACCGCGTAGCGGACGAAATCCAGCAAACTCACCAATTCGCCGGCTGAAACTTTGGCAAATCTCGGCGCGGTGCGGGGACGTTTCGCTTGGGCCTTGGCGCGTTTGGCCATCAGGATTTGATCCAGCGCGCGGCCGCGTCTTCATCGTGGTCGCGCGCATCGATCCAGCCGGCGCCTTCAGCCCCCTCCACGCGCTTCCAGAAGGGCGCATTGGCCTTGAGGTAGTCCATCAGGAATTCGGCCGCCTCAAACGCGGCCTGGCGATGTTGCGAGGCCGTCAATACCAGCACGATATTTTCGCCGGGCGTGATGCGGCCGACGCGGTGAATGACGCTAATTCCCGAGAGCGGCCAGCGCGACATCGCCGTCTCGGCGTGGCGGGCGATTTCGGCCTCCGCCATGCCGGGATAATGCTCAAGCGTCAGGGCTGCGATCGAGGTGCCGTCCTCGCTGCCGCGGCAGATTCCGCTGAAGGAGACCACGGCCCCGATATCGCTGCGTTCCTTCGTCAATGCCGTAATCTCGCGCGCGATGTCGAAATCGGCTTCCTGGATGCGGATGTTGACGGCAGCGGTCATGCTACAAACTTTGCTCGAAAACGCGGATCAGCCGCCGGTCATCGGCGGGAAGAAGGCGATTTCGCGGGCGCCGGCAATCGCAGCGTCCGATTTGACATGGGCGTGGTCGATGGCGGCGCGAATCACGCGTGGCGTCTCGAAGGCATGGGCGTAGGTCTCGCCACGTCCGGCGAGCCATGCCATCAGTTCTTCGACCGTTCGCACACCCGCTGGCGGCTCGATGGTTTCTTCCGTCTTGCCGATCCGCTCGCGCACCCAGGCGAAATATTTGAGCCTCATCTCTCATCCTCCTCGATGAGGTGATGGAGGCCGGCGCGGAAATAGTCCCAGCCGGTGTAGATCGTGACGATCGCGGAGACCCACAACAGCGACAGGCCGATCTGGGTGGTGAAGGGGATGACCAGATCGCCCGCTTCGCCGGCCAGCAGGAAGCCGATCGCGACGAGCTGCACCGTCGTCTTCCATTTGGCAAGCTTGGTGACGGGTACGCTGACGCGTAGTCCCGCCAGATATTCGCGCAAGCCCGACACCAGGATTTCGCGGCACAGGATCACGATCGCGGCCCACAACGTCCAGCCGTGGATGATGCCGTCGGCGGCCAGCATTAAAAGGCAGGAAGCGACCAGCAACTTGTCGGCGATCGGGTCCAGCATTCGTCCCAAGGCCGATTGCTGATCCCATATCCGGGCATAATAGCCGTCGAGGAAGTCAGTGACGCCGGCGGCAATGAAGACGGCCAACGCCACCCATCGCAGCCACAACGGCCCGTCCAGAATGGCCTGCGCATAGATGCAGCCGACCACCAGCGGGATGGCGGCAATCCGGGCGAAGGTCAGAATGTTGGGCAGGGAGAGCGAGCTTTTCGCCCATCCCCTCGTCGTTGCAATGTTCATCCGTCCTACCAATACCGCCGGAGCTTTAAGGTCAACCGTGGGACACATAAGCCCTTTTGGTGACATCCTTAACCCTGTTGGGTGTGGAAAAACTCGAAAATCTTGCGCGCGCTCTCGGCGCTGACGCCCGGGACCTTGCCGAGATCGGCGATCGAAGCCCGCTCGATTTCCTTTAAGGTTCCGAAATGGTGCAGCAAAGCGCGCTTGCGCGAGGGGCCGATGCCGGGGATCTCCTGCAATCCCGCTTCGCGCATGTCCTTCTTGCGCAGCTTGCGGTGCGATCCGATGACGAAGCGGTGCGCCTCGTCGCGCAGCCGCTGGATGAAGTAGAGCACGGGATCGCGCGGCTCGAGCTTGATCGCCTCGCGATCGGGCATGAACAGGGTTTCGCGCCCCGCGTCGCGGTCCGGCCCCTTGGCGACCGCGAGCAGGGCGACCTGCGAAAGGTCCAGCGTGTCGAAGATTTCTCGCGCCGCATTGAGCTGGCCGCGGCCGCCGTCGATGATGACGAGGTCGGGCCATTGCGGAAAGGAATCGTCGTCGGCCTTCGGTTTGGCCGCATCGCCCTCGGCGGGCGGCGCCAATAAGCGCTTGAAGCGGCGTTGCAGCACCTCGCGCATCATCGCGTAGTCGTCGCCGGGCGTCAGCCCCTCGGACTTGATGTTGAACTTGCGGTACTGATTCTTGATGAAGCCATCCGGGCCCGCCACGATCATGGCGCCGACCGCGTTGGTGCCCTGGATGTGGCTGTTGTCGTAAACCTCGATGCGGCGCGGCGGATGCGGCAGACCAAGCGTGGTGACGAGCCCGCTGAGCAAGCGGCCTTGGGTCGCAGTATCGGCGAGTTTGCGGCCCAGTGCTTCGCGCGCGTTGGTCAGCGCATGCGTGATCAGTTCCTTCTTCTCGCCGCGCTGCGGTGTCGTGACCTCCACCTTGAAGCCCGCTTTGATCGACAAAGCGCTCGCCATCAACTCGGCTTCCTCGATCGCATGCGACAGCAGGACGAGTTTCGGCGGCGGCTTGTCGTCGTAGAACTGCGCCAGGAATGAGGCCAGCACCTCCTCAGGCGTGAAAGACTTCTCGGCTCTCGGAAAATAGGCGCGGTTGCCCCAGTTCTGCCCGGTGCGGAAGAAGAAGACCTCGACGCAGGAGTATCCGCCCTCCTGGTGGATGGCAAACACGTCGGCTTCCTCCACCGTGCGCGGATTGATGCCCTGCTGCGACTGGATGGCCGATAAGGCCGCGAGGCGATCGCGGTAGAGTGCGGCGGTCTCGAACTCGAGGTCGGTGGAGGCCTTCTCCATCTCGCTTGCGAGTTCCTGCTTCACCAGACGGCTGCGGCCGGAGAGGAAGTCCTTGGCCTCGCGCACGAGCTCGGCATAGCCGGGAAAATCGATCTCGCGGGTGCATGGCCCGGCGCAGCGCTTGATCTGGTAGAGCAGGCAGGGGCGGGAGCGGCTTTCGAAAAATGCATCAGTGCAGGAGCGAATCAGGAAGGCGCGCTGGAGTGCGGTAATGGTGCGATTGACCGCGCCGGCCGAGGCGAAAGGCCCGAAATACTGCCCGGGTCTCGTTTGCGCGCCGCGGTGCTTGAGAATTTGCGGCGCCCAATGGTCGCCCGTGATCAGGATGTAGGGGAAAGACTTGTCGTCGCGCAGTTGGACGTTGAAACGCGGTCGCAATTGCTTGATCAGGTTTGCTTCGAGCAGAAGCGCTTCGGTTTCGGTCGCGGTCGACACGATCTCGACCGAAACGGTTGCCGCGATCATGCGCAGGATACGCGCCGGCTGCGGCGCCGAGACCCTGGCATAGGAAGAAAGCCGCTTGCGGACATTCTTGGCCTTGCCGACATAGAGCACGTCGCTCGCGGCATTGAGCATGCGATAGACCCCGGGCGAGGTCGGCGCGAACCGCACCGCGTTTTCGATGGCGGCATGCCCGATCGCAAGCGGGCCTTCGGCAATGGTCTCATTGCCGTCTTCAGAAGCTTCCGGGAGCAGCCCTTCGTCCTCTTCCTCGGCGTTGACGGTCGCCGGATCGATATCGCCCGCAGCCAGGCTCGCAGCCGGATCCTGGGACTGGTCTTGCGGCTGGTCTTGCGGCGTCAACTCCGGTTGTGCCTGGTCGGGCCGGGAAGGGGTGGATTCCTCGCCTTGGACGCCTTTTGACTGGTCGGTAGATATGTGGGCCATGGCGTTACGAATTTAGGCGTCATCACCGCCGCCTGCCAGCGCTGCCGGCGGTTGACGCAAAAGGACCGGCGACGGGGTCGGGCCGGCAGATCGTCGGGGAAAAAGCAGATCCGCGTCGCCAACCCTCTCCTCGGTAACACTCTCTTAAGACTACGAAGCGGCGAATCTCAGGCCTTAACAACCCTTTAACTTAAAAGTCTCGATAAATCCCGTGGGTAAAAAGTGCAAATCCGTAACCATGCCGATGGTGGAGGTTTCGCACTTTCCGCGTGGAGTTTGAGTGATGAGCAGGATTGCTTTGGGCGCGGTGGCGTTGATATCCGCGGTTTCATCGGTTCAGGCAGCCGATCTGCCTTACGAATCGCGCGCGCCTTACACCGTCAATCAGCCGCTTAACATGTATAGCTGGGCCGGCCCCTATCTCGGCGGCAATCTCGGCTGGAACTGGGGTTCGGTCGACAACAATCCGACCAAGCCGTCGGGCTTCGTAGGTGGTGCGCAGGCCGGCTATAACTGGCAAACCGGCCCATGGGTGTTCGGCGTCGAGGGCGACCTTCAGGCGACCGGCGCCTCCGACACGTTTGCACCCTGGAAATTTTCCAACCCGTGGTTTGGCACGGTGCGCGGCCGGGCGGGTTACGCCTTCAGCAACATCCTGTTCTACGGCACCGCGGGTCTCGCCTTTGGCGAATTGCAGGGCCAGACCTTCGGTCTGACGGAGAGCCACACCAATGCCGGCTGGACCGTGGGTCTCGGCGCCGAATTCGGCTTTGCGCGGAACTGGAGCGCCAAAGTCGAATATCTCTATGTCGACCTCAACGACAGCAATTTCGTGATCACCGGCGCGCAAAACGGCTACCGGTTCGGCCTGGTTCGCGCGGGCGTGAACTATCACTTCTAGGCGCAATAAAAAGAGACAAGAAGAGCAGCGAACACCAACTCCCGGCCGCCATCTGCGACCGGGATTTTTTTTAAAAGACTTACGAAGAAATCACGAGGTTGACCGCCTTGGGCCCCTTGCCCTTTTTGTCCGGTTCGACATCGAATGTGATCCGCTGTCCCTCGGTCAAATCCTTCAGTCCTGCCCGCTCCACGGCCGTGATGTGGACAAACACATCGCGACCGCCGTCATCGGGCTTGATGAAGCCATAGCCGCGTTCTCCATTGAAGAACTTGACCGTCCCAGTCATGGCCATCGGGAAACCTCCCCCGCATTGCTCCGCCGCTACGCGCAATTCGCGTCGCGGCCGACCGGACCTTCGCTGCGAACAGCCGCCGTCGGAAGCTTTGGCCACCCCGGGCGGGCCGTGTGATGCCGGCCTGCCTCAAATCAGAAGAGGCCTTGTCACTCCGCCGCTACCATTCGCGGAAGCGGAACGTAAAGCCGATCCCAATGGCGATGAGCATAATACGGTTCCCGCCCCAATGCCTATCGGACTTTTGCGAGATCAGCGGCTTAGGGCTTGGGCGCTTCGAGGCGGAAGCGGCTGGCGCCGCCCTGGCCGAGCGGCTTTTCGAGTTCGGGAAGGATCGCCTTGAGTTCGGCCAATAGCGTCCATGGCGGGTTGACGACCAGGAGGCCCGCCGAGGTGAGGCCTGTGCCAGCGGTTTGCGGCGCGACGCTGAATTCGACGCGCAGGCATTTTCCGGGCGGCTTTGCTTCGCCAACCGCTTGGGCGACCTGCCGTGCCAGTTCGTCGGTGGCGCGCCGGCTCTTGGCCGGGTACCACAACAGGTAGCTGCCGGTCGGCCACTTCGCGAAGGCTTCGATGAAGCCCGCCGCCAGCCGTTCGAACTCGTCCTTCTGCTCGTAAGGCGGGTCGATCAGAACAAGGCCGCGCCGCTCTTTCGGCGGCACGAAGGCGGGCAATGCGGTCCAACCGTCGAGATCGACGACGCGCGCCTGGGTGTCGTGGCGCAGCGCATCGATCAGGGCCTTTCGCGCACCTAGCCCGACCTCGCATGCGGTCAGCCGATCCTGCGGGCGCAGCAGCGCGCGAGCGATCAAAGGCGACCCCGGATAGGTCGTGAGCGGTCCGCGTTGCGGATTGAACGCCCTGACAATATCGAGATAGGGCTTTATCAGCGGAGCCGCGCGTTCCGAAAACCGCGCCTGCATGATACGCGCGATTCCCATCAGCCATTCCCCGCCACGTTCCGCCTCCTCGCCGGCAAGATCGTAGCGGCCCGCGCCCGCATGGGTGTCGATGACGCGAAAGGCAGCATCTTTTTCCTGCAAATAAAGCAGGATGCGCACGAGCACGACGTGCTTGATGACGTCGGCAAAGTTGCCGGCGTGAAAGGCATGGCGGTAGTTCATGAACGTCGGTTATCACGTCATTGCGAGCGAAGCGAAGCAATCCAGCGAGAATCTGGATTGCTTCCGCCTATGCGTAAGGACGCTTCGGCGGACTCCAAGCGCGCCATAGCTCGCAGCGCGAGCGACGGCGGGTCGTCGCTTGCGCTCCTCGCAATGACGTCTGAAGGGTCCGTTAGCGTCTTAGCCGCCGCGCACCGGCGGCATCGTCACCTGATCGCGCCGGCAGCCTCGGCGATCGATCTCGTCGCAGGCGCGGAACTGCAGATCCTTAGCCAAACAGATGCGCACTTCGCTTAGCCGGGTGCGGTTGCAGGTCACCGCCATGGCAGAGGCGGAGAGCCCTGGATTGACCTTGATGAAGGCGTCCTCGATCTCGGTCGGCGAGACGGTCTTCGGGTCGGCCAGGTCGATGAATTCGGGTGGAATCTTCACGGCCGCGCGCGCTTTGCGGATGGTCTCGAAATAGCCGCGGGCGCCAAGGCCTGAGCAGGTGCCGTGTTTCTTCCACTCGTTGAAAATCAGGCCGGGCGCCGGCATCAGATCCAGCATCGAGGTCATGATATTTCGCTCCAGCCAGGAATCCCGATCGCAATATTCGGGGAAGCCGTGCTCGTATTGCGGCCACAGGCCGTGAACCACGAAAGAGAAGGGTCTTCCGCCGCACTGGGCCTGCTGCGACCGTCCGCCGTTGCCGCGCTCGGCTACTTCCTCGCAAAAGGAGGGCGACCAGGACAATGACAACACATAGAAATCAAACTCGCCGGGGGTGTTTTGCCGGCGGTCTTGCGCCGATGACGGGACGGTGGCGGCAAGCCCGATCAGGCCTGCAAAGAAGAGGTGGCCGAAGCCGGCGAAAATCCGCGCCATCCGACCCGAACGAAACCCAGACATGACGAAGCCCTCACTCCAAAACCCATATTGAAACCGTAGCACGCGACCGGAACATTTCAAGAACAAAAATGGAGAACGCCCGCTCGAAGTGGGCGCTGCCTCCCGATATTTGGAAAAACCGCTGCGAAATCAGGGCTTGGCGGCGTTGCAGGCGCCGTTATAGGCCCAGTTGCGATCAAGCCCGGTCACGCACCATTCGACGCCCTGGTCGTAGCCGGCGAAGCCGCCATCCTCGATGATCGAGTAGTGCAGGCCGTGGACTTGCCCGTCGCTCAGCATCACGTCGCCGCTGCAATAACGACGCGGAATATTATCCGACTGCCAGGGCCGGTAAGCGGTTTCATGGATCTTGCCGTAGGACGTGATCGAAAGCTTCGAATTCCAGAAAGTGCTTTCCTTCTCCTGGAATTGGGAGGCGATGACCCCGAGTGCGGCCTCGCAGGATTTGAGCTTGCCGTCATATTTCGGGCCCGACAGCCAGAAATTCAGCTCAAACACATTGGCGGCCTCGGCCGCCTGGCCCATCGCAAAAAGGCCGAATACCGCCCCGAACGCCACGCCGAGGCCTGCTTTTCTGGCAAAGGAGAAGATGTCACGCATGGTCGGTCCGCCGGATGATCGAACAACCCGACCGTGCCGCGAAAGCCCTGCCAAGGTCAAGTGCAGCGCGGCAACACCTGCCGAGAAGTCGGCTTCACAAGGGCGGCGTGTGCTTTTCACGGCCGGCGATGCGCTCTAAGGTAATGGCCCAGCGAAACGGAGTGAGTGATGCGAATCATCAAGGCCGCTGTTCTGATTGCCTCAGGCGCCATGCTTTCGGGGGTGCCCGCGAGCGCCGACATAGTGCCGGAGTTCAGGGGTAACGATACCGGGGGCATCATCGCCTATTCGCTGGCCCAGCGCGCCGATGCCCGTCAGCTCGCGGTCGACCACTGTGCGTCCTACGGCAAGGTGGTGAAGTTCCTCGCGGTCGACGCACAATATGGCGGCTACCTTTCGTTCGCCTGCCGCTGGGTGCCGTACGGCGCCGATGTCAGGCCGTTACGTACGCTGTACTGAGCCCGATCATTCCCTTTTGATCCAGGGGGCGTGAAGCATGACGCGACAGCTTGTTTCATTGTTGGTGGGGACTTGCCTCATCACGTTGTGGCCGACGCTCGAGACGCGGGCGGCGGAATTGCCGCTTCGCAAGACGGGTCTTTGGGAAATGAAGCTGGTGCGGGCCGGCCTCTCTCTCCCTGAGATGACCATGCAGCATTGCACCGACGAGACCACCGACAGGGACATGGCGACCGCGGCCTCGCCACTGTCCAAGGAGATCTGCTCCAAGCGCGATACGGCGCAGACCGCGACCGGGTATGTCTCCGATTCCGAATGCAGCGTGGCAGGCGTATCGATGACGACGCATTCGGAGATCACGGGCGATTTCAATTCGGCCTATACCGTCAAGACCACCACACATAGCGATCGCGCGGTCGCCGGCCTGCCGAAGGATGTGATCACCACGATCGAGGCGAAGTGGCTGGGTGCCTGCAAACCTGACCAGAAGCCCGGCGATATCGTGATGCCCGGCGGCTTCAAACTCAACGTCAAGGACGCGGAAAAGCTCAAGGGTCTGCTGCCGAAGTGAGCGGTTCACCTCGCCCCGCGTGCGGGGAGAGGTCGGCGCGATAGCGCCGGGTGAGGGGGGCGCTCCGCGACGTCGGTCCAAGTTTGTGGCTTGCCCCTCACCCCGACCCTCTCCCCGCTAAAGCGGGGCGAGGGAGAACTCACACCGGAATCCGCACCGTGCCGCGCAAGCCGCCCATCGGACTGTCGCCAAGCGTGATGTCCCCGCCATGCGAGCGGGCGATGTCGCGGGCGATCGCAAGGCCAAGCCCGGTACCGCCCTCGTCCTGGTTGCGGGCGTCGTCGAGCCGAAGGAACGGCTTGAACACCTCCTCGCGCATGCTCGGTGGAATGCCCGGACCGTCGTCGTCGACCGTCACGGTCAGATAGCGGTGGTCGCGCTGGCCGGTAATCGAAATCGAGTTGGCGTGGCGCGCGGCGTTGGAGACGAGGTTGGCCAGACAGCGCTTGAAGGCGGCGGGCTTTACCGTCACGACCGGAAGCCCATGGAAGGCGACGGTTGCGGCGTGGCCGTTGCGCTCGGCGTCGCTGCGCAACTCTTCCAGCGCGGCTGCCATGTCGGTCGGTTGCGCCTGCTCGCCGCTGTCGCCGCGCGCAAACGCAAGATAATCCTCCAGCATGCCCGACATCTCATCGATGTCCTTGCGCATGGCGTCGACTTCCGGGCTGTCGCCGATCAGCGCGAGCTCGAGCTTGAAGCGGGTCAGGATGGTGCGCAAATCGTGCGACACGCCGGCCAGCATCGCGGTGCGTTGCTCGATCGAGCGCTCGATGCGCGATTTCATCTCCAGGAAGGCGTGCGCGGCACGGCGCACTTCGCGCGCCCCTCTCGGGCGGAAGTTCGGCGCCTCGCGGCCCTTGCCGAAGCTCTCGGCGGCATCCGCCAGCCGTAGGATGGGGCGGATCTGGTTGCGCAGGAACAGCACCGCGACGATCAGCAGGATCGAGGACGTGCCCACCATCCAGAACAGGAATATCTCGGAATTGGAGGCATAGGCCGCGCTGCGTTGCGCAAAGACGCGCATCACCGCATCGTCGAGCTGGATGCGGATTTCGACCAGATTGGAGCGGCCGACGGTGTCGATCCAGAACGGCTTGGCGATCTGCCGGCCGAGCTGAACCGAAAGCGTCTGGTCGAGCAGTGAGAAGAACGGCTTTGGCCCCGGCGGCGGCATGTCGCCGACGGGCAGGAAATCCACCACGAGCCCCAGCCGCTGCTGGGCGATGCGCCTGATCAGCGCGCGGTCTTTATCCTGCGGATAGCTCTTATAGACCTCGATCAGGGCTGCGATGTCGGAGACGACCGCCGCGGAAAGATGCCGCGTCACCGTGTTCCAGTGCCGCTCCATGAACACGAACGCGACGACCGATTGCAGGATCACCATCGGAACGATCATGATCAGAAGCGCGCGGGCATAGAGCCCGGTCGGCATCCAGCTCTTGAAGGCGTTCCCCATCCAGCCATTGGCCGCGGAAACCCGTCCCGCGGCGGTGCGGATTAGCGTCAATCCGGTGTCGAGCGTGCTCATCGGTCCCGGCTCAAGGAGAGGCGACCAGGCGATAGCCAATGCCGCGCACCGCCTGCAGGAACAGGGGATTGGCGGGATCGCGCTCGATCTTGCGCCGCAGGCGGTTGATCTGCACGTCGACGGCGCGCTCGTTGACGGTGCCGTCGCCGGTCAGCGCGCTGCGCGGCACGGTCTCGCCTCTGGCGAGCGCCAGAACCCGCAGCATGTCGCGCTCGCGGTCGGTGAGGCGGATGGCTTCTTCGCCTTGCCGCAGTTCGCCGCGCTCCAGATGATAGACGTAGGGTCCGAACGCGATCTGCTCCAGCGTCTCGACCGGCGGCGGCGCGGTGCGTTTGAGGATATTGCCGATCCGCAACGACAGCTCGCGCGGTTCGAAGGGTTTTGCCACATAGTCGTCGGCGCCGATCTGCAAGCCCTCGATCCGGCTCTCGGCCTCGTGGCGCGCCGTCAGCATGACGATCGGCACCGAGGAGGAGGTGCGGATGAATCGGGCAAGATCAAAACCGGTCTCGCCCGGCATCATCACGTCGAGGATCAACAGGTCGAAATTCAACCCGGTGAGCTTGGCGCGGGCATCTTTCGCGCTCATCGCCGTCGTGACGCGGTAGCCCTCGCCGCACAAAAAGCGCGACAACAGATCGCGGATGCGGCGGTCGTCGTCGACCAGGAGAAGATGCGGCGCATCGTCGGCCGGCTGCAGTGGCGTTCGTGCGATGGTTGCGGCTTCGGCCACGGTTATTCCTTTGCCTTTGCGTTCGAAGGCGAGGCGCCAAAAATCGTCTCCAGCACCTTGTCGGGATCGTCACGGTCGATCATGGCGCGCAGGAATTGCCGGATAATCTCGAGGCCGTCCCCTTCCAGGCCCCGCAGCGCGCGATTGAGGCGCTCGGTCTGCAGCCCCGCGAGCTTGGCCACCAGTGCCTCGCCCTTGGGGGTGGCAAAAAGCAGGCGCTGGCGACGGTCATTGTTGCCCGCCCGCTGCACGATGTAGTCCTCGTCGAGCAGTTGCTTCAGAACACGTCCCAGCGATTGCTTGGTGATCCGCAATACGTCCAGGAGATCGGCGACCTTGAGGCCGGGGTAGCGGTGAACGAAATGCAGCACGCGGTGATGCGCACGTCCGAAGCCGAATGCCTCGAGCTCGTGATCGGCGTCGCCGACGAAATCGCGATAGGCGAAGAACAATAGCTCGATGATGTCCCAGCGCAGGCCAGATGGGGTCTGGCCCGAACGCGCCTCGTTCGGCTTCGAACCGGCGCCCGCGGAGGGGCTGGATAAATTTATGTCAGCCATATTGACATATATTGGGTTCAATGTTACAAAATGGTCGATCACAACGAAATAATAAGTCGTCTCGTTGGGATCGCGATGCTCGAACGGCCTGACATGGCCGGAAGGTGACAGCAAAGCCTTCGGGTATGTTGACCGTACGACTGTCGGGCGGCATCCCGGCAAACATACTGGACTTCCGCGCTCCACAAAAGCATGTCCTTGACGGGCGTGTCGGGTGGCGAGACCAGCCGCACGGCAGGTGGTGGCGAAGTCGAGATCTACAAGGCGGCAGGCCCGAAAGAGGCGGGCCGAAATCGCGCCGGTTCCGACAAGCGGGGAAACAAGGAAATGAGTTTGAAATTCGAAATCCGGCCTGCGGCAAATCCGACGTCCGACAACGAGCGCGCGGCGAAGCTGGTGGACCCCGGCTTCGGCCGGATTTTCACCGATCACATGGCCGTGGTCCAATATAGCCAGGCCAAGGGCTGGTATGGCGCGCGGGTCGAATCGCGTGCGAACTTCCCGCTCGATGCGGCCACAGCCGTGCTGCACTACGCGCAGGAGATTTTCGAAGGTCTCAAGGCCTATAGACGCGACGACGGCGGGGTGAATCTGTTCCGGCCCGACGCCAATGCCCGGCGCTTTCACAACTCGGCCGAGCGCATGGCGATGGCGCCGCTGCCCGAGCCTGTGTTCATCGAAGCGGTCGAGCAGCTCGTGCGCGCCGACCGCGCCTGGATACCAAGCGGCGAAGGCAGCCTCTACCTGCGGCCCTTCATGATCGCGAGCGAGGTCTTCCTCGGCGTGAAACCATCCGCGGAATACATCTTCGCCGTCATCGCTTCGCCGGTCGGCTCCTACTTCAAGGGCGGACCTGCGCCGGTGTCGATCTGGGTGTCGGAGAACTACACCCGCGCCGCGATCGGCGGCACAGGCGCCGTCAAATGCGGCGGCAATTATGCTGCGAGCCTGCGCGCACAGGCCGAGGCCATCGATCACGGCTGCGATCAGGTGGTTTTCCTCGATGCGATCGAGCGCCGCTACGTCGAGGAACTCGGCGGCATGAACATTTTCTTCGTGTTCGACGATGGCTCGCTCTCGACGCCGCCGCTTGGCACGATCCTGCCGGGCATTACCCGCGATTCGATCATCACGCTGATGAAGGATTCCGGAAAGCCCGTGCGCGAGGAGGCCTATGCGATCGAGCAGTGGCGCACCGATGCCGCCAGCGGCAAGCTGAAGGAGGCTTTTGCCTGCGGCACGGCCGCCGTCATCTCGCCGATCGGCAAGGTGTGTTCGGGAAGCGGCGATTTTCTCATCAACGGCGGCGCGGCTGGCCCCGTCGCCATGGGGCTGCGCAAGAAGCTGATCGACATCCAGTACGGCCGCACCAACGACCCGCACAACTGGATCAGGAAGGTCGTGTGATCGACTGCCCTGAACCGCATCAGGATAACGAACGACGAACGCTCGAGCCTTGCAACCTTGGGGTGACGATATGGTGGCTAAATTTCTGACGGAAAACGATCCGCCGGTCGTTAGTGTTCGTGCGGCTGATGCCGAGATGAACGCTGCGATCGCCCGTGCCCGTGACACGCTTCCGACGTTCTGGGCTTCCTACGATGCGCCGAAGCCGACAGAGTATGGACATTGCCTGAAAGTTCGTTTTGTCGGTGATGGCTACGTCGAGCACATCTGGATGGCCGATGTGGAGAAGCTTCCGGATGGTAATTATTCCGGCCGGTTCTCCAACGAGCCGGATAATCTGCCAGGCAAGAACATGCTCGATCAGGCCGAATTCGAACAAGCCGATATCTCCGACTGGATGTTCATGCGGAATGAAAAAATGTCGGCGGAGAGACCATCAAGCTGCTGCTGAAGTCGATGCCGAAGGAAGACGCCGATGCCATGCGCGCGCGGATGGAGCAGTCGCCACATTGAACCGGGTTGCCGCTTGGCGTCCCGGCTGATACCAACGCGCGACCATGGCCGACAAATTGAAAAAGCCGCAAAAGCTGAAAGCGCGCCTGCCGCGTGGGCTGGAAGACCGTGGCCCGGCCGCGATCAACGCCACGCGTGTGATGGTCGAGAAAATCCGCGAGGTCTATGAGCGCTATGGTTTCGAGCCGGTGGAAACGCCGGCGTTCGAATACACCGACGCGCTCGGAAAATTCCTGCCGGACCAGGATCGACCCAACGAGGGCGTGTTCTCGTTCCAGGACGACGACGAGCAGTGGATTTCGCTGCGCTATGATCTCACCGCGCCGCTCGCGCGCTATGTCGCGGAGCGTTATGGCACGGAAAATCTGGTGCTGCCCTATCGCAGCTATCGCTTCGGCTATGTGTACCGGAACGAGAAGCCGGGACCGGGCCGCTTCCGTCAATTCATGCAGTTCGATGCCGACACGATCGGCACCGCGGCCGGCGGCCAGTCGAGCGCGGCGGCCGACGCCGAGATGTGCATGATGGCGGCGGACACGATGGAAGCGCTCGGGATTCCGCGCGGCTCCTATGTGGTGAAGGTGAATGACCGCAAGGTGCTTGATGGGGTGATGGAGTCAATCGGGCTCGGTGGCGAGGAGAATACTTCGCGACGTCTTACTGTCATGCGTGCGATAGACAAGCTCGACAAGTTTCCCGCCGACGAGGTCCGAAAATTGCTTGGCCCGGGAAGATGGGACGGTGGCGAAGAAGGGAAGGGCGACTTCACAAAGGGGGCGGGGCTAGACTCCACGCTAGCAAATCGCCTCTTGGAATTTGTCGCTCCGTCCGAGCCGACCTTAAACACTCCCGATGACGTTCTTTTCACCATGCCGAAGCATTGGGATGAATTAGCCACCAATACTAAGTTTAGAGAAGGTGGCAGAGAGCTTCTTGAAATAAGGAAGCTATGTGAGAGCGCAGGATATGCGGGGGATCGCGTGAAGGTCGATCAAACGATCGTGCGCGGCCTCGAATATTACACCGGCCCGGTCTATGAGGTTGAACTCCTGCTCGACACGAAGGACGAAAAAGGCCGGCCCGTGCGTTTCGGTTCGGTCGGCGGCGGCGGGCGTTATGATGGGCTCGTCTCGCGTTTCCGCGGCGAGGTGGTGCCGTCGACCGGATTTTCCATCGGCGTGTCGCGATTGCAGGCCGCGCTGACGATGCTCGGCAAACTCGATACGCGACCCGAATCCGGTCCCGTCATCGTCACCGTGTTCGATCGCGACCGCGTCGCGGATTACCAGAAAATGGTCGCGAGCCTGCGCAACGCAAACATCCGCGCCGAACTCTATCTCGGCAACCCGAAGAACATGGGCAACCAGCTCAAATATGCCGATCGCCGTAACTCGCCCTGCGTGATCATTCAGGGACCGGACGAAAAGGCGAAGGGCAAGGTGCAGATCAAAGATCTCATCCTCGGCGCTGGATTGACCGCGACCGGCGACCGCGACGAATATTTGAAGAAGCAGACCGAGGCGCAAACCGAGGTCGATGAAAATGATCTCGTGGCGGCTATGCGTAAAATATTGGCACGACATGGCGTGACGTGGAACTGAATTCGTCTGATGCGGGCTTGACCCGCGTATCCATCTCTTCAAATGTAGCCATCTCTTCAAATGATGGCTTGCCGGATTGAACCCGGCCCCGACGGGACCGACCAAACGAATAACAAAAGGAGAAGAACAGATGCCCGAAATTACCATCAGCATGGCCGCCGGCCGCACCGACGAACAGAAGGTCGCCATGATGCGCGATGTCACGCAGGCGCTGGTGAAGAATCTCGGCATCGATGCCGAGGCTGTCGTGATCCAGATCAACGAGGCGCCATTGGTCCACAAGATGAAGGGCGGCCAGTCCTTCGTCGAGCGCTTCGCGAAGAAGTGACGCGAAGCGTCATTCCGGGGCAGCCCAAGGGGCTGAACTACGATGTACAATTGTACATCGGAGAATCTCGAGATTCCGGGTTCGCTCGCTTCGCTCCCGCCCCGGAATGACGGATCAAATTCCCATGGACGCACGCGACGTCATCAAGATCGGCATGAGCGCTGAGCGCAAGCTCGTGGTGCCGCCGGAGCGCACCGTCGGACATTTCGTTCCGGGCATGCCGATGGTGTATGCGACGCCGATGATGATCCTGGAGATGGAGTGGGCGGCCACCGACGCCGTCAAGCCGTATCTCGAACCGGGTTGGATCACGGTCGGCACAGAGGTCGATATTCGCCATCTCGCCGCCACGCCGGTCGGCGTAACGGTGCGCACCACCGCGCGCGTGATCGCGGTGGAGCGGCGCTTGATCCGCTTCGAGGTCGAGGCTTTCGACGAGAAACGCCGCATCGGCGAGGGCCGCCATGCCCGCGGTCTTGTCAATGTCGAAAGTTTTAGCAAGCGGCTTTAGCCGGACGTAAAACTAATCCATCCTCTGCTCGTCATGCGCGGGCTTGACCCGCGCATCCATCAAATTTCGCAGAAGTTCTTCTTGAGGGATGGATTGCCGGGTCAAGCCCGGCAATGACAGCCATTGTTACTTCGCGAGTTCCTTCGAGCGCTTCGTCGCGGCGGCGACCGCGCGCGTCAGCAGCGATTGCAGGCCGTCTTGTCCCATCAGCACTTCCAGCGCGGCTGCCGTGGTGCCGCCGGGCGAGGTCACGTTCTGGCGCAGCACTTCGGCTGATAGCTCCGAGCGATGCAACAGCTCGCCCGAGCCGGCAACGGTTTCGCGCGCGAGCTTTGTCGCGAGCGCTTCGGGAAGGCCGGCTGCGATGCCGGCGCGCGCCAGTTCCTCGGCGAGCAAAAAGATATAGGCGGGGCCAGAGCCGGAGACCGCGGTCACCGCATCCATCAGGCCTTCGTCCGTGACCCACTCGACCGAACCGGTGGCGCGCAACAGACCATCCGCGGTCTCGCGCTGGGCGTGGCTGACATTTTTCGCGGCGACCGCCACCGTGATGCCGCGTCCGATGGCAGCCGGCGTATTGGGCATCGCGCGGACGACGTGGCCGCCCAGATCCTTGCCGGTCAAGACCTCGGCGATGGCGCCAATCGTCATTCCCGCCATGATCGACACCACCAGCGTTGTCGCATCGACATAGGGTTTCAGAGCCGGGCCCGCCTCGCGAAAAGCCTGAGGTTTCAGCGCGACCACGAATGCGGCGAGATTTCCGGCCTCTTTGGCCGAGGGATTGAGTCGCACGCCGCCGGAAAGATACGCCTGAATTTCCTTGGAAGGATGCGGCTCGATCACGGCAACGCGGCGCGCGTCGAGGCCTTGCGCGAGCCAGCCCGACAGCATCGCGCCGCCCATCTTTCCCGCACCGGCGAGGACGATGGTGCCTTGGATATTTTTTAGACTTCCGGACATGTTCGAGGCGTACCGCAAATAAAGCCGTCGTCCCTGCGAAAGCAGGGACCCATAACCTCGGATGTTCCTCGTTTATCGAGATTTCCGCAACAAGCTGTGGGTAACATAATTGCGGTCACGGCGTATGGGGCATGGCTTTCGCCGCGGCCATTGCTGTCATTGCCGGGCTTGACCCGGCAATCCATCATCGCACTAAAAATTCTTTAGTGATGGATGCCCGGATCCCGTCTCCGCCGAGGCTTCGCCGGGCTACTAGTTCACTCGGCCGCCGAAGCTTTAGCGAAGGCGGCAAGTCCGGGCATGACGACTGAGGATCCTAAGCCTCGCCCTCGGTATCGAACATCGCGGCGCTCATGGCCTCTGCCGCCGACTTGCCGGCCCAGACCACGAACTGGAACGCCGGGAAATAGCGCTCGCAGGCGTGGATCGCGCTCACCAGCATGGTTTCGCATTGCGCGGTCGAGGCAGCCATCCCGCCCGGCAGCACCAGCGCCTGGCGGTACATGATCATGCCGGTGTGGGTCCAGATGTCGAAATGCCCGACCCATAATTGTTCGTTGATCGCGGCGATCAGCCGCTGCACCTCGCCCCTGCGGGCCTGCGGAATCTTCATGTCGAAGGCACAGGCCAGATGCAGCGCCTCGATCTCGTTCATCCAGGTGAAAGAGAGCTGGTAATCGGTCCAGTCGCCCTTGGAGACGATCGTCACTTCGTCTTCGCCGGAGCGCTCGAACGCCAGGTTATTGTCGGCGGCGAGGTCCTCGACGACCGCGAGCGGGTTGTTCCGGGAATCGAGTGTGCTTTCGAGGAGGGACATGCCGTCTCGACCTTGCCTTTTACAAAATTCGGATACGAGCGATACGCACGCGGCACGCCGACGCGCGTCGACTATTCGCGCCGCCGCGGACTACATGCCCCGACGGTCCAATGTATCGGGATCGGAGCTTGCCGGGACGAAGTGATGTGATTTGCGGAATCCGTGCAACGGCAGGTGGAGTCCATCCACAGGCAATCCCGGAGCCGTCCACAACTCTTCGTGGCCGTTAACTTTTGTTATGAGAACAAACCGGAATCGGATTCGCATCTCGCCCAAATCGTTAATTTTTGAAAGGAGGGGAACTGCCGACGAACGGCAAGTCCAGCCTTAAGTCCGGCATTCGGTCGCGCGGCGGTCGCTGATTTGGACCGAACGGCGAGGGTCCTTGCTGGCGCAGCCGCCGCTCGCCATAATTCACGTTACCCAGCGGCCTTCGAGCTGCCAATCGCGAACGAGGGTTCCATGAATCAAACATCCGGGCAGGATGTCGCCGCAACAGGGTCTTCCGAGGCCACCGGGCAGACGCCCGCGCATCCGCGTTTCGCAAAACCGCAGCGGGTCGCCTTCGTGCAATCGGCGTGGCATCGCGATGTCGTCGCCGAGTGCCGCGAGGCATTCCTCGCCGAGATCGAAGCGCGTCACATCGCGCGTGCTTCGATCGATGTGTTTGAAGTTCCGGGCTCCTTCGAGATCCCGCTGCATGTGCAATTGCTGGCCAAGACGCGGCGCTATACCGCGATCATCGCGGCCGGGCTCGTGATCGACGACGAGTATATCGCCGAGACCGTGATAAGGGCGCTGATGGAAGTGCAATTGCGCACGGAGATTCCGGTATTCTCGGCAGTGGTGACGCCGCAGCAATTCCGCGAGACGGCCGACGCCGATTTCATGCGCCGGCACTTCGCTTCGAAGGGGATTGAGGTTGCGGAAGCCTGCGCCAATACGCTGCTCAGCCTGGAGCGGCTGCGCGGGCAGGTCGCGGCGGGGATCGTGTAGGGGCGAACCGCCGCCGGTCGCCTTCAAGTCGTGCCGCTGGCAGCGTCGCGCGCAGGTTCCCGATTAATGTTACGTCTTAACTAACAATTAAGGATGTGTTTGCGAGGCGAAAACGCGCGGCCTAGCGTCCTCTGGAATACGGCTCCTGACAAATGGGTGCGTGCCATGAGGTCTAGAATAAATACGGCGTTGATTGCGTCTCTCGGCGCCATGGCGCTTGTGCTGGTGACCAGCGAGACATTTGCCGCTTCGAGAACGGCGCGGGGAGCATTTGCCTCGGCGCATCGGCCAGGTACACATTTTTTCCGGCATGATCGCCGGCCGCAGGCGGCAATCGTCTGGCCGGGAGATGACGGTTTCATCTCAGGGCCGAACGGCGAAACGATGTTCGATGGGACACCGTCGGCGTCCGGAGGTGGCCGTTATACCAACACAAACGACATTCCGTGGGATTGGGCCCATCGCTATCCGCCGGCGGTCGTGCCGTCCGGTCGGCCTTACGTATCGAGCTGCGGCGCCGAAACGGTGACGGTTCCCGACGGCCGTGGCGGCACGGGGCAGGTCAACATCGTGCGGTGCTACTGAACGGCGCGCCTGATGCGATCGTACTGCTAATTCTGCGTCGCCGAGAAAAGCTCTCTCAGTCGAACAAGCTCGACACCGATTCTTCCGACGCGGTGCGGCCGATGGCCTCGCCGATCAGCGAAGCGATCGAGAGCGTGCGAATGTTGGGCGCGCTGCGAATGGCTTCGGTCGGCTGGATCGAGTCGGTGATCACAAGCTCCTTCAGCCGGGAGCCGGAGATGCGGGCAGCGGCGCCGCCGGAGAGCACGCCGTGGCTGATATAGGCGTAGACATCCTTGGCGCCATTGGCGAGCAGCGCGTCGGCGGCATTCACCAGCGTGCCGCCGGAGTCGACGATGTCGTCGACCAGGATGCAGGTATAGCCGGCGGCATCGCCGATCACATTCATGACCTCGGATTCGCCGGCACGCTCGCGGCGCTTGTCGATGATGGCGAGCGGCGCATTGATGCGCTTGGCGAGCCCGCGGGCGCGCACCACGCCGCCGACATCGGGCGACACCACCATCACATTGGTGAGGTCAAAGTGCTCCTTGATGTCGCGCACCATCACCGGCGAGGCATAGAGGTTGTCGGTCGGGATATCGAAAAAGCCCTGGATTTGCCCGGCGTGCAGATCGAGCGTCATGACGCGATCGACGCCGGCGCGCGAGATGATATTCGCCACCAGCTTGGCTGAAATCGGTGTGCGCGGGCCGACCTTGCGATCCTGCCGGGCGTAGCCGAAATATGGCACGACCGCGGTGATACGGCGCGCCGAGGCGCGGCGCAGCGCGTCGGTGATGATCAAAAGCTCCATCAAGTGGTCGTTGGCCGGAAACGACGTCGACTGGATCACGAAAACGTCGGAGCCGCGGACGTTTTCCTGGATCTCGACGAAAATCTCCATGTCCGCGAAACGGCGGACGATCGCTTTGGTCAGCGGCAGGTCCAGCCAGCTGGCGATTTCCTTTGCCAGCGCTGGATTGGAATTGCCGGCGACGAGCTTGATCGAGCCGTTCTTGGCCGACATCGAGGCTTCTCCCCGCGCCTTGCTGGAGACGACATTCAGCATATCGCAATACCCACAAAATAGCGCGTTTCGATAAGCGAGGTGATATCAAGGCCGTAGCCCGGCTGGCAACCCGTGGGAGCGGTTTTCCCGGGCAAAATGCTGATTTCCAAGCTGCCTTGCCTAATGGCTGGTGTAGCCGAGCGGGCCTGTGGCGGATTCGCCCGATGCGGCCGGCGTCTGATCCGCGCTTGCAACGACAGCTCCGCGCAAGGCCGGCGCGGGAGACGGCGCTCCGGCAGGCGCCGTACCATTGATCATGGCGCTCAGGCCGCTCAATCCTGCCTGCGCGATCTTCCTCAAAACGAGATCGTCGGCGGCAGCCCACGCGTCGCGCCCGGCCTTGCCGGCAGGCTCTTCCCCGGAAAGCCGCAGTGCGCGCTGCTGGTTCTGGTCATAGACGTCCCAGACCCAGGCGATCGTGGCGCGTCCGTGGCTAACCTGGGCGGCGAGATAGCCTCGCACCCGATAGGCCGCGGTGCCCTCGCGGGATACGATCGACAGGCTCCGCAACTTGGATTCGCTATCCAATACGCCGACCATCCGATCGAACACCTGCGGCGGCGGGCCATCGATCGATTCAAAGGCAATGGTGGGACCGCTTGAGGTGTTCGCCATCGCAAACGAATTGCCGACCGCACCGCCGGTGGCGCATCCGCCGAGCCCGCAGGCGATCGCGAGCAGCGCCATGGCGGCAGCCGGCGCGCGGCAAGCGCGGAAGAAAATTGCTGATGCGTCCCTCATCGCGCCCACAGCGATATCGTTAAAATCCATTAACGTCTAGGGCGAGCTTTTGAGAACTCTAGGGCGAGTTCTCGAGAACAATGGCATGAACGTGGCGGCCGTAATCCGCCTCCTTGCGATGCACCGAACGGCGGTAGCTGAAAAACCGCTGGTCCGAATAGGTGTCGATGCCGGTGTCATCGATCATGAGCACGCCGGCGTTTTCCAGCCGCTTGCGGATGAAGCCCGGAAGATCGAACATCGCATGACCCCCGCGCGCGCCGGGAAGGAAGTAGAGGGCGTTCTCCGCGTCAGCCCCCACGAATCTTTCGACGAATTCGTTGCCG
>Ga0210394_10000752_pt1 | contig 61354 bp, 45 predicted proteins | sample IncBWC12MmetaG_FD_160121 | JGI IMG/M metagenome (GOLD analysis project Ga0210394, IMG submission 160121) | Forest soil microbial communities from Barre Woods Harvard Forest LTER site, Petersham, Massachusetts, United States - Inc-BW-C-12-M | ecosystem: Environmental > Terrestrial > Soil >...
GACGTATCAGGCGTATCAGGATGGTGACGAGCCGGCCCCGGCCGCGGAGCGTTCTTTTCATCATCTTCAGGATGTCCGCACGTTTCTGAACGTGCTGGGTCTCGGAGCGGATTATGTCCGCGACGCGTTGCGGGAACTTACCGCGGGGCGTTCGGCGTTTTTGACCAACATCGCGCTGACCGAAAAGGCCATCAAGAATGCAGGTTTTGGCTCTCTCGTTGCGGCGAAGGGCTAATTGTTACTGGAATTGAATATCGAAGGAGCAACCCGTCCATGGCATATAGCGAAAAAGTAGTCGATCATTACAACAATCCCCGCAACGTCGGCAGCATGCCCAAGGAAGATCCCAATGTCGGGACCGGCCTGGTCGGCGCGCCGGAATGCGGCGACGTCATGAAGCTGCAGATGAAGATCAATCCGGACACCAAGGTTATTGAAGAAGCAAAGTTCAAAACCTTTGGGTGCGGATCGGCCATCGCCAGTTCGTCCCTGGCCACGGAATGGGTGAAGGGAAAGACCGTCGAAGAGGCGCTGGCGATCAAGAACACGGACATCGTCCGCGAGCTTTCGCTTCCTCCGGTCAAGATTCACTGCTCCGTTCTCGCTGAGGACGCCATCAAGGCGGCCATCGGCGATTGGAAGAAGAAGCACGGTATTGAAGTTCCCGCGCACGAAAAGTCGTCGCACTAATTGCGAGGCAGCGCGGGCGTAGTGGCGTCTTCCGGCGGTGATTTGCGACCGTCGGAGGATGCTGTCCAGAGTTCGCTCCAGAATTGTTTTTGGAGAAGCGGAATATGACGGCGGAAATCACAACGCAGACTGTCGAAAAAGAAAAGGCCGGGCCGGCAATTCACCTGACCGAGAAGGCGGCGAAGAAGATTATTGCGCTGCTCGAAAAAGACGGCGTGTCGCCGCAGATTGGCGGGCTTCGCGTTGGTGTGCAGGGCGGCGGCTGCTCCGGATTATCGTATGCGATGAGGCTGGATACGCAGGCGCGCGACCGCGACAAAATTTTCGAGGAGTTTGGCGCGCGACTTTTTGTGGATCCGAAGAGCCTGCTGTATCTGAGCGGCACGACCCTGGAATACGAGGAAACGCTGATGCGCCAGGGCTTTGTGTTCCAGAACCCAAATGCGGCGCGCAATTGCGGCTGCGGCAGCTCGTTCACGGCCTAAAACGCAACGCGCGGATGGAATTGGTTTGGCCCGGCTGGCAGCATCGCGCGCCAGCCACTTTTTTTGTGTCGGAGTCGATCGAAAAGAACTGAGATGAGCACACCGTTCCCCATCACCGATTCGCCGCTGGTCTGCTGGAGCTGTCACGAGCGCACCATCGGCACGCATTTTTGCGGCTCGTGCGGGAAGATGCTGCAGCTTCCCGAGAAGAGCGATTATTTCGCGATGTTTGAGATTCCGCGCAAGCTGTGGATTGAAATGAGCGCGTTGGAAAAGAAATTCCTGCAACTGAGCTGGAAGCTGCATCCGGACAATTATGTGAACGCGACTCCGGAAGAGCGCGAGATTTCGCTGAAGCGCAGTTCAGAGCTGAACGATGCGTACCGTACACTGCGCGAGCCGGTGGCGCGGGTGGAATACCTGCTGGCGATTGAGGGCGCGCGGGTCGAGGGAAAGAACAAGCAGCAGGCGCCACCGGAATTACTGGAAGAGGTTTTTGAGCTGAATGAGTCGCTGGACGAGTTGAGGGAAGCGAAAGCCGCGAGCGGCGATACAACCGTTCTGAAGCATCGGTTGGAATCCGCGCAAAAGAATTTTCAATCCAAGCTTGAGGAAATTGATGGCGAGCTGCAAGTCACAGCGAAAGAGTGGGATTCAGCCTCTGATGCAGGCGCGGATGAACCAGAGCGCAAGAGCATCATGGCGAAGTTGAACGAACTGCTGAACCGGCGCTCGTATATCCGGAATTTAGTTGTGAACGTACAGAAGGAATTGCTCGGTTCGTGACTCGTGGCCCGTGTTCCGTGGCCCGAAGAGTCGGAAAAGAGTTGGTCGATGATCAGGGGGTTTCGAGACCTTGAGGTTTGGCAGAAATCGCACAAACTCACGCTTGAAATCTATAGGCTGACCAACTCTTTCCCACGTGGCGAGCAGTTCGGAATGGTATCGCAGCTTAGGCGAGCAGCTTACTCGATTCCGTCAAATCTGGCGGAGGGATACGGTAGGCGTTCCACGAAGGAATTGCTGCAGTTTCTTGCAATCGCGAATGGCTCGGCGGAAGAGTTGCGCTACTTCGTAATCCTTAGCAAGGAATTGCGATACATCTCACCGCAGGACGAGACGCGATTGGATCGGGAGATCACGGGAATTGTACAGATGATGGCGGCACTGTCCAGGACATTGAAGAATCGTACCAGTGCGACTGCTTCTGCCGGGTCTTCACGGGACACGGAACACGGGTCACGGGACACTAAGCCCGCCACGGGGGCAAGAATCTGATGGGAAGAACGGTTGGAATCGATCTCGGAACCACCAATAGCCTGGTCGCGTATGTGGACGCGAAGACGGGCGAGCCGAAGTGCATTCCGGGGCCGTCGGGAAGCACGCTTTGCCCTTCGGTGGTGAGCCTGGATGCGGACGGTAGCATCATCGTTGGCGAGCCGGCGCGGCGGAGGTTGCTGACGCAGCCGGAGCGCACGATTTATTCGGTGAAGCGGCTGGTGGGGCGCGGACCGGCCGACGTGCAGAATGAACTGAAATTATTTCCGTTCCGCATCGACCCGGCAAGCACGAGCGTGATTCGCGTGATACTCGGCGACAAGATCTTTACCCCACCGGAGATTTCCTCGTTCATCCTGCGGGAATTGAAGAACTGGGCCGAGGCGTACTTCGGCGAAACCGTGGACCGGGCGGTGATTACCGTGCCCGCGTATTTTAATGATGCCCAACGCCAGGCTACGAAAGATGCCGGGAAAATTGCCGGCCTCGAAGTGTTGCGGCTGCTCAACGAGCCGACCGCGGCGGCGCTAGCTTACGGTTTGCATGAAGCGCAGCGCGGCACGGTGGCCGTTTACGATCTGGGCGGCGGGACGTTTGATATTTCGGTGCTGAAGCTGATTTCGACGAGCGAGGGAGATATCTTCCAAGTGCTTTCGACGAACGGCGACACGCACCTGGGCGGCGACGATATCGACAATCTGCTGCAGGCGTTTGTGCACGAAGAAATTCTGCAGGACGACCAGATTGATTTTTCTCCGCACGGCGAACTGGCGCAGGAGCTGCGCAAGGAACTGATCGCCCTAAAGCACCGCTTGTCCGAAACGGACAAGGCTACTCTGCGTTTTCCGCTGCCGAACGGGAAGGTGTTCGAGCATGAATTTACACGCGGCGCGTTCGAGGCGCTGATCCGCCCGGTGGTGGACCGCACGATGGCGCCGGTGCGTCAGGCGTTGGCCGACGCGCAGTTGAGCCCGAAGCAGGTCGAGGAAGTTGTGCTCGTCGGCGGGACAACGCGCACGCCGCTGATTCGCCGCACGGTGCAGGAATTTTTCGACCGCAAGCCGCACACGGAGCTGAACCCCGACGAAGTGGTGGCGCTGGGAGCGGCGGTGCAGGCCAATATTCTGGAACGCGGCGTGCAGAACATGCTGCTGCTTGACGTCACGCCGCTTTCGCTGGGGATCGAGACGTATGGCGGCGCGGTGGCGAAAATCATCCCGCGCAACTCGACGATTCCCGCGAGTGCGCAGGAGCTTTACACCACTGGCGTGGACAACCAGACCGGCATTGATATTCACGTGCTGCAGGGCGAGCGGGAGCTGGCGAAGGATTGCCGGTCGCTGGCGCGGTTCAATTTGCGGATTCCGGCGGCGCCGGCGGGTTTGCCACGCATCGAAGTGAAATTTCTGATTGACGCGAATGGCATCCTGCAGGTGGCGGCAAAGGATTTGCGCAACGGTGAAGAGCACCTGATCGAAGTGCAGCCAAGCTATGGCCTGAATGATGCGGACATCGAACGCATGCTGGAGGAATCGATTGAGTATGCGGAGCAGGATTTCGCGGAGCGGCAGTTGATCGAAGCGCGCACGGAAGCGGAGGCGATCCTGACCGCGACGATGAAAGCGCTGGCGAATCCGAAGGCGGCCAGCTTGTCCGAACCGGAGCGGGTGAAGGTGGAGCAAACAGTGACGGCGCTGCAGGAATCCGTGAAGGGCACGGACTACAAGCTGATCCGAAAAAAGATTGATGAGCTGAACCATGCGACCGAGCACCTGGCGGAAATTTTGATGAACTCCGCGGTGCAGTCGGCGCTGGAAGGCAAAAAACTTGCGGAAGTTTAGGGAGAAGCTATGGGCGGCAGCAATCCGTATATCGAAGAAGTGAAATACAAGAAGGCGACGCAGAAATACAAGGTGACGTTTCTGCCGAGCGGCAAGACCGTGGAAGTGGATCCGGAGAAGTTTCCTTACGGCCACAACGGCCTGCCGGGAAGCATCCTGGACATTGCCGAGGGCTTCAAGATGGGCCTCGATCACGCTTGCGGCGGCGTGTGCGCCTGCTCGACTTGCCACGTGATGGTGAAAGAGGGACTGGAATCGTGCAACGAAGCGACAGACGCAGAACTCGATGAGCTTGACGAAGCGCCGGGCATCACGCCGAAGTCGCGCCTCGGTTGCCAGACGGTGCCGGACGGGACGACGGACATCGTGGTGGAGATTCCGGAGTGGAACAAGAATTACGCGAAGGAACTGGACGGGCACTAAGGGAAGACGCGAACAGATAGCAGCGATCAGATAACAGGAAGCAGGAACCAGTATGCGCATCAGATTTTGTAGCGGCCGCCTTCTGAGGCGGGCATTTTGAGGAGCGAGCAAGATGCCGCGGACGTTTGATTGGGATAATTTGGAAGATATTGCGATCGGATTGACGGACAAGTTCCCCGACCTCGATCCATACACGGTGCGGTTCACCGATATGCACAAATGGATTACCGAGCTTGAGGGATTTGCGGGCGATCCGCAGAAGTCCAATGAGAGCAAGCTTGAAGCGATTCAGACGGCCTGGCACGAGGAATGGGAAGACCGGAAGAGCTAGAGACGCGTAGCAGAAATTGGACGTTTTCCGTATAATTGATAGATTGCAGTTCACGCAAAAGTGCCGCTATGGTGCAACGGTTAGCACGTAGCCCTTTCAAGGCTAAAATACGGGTTCGATTCCCGTTAGCGGTACCAAACTTATCCTTCCCGAATCTTGCAACCCGCCGCTTAGTGATACTCTTAACATTCGCATATAGTAGCTTCCTTGGAGGCACCGCCCATGGCTGATTTGCTGCGTTCCACGAATCCCGTGTTAAAAGAGAGTGCGTTTGCCGGCGCAATTCCGACCGGCGAAACGATGACGATCCAGGGCACGGTCAACAAGACCGGATTGCTGCTGCTGTTTGTGGTGGCCACCGCGGCCTGGACGTGGGGTCTGAGTCATTCGCCGACACCGGAGGCGGTTTACCCTTGGATGTTTGGGGGCGTGATCGGTGGGTTTGTCGTGGCGCTGGTGACTATTTTCAAGAAAGAGTGGTCGCCGATTAGCGCGCCGATTTATGCGCTGCTCGAAGGGCTCGTGCTCGGCGGCATCTCGGCGATTTTTGAAAGGTCGTACCCAGGGATTGCCGTACAGGCAATCAGCCTGACGTTCGGAGTGATGTTTGTAATGCTGCTGGCCTACAAAATGCGCATCGTGCAGGCGACGCGCGGATTCAAGCTGGGCGTGATTGCGGCGACCGGCGGTATTGCAATCGTCTATGCCATTAATATGGTGATGAGCCTATTCTTCCACACGCAGATGTCAGTTCTTTATGCCGCCTCGCCGCTGGGGATCGGGATCAGCCTGTTCGTGGTGATCATTGCGTCGCTGAATTTGATTATTGATTTCGACATGATCGAGACTGGAGCACGGATGGGCGCGCCGAAATACATGGAATGGTATGGCGCGTTTGGGCTGATGGTTACGCTGATCTGGCTGTACATGGAAATGCTGCGCCTGCTGAGCAAGGTTCGGCGTCGGTAGAACTAGCGAGCAAGAAGCCAACCGCTGTTAGCCAAGAGAAAGAATCCACCAATAGCCGTTATTGGCAAACGGCCAATCTCAACGAACCAAAAGCAGATTCCTCGGGCAAACTGCGCCCTCGGAATGACATCGTGTTGCTAACGCTGCTGCCCCCTAGAACGAGACGCGGAGGCGGGCAGAGACGCTGCGGGGCGGGCTGATCGCGGTGCCGGAGAAGAGGCTGGCAAAGTTGATGACGTTGAGGCGGTCGGCGATGTTTGTGGCCTGAATCTGGAATTGTAGTGAACGGGCTTCCTTGCGGTAGAGTTGCGCGCCCATTCCTAGATCCATGGAAAAATTTGGTTCGACACGGCCTTTTGCAAAATTGACGCGGGAGACAACTGCTGCCCCGTATTGCGCGATGAGTGTAGGGACGTCGGTGTTATCGCTGAGGTCGGCGGGCAGGCCGCTACCGTATTGAGCGGCGGCGGCGAACCATAAGCCGTGGCCGGCATCGAGGCGCACGCGGGCGCGCAGCGTGTTGCGCTGATCCTGTGAAACGCCGAATTTGCCGGTGTCGGTAAGGCTGGCGCTGGCGTCGCTGCCGATGAAGAGCCCACCATTAATTGGTCCCCGCCCGATCCCCGATTGATTGGCATAACTTACAAATCCCGAGACACGGCCCCAGCGCGGTACTTCGAGGCGCACTTCCTCACCGAAGATGCGGGCCTTCGCGAAGGAGATTGGAAAACTTACGCCAGTCTGGAGAAGCACGTCGTCGTCGGAATAGTTGTGGAAGTCGCGGCGGAAGACGTTGGCGTCGAGGCGGAATTTGCCGAGGAACGATTTCGTGATGCCGCCTTCGTAGTAGTTGGCGTGGGCCACGGGAACCGGAAGTCGCAGGACGACTGGATTCACGGAATCAAGTTGCGGGGAGCTGGCGAGCAGAAGATTTTCCATCGCTGGAGTCTGGAAAACTCGATCGTAGGAAGCGTGCAGCAGAAGATTGAGCGAAGAGATGAAGCGCGAAACGCCGAGCCGCGGGCTGATCGCCGAATCGTGAACCACGAAACCGTAGTGATCGAAGCGCACGCCCGCGCTGATGTTCCACGCGCCGTAACGCATCTGATCTTGCACATAGAAAGACGGTTCGATGTCCCACTTGCCGTCTGCGAAATTCAAGTTCAATTGCGTGCCGGGATCGAACTGCGAGGGGTCGTTGATGTGGTACTGCAGCGCTTCGTGAACGGGAGTGAAAAAAGAATCAGCGCCAGCTTTCCAGTCGTGGTGGCCGCGGTGGCCGGCGACGTCGCCGCGAATATAGCCCTCGCGATATCCGCGATCCTGGCTGACGATAACGGGCGTGGAAAAAGGATTGGAACGGAGAGAAAAACTGGAATCGCGCACGGCTCCTGAAAAACTGAGGAGCAGGTTGGAGGAGATGGTGTGCTGGAAATAGATTTGCCCGCTGGTTTCGGAGCTGGCCGCATCTTGCCGCTGCAGCACGGCCTGCTGGATGAAATCGTTGGGGATTTCGTAGCGCAGCGAATTGTGGGCCACGGTCAGGCGCAGGCGGTCGTTGTCGGTGAAGTCGCGTTCGTATGCCGCGGAAAATCCGCCGGAGTTGCCATCGTTGCTGAAATTGCTGATTACTGGCGGGTCGAGATATCGGGCGGAATGCAGGCCGAATGCGCGGACGGAGTAGCGTTCTTTTTCCCGGGAGTAGGAAATGGCGGCGGAGCCATCCAGTTGATCGAAGCTGCCGCCGGAAGCGGCGAAATCTCCGTGCCAGCCAAGAAGTGAATTTTTATCGGTTGTGAGTTCGACGATGCCGCCGAGCTTGCGGCCGTATTCGGCGGGATAGCTGGCGGTGAGCAGGCGCATGGATTCGACGGAATCGGAATCCATGTCCGGGGCAAACGCGGGAGAACGATTTTGCACCAGCGGCTGGCCGTCCACGACGAACTGGACGTCGTATTCGGAGCCGCGAGGGTGCAGGACGCCGTTGCCTTCGTAAAGCCAGCCGGGTTCTTCGTTGACAAGATCGAAGAGATCGCGGCCCGGCTGGAGGCTGAGCTGTTCGCGAATGGATTGCTTGCCGATCGAATAAAGCGTGCCGGTGCGCGTGGGATCGACGAGCGTGAGTTCGTCGGTGACCTGAACCTGGGTGGTGACCGGGGCGACGCCGAGGGTGATGCCGAGTTTCACGGGCACTTCCGAGTGGACTTCGACGACGTCGCTCCAGGCGGCGAAGCCTTCGGCGGTGAGGTTCAGACGGTAGACGCCGAACGGCAAGTCCTGAAGAACGATGTGGCCGTCGGCGGGAATCTGGAAGCGGCGCTCGAACCCGATGCCTTCGCTGAGGAGTTCACCGCGAGCGGCGAGAGTGGAGCCCTTCGGATCACGGATTTCGAGATGGAGTTCGCCGCGGAGGCGCTGGGCGCGCGCGGGGATTCCTGCGGCCAGGCTGAGGAGGCCGGCCAATAAAGAGAAGCGTAGGAGAAAGAATTGAGGCCGACTAGCGGTCATTGCTAAAAAGAGTATGCGATACCTGGGGTTGCGATTGAGCGTGCGAGAACGAGAGTAGTTCCAAGATAGCATGCGTGACAGGAGTCGCCGAACGGGCGATTTGGGGTCGAAGCATTTAAGGGCAACGCGGTTTGGCGGCCACACTTGAGTTCGGTGGTTGGGTATAGACCGTAAAAGCGAAAGCTTCGCTTTCGCACTCAAAAGTGAGAGCGGACCGTTCGCCGCGGCGGACAGTGCCTACAAAGAAAATAGGCCAGAAGCGGGGCGACCTGAAGATGGCCGCTACTAGGAAGTAACTATTTTGTCTCGGGACTGGAAAAGAGAAGCGCAGTGCCGGATGATGGAAGACAATCGTTTTCTCGTCCGAGGCCGACGCGGGGGGGCGGATGAGAAAGAAGGTCATCGAACAAAGGGGCTCACGTCTTGGACGAGAAGAATGTTTATCTGACCGGTGCCGCCAGCGAGTTTGGTTCCCGCATTATTCCTTCGGAAGAAGTGGATGAGGCGTTTGGCATGCCCGCTGGAAAGCTGCGGACACGGGCCGGAATTGTGTCGGTGGCCTACGCGGCCGAGGACGAAACGGAAGGCTCGCTGGCGGCTGGGGCTTGCCGGAAAGTTCTGGAGCAGTGCGGGGAAGACGCGCAGAACCTGGATGTCCTGATTGCGGCGAGCGAAACGGATCATGCTTATCCTTCGCTTTCGGCGCAACTGCATGCGCGATTGAAACTGCGGGAAAGGTCGACGGCGCTGGATGTAGGCAGCGGGTGCCTGGCGCTGTTGCAGGTGCTCTGCGTGGCGCAGGCGATGCTGATGTCGGGCCAGGCGCAGAAGATTCTGGTGGCGACCGCCGATGTGCATAGCCGGACGCTGGGGCCCGGGCGCACGGCGGGAGAATTTGGCGGGCTGTTTGGAGACGGCGCGAGCGCATTTCTGCTGTCGAACAAACCGCCGGAAAAAGGGGGGTTTGCGTACCGGTTTGGAGAATTCTTTTTTGGGTGCGCCGCGCAATATGCGGAAGCAATTGCCGTGAGCGACCTGGGCGGAGCTGGACTGGAGATTCGATTTGATGGCGAAGCGCTTTCGCGCGCGGCGGTCTACCGCATGGAGCAGGTGCTGAGCGAAGTGGAGAAGCGCAGCGGAATTTCGCGGGAGAAGGTGGGAGCGTTTGCGACGCACCAGCCGAACCCGCGGCTGGTGGCGCTGCTGGCGAAACAACTAGGTGTGGCGTGCAGCGCGTTTCCGCCAATTGCGGTGACGAAGGGGAATTTGGGTTCTTCGATGTGCGGCGCGACGTTGCATTCGGCGTTTGAGAGTGCCGCGGGGCAGACGGTGGGTGAACGGACGGCCGTGTTCTTGGCTTCGCTGGCCCCGGGGTTGCTGTTTGGCGGCGGGTGGATGGTGCCGGTGGGGAGTTGAGGGTTGGTAGGGAAGTGGAATTGGTAGTTAGGCTGACATCGTAAGAGCGGGAGCTTTGCTCCCGCACTCAAAAGTAAGAGCGGCCCCTCAGCCGCGGCGGACGGGCCCTACAGGATGAGCTTGAGTTCTGAATTGGCCTACGGGGACGAGCGGGTGGCGGTGGTGAATTCGAGGTTCGGCTGGGGGACGACGCAGGATTGGAGCGGGGGCCAGCCGGGGTCGGTGGTGGAATTGCGGCAGAGGCTGACGAGAGCGTTGGAAACTTCGGAAGGGCCGACTACGCCGTTGAGCGGCTCGGCATAAATTTTGTAAGTGTGATTCACGGCGAACGCGCCGATTTCGTAAGTGCCATCAAATTGAGCCGGGCCGGGGGCCTGGCAACTCCATCCACCTAAAGTTCCAGCGATTACGGAGCCGCTCGCGGCGTCCACGGCGACTACGTGTGCACCGAAGATTCCGGTGACGCCCGGCGGAGACGCGGGAAGGGAGAGAGGATTAGCGGGAAGGATGCGTCCCTGGATGGAACCGATGAATTGCGTGTCGGCGGGGTCGTGATAGAGAACGCGGAGGCCGGTGCGATCGTCGTCGGCGAGCGGGGCGTCGGGTTGCTGTGCGGTGGGGCGCATTCCGGTGAAGGTGCCGGGCGCGGGGGCGAAAGGAAACATCATGGCGCTCCAGACGGCGGAGTGGCTGAAGCCGAGAGCATGGCCGAGTTCGTGGGTGAGGAGGGATTCAAGGTCGTAGGATTTTGGATTGGCGCTGAGGGCGGCGGGAGTGGCAAAGCTCACCAGCGAATCACTGGGATTGAAATAAATGTCGGCGTCGAGAATCTGGCCAATTTGGGTGGAGGGCGCGCCGCTGCCGAGCTGGATACCGATTTGGTCGGCGGTGATGACGCGCGTGAAGGCGAGCACTCCGGGAGTGAACGCCATGTCCGGCTGATCGAAACAGATGGAGTTGATGCCATCGGAACCGCAGAGATTCGCAGCGGAGTTGCGGACGAGCGGAGCGATTGAGGCGGCGGTGAGAGTGGTGCCGCTGACACTGCTCCAGACGCCGAGGGATTTCTGGATTACCTGCTCGATTTCGTTGAGGCTGCCTGTGGCGGTTTGATCTTGAGTGAGGATGGTTTTGGGAGCTGTGCCAAGCGCGGTGCTCCAGCGAAAAGCGATGGCCGCGGCGCTGGTCAGTTGGTGCGAGGGAACGGGGCAGGCGGAGCTGCCGGAAACGCTGGCGGGTTCGCGCACATCGGGGACGATTTCGTTGAAGGAGTATCCATGGACGGTGATGACGGACCAGAGGACGATGAAGAGAGTCATGGCGAGGGAGGCGAACTGGCGAAGCGTTGTTTTCATGGATTTATCTCGATTGAAATTGATTTTGTGAAATGAAACTCATGGGGAAAAGTTGAGAGATGTAGAGCCGCTGCGAGCCCTTGGTGTGTGGTGTTGTTGAAGTTGAGGTCCTTCGGGGCGCAAACGGCGCGCCCCTCAGGATACAAGGTTGCGGTGGCGGGTGGTCGAGATGACAAAGTTACGGTTGTTAGCGGTGGCCAAGGAATGCAAGGTTATGCCTTTTCCTTTTTGGCGGAGATCATTCCGTTTCGCGCGAGATTTCGCGGTGCAGGCGCTGCTCGAATGCATCGACGGAAAGATTTCTTACGCCCGCTTTTGTGAACAAGTTGGAGACGGGATCGAAGACCGGGGTTTCCGCGGAGTCCTGGGTGACCGCTTCGCGGCCGGAGCGGAGATCGCGATGGATGCGGAAGGTGCCTTGGGCCCAGCCGACTATCAGGAACTGGCCGCCGGAATACGCGCTGAGGAATAGATAGACCTCTTCGCCGGGACGGAATTCGGGCGTGCCATCGACGTGCGAATGCAGGTGCTGGAATTTTCCGCCGGGCTGGCGCACGACGATTTCTTCGGGAAGATAGCCTTTGTTGTGTGAGAGCACGCGGAAACTGGTGTCCGTCCAGATTTCGCCATTTTCCATGTGCGTATCAGCGTGAACACAGCGGACGCGGGCGATGGAATACGAATAGCGCACCAGATCCTGGAAGCGGAGGCGCACCAGCGTGGTGGCTTGCGCGACGATGGCGATCAGGGCGAGGCCGATCAGGAAAAGGACCCAGAGGAATCGGCGGCGGTCTTTGTAGCTCATGGAAGTTCACTCCTGTTCATTGAATCTCCAGCACTCCGGAAGCAGCGGTTTTGTCGAGATTGGCGTTTTGGATGAAAAGCGTTCGCGCGCCGGGCTGCGCGGTGGAAGGAATCTGGATGGTGAGATGAATGATGCCGAGTCCCGCGGGCTGTTTAGAGATGACGGCGACATCGCCCGGGCCGGAGATGGTGTAGGCCATGCTGGTGTCGAAGCCGGACTGGGAGAAGAGGCAGATGTCGGCGGCGATGGTGCCGGAAGCGGGGCGCAGGAGAGGAATGGGATTTCCCGCGAGATTGCAGGCGTTGGTGGAGGTGTTGAAGATGCCGATGGCGGCGACGTTGAGATCGAAAGAGACGGAGGAGTTGTCAACGCCAGCGGTGGTGGGCTCGACGACGGGGATGTTTTTTCCGGCGACGGATGGAGCCGAGCTGGTGAGAGAGATGACATCGTCGGTGGTGCCGGGAGTGGCAACGACTAGCGAGACGATGTTGGAGAGAGTGCCGCTGGGATTTTGAAGCTGGACGGAGACATTACCGGGTTGTACGACGTCGGTGCTGTTGACGGGGGCAGAGCAGGAGTTGGTGGAGGTGCAGGTGGTGACGCGTGCGGCGCCGGCGATGGAGAGCGTGGAGCCGGGGCCGGGATTGGAGGGGACAAAGCCACTGCCGTCGACGGTGAGGGTGAATCCGTTTGCGCCGCCAGCGTAAACACTGGCGGGATGCAGCGAAAGAATGTTGGAGCCGGAGAAGAGGGTGACGCTGGCGGCGCCGGATTGCATGGAATCGTCCTGGCTGATGGCGACGATCTGGATGGTGTTTGGAGCTGGCTGCGCGGCGGGTGCGGTGAACGTGCCGCTGGGAGTGATGGAGCCGCAGGCTCCGCTGACGGAGCAGGCGGAACCCTGGACTTGCCAGACGACGGCTTGATTGCCGGTGCCGAGGACGGAAGCGGTGAAGCCCTGCACGCCGAGCGGCGGCAGCGTGACGCTCGCGGGGAAAACGCTGACTAGGATGTGATTGATGACGGTGATTTGCGCGGAGGAGAAGGTCGCGGGATTTCCAGCGATGGCTACCTGGACGGAGACGGGATTCGTGGAGGGAATCGCTCCAGGGGCGATGTAGTCCACTTGCGTGGCGGTGCCGCTGGTGATGCTTTGGCAGGGGGAGGAAGCTACGACGCAAAGTTGTCCGGCGGTGGAGTTGCCGCCAGAGATTCCGTTGACGCTCCATGCGAAGGAGGAACCGGCGGCGCCGTTTTCGGTGACAGTGAGCGTGAGGCGATGATTGGCGGCGAGCGTGGCGGTGGAGGGCGACAGGCTAAGGCTGGGGCTGCCTTGAATCACGATCGTTACTTGGGTTTGCTTGGAAGGATCGGCTTGTGGTGTGACGGTGATGAGGATGGTGCTGGGTTGTGGAGCAGTAGCCGGCGCGGTGTAGTTGGCGGTATCGGCGATGGCGCCGCCTCCGGCGGATTGCGTGGTGATGACGGAGAGAATGCCGCAGGCGCTGCCACTGCAACCGCTGCCAGATAACGACCAGGAAAGAACCCCGCTGGGACTGGAGCCGGGAACGGGTGTGAGCGTGGCGATGATGGCCGACGTGACGCCGGGTTGAAGGCTGGAGGGCGCGGCAAGTTGCAACGTGAAATGGCTGGTGATGGTGAGAGTGGTGGAATTTTGCCTCGAGAGATCGGCGACACTAGTGGCGGTAAGAGTGACGCTGGGCGCGGTGGGGAGAATGGCGGGAGCAGTGTAATTTCCGTTGACGTCTATGACCCCGCAGTTATTTGGGCAGGCGGTGCCGGAGAGGCTCCAGCGGATGGCGGGATCGGGTTTGCCGCTGCTGGTGATGGTGGCATGGAATGATTGCAGCGAGCCGAGTTCGACAGAAGAGGAAACGGGAGAAAGCGAGATGGCAATGTCGCTGGAGACGGTGACGCCGGCAGTGGAGGATTTGGAGGAATCGGCGTGGCTGGTGGCGGTGACTTGTACTTTTCCGCCAGGAGGAAGATCCGTGGGTGCGGTGAAGAGCCCGTCGGGGGAGATGGTGCCGACTTGGGGAGAGCCGCCGGAGATTCCGTTGACGCTCCAGAAGACGGAAGTGTCGGAGGTGTTGTTGACGCTGGCGGAGAAAGCGAGCGTGTTGCCGAGCAGCACGGTGCCGGAATTGGGAGCGACGGTGACGGTGATCTGCGGCGTGGGCGGAGGAGGTGTGGAACCGCTGCCAGGGCCGCTGGCACAGGCGGCGAGGGAGAGACCAAGGGTGAATAAAACAATTGTCCGGCTGAGGTGGCCAGAAAGAATTCGGCTCCGGGTGGAGAGGCCTTGATTTGAGCGCGTTTGCGAGAGAGGGCGCATGGAGTTTGCGATTGCAGACGAAGGGCCAGCGAAAGAACGGGGCGGCGCGAACTGACCGCCCGCGCGTTTTGTGAATCTTTGGATCTTCTAAACTGCGTGGAACGAAGAGCTTGGAGCTTGCGAAAAGAAACGAACGAGCAGAAAAATGCTCTAGCGAATCTGTGCCGAAAAATTGGGGGACGTTCCGAATTGAACGGGGTTGCCAGGGTGCATTCCCAAACTGGGAATGGCCCGGGCCTCAATTGACTTTCGATAGGGCGACTCCAATAATCGCGCCATGGCTAAGCCGGAGGCGGTGCGACGGATTAAGAGTTATTCCGCGGCGAACGGGCATGTGTATCAGTATTACTTTTACGAGTTGAATCGCACCGCGGTGGATGGTGAAGCGGCTGGGGAATTTGTTTATGCGGTTTCGGCGGATCGCGGGACGAGTTTTGGGCTGCGGATTTTTGTGATGCAGGCGGCGCTGGATGCGTGGGCCGCGGCGAACGAGCGCGTACTGACGAGCAGCGAAGAATATGCGGTGGCGAAGATGCGGTTGTTCCAGGCGTTTGACGATGGCGTAGTTCCCCTGACGGCGGAGGCGGCGCGCGAGGTGCGGCTGGTGGTGGATGAGGCGAATTTGGAAGAGTTGTTAGGGATGTTGAACATCTGATTGGCAATATTTTGTAATTTGTCGCGGAACGAATTGATTATTCACAGCGGAACCCGCGTGTGAAATTTGGGGAGACGTCTGAGGTTGAGGTTCTTCGGACATTCTCATCGGATGTCCTCAGAATGACAATTTTTTGTTTGGATGGCTGAGTGGGAGATTTGGGGTTGGGGTTTTGATCGCAAAAGCGGTGGCAGAGCCGCTGCACTCCAAAAAAAAGCGAAGCCGGGCCACCTGAAGGTGGCCGCTACAGGGTTGAGTTAGGCTTACAGGATGGTTGCTAGCGCGGTGGCCAGGTCGGGATGTGTGAATTGGTAGTTGAGTTTCTGGAGCTGGGCGGGTTGAACGCGCTGGCTGGAGAGGAGCAGGGCATCGGCCATTTCGCCGAGGAGAAGGCGGAGGGCGAAGGCGGGCGCGGGGAAGAGCGCGGGGCGGTGCAGGGCGGCCGATAGAAGTTTGGTGAACTCGGCGTTGGTGACGGGTTGGGGAGAGACTACGTTTAGCGGACCGGTGATGTTGGCGTTTTCCAGGGCTGAGCGGAGGATGGCGACTGCGTCGTCGAGCGTGATCCAGCTTAGCCACTGCGTGCCGGGACCGATTCTTCCGCCGACTCCAAATTGAAAAGGGCGCATCATCTGCGGAAGGGCGCCGCCTTGTTTGGAGAGGATCACGCCGAAGCGGGCGCGGACGACGCGGATGCCTAGAGCTTCGGCTTTAAGGGCCTCGGATTCCCATTCTTTTGCGATTTCACTTAGAAAATCGGTGCCGAGTTGGCTGGCTTCGGTGAGCGTTTCGTCGCCGCGATTGCCATAGATGCCTGTGGCGGAGGCGGAGACGAGCGCGCGAGGGCGTGCGGACATTTTTGCGAGTGCAGCGACTAGTGCACGCGTGGTGTCTACGCGGCTACTGCGGAGGAGTTGTTTGCGTTGGGGAGTCCAGCGGCCGCCGGCAATGGAGGCTCCGGCTAGATTTACCACGGCGTCGGCGCCTACGCCGGCTCCGCCGAGTTCGCCGGTGGCGGGATTCCAGTTGACGTCGAAGCCTTGGGAGTTGCCGATGGCTTGCGTGGAAGTGCCGGGGCGGACGAGGCGACAGACGGTGTGGCCGGCGCGTTGGAGGTCTTGCGTGAGAGCGGTGCCGACGAGGCCGGTGGAGCCGGTGATCAGGATTTTCATGGGGTCCTTTTTGGTGGATTGATTATCGCGCAAAAATTGAGTGAGCGTGGTGGGTGGTGCGAGATGGGCTCTGTGAGAGGAAGACCCCAGGTGCAAAGACGGCACCTGGGGCACCCGGTCCCAGCCTCGTAAATGGAGGGATTGGGTTACAATTTTGAGATGGCGAGCGTTGTACCGAGTTTGCGGGTGAAAGTGTTGTTCTTTGGGCGGCTGCGGGAATTGACCGGGCTGGCCGAGGAGGCTGGTGAGCTGCCTGAGGGAGCGACCTTGGCTCAGGTATTTGAGCGATATGCGGAGCGGTATCCGAAATTGGCCGGGTTTCGGAATTCGATGGTCGTTTCGCGGAACCAGGAGTTTGCGGCTTGGGATACGCGGATTTCGGGTGGGGATGAGATTGCGTTTTTGCCTCCGGTGAGCGGGGGATGAGTTTGGAAAATGGAAATTAGAAAATAGAAAGGCAGCGGGGAAAAGCAGGTTCCTCACCCCGTTCAAAAGGCGAACGGAGTTCGGAATGACATGTTTTGCTTTTGCCGTCAACACTGAGAAGCAGCCTTTTCGGGTAGCAGTGATCCGCACCATATGATGACAACGGTTCAGGAAGACAAGTTTGAGCTGGTGCGCGCGGCGATTGACGCAGGGTCGCTGGTGCAGCATGTACGCGCGGGGCGGGACGGGGCGATCGTTACGTTTGATGGATTTGTGCGCAATGAATCGCATGGGCGCGAGACGAGCTACCTGGAATATGAGGCGTACGAATCGATGGCGCTTGGAAAGATGAAGGAGATTGCGCAGCAGATTCATGAGAAGTTTGCGATTCATCGGGTGGTGATTGTGCACCGCCTGGGGCGGCTGGAAATTGGCGAAACGAGCGTGTTCATTGCGGTGAGCGCGCCGCACCGTGGGGCGGCGTTCGACGCCTGCCGGTTTGCGATTGATACGTTGAAGCGGACGGTGCCCATCTGGAAGAAAGAGTATTTTGCGGATGGGGCGGTTTGGGCGGATGGCGAACTGCCTCCGACACCCCCAAGTGCAAAAAGTGCATCCTAGCTACTTGATGATTCCCCGGGTTACTCGAATCTACCTCTGGTGCCTTACTCTTTCGGCTTTTTTTGCGGGGGCATGCCTTGCCCACGCGCAGGAGAAGCCGGACCGGCCCCCGTGGGCCCAGCCTTCCACCAGCCAACCACAGCCTCCTCCACCGAGCGGTCAGCCGCAGCCACCGGCCACTCCCGGGCCGATGGTTCCGGCCCCGGTGCAATTGCCGGAGAGGCGTAGAGAGCCGCAAACACCGAAGGGGACTATCAAGGTCAACGTCAACCTGGTGAACGTGCTGGTTAGCGTGCTGGATGAGAACAAGCGCCCGGCGCCTAATTTGCCGCAGGAAGCGTTTCAGGTGTCGGAAGAAGGGGTGCCGCAGAAGATTGAGTTTTTTGAGCCGGAGACGAAGTTGCCGCTGGACCTGGCGCTGATGATTGACGCGAGCATGAGCGCGCACATTGATATTCAGTATGAGCGCGAGGCGGCTTCGCGTTTCATCCGGCAGGTGCTGCGGCCGGACGATCGCATGGCGGTGTTTTCGTTTGACGAGACGGTGACGCAGCGGACGACTTTTACAGAGAAAGCGCAGACGCTGACGGATGCGGTGGGACGGATTCCCGATGGCGCGGGAACTTCGATTTACGACGCGGTGATGCTGGGCTCGCAGGCGCTGGAGAAGCGGGGCGGTGAACGGCGGCGCGTGATTATCCTGGTGACGGACGGAGGAGAGACCACGAGCCATTCAGATTTTGAGTCGGCGCGGCGAGCAGCGCTGCGCGGCGAAGTGTTGCTATACACGATTTTGGTCCGCACGATGAAGAGCGAGAACGGGCGAAACACAGCGGGGGAGCACGCACTGCAGACCATTACGGAGACGACCGGGGGCGCGATGTTCTTTCCGGATTCGCCGCAGGAGTTGCCGGTTATTTTTGACCGGATTGACGCCGAACTGAGGACGCAATACCGGCTGGCGTATTACCCGAGTCCGCGCGGGGCGGCGAATACGTATCGTAAGATTGAGATGAAGATGCTGCCGGGGTATACCGCGCGGCATCGGACGGCGTATTTGGTTGCTCAGTGACCGGCGGCCGGCGACCAGTGGCCGGTGAAGATCGGCAGGGAATCGGAGAGAGAAGAGGACTCACCGCAGAGACGCAGAGGACGCAGAGATTTCGCAGAGAAGAGTGGAGAGGCATTTATTCTGCGGCGAATTTGGTGCTCGGTCAGAACGGTTTCAGAATCCACAGAGTGAGACGCGATGACGATTGATTATTTAGAGGCGGCGGTTGAAATTGCACGGGAGGCGGGGGCGGTGCTGCGGGAAGAGGCGCAGCGGCCGGTGGATATTTCGTATAAGGGCGACTACGACCTGGTGACGCAGGCGGACAAGCGGTCGGAGGCGGTGATTGTGAGCCGCTTGCAGAAATATTTTCCGGGGCACGCGGTGGCGGCGGAAGAGGGAAGCGGGAAGGAGACCGGCTCGGAATACAAGTGGCATGTGGACCCGCTGGACGGGACGACGAATTTTGCCCATGGCTATCCGTGCTTTTGCGTTTCGATGGCGCTGGCGAAGGGCGATGAGCTGTTGCTGGGCGTCATTTACAATCCGATCTCCGAAGAGTTGTTTTCGGCGGCGCGGGGTGAAGGCGCGTTTTTCAACGGGAAGCGGATGCAGTGCTCGAAGATACCGGCGCTGCGGGGCAGTTTGTTGTGTACGGGTTTTCCGAATCATAAGAGGCATGCGCATCCGAATATTCATTACTACTGGGATTTCACGTTGTGCTCGCACGGGGTGCGGCGCGACGGGTCGGCGGCTTTGGATCTGGCGTATGTGGCTGCCGGACGATTTGACGGATTTTGGGAATTTGGGTTGAAGCCGTGGGATACGGCGGCCGGGGTGGTGATTGTGGAAGAGGCCGGGGGAAAGATCAGCGACCTGGACGGGAAGCCGTATGTTTTGGGCGGCAAGACGATTTTGGCGACGAACGGGTTGATCCATGCGGAGATGGAAACGATGGCCGCGGAGATTGCGAAGAAAGAGAAGTTTGGTGTGTAGGCAGATGAGTGTGGGCCGCGTATTGTGACGTGACCCGTGGACCGAAGATGTGGCGCGGGTGGAACGCGTGGTGAAGTTTTCGTCGGTTGGGAAAATCCGGACATTTAGATCGTAAGAATCTGCCGCACCTACGGCGCTTGGCTGTTTGTGTTGGTGCCCAGCGCTCACCCTTCGGCCCGGCCCGTACCGTACCTGGTGGATAAGTTACGGAAAACAAGGGGGTTGGTAATGGGTTACGCAAGTGACGGAAATGTAGGAGTTAGCCAGGTTTCTGATTTTGATAAAGATTCCCGTCGAGATTCGTAAGTGTGAAATTCAAGCAAGTTATCGGGGCGCTTCTTGGAATTGCGGAATCTAAGAGAATTAGAAACGACCGGGGCAACGGGAGATGCGAGAAGACTGCTGCGATGAGATTGGGCGAACCTTAACCCGTAGGTAATTATATAGAAGAGTAAAATACTGTCAAGGGAAAAATTAGCCAATGGCCTTAGGGAAGGCTGATTTGGACCTCACGGAATTCTTATGAGGTGGGCGCTATCGTTAAATGGCAACGACGGGGACATCATTTGACATTCGGCGGCACTGGGTAGGTGCCGTGCCAGAAGCAAATTCGTTGCCCAAAATCGGGTAGGAGAGAAGCCATGCGCAAGTGGGTGAGAAGTGGGTTGGCGTTTGGAATGAGCACATTGGTGAGCTTGAGCGTTTGCGATGTGGGGCGCGCGGACGATACCAAAGCGGGAAATGATTCGAAACCGTCGGTGACGAAGCCGGCTGAGAATAAGCCGGAGGCTGGGCTGACGGACCGGGAGCGCTGGCTGCTGGAGCGCGTGGAACAGTTGGAAAAGCGCGTGGCGGATTTGGAGTCGAAGGATACGAAGCCGGCTGCGGAGGCGGCAGCGCGGGAGAAGACCGCGGAGGCGGGGCCAAGTGTTTCCGGTGGAATGACGGCCGCAGCGAAACCGGCTGCAAGCGCACCGTCGGCAAAGCTGACGAGTGCGCCGGCGGGCGCGGTGCCAAGTTCGATGTCGACAAGCATTGCGGCGGCTATCGGGCCGAATAAAGAATCAAGCACCTCCGCGATTCCGGCGGCGACCCAGGTCCCAGAGAAGAAAAAAATCGAGCCGTTTTCGGACTATGACTGGACGTGGCTGAACGGGAATCCCCGGACGAAAGAAATTTATTGGGACACGAAGTTTTTTACACCGGAAATCCGGGCGGACATAAATTACGTGTCGGACTTCAACCACCCGACGGATCACTCGATCGGCGGATCGAGCGAGCTGTTCCGGTCGTCGGAAATACAGTTGGAGCAGTTGGGCGTGGGCGGCGACTTCCACTATGAGAATGTGCGCGCGAGGTTTATGACGCAGTTCGGGATGTATTCGGCGACGACGCCGCGGAATGACCCGAGTCCAGGGCACGGGCAATGGGACCTGGTGAGTGCGTATCGGTATTTGTCGGAGGCGTACGGCGGGTACCACTTCAACGTGCTGCATGGCGTGAACGTGGATGCGGGAATCTTCCTGTCGTACATCGGATTGTTCAGCTACTACAACTTCGATAACTGGGCGTACCAGCCGTCGTATGTATCGTCGAATACGCCGTGGTTTTTCGAGGGCGTGCGCGTGCAGATTTTCCCCACGGCCCACTTGAAGATTGAGCCGTGGTTCATCAACGGCTGGCAGTCTTATGCATCCGCGAATCACAGGCCGGGACTGGGCGGACAGATCAAATGGACTCCCAAGCCGTGGCTGAACATCATTTCGAACAATTACGGATTGGGTGAGGACGACCTGTTCATCAAAGGCCGCTCGCGCATTCACACGGACAATAGCGTCGAGGTGAAATATTACGACAAGCCGGAAAAGACGCTGGACAAGATGGCGTTTTCATTCACGGGTGACCTGGGTTGCGAATACGGCAGCGGCGTGAGTTGCTACGGCAATCATAAGGGCGGGCCGAAACAGAGTTTCGTTGGATACATGGTTTACAACCGGTTCTGGTTCCACCGGGATTTGTTCGGGCTGACAATTGGGGGCGGGCAGATCAACAATCCGGGGCGGTACCTTGTGCTGGTTCCGCCAATCAATGGAGCGACGGCGATCACAGCGGCGACGAATGCACCATACTTCACCGGCAATCCAGGAGATCCGTTCAAGGCGTGGGATTCTTCGATCACGTTCGACTATATGCCGAAGCAGTACATCACGTTCCGGGCGGAGTATGACTACCGTCATGCGAACGTGCCGTATTGGACGGGGCAAGGCGGAATTACGCCTCCAACTGGGAATACCGGCGCACCGCAATTTTATGTTTGCAGCAATGGGTCGTCCTCGGGGCAGACGAGTCTGGGCGCGGCGGAGTCGTCATGCGGCGGAGGGCTGAACAGCGTGTGGTTTCCGGATTTGAGGAAGAACGAGTCGTTTATTGATTTGTCGATTCTGGTGAAGTTCTAGAGCGTAACGGCATGGACTATGAAACAGGTGTTTTCATGCGGCTTATGTTGAGGTCCTGCGGGGCGCAAACGACGCGCCCCGCGGGATGGGAGATTCAGAGATTGGGGTCTTACTTGCCGACATAATGGGTTGCACTCAGATTCGATTGGGTAAGTTCCTTGACGTTTAGCTGCCCGACCTTCTTCTTATCCAGTCTTTCGAATTCGGCTTCCATATACTTCATGAACTCCTGCTTGGAGACCATTCCATTCTTGTCAGCGTCCATAAGGGGGAGCAAGTGTTTGACGTCGTCCTCGCCCATAGCAAGTTTGTTTTGCGGTTTCGGAACGGATGCTTTTTGAGCGGCCGCGTTCGCAAGCAGGGACAAGCTCGCAACCAACACTGCGATTACGGCGATGAACCACACGTAGTGTGTTCGTTTCCGCATGATTGACTCCTTGAAACTTTTGACAGGTACGGGGATCGGACCCGCTGTCTCCCCGGACCAGGTTTGAGTTCACCGGGATGTGCGTTTTTGGCTCCCGGATTTGGTGAATGTACACCCATGCGAGTGCAGCGGGCACGCAAAATATTGATGCATTGAATCAAAACTTGCCGGGACGAATTGCTAAAACACTGCATCGGTGCGAATCCGGACGCAACGTTGAGGCTCTTCGCGCATCTCCGGTGAAAACCACCGGAGTCCAAACGCCGGACCTTGTCGCATGCGTTCAGGATGGCAGCGCGATGGGATGGAATTGACGGCGTCGGCTAGTTTGACGATGAAGCTTAGTACGTAAAAGCGGTGGCAGAGCCACCGCACTCCAAAGTAAGAGCGGCCCGCCGGAGACGGCGGGCCATACAAGTCCAAGAGAAACCCAAGAGCACAGCCCCTTCGGCTTCGCGCAGGGCAGGCAGGAATCGCTGCGCCACATGAGAAGAGAAAAGGGCGCCCTGATGTTTCGGGGCGCCCTTTTTTGTGTGCTGATGGAGTTGGTTAGGCTGTGCCCATTTCGGCGTAGAGCTTGGAGATGGCGCCGGCGATGCAGAAGCCCCAGGCGAAGACGGGGTAGGTTTTGAATTTATCGGGGATGACGTATTGATCGGTGGCGTCGGAGAGGGGAACGCCCGCTTTGTGCATTTTTTCGGCTTGCATAGCGAGATCGTCGAAAACATCGCGCAGGCCTTGTATGCCTTCCTGGCCGCAGATGGGGCCGTGACCGGGGACGAAGAGAGCGTCTTTGTCCCAGGAGGCGAAGGTCTGGAGGGTCTTGCGCCAGCCGGACATGGTGCACTTTTCGTCGAAGCAGGCGGGATAGGCGCGGCTGAAGACAAGGTCGCCGGCGTAGACGACTTTTTGATCGGGGACACGGACGATGAGGTCGGTGCCCGAGTGGCCGGGGTAGTGTTCGATGACGATGGGGAAGTGGCCGAGGTCGAGATTCATGGGGAGTTTGGCGGGATCGAGAGGGCGATTGGGGAAGGCGATCGGAGTTTTGTTGGCCAAGTCGAAGACTGTGCCCACGGCACCGAGATCGCCCTGGGCGTGCTGGCTGGCGACGTCGTTCTTGGCCTCCTTGACTCGTTTTTCCAGTGGAGCGAGAGCAGCGGCTCGGTCGGCCCCCTGAAGAGAGACATAGGATTCGTTGATGCGCTTGGGAACGGCGGCGTGTGCCCAGAGCTGAATGCCGTTAGCACCGTAGAAGGAGCTGCCCATGGAGTGATCGAAGTGATAGTGGGTGAGGAGAGCGTTGGGAGCAGGGAGCTTGGTGACTTTGCGATAGGTGTCCATCTGGAAAGCGGCGCCGGGGGCGGAGCCGTATGCTTCGAGGAGCAGGCCGGCGTCTTTGCCGATGAGGAAGCCGCCGTTGCAAATGGTGGTGAAACCTTTGGACGTGTCGGAGATGGTGGCGTAGAGGCCATCTCCAATTTTGCGGACGGAGGCGAAGCCGGCGTCGGTGACGGGAGTTTGGGCAATGCGGGGATCGTCAGCGATCGCGGATGCAAAAGCGGGAAGTGGGAGCGAGCCGGCGAACGCGTAAAGGGCGCTGAAGCGGGAAGCGTTGGACAGAAACTGCCTGCGATTGAATGGAGTGAACGAATTCATGGGGGACTCTCCCGGAGCGAATTTGTAGGGGCAACGTGGATAAGTCTAGCAGAGGAGAGGGGAGAAGGAGAACCGGGGGGAAGAGGGGTTGGGGAGAGATGAGATTCCAATCTGGAACACTAGATTGGAAAGTTGTAGCGGGTGGAAAAGGAGCACAAAGCAAACCGGGGATGGAGAGGGAGTTGCACGAGTTTGGTGGTGGAGGTCGCGCTGATAAAGCGGGGTGTGCCCGGTGCAAGAAGGCGAGGGTGGGGGGCTTCGGATTGGTTATGAAGCTTGTTTGCCATCGGTTGAGAGCAATTGCTGGCGGGTGAAGGTCTAGGGGCGGATGGACGAGCGAAGGCGAATAAACGGGAGACTGAGGCCGGAGGGTGATGCCGAAGTGGAACAGTGTGTGCCCGGAAGAAGATTCGAAGGGCGGGGAGCAGAGGGAGTTGGGTCCGTAGAGAAACGGGTGAACGAAGTTGGGGGTTCACCGCAGGGCAAGGATAGTTTGACAATTCACAAGCAGGCGTTGCTCGCCACGATTTACATCGCGCTGTTTCTGGTTACCGACGGATCGGCGAGCGCATCGCAGGGGTGGGAGGGCTCGCCGCCCTGTTATCTGCCGGTGGGATTGTCGCTGGCCCTGATGTTGTGGGGAGGGAAGCGATACTACCCGGTGGTGTTTGTCGCGAGCCTGGCGGCGGCAATCATAAACTATCACCGTCCGATCCTGTCATGGTGCGGATTGCCGGGAGCGATCCTGTTGTACGTCGCCTACATGGGCGGGGCCAACTTGCTGCGGGGGCGATTGCGAATCGATCCGCAACTTGGGTCACTGCGTGACGCTGCTCGATTCGTGGGGGTGTTCCTGACGGCGGCAGCTATCAGCGCAATTATCGGAACGCTGACGTTTTTGGGAGATGGCCTGGCCACCAGTTCGGAGGCACTAGGGACTGCAGTTAACTGGTGGACGAGCGACATGAATGCGATTCTCACGTTCACTCCCTTTCTGCTTTTGCACGTGGCGCCGCGACTGAAAGCCTGGATGAATCCTAAGACAGAAATTCAGGCACGGCCGAAGAACCGGCGTCCGCTGAAGGCGCGGACATTTCTGGAGCCGGGTGCGCAGATTGCCGCGGTGGTCGTGGCGATCTGGCTGCTTTTCGGATTTGCTCCTGCGATCCCATACCAGCCCCTGTATTTGCTGTTTATTCCAGTGATCTGGACGGCGGTGCGTTACGGCTTGCCGGGCGCGACACTGACAACTTTTAGCATAAATCTGGGCATGATGTTCGCGGCGTGGGCAACGCAAACACACAGCGGGGCCATGCCGCGATTACAACTGGCGATGCTGGCACTGGGGCTGACGGGATTGTGCCTGGGAGCGGTAGTTAGCGAATGGCGGCGGGCGGACCGAGAACTGGCGCGCCGAGCGCGGCTGGAAGCATTCGCCGGGGAGATCGGCGCAGGGTTGACGGGAGGACTCAGTTTGCGGGAAGGACTGAGATTGAGTGTGGCGAGTTTCGAACGGTATCTCGAGGTGTCCTTTGCGGGTGTGTGGTGCCTGAATGAGCGGAGCAAAGCGATGGAACTGCAGGCGAGCGCGGGAAATTCCGACGGGGGGGAATTGCGAGAGGCTGGAGCGGTGGCCATTGCGCGAATTGCAGCGGAGGGCAAAGCGTATTGCGCGAACGACGCATCGCAGTTGAGCGGCGGCGGGAAGTTTGCGCGGGCGTCTGGAGAGGAAGCGGCCGCGTTCGCTGGCCAGCCGCTGTTGATGGACGGCAAGGTGGTGGGAGTGGTGGGGACGTTCGCAGCCGGGCCGTTCGGAGAGGACGCACTGAAATCCATGGCGACGGTGGCGGTAAGCATCGGGCAATTCGTGGGGCGAATCCGTGCGGAAGAGGAATTGCGGAGAGCGAAAGAGGCGGCGGAAGCGGCGAACCGGGCCAAGAGCGAGTTTCTGGCGAACATGAGCCACGAGATTCGGACTCCGTTGAATGGAGTGATTGGGATGACGGAGCTGGTTTTGGATACGGAGCTGAATGCGGAACAGCGGGAGTATCTGGAGACGGTAAAGATGTCGTCAGACTCGCTGCTTTCGGTGATCAACGACATTCTGGATTTTTCGAAGATCGAGGCCGGCAAGATTGACCTGGAAGCAGTCGTTTTTAATCTGCACGATTTCATCGAAGCGACGCTGAAGACGTTTGCGTTGCGCAGCGAAGAAAAAGGGCTGGAACTGCTCTGCGAGATTGCGGGGGGAGTGCCGGAGTTTGTGGAAGGGGATGCGGGGCGGCTGCGGCAGATTTTGACGAACCTGGTGGGGAACGCGATCAAGTTCACGGATGAAGGGGAAGTGGCGGTGAGGGTAAAACCTGAAGGCGGAGCAGGGGGCGCGAGCTTGCTGGAATTCATGGTCTCGGATACGGGGGTGGGAATTCCAGAAGCAAAATTGAGAATGATTTTTGAACCGTTCACGCAGGCGGACACTTCGACGACGCGGAAATTTGGCGGGACGGGGCTTGGTCTGACGATATCGTCGCGGCTGGTGGAAATGATGGGAGGAAAGATTTGGGCCGAAAGCGCGGCCGGGCGCGGAACGAAGTTTCATTTTACCGCGCGGTTGAAAGGTTCGAGTAGCGTGGCGATTACAGGGCCGAGCGCGATTAGGGAGATTCCGCGAGGCGCAAAAGTCTTGATTGTGGACGATAACGAAACGAGCCGGCGGATTCTGGAGGAGATGCTGCGAGGCTGGGAATTGAATGTAAAGAGCGTGGAAGGCGGTGCGGCGGCGCTGGCGGAATTGCGCCGGAGGGAGTATGCGCTGGTGGTGACGGACCGGAACATGCCGGGAATGGACGGGTTCACACTCATTTCACGAATTCGAGCGATGCCGGTGTTGGCCGCGACAAAAATACTGCTGCTGAGTTCGGCGGGGCAGCGCGGGGATGGAGCGAGGTGCAAGGAATTGGGAGTGGCTGGGACGCTAGTGAAGCCGATCCGGAGGTTAGAGTTGCGCGAGGAGCTTGCGGGCATCCTGGGCGCTCCAACGGGACGAAAGGAAATTCCAGAGCGCGCGCCTGGACCGAAGAGAGAGAGCCGAACTTCGACGGTGGTGCTACGCATCCTGCTGGCGGAGGACAACCAGGTGAACCAGCGCCTGGCGATGCGACTTTTGGAGAAGAGGGGACATTTGGTGGACGTTGCGACGAATGGACGGGAAGCGCTGCAGGCATTGGAAAAAGCGAGTTACGACCTGGTGCTGATGGACGTGCAAATGCCGGAGATGGACGGGATGGAGGCCACGGCGCGCATTCGAGAAAAGGAGAAGTTGAGCGGGGTGCGGCAGCGAGTGTTTGCGTTGACAGCGCATGCGATGAAGGGGGATGAGGACAGATGTCTGGCGGCAGGGATGGATGGGTATCTGACAAAACCGATCCGGCCGGAGGAGTTGGACGAATTGCTGGAGGAGTGCATGGTGAAGCGCGCGGCGACGAGTGGAGTTCCGACGAGAGTGGAGACGAGTTGAGAAGGTTGCTTGCGCGGCGAGTGGTGGCGTGAGAAAATTTGAAGCTGTGGCAAACGCGGCGGAAATGGCTGCGAACGGCAATGGCGATATCGTCTAGGGGTCCAGGACGCCGCCCTCTCACGGCGGAAACCCGGGTTCGAATCCCGGTATCGCTACCAAGCAAGAGGAGTAATCGGTAATCAATCAGGAAAGAAATCGAAGAATTAAGGTTTGTGGCGAGGCGCCTTTTGGGCGCCTTTTTTGTTTTTTGGGTGTCTGGGCACACAATTCCAGAAAAAATGATCCTGCGGGGAAGCTAACCGGTCAAGCCCATACGGCGAAGCAGGCTTTGGAAACGAGGATCAGGACGCAGGCTATCAAGCAACAAGTCAGAATTGAGCGACCAGAAAAGGTCTAAAGACTTCTCTGAATAAGCTTTCTCCAGAAACCGAAAGGCTTTGTCGTTTTCGCCGAGGCCGGCATAGATCGTGGCCATCGTGTATGGGGAAGCAGAGGTTTCTTTGAATTTGCGCTCCAAATCGTGAAGGATCTTTTCCGCGTCGGCTTTTCTGCCTGTGGCTGAATAGGCGTGTGCCAGCGCCACGGCGATCTGAGAATTACCCGAGATCTCCATCGCTTTCCGGTACTCGGAAATCGCTTCTAGAACCTTGCCCGTACCCTCATAACCCACTGCGAGGCTGAAGCGCTGGGACCAATCGTTTGGGTCCAAAAGTAGTCCTCTCTTGCTGGATTCAATCAAATTAGGGTAATCCTGCAGTTCATAGTAGGTAGCAGACTCGGTATGCCCCGCACTGAAACCATAGTCCAGTTGTTGAACCTTTGTGAGTTCAGCGAGGGCCTCGGCTCGCCGGCCAATAACGGCAAGAAAAATGGCGCGATCTTCATGGGTGCAGCTGTAGCTCGGCGCCAGAGCGATGGCACGGTTGAACTCGCGATCGGCAGTGTCCCAATCCCAGTCGAACGCGAAACTCAGCAGGCCAAGGGTGTCGTAGGCTTCGCCGATGCTGTCGTCCAGTGCCAGTGCTTTGGCTAACGCTTCTTTGGCAGACCGGTAGGCCAGATCTCTTTGCATAGCTCCTGCAAAAGCCAAGTAGACGTAAGTGTCCGCGAGCCCCGCGTAAGCAAGAGCGAGGTTTGGATCTTTCTGGATCGACTCTTCAAAGTAGCGTTGTGCCTTCTTGAGCGAATCAGGTTTGGTGTACTCGTTGACAAAGTAAAGACGCCCTTTGAGATAAGCATCGTATGCGCCTGGGTTCACAGCGTGGGCCCGGCGAATCAGAGCCTGCTGCGTTGGAGTGAGATGTGCGCGGACTTGCCCTGCTATGGCGTCCGTCACTTCACCTTGTAGCTTCAGGATATCGCCGAGATCGCGGTCGTAAGTCTCTGCCCACAGGTGATGGTCCGTAGGTGCTTGAACGAGTTGGGCGGTAACACGCACTCGTTGACCCGAACGGACCACCGAACCTTCAACGATGGCGTCGACGTTCAATTCGTGCGCAATTTCGGGCAGGCCCTTTCTCGTGCCTTTGTATTGCATGACGGAAGCTCTCGAAATAACACGTAGCGAGCCGACCTTAGCGAGGTCAGTAATCAATTGGTCCGTCATGCCATCCACGAAGAATTCCTCTGACGGTTCGCCGGACAAATTCTCGAGGGGTAGAACGGCAACGGAATTTAAGCTAGGAGCAGCACCCGTAGGATGGGTACCCGTGCCCGCCAGCCAGACGGCAAGACCTATAACAAGGAGGGCAAGGAACGCAGTGGCCAGGAGTTTACGATATTTGGTAAGCCTAAGGTCGACAGGTAGTTCGCCAGGCTGTTCCGCTTGGGAAGAACGAGATGGAGACCTAACCGCTCCTTGCACCGGTCCGATAAATCTGTATCCGCGCCGCGGAAGTGTCTCAATATAGCGCGGCGTCTCCGCTGAGTCGCCGAGCACCTCACGAAGGCGCGCAATGGCATTGTGAAGGCTATGGTCAAAGTCGACGAAGGTATCGTCCGCCCATATCTCCGCTCGAAGCTCGTCCCGCGTCACGACATCGCCCGCGCGATTCAGTAAGGTTGCAAGTACTTTGAGGGGTTGGCCCTGCAAGCGGAGCTTTACGCCGTGTTTCCGGAGTTCACCCGCGCGGGCATCCAGTTCGAAGACATCGAAACAAAGTCGCGACGGGGCTGGTGCGGTAGAAGCCATATCGAGGCCCGCAAGTTCGGCAAGCCTATCACAATTCTTGCCCCTTTGGGGGCTCTGCTACGTGTTCCGAAAACGTCTTTGTCCTTAATAGTTTAGGAATGGAGAAAACTTTGGGGACAGATGGAGGTAGCAAGGATTGACGCCTTCGCAGCAATCGGTGAAAGTCGGCGCGAAAATCGCGGGTGAGACCAGACGGCAGCATACTCAAGGCTACCGGGGCTTCCGGCGAACTGTCGAAACGAAAGGAAGAAGATCCATGATGAATACGCTGTCGAAGCTCGGTTTAGCCGTTTGTTGTTTCCTGTTCGCCGGCTGGATGGGCGAAGATGCTGCACCAGGTACCGCGCAGGTCGTTACTTTAGACGAATGCGATCCGGCCACTTTCAACGCTCCCACTGCGGTCGGCCCGGATTTCTGCAAGAACGTTGCGCTGGGATCATCCACAACGTTTTCAGCGTTGTTTGCGAAGGTGGCTGCGGGAACTCCTGATCCGAACTGGGACTTCGAACCTGACACTCTCGCAATCAAGAAAGGAACCGTCGTTCACGCCGTCAATCAGGGCGGCGAGCCTCACACCTTCACCGAGGTTGCAAAGTTCGGTGGCGGCTTCATCCCGGGCCTGAACGGGCCAGGCGAGGAAGTAGCTCCCGAGTGCGCCGGCGGTTTTTCGAGAGTTTCGGTGGCCAGAACGCGCATCCTTCAAGGAAGCCAGCTCCAGGTCACGAATCTGTCGCAGGGGGAACATTATTTTCAGTGTTGTATCCATCCCTGGATGCGCACGACAGTCGTCGTGAAATGACGCGTTGGCACTCGGAAAAACCGGGACATGTACCCTGAGGGTCGCGGAAGCGCCGACAGCGGTTAGCCATCAGCCGGAAGCTCCCGAAAAAACAAAAACCGGAAATGTAGATTTTAGTTTCAGGAAGGCGCCTTTACGGCGCCTTTCTTGTTTTTGAAGTGTTTCGGGGATAGGGAGCGAGGATTTCGACTAAAAAGTGGAGAGGAGTTTCTGGAGGCCTTCACGGAAAACATCGGCGGGCGTGATGAGGCTGAGAACGAGGTGATTTGTGGAAGGGAAGTCGTAGAAGTGGCCGGGGTGTAGGAGGACGTGGTGGGTGCGGAGGAGGTGGATGGCGAGATCTTCGTCAGTCTTGTGAGTGGATGAGCTTGGGGAGTAGCGGAGGATGGCGTACCAGCCTGCGTCGGCGTGGAGGAGTTCGCAGGCTGGACGTGTGCGGAGTTGGGTTTCGAGATGGGCGCGATTTTCACGGAGGCGGGAGAGAATTTGGGGTCGGAGAGTGTGGCGTTGGGCGAGTAGCGTGGCGAGGGCGGCTTGGACGGGGGCGCTTAGGGAGAGATAGGTGTCTGCGATGATTTCGAGGCGATCGAGGACCGGGCGGACTTGGGAATCGGGGCCGGTGACGGCTAGCCAGGCGATTTTCATTTGCGGGAGAGCGGAAATTTTGGAGAGGCCGCTGAGGGTGAAGGTGAGGACTTCGGAGTTGGCGGCGAAGGTTTTGCGGGGCGGGGAGTCGAACGGAAAATCGAGGAAGACTTCGTCGGCGATCAAAGCGAGATTGTGTTTTTTGCAAATAGTGTTGAGGTGGTGGAGTTCTTCGGGTTGCACATAAGAGCCGGTGGGGTTGTTGGGATGGACCAGAAGAATGGCCCGAGTGCGCGGAGTGATTGCATTTTCGAGAGATTGGAAGTCGATGAACCAGCCGTGGGCGTAGGCGAGCGAGTAGGGAATGAGGCGGACGTCCTGCAGGCCGGCCAGGAATTCGAAGAGAGGGTAACTGGGTTTGGGGAGGAGGAGTTCGTCGCCGGGATTGCAGAGGAGGCGGAAGGCGTGGGAATAGGCTTCGCTGGTGCTGGTGGTGAGGAAGAGGGATTCAGGATCGAGAGTGGTCTGGTGATCGTCGAGATAGTAGCGGGCGACTTCGCGGCGGGCGGCGAGGATGCCTTTGGGTTGCGGGTCGTAAGTTAACGCGGCGGGATTCTGGAAGGCGTAGAGGATGATGGTGGAATCGTAGTGGAAGCCGCACTGGGTGGGGTTGGAGGCGGTGAGATCGAGGAGCGGAGTGCTGGTGGCGCGGAGTTCGTCGAGTGCGACGGTGAGGCGATTGCGGGTGAGGGGCCAGTTGGTGCGGTCGGAGAACATGGGGGAGATAGTTTTTCGTTGTTAGTTTTTAGTTTGAAGCCAGCAGCCAGCAGTCAACAGCTTACAGCCAGGAAGTCGGAACTAAAAACCACAAATAAGAAAAAGTGGAATCCTTTTCTTGTTCACAAGACGATTGTGTTCGTTATGACAATTTTGGGGCTTTTTCCGTACACTGTAGACTCACACTATGATGGAAATTTTGCGCACACGTGTTGCTCGAAAAGCGATTGACGTTGCCGGGATTGTGCAGGGCGTTGGGTTTCGTCCATATGTTTACCGGCTGGCGAATGAGTGCGGGCTGACCGGATTGATTGCGAATACGCCGGCCGGCGTGAGCATTGAGGTGCAGGGCGAGGCGGATGCGGTCGAGCGATTTCTGGAGCGGCTGCCGAAAGAGATTCCGCCGCTGGCGAAGATTACGGGGATCGTTCCGCGAGATGCGGAATTGCAGCAGGAGGCGACGTTTCGAATCAAAGCAAGCAGCATGCGCGCCGCGGCGCGGGCGCTAATTTCGCCGGATGTGAGCGTTTGCGAGGATTGTTTACGGGAAATGATGAACCCGCGCGACCGGCGATTCCGGTATCCGTTCATCAATTGCACGAATTGCGGGCCGCGATTCACGATCATTCACGACATTCCGTACGACCGGGCGCGCACGTCGATGGCGAAATTCACGATGTGCGGGGCGTGCCAGGCGGAGTACGAAAATCCGGCAAGCCGGAGATTTCACGCGCAGCCGAATGCGTGTTGGGATTGCGGGCCGCAAGTGGCGCTGCTGGGAGCAGATGGAGCGCGCATGGACGTGGCGGAACCGGTTCGCGAGGTGGCGCGGTTACTGCAGCAGGGTTCGGTGGTGGCGATCAAAGGCTTGGGTGGGTTTCATCTGGCTTGCGATGCGCAGAATGGGGCGGCGGTAGGGAAATTGCGCGAGCGCAAGCGGCGGGTGGAGAAACCGTTCGCGATTATGGTGCGGCGGGTGGAGGATGCGGCGCGGCTCTGCGTGGCGGATGAACTTTCGAAAAAGATGATGGGTTCTTTTGAGCGGCCGATTGTTTTGCTTCCGCGGAGGGCAGAAGTTTCGCATGTGCCGGGTGTGGCGCCGGGGAACCGGTATCTGGGCGTGTTTTTGCCATACACGCCGTTGCATCACCTTTTGTTTCAGAGCGGAAAGTTTGAGGCGCTGGTGATGACCAGCGGGAACCTGAGTGAAGAGCCGATTGCGATTGACAACCAAGAAGCGGTCCGAAGATTGAACGGGATTGCGGATGCGTTTCTGGTGCACGACCGGGAGATTGTGCGGCGGTGCGACGATTCAGTGGTGCGCGTGACGGCGGGGCAGCCGCAGAAGCTGCGGAGGTCGCGGGGATTTGTGCCGGTGCCGGTGCAGCTGGAAAGAGAGATGCAGGCGGTGCTTGCGGTTGGCGGGGAATTGAAGAACACGGTGTGTGTGGTGCGAGGGAGCGAAGCGTTCTTGAGCCAGCACGTTGGAGATTTGGAGAATCTGGAGAGCTACCGATTTTTTGAGGAAGCGGTGCAACACCTGCAGCGGATTCTGGAGACGGAGCCGAAGGTGATCGCGCACGATCTGCACCCGGATTATTTTTCGACGAAATGGGCTCAGGAGCGGACCGGCGTGGAGTTGGTGGGCGTGCAGCATCATCACGCGCATGTGGCGGCTTGCATGGCGGAAAATCATCTGGATGGGAAGGTGATTGGGATTGCGCTGGACGGGACCGGGTACGGCACGGACGGAGCGATCTGGGGCGGGGAAGTGCTGGTGGCAGATTATGTGGGGTTTGAGCGGGCGGGGCATTTCGAATATGTGCCATTGCCGGGAGGGGCGGCGGCGATTCATGAGCCGTGGCGGATGGCGGTGAGCTACCTGGCGAAACATTATGGGAATGGAATCGAGAAGCTGGGATTGCCGTTTCTGGCGCAGATCGATTCGCGGAAGTTGAATGTGGTTTTGCAGATGATGGAGCGGGAGATCAATTCGCCGCGCACGTCGAGTTGCGGGCGGTTGTTTGATGCGGTGGCCGCGCTGGTGGGACTGCGCGAGACGGTGAATTTTGAGGCTCAAGCGGCGATTGAGTTGGAGATGGCGGCGCGGGATTCGGTGTGCGAGGCGGCTTATCCTCTGGATTTGGATTTGCATGGGACGACGTGGGAGATCGGAACGAAGCCTTTGTTCGACTGGTTGTTGAAGGATATTCGACAGCAGACCAGCGTGGCGGAAATTAGCCGGAAGTTTCATAGCGGGCTGGCGCTGGTGTTTGTGGACGTGGCCGAGAGGGTTCGCGACCGGACGGAGTTGAACCGGGTTTGCTTGAGCGGGGGATGTTTTTTGAATGCGGTGTTGCTGGAGACGATGATCGCGGAGATGAAGGAGCGGTCGTTCGAGGTGTTTTTTCATTCGGAAGTACCGGCGGGAGATGGAGGGATCAGCTTGGGGCAGGCGGTGATTGCGGGGAGGCGGGTGGGGAGTTGAGTTGAAGAGAGCAGATAAGATTACGCTGAGAACGCTGAGAAGAGAAGGGTTGCACGCAGTATGAGTTGGGTGGTTGGGTTGAAGTTGAGGTTCTTCGCCTATCCTTGTCGGATAGGCTCAGAATGACAATATCTCCTGCACGAAATTCCATATCGATTTGCAAATACTTGGCGACCTGAAGGTCGCCGTTACATAGGCTAGGTAAATTTGCGGCTGGCGGTGATTCCTTTCGATTCGGTGATGGTGATGGTCTGGCCGGCATGGATAGCGGAGAGTTTGTCGATTTGGCCGCTGGGCCAGCGGATTTCGAGGGAGTCGGCTTGAGCGTTATGGGCCAGGCCGAAGGTCAGGATTAGTTCACTGGCGGAGAGGTAGCTGGAGCCGCTGCGGAGCATTTGGGTTTGGGTTTCGCCGCCGGCGGAGAGTTTTACGACGGCCCCGATGCCGTCGCGATTGGACTTGGTGCCTACCAGCTTTATGCGCAGGCTTCTGTTGGTTGCCGCCGGGCCTGTGGCTTCATTCACAAAAAGATAAACGGGGCCGCCGTTGGTGGAGAGAAGCAGGTCTGGGCGGCCATCGTTGTTGATGTCGGCGTAGGCGGCGCCACGGCTGACTCGCGGGGTGTTGAAAGATTTGCCGAGCGAGCTGGCTACTTCCTGAAAATTTCCTTTGCCGACGTTACGGAAGAGGTGCGGCGGCATGGCGTATTTTACGTTGGGCTGGACGCGCTCGATGTCGTGGTCGATGTGGCCGTTTGCGATAAAAATGTCGGGCCAGCCGTCGAGATCGTAGTCGAAGAAGAAGCAACCGAATCCGAGAGTGAGCAGGGAAGCGCGGCCGACGTCGGAGCGCGGGGCTTCGTCGACGAAGAGGCCTTTACCTTCGTTGTGATAGAGCGAAATCATCTGATTGGAAAAATTCGTGATGAGGATGCTGGGGGCGCCGGAGTGATCGTAATCGGCGGCGTCGACGCCCATGCCGGCGCGGGCTACGCCGTCTTCGCTGAAGGCGACGCCGGCGACTACGGCTTTTTCGGTGAAGGTGCCGTTGCCGTTGTTGCGATAGAGCTTGTTGGGTTGGGTGTCGTTGGAGAGAAGAAGATCAGGCCAGCCGTCGTTGTCGTAATCGAGGATGGCGATGCCGAGGGTTTTTGAGGTGGGATCGCCGAGGCCGGCTTTTTTGGTGACGTCTTCGAAAGTGCCGTCGCCGCGATTGTGCCAGAGACGGACGGACGCGCCTTTGTACGATTCGGGCGTGCAGTAGGATTTGCTTTTGCCGTCAAGGGTGCAGTAGAGGTCGCTTTCAATGGACCACTGGACGTAGTTGGCGACGACTAGATCGAGCTTGCCGTCTTTGTCGTAGTCCACCCAGGCGGCACTGGTGCTGAATTCTTTGGGGCCCGCGAGGCCGGCTTTTTGCGTGACGTCGGTGAAGGTGCCGTTGCCGTTGTTGTGGAAGAGATGGCTTTGGCCGAGGGAGGTGACGAAGAGGTCGTCGAAGCCGTCGTTGTCGTAATCGCCGACGGCTACGCCCATGCCGAAGAGTTCGATGTCGAGGCCGGCTTTGTGGGTGACGTCGGTGAACGTGCCGTCGTGATTGTTGTGGTAGAGCTTTGGCGTGGAATGTTTGGAGGGTTGACCGGGCCAGTTGGTGCCGTTGACGAGGAAGATGTCGGGCCAGCCGTCGTTGTCGTAATCGATGAAAGCGACGCCGGGCCCCATGGTTTCGGGAAGGTATTTTTTGCCGAAAGCGGCGTTGTTGTGGAGGAAGCGGATACCGGATTGTTGGGTGATGTCGCGGAAGGTGATGGTGGATTGCGAATTTGGAGTTTGAGGAGTCTGCGCGCTGGCGATTTGTAAGGAAGATAAGAGCAGCAGCGCGGGGGCGAGTTTCTTCATCGAGTCTCCGTCAAGATGTCGCGGCCTACGCCGAGGGCGTCGGCTACGCGGTTGATGTAATTAAACCATGAGGCGATCAGGGTGATTTGGAGGATGCCGCGATCATCGAAACCGGCGGCGCGGAGATTTTCGTGGTCGGCGCGGCTGCATTGGGTGGCGTCGCGAGTGAGCTTGACGACGTAGTCGAGCATGGTTTTGTCCTGATCGCTGATCGGGGCGGTGCGGAAATCTTTTTGCAGGGCGGCGACCATTTCGTCGTTGAGGCTGGTGCGACGCAGAAACTCTGCGTGGGATTCGATTCAATAGAAGCAGCGGTTGGTGACGGAGACCATGGTGGCGATCATTTCGTGCTGGTAGCGCTGGAGAGGCAGATCGGGAGACATCATGGCTCCGAAAGCGCTGAAGGAGTGGAAGAGGACGTCGGGGAAGAGGGTGTGGGAGCCGACGATGCTGTTTTCGAAGCCGCGGTCGACTGTCGGGGCTGGGGTGGAGTATTCGGTGGGATAGAGTTTGCGTTGCTTCAGGACTAACTCGCGAACTCGTTCGTCGGCTTCGAGGCGGATGGTTTTGATCCAGGTCATTTAAAGGGTCCTCGCTTTTGCGTTTGATATCGATTGCTCATAAAAGCAGATTCCTCATCCGCAAACGGCGCGGGTTCGGGATGACATCTCCCACGGCTTAACGTCCGGCTCCTGCGGCTGATTTTGGTACGGGAGCCTTTCTGGCTTGGAGCGGGATGGAGATGTGTTCGTGGATGGACTGGCGCTCGTTGTTGTCTTCGGGGTGGGCCTGGCGATAGGCGCCGGTCAGGGCTTGCGAGGATTCGTCGGCTTTGAAGCGGAGGTAGCGGTCCTTGTGGGCGTTGGCGCGGGTCTCGTCGCCGAGGCCTGTGTAGCAGAGCATGAGATTGTAGTTGGCCTGGAGGTCTTCGGGATCGATGGCGAGAGTTTGCTGGAATTCTTTGACGGCATCGGCGTAGCGCTTTTGGAGGAAGAGAACTCGGCCTAATTCGTTGTGGACTACGCGGTCGCGGGGGAATTGCGCGAGGACGGATTGCAAAGCTTGCGCGGCTTCGTCGTAGCGGCCTTCTTCTTTGAGGACGCGGGCGTAGAAGAAGTTGGCGCGGGGCAGATTTGGTTTCAGCGCGAGAGCTTTGAGGAGAACGGTTTTTGCGCCTTCGGTGTTGCCTTCCTGGACGCGGACGCGGCCAACGTTGGTCCAGCCATCGAAATTGTCAGGAGCCATTTCGGTGATTTTGGTGAAGGCTTGTTCGGCGCCGCTGAGATCGCCTTGGAGGAAGAGGCCGATGCCGTAGTCGTTCCAGCGGGTCCAGTCGTCCTTGGCGAGACTTACCTGCGGCGTTGGCGCAGCCGAGGAGCGCGGTAGGACGCTGATGGTTTTGGTGTCTTCGGCGACGGTGATAATGGGGAGATCGGGAATGGATTTGGATTTGGCGGAGACGTCGGAAAGATCGCCGTTGAACATGAACTGGCGGTCGTCGTGATCTTTGGCTACGTCCGGGGATTTTTGCGAATCGGGAGTGCCTCCGAAGGAGAACTGGGTATTCCACCACTGGAATTTGCGGTAGTTGAGTTTTGAATGGAGAGTGAGGTGTTCGCCGGCGTTTTCGGGGATGTGGAGGCGGAAATGGGCGGTGTCGGCGGCGCCCGGGGGGATGAGATGGACGTAGACGACGGCGCGCGTGGCCCAGGCGTTGCGCTTGTTGATGGGATTGCCGTGGCCGTCGATTTGGAGGGATTTGTAAAAGTGAGCACCGGGTTCGACGGGGCCTCTGCCGTTGTCTTCGACTTTGCCGCTCCAGAAAATGGTCTGGCCCTTTTCGTCGGTGGCCTGGAGTTCGAGCCAGACGTCGAAGGCGTCGACGGTGCCGCCGGGGAAGAAGTGGCCGACCTTGCGAGTGCGAACTACCACGTCGACTAAAACGTCGTCACCGCGGCGGACGGCGGCGTCGACGCGGCCGAGGGGAGCGGTGATGGGGCGGGCCTCGCCGGCGGGGCCGTGCGGAGTGGAGATGTCGGATTCTTCGCCGACAGCGAAAGTAGTGGAAAGTTCTTGTTTGGGATAATCGAAAGCTTTTTTGGAGGATTCGTTTTTAGAGACCGGAGAGATGGCGAAGATGTCCACGCTGAGTTGCTTGTCTTGCAGAAAATTGCGGCTGGCTTCGAGTTGTGCTGCATCTTCGTTGGCCACCGGCACGGCGGTGTTGGCGCCGGGAAAACGGTGAGAGTGGACGTAGCCGTCGAGATTGCCCTCGTCTTTTGAGGGGACGAGCGGCATGTGGCAATCAGCGCACATCATCGAAGTTGCGGGGTAGTAGAAAGCGCGGGCTCCCTGGCCAGAGACGCCGCTGGCCTGCCAGTTGTCGTACTCATTGAAGCCGCGCAGCCAGCGGTAATTGTTGAAGGGCTGGTCGAGATGGACTTTGTGGCAGCCGGAGCAAAATTCGGGGACCTGCTCGCGCATGAAGGGTTTTAAAAAGACGCGGCGATGCGGCTCAGGATTCAGGCGAACCATGAAATCGTGGAGCGCGCGAATAACGGGATTTTCGCTGGCTGCGAGTTCGTGGAGCTTCGGATATTCGAGGACGAAATCACCCTGGCCCATGGTGCTTTTTACCTGAACGATGCTGTGGCACATCATGCAACTGAGGCCGGCGTTGGCTTCGGGCTTGTGGATGTTTTGCTGGATGGGTGTGTCCATCATACCGCTGAAGAGCAGGGCAGGATCGTGGCAGCCGGCGCACCATTTGGTTTGTTTTACGCCGTCGACTTCCTGCATGTATTCGATGCTTTTGCGATACCACTGATTGTTGAAGGAAGAGAAGTGGTGCATGGAGCTTTGCCACTGCTTGTAAATGTCGGAGTGGCAGCGTTCGCAGGCTTGCGATTTCAGGAAATAGTCGGAGGGGATGTAGTTGCCGTCTTTGGTCTGGACGGAGCTGGGGAAAAATTTACCGTTGGGGCCGTCGCCTTCCTGATCCATGGTGGCGGGAGCGAGGGAGGGATTGTTGACGCGGTAGGCATCTTTCCAGGCGATGGTGCGGACCCACCAGGCGGCGGAGGAGACGGCCGCGAGGAGGAGCGCGATCGAGAAGAAGCGGAGAGATTGCTGCAGAAAACCAGAGTTGAGCCAGTTTTTCGAGGCGAGCCAGGAGGAGGCGAGGAAGAGAACGCCGATGAGGCAGAGGGCGATGTGAGTGTAGAGCCAGGTTTGGTGGCGATGAGGCGTGCCGATTTTGATGAGGATAGTGCCGAGTGTGCCGCCTGCCAGAAGGAAGAGCCAGCCGAAACGCGCGAGCCAGGGTTCCTGGCTGAGGCCGCGAAAAAGAAAGTAGAGAATGCCAAGGGTTGCGAGAACACCTAGACCGGCGTGAAGAAGGACGGTGATCGCGTAGGGAATGTTAGCGGCGGGGAAGGCGTAGAGATAAACGGCGGTGACGGCAAGAACTAGAACGCTTAGGGAGCGCCAGCGCTGCATGCATTTCCCCCCAGGGAGTGGTCAAAGTTTATCAGGCACCATCGCCATTAAAAAATGCGGCCGGGGGTCGTTGGCCCGGCCGCAAGGTTTGTTGGGGTGCTTCCAGTCTTGGCTAGGGAAAGCCAGGTGGGAAGCGACTGCTTGTGGGACATTTATATGCGGGGCCGGGAGGGGGCGCAATACTGTGAAAGTATTAGCGGGAAGCCAAGAAAAGAAAAAGATTTAACACAGAGGGCACAGAGGAGCCACAGAGTTCACAGAGAAGAAGGCAGCGCAAATCCAGTCCTATGAAGGGAGTTCAGCAATACCTTTGGATTCAGTTAGTTGGTAGGACTTGCCGGATTTGAGTTTGGGGTATTCTTCGGTTTTGCCGCTGGGCCAGTCGATGGTGATTTTTTCGATTTCGTCTTGCTTGCCTACGCCGAAGGTCAGGGGTAGTTCGGATTGGGAGAGGTAGCTGGAGCCGCTGCGGACTTGGCGGGATTGGATCTGGCCATTGGAGTGGAGGCGAACGGTGGCGCCGACGGCGTCGCGGTTGGATTTTGTGCCGACGAGGTGGAGGCGGATGCTGCGATTTCCAGCTAACTGGTCGTTGCGATAGAGGTAGGCGGGGCCGTTGTTGGTGGTGAGAAGGAGATCGAGATCGCCGTCGCGATCGAAATCGGCGACGGCAAGGCCGCGGCCGACTTTGGACTGGGCGAAGTTGCCGCCGAGTTGGGCGGCGACTTCCAGAAATTTTGCGTTGCCCTGATTGAGGAAGAGTTGCGGAGCCTGGGCGTAGCCGACGTTGCCGCGGATGTTGCGGACGGTGTCGTCGATGTGCCCGTTAGCGACGGCGAGATCGAGGCGGCCGTCGAGGTCGGCGTCGAAGAAGACGCAGCCGAAGCCGAGCGTGTTGCGGGAGGCGGGGCCGAGGCCGGCTTGCATGGCGACGTCGTCGAAAGATTTTCCGTTGGAACGGTAGAGGCCGAGCATTTCGTTGTCAAAATTGGTGATGACGACGCCGGGCTTGCCGGAGTTGTCGAAGTCGGCGCAGTCCACACCCATGCCGGCGCGGGCTTTGCCTTCGTTGCTGAAGGCGAGGCCCATCTCGACGGCGACATCCTTGAACTTGCCGTTGCGTAGATTGCGATAGAGCTTGTTGGGTTGGGTGTCGTTGGCGACGAGGAGATCGGGCCAGCCGTCCTGATCGAAATCGAGCATGGCGACGCCGAGGGATTTGGAGCTGGTGTCGAAGATGCCGCTGGTGGAGGTGACGTCTTCGAAAGTGCCGTCGCCGCGATTGTGGAAGAGCCAGCAGGTGTCGCCGCGATAGGCTTCTGGCGTACAGTAGGATTTATTTTTTCCGTCGAGGCTGCAGAAGACGTCGTGTTCGGCGGACCAGCGGACGTAATTGCAGACGAAGAGATCGAGGAGGCCGTCGCGATCGTAATCGAACCAGAGGGCGGAGGTGCTGAAACCCTGCTTGTTGAGTAGGCCCGACTTTTGGGTAACGTCGATGAAAGAGCCTTTGCCGGTGTTGTGGAAGAGGTGGCTCTGGCCTACGCACGAGATGAATATGTCGGGGAAGCCGTCGTTGTCGTAGTCGGCGACGGCGACGCCCATGCCGTAGAGTTCGAGGTCGAGGCCAGCGGATTTGGTGACGTCGGTGAAGGTGCCGTTACGATTGTTGCGGTAGAGCTTGAGAGCGGAGCGCTGCCGCTTGTGGCCGGGCCAGTCCATGGAATTGATGAGGAGAATGTCGGGCCAGCCATCGGCGTCGTAATCGAGGAAAGCGCAGCCGGAGCCGAGAGTTTCGGGCAGGAGCTTGCCGCCGTAGGCGCCGCTGTTGTGTTGAAAATTGATGCCCGCTTGCCTGGTGACATCGGCAAGCTGAAATCCGAGTGAGCTCGTTGGCAGAGAAAAAGGAAAACCGGCGGAGAGGATTCCGGCACCCACGGATTGCTTGAGGAAATCGCGGCGTTTCACGGAAGATTCACCAGGCCGTTTTTGATTGCGTAGACGACGAGCTCGGCGGTTTTGTGGAGGCCGAGCGCATCCATGATGTTGGCGCGATGGACGGAGACGGTGTTGACGCTGAGGTTGAGTTCGGCGGCGATTTCCTTGTTGGATTTGCCGGCGACGATGTGCTGGAGGATTTCGAGCTCGCGCGGGGTGAGGCCGGTGTCGCGCTCGCCCTTGAGATTGCCGCTAAGAGTGATTTGCGGATCGAGGACGGTTTTGCCATCGGCAATTTGTTTGATTGCGGCGACGAGGTCGAGATCCATGGCGTTTTTCAGGATGTAGCCGCGGGCGCCGGCTTCGAGAGACTGACGGATGAGCGTGTCTTCGGAATGCATGCTCAGCATGAGGATGAAGATGTCGGGAAATTTGGCCAGAATGCGGCGAGTGGCTTCGATGCCGTTGATTTGGGGGAGCGCGCAGTCCATGACGATGACGTCAGGATGGAGTTGTTCGGCGAGTTGCACGGCTTCGAGGCCGTCACTGGCTTCGCCGACGACCTGGAAGGAGGGTTCGTCTTCGAGGATGCGGCGGAAACCGCGGCGGACGAGGGCGTGGTCGTCGACGAGGATGACGGTGAGTTTATTCGGCATGAGGTTCCACCTGTTCGCGAGGGACTTCGAGATGAACGAGGGTACCACCGGTGGAGAATGGCGCGACTTTTAGGGAGCCGCCCAAAATTTCGGCGCGTTCGCGCATGGCGACGAGGCCGATGCCGGTTTGCCCTTCCACGGGGCGAAAACCTTTGCCGTGATCCTCGACTTCGAGAATTAACGCGGCGGGATCGAATAGCAAGCGAATCCAGGTTTCTTTGGCGCCGGAATGCCTCGCGACATTGTTGAGCGCTTCCTGAAGGACGCGATAAATCTGGACGCCTGCCGAGGATCCCACGGGATAGGTTTCTCCTGACTTTTCGTAGTGAAGCACAAGACCGGTTTGCCTTTCCACTGTGGGGATATACCAGTCGAGAGTGGAGACGAGGCCGGCTTCGTCGAGGAGGACCGGATGCAGTGCTTGGGAGAGGCTCCGGATGTTGTCGAGCGTGGATTGCGCGATGCCCTGGACTTCCTGGAGGTCGGCGTGGACGGGAGAATCGGCGGGGAGATGTTTTCCCGTGCGGCGAATGAGCGAGCCGATGGCGGTGAGTACCTGGCCGAATTCGTCGTGGAGTTCGCGGGAGATGTGGCGGAGGGTGGATTCCTGGGTGGCGATTAATTTTTGAGCCAGGTCGCTGCGCTGCGAGGAGAGTTCGGCGACTTGGGCGAAGAGGCGACGATTGTTGCGGATCAAATAGAGGCTGGTGAGGACGATGGCGATAAGGATCGCGGCCAGGAAGAAATAGAGTTGGCGCTGGACGCGGTCGTAGATATTCGAGATGCGGAGGGTGGCGCGTTCTTCGGCTTCGTTGTTTTGGACGAGGAGACGGGAAACGGTGGAGCTGAGGGCGGCCTGTCGCGGCTGCAGGGTGTCACGGATTTGCTGGGCGGCTGCGGATTCGAAACCTGCTTGCGCGAGCGAGAACATGCGATTGACGGAGTCCCAGAACTGGGCGAGGGATTGATTGAGATAGAGGAGTTGATCGCTGGTGGGAGTGGCCTGGGTGAGAGCGGATTCGTGTTCGATGGCGTCTTGGAGGTCGGTGCGGATGCGTTCGAACTGCGGGACCCAGGCCATGATGGGATACGGTTCAGTGGGGTCCTGCATGTCGCGCATGGCTAGGCCAAGAGTGTTGAGATCGTTCTGGATGCGGAGGAGTTGGAGAGAGTCGCGGCGGTTGCGGTCGACGTGTTGGCTTTGGCGTTTGCGGAGGCCGGCGAATTGGATGGTGATGTAAGCGGCGTAGGCTAGGACGGCGAGGACGGTGATGACCAGGCCGAGGTAGAGGCCGCGCGTGGGGGCTTGTTGAGGGGTAGGAGAGTTTTGCACTGGGGGAAGGATATAACGCTCGGGTGGGGGAGAGAAAGGCGGTGGGGGAAGAAACGCGTGGCGCGGGCGCCGGATGCGGAGCTGAGAAGTGTGGGTGATTGGGTTTGGATTGCAAAAGCGGAAGAGTTGCTTCCGCACTCAAAAGGAAGAGCCGTACGCGGCGATGGGCGGTTGGGAGGTGATACACTTTTCGCTCGATTGGAGAGGAGTCTGCCGCCCCTCCGGGGCTTGAAGGATTCTTGGCAATGATCCCAGTGCTCACGCACTGGGCTAACTTTTGTCGCGCTGCGGCGCTTGAAAAGGGAGTCGGAATTGATTGACGTGGGGCTGGTGGGATTTGGGTTGGCGGGGCGGGGGTTTCATGCGCCAGTGATACAGGCGGTGGAGGGGTTGCGGCTGGCGGCAGTTGTGCAGCGGACGGGGGATGAGGCGAAGCAGATTTATCCGGATGTGCGGATTGTGCGGAGCATCGAAGAGTTGCTGGCGATGGAGACGATCCGGCTGGTGGTGATTGCGACGCCGAACCAGACGCATTTTCCGTTGGCGATGCGATGTTTGGAGGCAGGGCGGGATGTGGTGGTGGATAAGCCGTTCACGACGACCGTTGAGGAAGCGGTGGAGTTGGTGCGGGCAGCGAAGAGGCTTAGGCGGATTTTGACGGTGTATCACGACAGAAGATTTGACGCGGATTTTCAAGGGTTGCGGAAATTGGTGGCTGACGGGGAACTGGGAAGAATTGTGCGGTTTGAAGCGCACTATGACCGGTTCCGGCCGAAATTGAAGCCGGGCGCGTGGCGGGAAGTGCCGGGGCCGGGGAGCGGGGTGCTGGCGGATTTGGGGCCGCACCTGCTGGACTATGCGTTGACGTTGTTTGGCGTGCCGGAGCGGGTGACGGCGGATGTGCGGACGGAGCGCGAAGGATTTTTGACGGACGATGCGCTTGATATCTGGCTGCATTATCCGGGGAATTTGATGGCGGTGCTGGGCGAGTCGATGCTCAGCGCGGTGCTGCGGCCGCGGTTTGTGGTGATGGGGACGAATGGGACTTATTTGAAGAAAGAGTTTGATCCGTTGGAGAGCGTGTTGCGGACGAGGACGCCGGGGCCGGGGGAATCGTGGATGCTGGAGAAGCCGGAGAATTTTGGGGAAGTGACGCAGGTGGATGGAGAGAACGTGCGGAAGTGGAAAGTGGAGTCATTCGGGGATTGGCGTGATTTTTATGCGAATGTGCGGGATGCGATTTTGGGAAAGGCGGCGTTGCAGGTGACGCCGGAGCAGGCGTTGCGGGTGATGGTGGGATTGGAGTTGGTGAGGGAGAGCAGTGAGAGGAGGTGTTCGGTCGCTTGGAGAGAGGCGACGGTGTGAGTGCTCAAATTTGAATTGAGCGGAATGGCCGAAGTTGAGGTTCTTCGCCTATCCTCGTCGGATAGGCTCAGAATGACAAGTGCTCATTTTTCTTACGCACAAAAGGCGCCCGCCTCAGTAGGCGGCCGCTACAAAAGAGAGGTCAAGTGATTTTGCGGGCTGCGGCGTATAATTTTGGACTGGAAGAAGGAGTGGAACGCTGGCTATGAAAATTGAACTTGCGCCGTCGATTCTCTCTTCAAATTTTGCTCAGCTTGGCAGCGATGCGCAGCAGGCTATTGAGGGCGGCGGAACGATTCTGCACGTGGATGTGATGGACGGGCATTTTGTGCCGAACATTACGCTGGGGCCGCCGCTGGTGAAGAGTCTGCGGAAAGTGGTGAAGGTGCCGCTGGACTGCCACTTGATGATTGAGAATCCGGATTTGTTTATCCCTGAGTTTGCGAATGCGGGGGCGGATTGGATTTCGGTGCATCAGGAGGCTTGCATTCATCTGGATCGGACGCTGCACCTGATTTCTTCGCATGGGTGCAAGCCGGGCGTGGTGATTAATCCGGCTACGCCTGTGGAGACGCTGACGGAAGTGCTGGACCTGGTGCATCACGTCCTGGTGATGAGCGTGAATCCGGGGTTTGGCGGGCAGAAATTTATTCCGAATGCGTTGAACAAGATTGCGGCGCTGGCTCGACTGCGGGCGGAACGGAAACTGGATTTCCGGATTGAGGTGGACGGTGGCGTGGACCTGGAAACCGTGGCGGACGTGGTGAAGGCTGGAGCGGAATTGCTGGTGGCGGGAAACGCGGTGTTTGGGCACGGGGATATTCGGGGGAATGCGGCGAAGTTGCTGGAGGCGGCGCGAGCTGCGTTGTTGACGAGAGCGTAGGGGGAAATTTCGGCTGGTGATTTTGCTAGCTGAATTTGTGACGGTCGAGAAGAGCAATCCAATCAAAAGTGAAGAAATATTTGCAGTTGAGGTTCTTCGGACATCCTCGTCGGATGTCCTCAGAATGACAAGGTCTTGGTTTTGGTGGCTTAGAAGAAAGTTGAGAGTTGGGGGTAGTGTTCAAAAGCGGTGGCAGAGCCACCGCACTCCAAAGGCCGAGGCCCGCTTCGGGAGGCGGCCGCTGGAGAAATCAGGCGGCGAAGGTGATTACTTTGGATTTGGAGCGAGATTTTCTAGAGGGCGCGGCGAGTTCGCGTTCGGCGCGAAGCCAGTCTTGCATGGGATCGCCGGGCGTGGAACCGCGTTCTAGATAGATTTCGTAGGCGCGGGCAGCAATATCGTCTTGCGAAGGCCTGGATTTTGCCGCCACGGCTTTCTTCACCTTGGGCGCTGGGGCCTCTTTCGTCTTTGCCATTCTAAACTCCTTCTACAAACTACACTTCCATTTTAAGCGTAGCGAAAGTGCGTGCGCATGGGTTGATTGTGGCGCAGTTGTTGTTAGCGATACGCCGGAAAATTCCGATGTAATGCAGAAAAGTTTTTGATGTGGCGGCCGATAAGACTGCCTATTGTTCCTGATAATTCCAGAGGAGGCCGCCGTCCAAGAATAAAGTGGTGCCGGTGATGTAGGAGGATTCGTCGGAGGCGAGAAAGGAAGCAAGGGAGGCGACGTCGGAGGGTTCGCCGAGGCGCTTCAGGGGAATGTTCTGGAGCAGGGCATTCAGCTTGGCGGGATCGTTGAGAAGGTTTTTGTTGATGGGCGTTTCGATAGCACCGGGGGCGATGGAATTGATGGTGATGCCGAGGGGCGCGAGTTCGATGGAGAGATTGCGAGTGAGCATTTTCACGCCGCCCTTGCTGGCGCAGTAAGAGGCGAAATGCGGGAAGGGAAGCTCTTCGTGGACGGAGCTGATGTTGATGACTTTGCCGCCGGATTTGGATTGCATGCGATGGCGGACGAAAGCCTGGGTGAGGAAGAAGAGACCCTTAAGATTGACGTTGAGGACCGCGTCAAAATCGGCTTCGGTGACGTCCCAGAAATCGGCGCGGCGCTCGAGGCCGGCGTTGTTGATGAGGATGTCGAGTTTGCCGAGTTGAGCGACGGCGGTGGCGATGAAGCGCTGGCCGTCTTCGATCTTGCCAACGTCGCACTGGATGGCGGCGGCGCGGCGGTCGCGCTTAGCGATTTCGGCAACGACTTCCTGGGCGCCGGATTGATTGGAGCGGTAGCAGATGGCGATGTCGGCGCCGTCATTGGCGAGGCGTTCGGCGATGGCGCGGCCGATGCCCTGGTCGCCACCGGTGATGGCGATGGATTTACCTTCGAGACGGTTCGGCATGGGGCCTCCGGGGTTGATGCCTATAGGATGAGATGTTGCGGGGCAGTTTACGGCACAGCGGGAATTTGGATTCGAAAGAATAGATTTAACACAGAGAGCGCGGAGAGGGAGGGGAGGAGTTCACAGAGAAGAGAGAGTCGAAGACCCCACACGCAAAGGCGGCGTGTGGGGCACCCATTCATACCCCTCAGTCATCAAGAAAAGTCAGGCCACGGTTATGTCTTTGCTCAGGTAGACGTCCTGGATGGCGTTTAGGAGTTTTACGCCGTCGGGCATTGGGCGCTGGAAGGCTTTGCGTCCGCTGATTAGGCCGGTGCCGCCGGCGCGCTTGTTGATTACGGCGGTGGTGACGGCGTCTTCGAAATCGTTGGCGCCGGAAGCGCCGCCGGAATTGATGAGGCCGGAGCGGCCCATGAAGCAGTTGGCGACCTGGTAGCGAGTGAGGTCGATCGGGTGATCGCTGGCCAGGTCGGTGTAGATGCGCTTGTCGAACTTGCCGTAACTGGAATCGCCGATATTGAGGGCCGCATAGCCGCCGTTATTTTCGGGAAGCTTCTGCTTGATGATGTCGGCCTGGATGGTGACGCCGAGGTGATTGGCTTGGCCAGTGAGGTCGGCGGAGACGTGATAGTCCTTATCCTTTTTGAAGGCGTTGTTGCGGAGATAGCACCAGAGAACGGTGGCCATACCGAGATCGTGGGCTTTGGCGAAGGCCTGGCTGATTTCTATGATCTGGCGGCCGCTCTGGTCGGAGCCGAAATAAATGGTGGCGCCAACGGCGGCGGCGCCCATGTTGTAGGCCTCTTCAACGGTGCCGAAGAGAATTTGATCTGCCTTGTTGGGGAAGGTAAGGAGTTCATTGTGATTGATTTTTACGATGAAGGGAATTTTGTGGGCGTATTTGCGGGCGACGGAGCCGAGAACGCCGAAGGTGGAAGCGACGGCGTTGCAGCCGCCCTCGACGGCGAGTTTGACGATGTTTTCGCCGTCGAAATAGTCGGGATTCTTGGCGAAACTGGCGCCGGCGGAGTGCTCGATGCCCTGATCAACGGGGAGGATCGAAAGGTAGCCGGTCTTGCCGAGGCGGCCGGTGCCGAAGAGCCGCTGGAGATTGGTGAGCACGCGGACGTTGCGGTCGGTGAGGGCATAGATGCGGTCAATGAAATCGGGGCCAGGGAGATGGAGGCGCTCCTTGGAAATTTTGGGGGAATTGAAGCCGAGGAGCGACTCGGCCTTGGAGCCGAGGAGTTGTTCGATGTTGTTTAGTGTGGCGGTGGCCATTGGTGTCTCCTAAAAGAGTAAGCAGTAATTAGTTTTCCGTCGTCAGTAAGTCGAAAATCGAAAGTTCAAGAGTTCAAAAGTTCAAAGCCGAAAGCCGTAAGGCCAAAATCGAAAATCGAAAGGAAGCCCTTCACGCCGAGTTCGTGCCGACAACACAGTTTACTCGCGAATGCCTACTGACAACATTTTAGCGGCGTCGCGGTCGATGAGCCAGAGGGCGTGGCCGCTTTTTGGCTGAATGAACTGAGCGGGAAGCTGCTCGGGTTCATAGGGCCCTTCGAGAACGGCTTTCAGGGCAGGGGCCTTGTCCGCGCGGGTGATCAGGAACATGACGCGGTTCGCGTGATTCGCGGTATCGGCCGTGATGGTGATGCGCTCGGTATAAAATTTGCCGACCCAGTTGCGGACCACGATGCGGCCGGCGGGGTGCAGTGCTTTGGTGCCGGGAAAGAGCGAGAGGGTGTGGCCTTCCTCGCCCATGCCAAGGAGCACCAGGTCGAAGCGGGGATATTCGCCGTCCTTTAACTGAAAATATGTCCGCAAAACGAGTTCATATTCCAGCGCGGCTTTTTCGGTGTCGGGATATTCGCCTTTGATGCGGGCGATCTGTTCGGGCTTCAGGAGGCCTTTGGAGAAGAGCGCTTCGCTGGCCATGCGGAAATTGCATTCGGGGCTGTCGGGAGGGACGTGGCGCTCGTCGCCGAAGAAAACGCGCATTTTGTCCCAGGCGATTTTGGCGCGGTAGGCGGGATCGTCGGCGAGCATGGCGTAGAGAGATTTGGGCGTGGAGCCGCCGGCGAAGGCGACGTTGAAGACCCCATTTTTCGCGACGGATTCGGAAGCGGCTTTGACGAACTCGTCCGCGGCACGCCGCGTGATCGCGGCGGGGTCCGCAAGGATCCGGATATCGCGTTGGGGAGCCGGTGTCACGAGGTGGTTGCGGCCTTCTTATCGGCAATATGTTTGTTACGCAGGTCGACATCTTCCTCGCCGATGCGGCGCCAGGTGCGGCCGTCGCGCGCGAGCAGTTCGTCGGCTTCGGCGGGGCCCCAGGAGCCGGCCGCGTAATTGGGGAAGTTGCGAGCGGGGAGAGCGTGCCAAACGTCGAGGATGGGCTGGATGACGCTCCAGCCGGCTTCGACCATGTCGGCGCGCTGGAAGAGAGTGGCGTCGCCGGACATACAGTCGCGAAGGAGGCGCTCGTAACCGGTGCTGTGTTCGGTGCCGAAATATGTGTCGTAGTCGAAGTCCATATTGACGAGGCCGAGACGCATGACGGAACCGGGAACTTTCGCACCGAAGCTGAGAGAGATGCCTTCATCAGGCTGAATGTGAATAACCATGCGGTTGGTTTCGATATTTTTTACGGTGGTATTGCGGAAGAGGACGAAGGGAGTGCGGCGAAACTGAACGACGATTTCGGTGGCGCGCTTGGCGAGGCTCTTGCCGGTACGGAGATAGAAGGGAACGCCGGCCCAGCGCCAGTTGTCGACCAGAAGTTTCAAGGCGACGAAAGTTTCGGTGTTGGATTGGGGATTGACGTCGGGTTCCTCGCGGTAGCCGGCGAGTTCCTTGCCGTTCACTTCACCCGGACCGTATTGGCCGCGAACCGCGTTGGTGAGGACTTCTTCGGGAGTGAGCGGCTGAATGGCGTGAAGAATTTCGGCTTGCTTGTTGCGGACTTCATCGGCGTCGAAGGAGATGGGCGGCTCCATGGCGGTCATGGTGAGGAGCTGGAAGAGATGGTTGGGGACCATATCGCGGAGAGCACCGGCGGTTTCGTAGAAGCCGCCACGGTGTTCGACACCGACGGTTTCTGACGCGGTGATCTGGACGTGGTCGATGTAGTGGCGATTCCAAAGCGGTTCGATAATGTTGTTGGAAAAACGGAAGACCATGACGTTCTGGACGGTTTCTTTGCCGAGGTAATGGTCAATGCGGTAGATCTGCTTTTCGGTCAGAACCTTTTTGAGGTCAGTATTGAGCTGGACGGCGGATTGGAGATCGTGGCCGAAGGGTTTCTCGACGATGACGCGGGCCCACTTGCCGTTTTCTTCTTTGGTCATGCCGGCAGCGCCAAGCTGCTGGACGATGGTCGAGAAAAAACGGGGGGCGACGGCGAGATAGAAAAAATTGTTGCCGCTGCAGCCGTGGTTTTTGTTCACGACGTCGAGCTGAACCTGAAGGCGCTTGTAGGTATCGGGATTGGCGAAATCACCGGGGACGAAATAGATGCGCTCGACCAGCCAGTCCCACATCTTGAGGTCGATGGGATCGGGAGCGAATTGCGGAATTTCAGCGGTCAGCGATTTGCGGAAAGATTCGGTGGTGGCATCGCCGCCGGCCACGCCGATGATTGCGAAATGTTGGGGCAATACGTTTTCCTGCGCGAGGTTGAGCAGGGCAGGCAGCAGCTTGCGCTTCGTGAGGTCTCCGGTGGCGCCGAAGATGACCATGGCACAGGCAGCGGTGGCACTGGGAACCTCAGCATGATTGGTGTTCATGGAGCACGTTCCTATCTTGGTTTGGGGCGCGCGATTTCCGGCTTCGCGGCTTATTGCCCGGCTTTCTTTTCGAGGTGACCGCCGAACTGGAAACGCATGGCGGAAAGCAATTTGGCGGCGAAATCGTCTTCACCGCGCGAAGTGAAGCGCTGGTAGAGCGAAGCGGTAAGCACTGGAGCGGGCGCGGTGGACTCGATGGCGGCGAGGATGGTCCAGCGGCCTTCGCCGGAATCGGAGACGCGGCCGGAAAAGCGCTCGAGCGTGGGCTGATCGAAAAGAGAGATGGCCGTGAGATCGAGAAGCCAGGAGGCGACGACGCTGCCGCGGCGCCAGACTTCGGCGACGTCGGCGAGATTGAAATCGTACTGATAGTGCTCGGGATTGCGGAGGGGCGTGGTTTCGGCGTCGACTTCGCGATGGGATTTGCCGGCGTTGGCGTGCTTGAGGATGTTGAGGCCTTCGGCGTAGGCGGCCATGAGGCCGTACTCGATGCCGTTGTGGACCATTTTCACGAAGTGGCCTGCGCCGGAGGGGCCGCAATGGAGATAGCCTTCTTCGGATGTGCCGGCACTTCTTTCGCGGCCGGGAGTGCGGTCAACATTTCCGCGGCCGGGAGCGAGAGTTTTGAATATGGGATCGAGGTGTTTCACGATACCGTTTTCGCCGCCGATCATCTGGCAATAGCCGCGTTCGAGACCCCAAACCCCGCCGCTGGTGCCGACGTCAACGTAGTGAATGCCTTTGGGAGCGAGTTCCTTGGCGCGGCGAATGTCGTCGATGTAGTAGGAGTTGCCGCCGTCGATGAGGATGTCGTCCTTGCTGAGTTTCGGGGCGAGATCGGCGATGGTGGCGTCAACGACGGCCGCGGGAACCATCAGCCAGATGGCGCGAGGTTTCTGGAGCTTGCCGATAAAGTCGTCGATGGAAGTGGAGCCGGTGGCGCCTTCGCCGGCGAGTTGCTTGACCGATTCCGCACTGCGGTCAAAGACGACGCACTGGTGGCCATTTTTCTGGAGGCGCCGCACCATGTTTGCGCCCATTCTGCCCAGTCCGATCATGCCGAGTTGCATTAGAAGTTCCTCCGCGAGAAATTGAAAATGAAAATTTTGATCTAAGCCAGGGCCTGCTTTACCGCTTTCGCCAGCTTTGCGAGATCGCCTTTCACGTTTTTGCCGAGGTGAATGCGCAGCGCCCGGCGATCGCGATCGGAAAGCACGGCGAAGTCGCCGCGGGCTTGAGCCGCTTTGACGATGCCAAACGTGAATTTTTGTCCGGGGACGGGAATATCGGCGGCGTCATCGCAGGTGAGCTGGAGAAAGACGCCGGAATTGGGGCCGCCCTTGTAGGCCTGGCCAGTGGAATGGAGAAAGCGCGGACCGAAGCCGAGGCAGGTGGCAGATTTTTTGGCGTCGCGCACCTGGTGACGGATGGCCTGCAGGGATTTTTCGTGGGCGTCGTTCATCTGGATGTAGCCGAGAAGAGCGAAGTAGTCGCCGGCGCCGATCCGTCCGAGATGCGCGCGAAGGACTCCCGCGAGATCCGCGTTGTTCTTGAGGGCGGCGGCGTTCTTCTCGTCGGCGAAGAGCTTGAGGCCCTGGTCTTCGAAGAAGGGGGCTTCGGAGGGGAGTTTGCCGGTGGCTTCGTATTCGCTGGTCAGTTTGCGGGTTTCGATTTTACTGGCTTCGACGTCCGGCTGGTTGAAGGTGTTAATGCCGATGATGGAGCCGGCGGTGGCGGTGGCAATTTCCCAGCGGAAGAATTCCTGGCCGAGGTCGAATTTCGTGCCGAGGACGATGCGGACGACGGGGTGCCCGGCTTTTTCGAGAGCGGTGACGGCGGCGTCCATTGCGCGGTTGTTTTCCTTGGCCAGGCGCAGATAGGCGAAGACACGGTCGTTGCCATAGACCGTGGGCTTGCCGATTTTTTCGCGATCGACGGGGATGATGCCCTTGCCTACCTTGCCGGTAGATTCGGCGATGAGCTGCTCGAGCCACGCGCCAAGATCGGAAATGCCCGGGGAAGTGAAGATGGTGATTTTGTCGCGACCATGATTGGCGGCGACGCCGAGAATGGTGCCGAGTATGACACCAGGATTTTTCTCGGGAGCGGTTGTGGGGCCGCAAGCCTTGACCATTTTCTGGGTGATCTTCAGGAATTTCGAAAGGTCGAGACCCATGATGGCGCCGGGAACAGTGCCGAAATGGGAGAGCGCGGAATAGCGGCCGCCGATGCTGGGAACGCCGGGAAAGATGTGACGAAAGCCGCCGTCTTTGGCGACCTGCTCCATCTTGGAGCCGGGATCGGTGACGGCGATGAAATGGCTGCCGACTTCTTTGTCGCCGACCTTTTGGCGGATGCGTTCGTAGAAATACTGCTTGAAGATGTTGGGCTCAAGGGTGCTGCCGGATTTGGAAGAGACGATGCACAGGGTTTTCTTCAGGTCGAGTTTTTTCTCGACAGCCTTAACCTGGGCCGGATCGGTGGAATCGAGGACGTGGAGTTCTGGATAGCCGCCGAATTTGCCGAAGGTAAGGCGCAGGACTTCCACGCAGAGGCTGGAACCGCCCATGCCGAGAAGCACCGCGTGGCGGAATTTGGCTTTCTTGATTTCAGTCGCGAGCTTTTTGAGGTTGGCAACTTCTTTCAATTGCTCATCGACGATGGTCAGCCAGCCGAGCCACTTGCCCTCGTCGGTTCCGGTCCAGAGGGACGGGTCCTTCTGCCAGAGGCGCGCGACCTTATTATTAGTTTTCCAGTCGGCGAGGGAGGTCTTTACTCCATCGGCCAGGGCTGGGGGCAGCTTGTGGGAGATTTTGTTTAGACTCACGCTTTCACTCCGGCACTCTTACCCGTGGCCTCGAGAAGAGTCTTGAAGGCTTCGGCGAAAAGTCTTACGCCGTCGTTGACCAGTTGTTCGGTGACTTCTTTCATGGAGATGCCGGCCTTGGCAAGATTCTCCATGTGGCGAGCGGCGCCGGCGACATCTTCGGTGAGGCTGGGACGTAGCTTGCCGTGATCGCGGAAAGCGTCGAAAGTTGCTGGCGGAATGGTGTCCACGGTGTCAGCGCCGATAAGTTCTTCGACGTAGAGAACGTCTCGGTACTTGGGATTCTTGGTGCTGGTGCTGGCCCAGAGGAGACGCTGCGTTTGCGCGCCCTTTGCGGCAAGAGCCTTCCAGCGCGGGCCGCCGAAGAGTTCCAGATATTTCTTGTAGGTGAGCTTGGCGTTGGCGATGGCGATGGTGCCGTGGAGGCTTTCGAGAAGCACCTTGGTATCGCCTCCGGCGGTTTTCAACAAAGCATCGATTTTGGAATCAATGAGGGTGTCAATGCGGCTGACGAAGAAGCTCGCGACGCTGGCGATCTGGTTGATGGGCTGGCCCTTGGCGGCGCGGGCTTCGAGAGCGGCGATGAAGGCCTCGGCGACCTTTTCGTAGGCGGACTGGGCGAAGAGCAAAGTGATATTGATGTTCAGGCCATCTTCGAGGAGTTGGCGGATGGCGGGGACGCCTTCGGGAGTGGCAGGAACCTTGATCATGACGTTGGGGCGGTTGACGGCTTTCCAGAGGCGGCGGGCTTCTTCCATCGTGCCGTTGGTGTCGTTGGCGAGGAGGGGAGAGACCTCGAGGCTGACATAGCCGTCGCGGTGTTTGCTCTCATCGTAGACGGGACGGAAGATGTCGCAGGCGTCCTGGACGTCGCGGATGGCGAGCTTTTCGTAGAGTTGCTTGGCGTTGAGGGATTTGGCTTCGGGAGAATTCAGAATGTCGTTGTAGAGCGTACTGCCATTGATGGCTTTCTCAAAGATGGTGGGATTGGAGGTCTGGCCGCGCAGGCCGTCCTCGGCGATGTATTTTTTCAAGCCACCACCGGTGAGCAGGTCGCGGCGGATGTAGTCCATCCAAGGAGACTGGCCGTAGGCGAGGAGGCCTTTGAGAGGATTGGCGGCGGATTGGCTTCCGGTATTTGGAACGGTTGCTGAGGTTGTCATAACACTTCTCCTTATAGTTTCAAAAGGGCTTCATCCTAATTCTACGCCCCCTGCGAGGCAGGGGGCCTGAGAATTCAACTTTTGCACATCTTGTCCTCGAGGGCCTGCACCTTGGCGAGGCGCCGGACGTGGCGCTCCTCGTTGGTAAATTTTGCCCCCATGTAAGCGCGCACGAGCTCTTCGGCGAGCTTTTCCCCTGTGATACGAGAGCCCAGGACGAGAACATTAATATTGTCGTGTTCGACGCCCTGGTGGGCGGAATAAGTATCCGTACACATGCCGGCGCGAATGCCGCGGATTTTGTTGGCGGCGACGCTGGCGCCAACGCCGCTGCCGCAGATGAGCACGCCGCGTACGGCGCGGCCGTCGAGAACTGCTTTGCCAACGGCTTCGGCGAAATCCGGATAGTCGGACGGATTCTCGTTGTAGGCGCCGACGTCCAAAACTTCGTGGCCGAGCGAGGCCAGCAGGACGCCCATGGCGTTTTTCAGTTCAAAGCCCGCGTGATCCGAACCGATGACAACTTTCATAGTCAGATTACCTTCCCAGCAGTTGCTTCGCGGCGGTGACGACGAAGTCCGGCCCGAAGCCAAATTTTGGCAAGAGGTCTTTTAATGGAGCGGAGGCGCCGAAGGAGTGCATGCCGATGATCTTGCCCTTGGGGCCGACGTAGCGATCCCAGCCGAGCGTGGCGCCCATTTCGATGGAGACGCGGGCGGTGACGGCGGCGGGCAGAACGCTTTCCTTATAGGCCGCGTCCTGCTGATCGAAAATTTCCCAGCAGGGCATGCTGACGACGCGGGCCTTGGTGCCTTCGGCTTTGAGTTTTTCGTAGGCGGCGACGCAGTGCTGGAGCTCGGTGCCGGTGCCCATGAGGATTACTTCGGGCTTGCCGCCATCGGCGTCGGCGAGGACGTAGGCGCCTTTGGCCACGCCGGAGGCCGGCGCATATTTTGTGCGGTCGATGGTGGGCATAGGCTGGCGGCTGAAGATGAGGGTGGATGGCCCGTGGGTGTGTTGGATGGCGACCTTGTAGGCTTCGGTGACTTCGTTGGCATCGCCGGGGCGAAACACCAGCATGTTGGGCATGGCACGAAAAGCAGCGAGTTGCTCGACGGGTTGGTGCGTGGGGCCGTCTTCGCCGACGCCGATGGAATCGTGGGTGAAGATGAAGAGGACGGGGATCTCCATGAGCGCGGCGAGGCGCATGCTGGCGCGCATATAGTCGCTGAAGTTGAAGAAGGTGGCGGAGAAGCCGCGCAGGCCTGTGAGGGTGAGGCCGTTGACGGCGGCGCCCATGCCGTGTTCGCGGACGCCAAAGTGGATGTTGCGGCCCTTGAATTCGTTGGTGAAGAAATCGCCGGCGCCTTCGAAGAGGAGATTCGTCTTGTTGGATTTGGCGAGGTCAGCGGAGCCGCCGACGAGCCAGGGAATATTTTGCGCGAGGGCGTTGAGAACTTTACCGGAACTTTCGCGCGTAGCCATGCCTTTGGGATCGGCGGGGAAGTTGGGAAGATTCTTGTCCCAGCCGTCGGGGAGTGCGTGGCGCTGCATTTTGTTCAAGCGGGCAGCGAGTTCAGGAAATTTTTTGGAGTATTCGGTGAAGAGCGTGTTCCATGCGGTGCGATCGTTTTTGCCGCGTGCGCCGACGCCGTCCTGGAAATGCTGGTAGACGCCGTCGGGCACGAGGAACTTGGCGTCCTCGGGCCAGCCATAATTCTGTTTCGCGAGCTTTACTTCGGCTTCGCCGAGGGGCTCGCCGTGGGCTTCGTAGGAGTCCTGTTTGTGCGGGGAGCCGTAGCCGATGTGGCTGTCCACGACAATGAGCGTGGGCTTATCGGTGGTGTTGAGAAATGTTTTGTAGCCGCGGGAAAGTTGCAGGAGGTCGTTGGCGTCGCTGACGCGGGTGACGTTCCAGCCGTAGCCGACGAAGCGGGTCATCATATCTTCGCTGAAGGACCAGCTTGCGGGGCCGTCGAGGGTGACGCGATTGTTGTCGTAGATCCAGCAGAGATTGGAGAGGCCGAGGTGACCCGCGAGAGAAGCGGCTTCACCGCCGACTCCTTCCATCAGGTCGCCGTCGCCGCAGACGGCGTAGACTCGGAAATTGAAAAGATCGAAGCCGGGCTGATTGAAATTCGCGGCGAGCCACTTTCCGGCGATGGCCATGCCGACGCTATTGGCGATGCCCTGGCCGAGCGGCCCGGTGGTGGTTTCGACGCCGGTGGTGAGGTGCGACTCGGGATGACCGGGTGTGCGGCTGCCAAGCTGGCGGAAACGCTTGATTTCATCCATTGGGACGGAAAGTTCTTTTTGGACTTCGCCATTTTTATTCACGGCGCGGACGCCCGCGAGATGCAAGGTGGAATAGAGGAGCATGGAGGCGTGGCCGGCGGAGAGAACGAAACGATCGCGATTGGGCCAGAGCGGATCGGCGGGATCGTAGCGAAGAAAACTCTGCCAGAGAGAATAGACCACGGGAGCCAGACCCATGGGAGCGCCGGGATGGCCGGAATTGGCCTGCTGCACGGCGTCAATCGAAAGGGTGCGAATCGTGTTGATACAGAGCTGGTCAATACTTGGCTGGCTCACGGGAACTCCTTCGGAGGATAAAGCAGGATTTGGGTGGCTCACAAAGACTCCTTCGCAGGGTTAACAAGGATGCCCACGGAAGAGGCACGATTGCCGGGGACACCGCGCGCGGCAGGAAGCGCGCTATTGTACTGCAAAAACCGGCGACTTGGCGCACCTCTTCTTTTGACTACCTGGGCGGGTGGCACCGTCCCGAAACTTTACCATAAGACAAAACTGTGATGAGCCAGCGGGAGAAAAGTTGCGTTTTTGGGGCAAGAAGTTCAGGGGGAAGACACTTTGCGGAGGGAGACGAGGTCGGTCTCGACGGGAACGCCCTTGGCGATTTTCACGTGAAGAAGGGCCTCAAATGGCTTGAGTTCGCCGGTGTCGGATAAGGAGAGGCGCAGGAGGAGTTCCTGCACGGATTTTTCGCGGCAGGCGTATTCGACGGCGCCCTGGGTGCCGAAGGTGGTGGTGCCGGCGATGATCATGACGGAACGCGAGGGATTGAGCCCGGGGATGAAGGCCAGCAGGGCGTAATCTTCGGTGAGGAGGGCATTGGAGGGGGAGGCGAGATAGGATTTCTGTTCGCCAGGTTGAGGGTGAACATTAAAGACCGCGAGGTCCCCCTTGCGAGGGCCGTCGGTCACGCGCTGGAAGACGAATTCGCGGGTGCCGGGAATTTCCAGCAGATTGAGATTTTCGGAAGGCGAGCCGACGAAAATCAGATCGGTATTCTGGGCGTCGTCGAGGGAGAAGAGGCTTCCGCGCTTGACGCGGAGATTACGGTGGAGTTGGCTGAAAACCTGATCGAGGCTGTGGACTGCAATTACTTCACCGACGCCGGTGTAATGATCCCAGATGACGTTTTTCGGGTCGCGGGCCGAATTGTAATAACGCATCCCAGTTTCGGGGCGGCCCACGAACGCGGCGTTGCTGAAGACGACCCAGGGCTCTTCAGGGCCGGTGAGAAAAGGCCTCCAGAAAGTTTGGAAGGCCGCGGGACCGGGTTTGACATCACCAGCAAAGGCTGTGGGAGTGGTTTTGCGAGTGAGAAAGAGGGCGAGAAGAGAGCCCGCTAGGAGAATAGAAAGGACCACGACCGAGACGAGCCAAGCGCGAGGAACGCGCTCGTTGACGGGGTGAGACTGTTCTGGAGATGGATGGTGGTGGCGGTCGGATTTCGAGAAGGCATCCTTTTTGTGGAACGCGAGGGTGTAGGTGCCTTTTGGAAGTTCGATGCGAACGTGGTCGTCGGAGCCTTCACCGGCGTAGTATTCGGCTAGCTTGGAGCGGAGGCGGCCGGCCTGGACACGGACCATGGAATCCACGGCGGGATCGAAGTCGGGTGGGCGACCGAACTCTTCTGTAGCAATCTGATATTCCTTTACGGGAGTGCCGGGGTGTTCGATGGCGTGGTGCGCGAGATAACGCAGGAGCTTACACAGCGATTCCGAGCCATGGAGGACGGAGCTGGCCGCAATTCTCTCCACCTGGCGTAGATGTTGCTCCTTATCGGACATGTTACCCCTGTAACCCCCCGGAAAAATCCTTTTGTAACAACGTAACAAAGCGTGGAACCCACTGCAAGAGCAGAGGTTTTGGATGTAACAGTATCAAACGTGGCGAGACTTCTTTCTGTTCGATGCATTTGAAAAATAGATTCACACAAAGGGTGCTCTTTCTCGTAACTGGTGGCCAATCTCAGCGGTAAGTAAGAGGATGTTTCCAATTTCGGGATTCAAGGGTTAGGGGTCCCATTTCAACGCAAGTCGAGAGGCGTTCGGGGAAAGCACTGCGCGGTGCCGGGGTCAGGTGCGGGTGTGGACAAACTCATTTCGAGCGAAGAAAAGGGGCATGGAATGAAGAAGAAACAGTTGCAGAATTGGGCATTGGTTCTGCTGATCGTGCTCGCGTCGGCGGCGGTTTGCCTGGCGCAGAGCGACACGGCGCGGCTACAGGGCACGGTAACTGATCCGCAGGGAAACGCGGTGTCGGGGGCTACGGTAAACGTGACAAGCACAGAGACGGGGCGGCTATCCACGGCGACGACGAACGAGTTGGGGTATTACACGGTGTCGGCACTGCCACCGGGGAATTACACCGTGGATGTTTCGCAAAAGGGATTTAAGAAGATTTCGCGGACGCTGGAACTGCAGGTGGCGCAGTTGGGCGTGGCGGACTTCCAATTATCCGTCGGCGAAGTGACGGAAACGATCACGGTGGAGGCAGGGTCGCCGGTGATCAATGCCCAAGACTCGGCCCTTGGCGAAGTCATAGAATCGAAGCAGATCACGGAGATGCCGTTGAACGGGCGCAATTTTACGCAACTCGCCCTCTTGACTCCCGGTGTTATAAGAGGCAGCGGTAATGCCACGGGCTCAGGCGGCAACGCGGAAACCTTCCGGTACGGGCAGGAAGGCGGGGCTTCGCTGGTGGTCAATGGAATCCGGTCGCAAGCGAACAACTTCATTTTGGACGGAATTGACAATAACGAAACGCTGGTAAATACGATTGTGCTTTTTTCGCCCGCTGAAGCGATCGATGAATTCAAGGTGCAGACCAACATCGCGCCTGCGCAGTACGGCCGGGCAGGCGGAGCCTTAGTGATCACTTCCATCAAGTCCGGCACAAACGACTATCACGGCAGCGTTTTCTGGTTCAACCGCAACAAGCAACTGAACGCCAAGGATTTCTTTACCAGCCCTGACAGTCCCACTCCGAGTTTTGTGCGCAACCAGTTTGGCTTTACAGCGGGCGGACCCGTGATCAAGAACAAGCTCTTTCTGTTTGGCGATTATCAAGGATTGCGGCAAAACGTACCGAGTGGACCGTCGTATGCCACGGTTCCGACGGACGCAATGCGAGGGACAGGGACTCTATCTGGAGAATCCGACTTTTCCGCGCTGCTTGATCCCACAATGACCGCCGGACTTACCCTGCCGACAAATGGCGTCATTTACGATCCGACGACCGATGGCTCGGTAGCGAAAACAGCTACAAACCCCAACGGCGCTTTGCAGTTCATGGGTGCCGGTGCCCAACCGAACGTCATTCCTGCAAACCGGTTGAACCCCGCGGCTCTGGCTTACCTCAATGCCTATCCGGAGCCGAATTGCACGCACGCCGAAGATCCCAATTGCAATCCTATCCAGCACAATTTCAAGCTTAATCGAACAGTTATCGAGAATTGGGACGACTGGGACCTTCGCGGTGATTACATTCTTGACGCGAAGAACTCCTTGTTTGTGCGCTACAGTCACGGCCACGTGGCCCAGACTAACACAACGTCCCTGGGAATTCTCCCGTCAGGCTTCGGCTCCGGTACCAATTTCAACTATCCCTCTGGAGCTTCAGTCGGCCTAACGTCAACGATCAGCCCAACGGTGGTCAACGAATTTCGCAGCGGCTTTGTCCGGACCACATACGGATACGAGCCCCCTTTGAGCAGTACCGCGTGGTGCACAAAGTTCGGCATCGCAAATTGCTATAACATCGTGACGGGCGGCATCGCCCTGATTGGGGCATACGCACAACAAATCGAGTACACCGGAGATTTCGGACCCTATTTGGTACCTCAGACCGGGTTCAACTACAACGACACCCTTACATGGACAAAGGGACGCCACACGATAAAAGTTGGAGGTAGCATCCTTCGCCGCGAACTCAATCTCTTCCGCCCCAACTACGGCAAGGGTGGTTTCCGGCCAGCGGGAAATGGCAATAGCCCCTGCTGCAATGGTGGCCAGGGACATGT